>ERZ773139.448-NODE-448-length-56044-cov-4.314723_pt1 | contig 56044 bp, 58 predicted proteins | sample MGYA00580854_ERZ773139 | MGnify/ENA primary metagenome ERZ773139 (study PRJEB29015, sample SAMEA2737809) | human gut metagenome | biome: human gut; feature: human-associated habitat; material: faeces | place: China | collected 2012 ...
TTGGAGAGACAACGATCAACGGAGATAACAAAGCAGAGAATGAGGTTTGTTATACGGGTGGAATCTATGACCAGAGTACAGGATTATATTATTTGAATGCAAGGTATTATAATCCTGAGGATGCAAGATTTTTGATAGAAGATACTTATCGTGGAGAAAATGATAAACCTGATACACAACATTTATATGTATATTGTGCGAATAATCCAATAAATCATGTTGATCCTAGTGGTCACTATGCAGTGGCATTATATACATTAGTAAAGGTAGTTGCAGGAGGAGTGGTATTTTATGTATCATATTCAACTTGGAAAAGACGAAGGATAAAGACACGATATGCAGGAAGAAGAGTTACTTTTAAAACTAGAATATCTATATGGCTTACGTGGAGAGCAGCTAATAGAATAATGCATAGTAAAGGTAAGGGAAAAAAGAAAAAGCAGTCAAAAATGAGTGAAAAAGAAAAATCATCAGATATACCAAGTTGGGCAGATGGACATAATCCAAAAGCAGGAGAAAATGGAAATGCTTATGCAAAAAGGGAAATGGACCAACGTTATGGAAAAGGGAAATGGAAAAGGAAAGGAAGACAAGGACATGAATATAGTGAATTAAAAAAATGGGCAGACAGGGGATACCGATACAAAAAAAGAAGATAAGTAATTTGTAAATGTATAAAATATATTGAAGGAGGTAATAATAAGAATGGTTTATGAGCTATTTTTTTCATATTATGATCAAGATCCAGAAAATGATGAAGAAATGATTATTGCTGCATATTCATCATATGAGAAAGCAGAATCAGCAAGAAAAAAACTTTTGGAACAACCAAGGTTTAAAGGAAAAGAAGATTTTTTTGAAATTCATGATTTTAAAATGAATGAACCTTGGTGGGATGAAGGATTTTGGAGAGCAACAAGGTCATATTTCATAATTCAACTTTTAAGAGGATATGTAATTGAAAAAGAGCAAGAGCATAATTCAGAAAATCATAATATAGAAATAAGAAATCAAGAAGATAGATTAGTGTATCAAGGTAGCATGGATTGTTATTATGATCATGAAAAATTTTTGTGTTTGAAAAATATTGAGAGTGGGGAAATGTATTGTTTAGATAAACAACAAGGAAAGATTCAATATGAAGCAAATACTTATGAAGATATGTTAAAATTTGTAAGACAAAGATATCAGATTGAAATTTTTGGATGGAAAGATATTTTTAGAAAATGAGGTGATGCAATATGTATGTATATCAACTAACATATAGAGATGAAGGAAACCTATTACCCATTGGTTATTTTGGAAGTTGGAAAAAGGCAAGAAATGTAATGAAAAAGTATAGATCAACATTACCAGGATTTAAAGAATATCCAAATTATTTTATTTTAAAAAAAGTAAAATTAGATGAGGATGATTACTATTTTCCAGAAAAATAAAGCTGCACAAGGAGTACTAGATTGAAGGCTACTTGAATGATGCGATATATTTTATATTACAAAGCTTACTATGGGAGCATAATTAGTAAAGACATTTCATTCGTAGACCTTATGAAGTCAGAAAAGAAAAAAGAGATGCAATAAAACATGAAAACATAGAGAAATCAGAAAAGTAATTAGAATAATCATAATAAATTTTAGAATCAGATTTCATAAGGGCTACGGTACCTTAATGATATTCAGGGAAAAGTGCCACAGGAAGATACAACTTCCTATGACCCGATAGGAAGAGAAGTTTCAAGTATCGACCAGAATACAGGAGAAGTCAGTCTATAAAGTAAATTGTAGAATTAAACTAAATTGTTCAAAAAATTGCAAATAAAATACACATTTAACGTATAGAACAGAAACTTGTATTGGATAGCATAGATAAAAGATGTTATAATATCCCAAGACATAAGATTACATTTAATGTAGAAAATCAGGAGACAGCAGGGTATGAAATATAATATTCCAGAGAGAGTTTTAAGGGATATTTCTGTATTTGCAAAAAAATATTCAATCAATAAAGTGATTTTATTTGGATCAAGGGCAAGAGGTGACAATACAGAGAGAAGTGATATTGATATTGCTGTATATGGTGGAGATTTTGATTCTTTTTATTGGGATATTAAAGAAAAAGTACATTCCCTTTTAAGTTTTGATGTGGTAGAAGCAGATAAGTCAATTTCAGAGGAATTAAAACAAGAAATAGAAAAGGATGGTGTGGTGATATATGAAAAAGCTTGAGAACTTTTCGAATTGCTTGGAAGTGTTAAAAAATGCAGATTTTGAAATGGCAGATAATAATGATATATATAGGATAGGTGTAATCGGACAGTTTAATTTGACATTTGAGCTTGCATGGAAGGCATTACAAGAAATCTTAAAAATGCACGGAGCAGATGGAGCGGCAACTGGGTCACCAAGAGAGATTTTACAGTTAGGATATAAACTTAGTTTTGTAGATGATGCAGCAGTATGGTTATTGATGTTAAAAAAAAGGAATACATCTGTTCATATATATAATGAACAAGAAGTTGATGAGATGATATTATTGATCCGTGATAGTTTTATTCCAGCATTTGTTGTTCTTGAAAAGACGTTAAGAAGCAAATTAGAAGAAGTAAAAAATGACTGGGAATAAAAGATTTTGGAATCTGTAAATATACAGAGAGGCCAATGAATACTAGATTACAAGAGATATTCCTCCTTTTTCTTTTGCTTGCGTATAAAAAACGAACGTAGTAAAATAAAAAAATATATGTGAATGAAAAAGAAGGATTGAACGGTATGAAGAAAAAACAAATAAAAGGAACGTTATTGTTATTATTAGCAGCAATCATATGGGGAAGTGCATTTGTGGCACAAAGTGTTGGAATGGAATATGTCGGACCATTTACGTTTAATTGCGTAAGAACATTGATAGGAGGGATTGTACTCATTCCGTGCATTACACTTTTAAATCATGGAAAAGCAAAGAAAAAGATGACGAGTTCCGAGAAAAAAAGATTAATGATCGGGGGAATCTGCTGTGGAATTGCGCTTGCAATAGGAAGTACACTTCAACAATTTGGAATTATGTACACAACAGTAGGAAAAGCAGGATTTATCACAGCTTTTTACATTATTATCGTTCCCATTCTTGGTTTGCTATTAGGAAAAAAATGTGGATTATCTGTCTGGATTAGTGTTATGATTGCTTTGATCGGACTTTATTTTTTATGTATTACAGATGGCTTTTCGATTGGGAAAGGCGATAGTTATGTATTTTTAGGTGCATTGGCATTTGCGATTCATATTTTAGTGATCGATTATTTTACACAGTTTAATGATGGAGTAAAAATGTCATGCATTCAGTTTTTTTCCTGTGGAATAATCTGCTTTATTCCAATGATACTGTTTGAGCATCCAGAGATCAGTACGATCTTACTTGCATGGAAACCAATCTTGTATGCAGGAGTACTGTCATGCGGAGTTGGATATACATTACAGATGGTTGGACAGAAGAACATGAATCCAACAGTGGCCTCCCTGATTTTAAGTCTGGAATCCGTGATATCTGTGATCGCAGGATTTTTAGTATTGCATCAAAACTTAAGCCAGAGAGAATTGATAGGATGTGCGCTGATGTTTATAGCGATTATTCTGGCACAACTGCCAGGGGAAAATTGATTTGAAAATATAGTAGTGTATGCTTTCTTTATCTGGTTTGTAGCGCATGATATAGATAACTAATTTTACGATTTTTCCTACTAACTTTGCATAACGCATGGCATCGTGATTGATATCATCATTTTGTGCGTTGATAATATAAAAAGCAATATTTGCAGCTTCTTCTTCTGGAAGATCAACTGCTAGTCTATAACGATCATAAAGTTCAATTAATGCAATTCTAAGACCAACAGTAAGTTGAGTTGCAGCAACATCTTCTGGGACACAAGTATAAGGATATGTCATTAATTTAGTAATCATAGAACCAATTTTTGCATCTGGAACGATTTCGCGTAACAATATAGCAGCTTTTGCAGCAGCTACAAACTGATGGTGCAATGCTTGATAACAACACTGTGTTTCGCCTTTTTCTCCACAAAGATCTGGAATGATACCAGCAGTAATAAAGGAGTGACGATGGATACTGTCAATTTCATTAAATGTGAGCCAATATTTTACATATTCTCCGTAATGCTCAAAACATGTCTTTGCGTAGCGAAGGAATCCATGACGTTTTGGATAGTAAGTATCATCCATAGCTTCGTGAATGCGTTTGCTTGAAATCGTAACGTGGGCTTTATAATCTTTTATGCCTACATTCCATGCTCCTTCTAATTGAACAGTGTCTAAACCAATGTGCATTAAAATTTCTGCACCATTGTCAGCAGTCATAGCAATCGCATGTTTGGTGTCATATACAGTTGCAATCACACCATGACATGGAGCATAAATAGCACCGTTTCCGCATATTTCAGGAGAAATTTTAAAAATTGATTATATGAATATAACAGAAATTTGGTATCTATGGATAAAAAATCACAATTGACAAACCCCTAAAGGTGTTATAAAATAAGTAACGTTAAAGGCATTGATGGTGCACAGTAAGAAGCTACATAGCTTCCGAAATTCACACCGTAGCTGTATCTCTGAATGCGATGCAATATACATTTTCACATCAGGCATCAGTAGGAGATAACGGAGTCTGCCCGTTACGCAGAGACTTAAGTGCTTATGGTAATTAAGAAGACGTTTAACGATACCATAGGAATTAGGGTGGTACCGCGAGTATATATTAAGAACTCGTCCCTTTGCGGACGGGTTCTTTTTCTTTTGCCTGAATACAGAAGAAAAAGTAACCTGATCCGAGAATATAGAAAAGATCAATAAAGGAGAACTAAGCAGATGAAAGAGAGATTAGAGGCAATCAAGAAAGCTGCCTTGGAGAAAATCGAGCAAGCAGATGCAATGGATAGTTTAAATGATATCCGTGTATCTGTACTGGGTAAAAAAGGTGAATTAACTCAGGTATTAAAAGGAATGAAAGACGTAGCCAAAGAAGAACGTCCGATCGTTGGACAGATGGTTAACGATACCAGAGCAGTCATCGAAGAAGCATTAGAAAAAGAGATGACATTATTAAAGAAAAAAGTTCGTGAAGAAAAGATGAAACGTGAAGTCATCGACGTTACATTACCTGGAAAAACTCATGAAAAAGGACATCGTCATCCAAACCAGATCGCTCTTGAAGATTTAGAGAGAGTATTTATCGGTATGGGATACGAAGTAGTCGAAGGACCAGAAGTAGAATACGATAAATATAACTTTGAGATGTTAAATATTCCTGCAAACCATCCTGCAAAAGATGAACAGGATACATTCTATATTAACAAAGATATCGTGTTAAGAACACAGACATCTCCAGTACAGGCACGTATCATGGAGACAGGGAAGATGCCAATCCGTATGATCGCACCTGGACGTGTATTCCGTTCTGACGAAGTTGATGCAACACATTCTCCATCTTTCCATCAGGTAGAAGGATTAGTTGTAGATAAAGGAATCACATTTGCAGACTTAAAAGGAACATTAGAGCAGTTTGCAAAAGAATTCTTCGGACCAGATACAAAAGTAAAATTCCGTCCACATCATTTCCCATTTACAGAGCCAAGTGCGGAAGTAGACGTGACATGTTTCAAATGTGGTGGAAAAGGATGTCGTATGTGTAAAGGAAGCGGATGGATCGAGATCTTAGGATGCGGAATGGTTCACCCACACGTACTTGAAATGTGCGGAATCGACCCAGAAGTATATTCAGGATTTGCATTCGGAATCGGTTTAGAGCGTGTCGCATTATTAAAATACGAGATCGACGATATGCGTCTGTTATACGAAAACGACAAGAGGTTCTTATCACAGTTCTAGGAAACGATAAGAATATTTCGAATAGAGAAGATAGAATAAAGGAGAATAAAAGTAATGGATACACCAATTTCATGGATCAAAGCTTATGTGCCTGATCTTGATTGCACACCACAGGAATATGCAGATAAAATGACATTATCTGGTTCCAACATGGAAAGTGTCACATATTTAGATAAAAACTTAGAAAAGATCGTAGTCGGAAAGATCGAGAAGATCGAGAAACATCCGGATGCCGATAAACTGATCATCTGCCAGGTAAATGTCGGAGATGAAACTATTCAGATCGTAACAGGAGCACCAAATGTATCAGAAGGAGACTTAGTACCAGTTGTCTTAGACGGTGGACGAGTAGCCGGAGGACATGACGGTGGAAAGAATCCAGAAGATGGAATTAAGATTAAAAAAGGAAAACTTCGTGGAGTAGAATCTTTTGGTATGATGTGTTCTATCGAAGAACTTGGAAGTTCCAGAGATATGTACCCAGAAGCACCAGAATATGGAATCTACATTTTCAATAAAGACGTAAAACCAGGAGATGATGCAGTTGAAGCTTTAGGACTTCGCGATGCAGTTGTCGAATTCGAGATCACATCAAACCGTGTAGATTGTTTCAGTATGATCGGTATGGCAAGAGAAGCAGCCGCTACATTTAAGAAAGACTTCTATCCACCAGTCGTTACAAAGACTGGAAATGATGAAGATGTCAACGATTACATTAAAGTAAGAGTTGAAGACGTAGACCTTTGCCCAAGATACACAGCAAGAGTTGTGAAAAATATCAAATTAGCTCCATCACCAGAATGGATGCAGAGAAGATTATCTGCAATGGGAATCCGTCCGATCAATAACTTAGTTGATATCACAAACTACGTGATGGAAGAATACGGACAGCCAATGCATGCATACGATCTTGATACAATTGCAAACAAAGAGATCGTTGTCCGCCGTGCAAAAGCAGGAGACAAATTCACTACATTAGATGGTGAAGAAAGAACAATGGACGAAAATGTCTTAATGATCTGTGATGGAGAAAAAGAAATCGGTATCGCAGGTATCATGGGTGGAGCAAACTCTATGGTAACAGATGACATTAAGACATTATTATTCGAAGCAGCATGCTTTGACGGAACAAACATCCGACTTTCTTCTAAGAGAATCGGTTTAAGAACGGATGCATCTGGTAAATTCGAAAAAGGATTAGACCCAGAAAATGCAATGGCAGCGATGGATCGTGCATGCCAGCTGATCGAAGAATTAGGAGCAGGAGAAGTTGTTGGAGGAGCCGTTGATGTTTATCCAAATCCAGTCAAACAGATTCGCCTTCCATTAGAAGTAGATAAAATGAACGCCCTTCTTGGAACAAATGTATCCAAAGAAGAAGTCTTAGAATATTTCGGAAGAATCGACCTTGGATATGATGAAGCAACAAATGAAGTCATCGTACCATCCTTCCGTCAGGATCTTCACCGTATGGCAGACCTTGCAGAAGAAGTTGCAAGATTCTATGGATATGATAACATCCCAGTTACATTACCAAACGGAGAATCTACAGCCGGTAAGAAACCATTCAAGATCCGTGTTGAAGATGTCTGCAGAAATGTAGCAGAACAGAACGGATTCTGTGGTGGAATGACATATTCCTTCGAAAGTCCAAAAGTATTCGATAAATTATTATTAGCTGAAGATGCAAAAGAACGTCAGGCAATCGAGATTTCAAACCCATTAGGAGAAGACTTCAGTATTATGAGAACGGTTTCCTTAAACGGAATGTTAACATCTCTTGCTACAAACTTAGCACACAGAAATAAAAACGTAAGACTATACGAATTTGGAAATATCTATATTCCAAAAGCATTACCATTAACAGAATTACCAGATGAAAGAATGCAGATGACACTTGGAATGTACGGAGAATGTGACTTCTTCACATTAAAAGGTGTTGTAGAAGACATACTTGATTCCCTTGGATTAGGTGGAACATCTGAATATACACCAACAACTAAACATCCATTCTTACACCCAGGAAGAGCTGCAGATGTCACAATCGATGGAGAAAAGATCGCTTACATCGGACAGATCCATCCAGAAGTTATGGATAACTACAACATGAAAGGCGAAGTCTATGTAGCAGTCATCGACATGCCAACATTAGTACCAAAAGCAACCTTCGACCGCAAATACGAAGGAGTAGCCAAATTCCCAGCAATGAAACGTGACTTAAGTATGGTTATGAAGAAAGACATCTTCGTTGGACAGCTTGAGAAGATCTTCAAAGATAAAGGTGGAAAACTTCTCGAATCCTACGAATTATTCGATGTCTACGAAGGAGACCAGATCGAAAAAGGATACAAATCCGTAGCATACTCCTTAACATTCAGAGCAAAAGATCGTACATTAGAAGATGCAGAAGTATCTAAGATCGTTGAGAAGATTCTTGATGAATTGAAGAAATTAGGCGTTGAATTACGTGCTTAATTGTGCTTGAAAAATAAGATAACCTAAGAATAAAAATCCCTTGGCAGGTAGTACTGTCAGGGGATTTTTGTTGCTATTATAACAAGCTAACAGTATAATATAAAACAGAAGGGTAGTAAAAAGATATATAATCACAGTTATTTTAGTTATTATAGCATGTATTGGTTACCTAGTTTATCATTTCACATGGGATACCCAAAGCGTTCCAAAAGGAAAATCATCTATCTACAATATCGTCAAAGCGATGTAACAACCAAATGGATCAATGAAAATACCATACAAAATCAACAATATAAAATGGATCAGAGCAAAAGCTTACTTCGAAAAGCTAGACCAGTTCAATTAAAAATAAAGCAATATCAGATGCAAAAAGTAAAACCAGGAGGATAATTGAAACATGAAAGATAAAAGAGAATCGTTTAACAGCAGGTGGGGATTTATTCTCGCCTGTATTGGGTCGGCCGTTGGAATGGGGAATATATGGATGTTTTCAACAAGGGTATCTCTGTATGGAGGGGGTTCCTTTTTGATTCCATATTTTTTATTTGTAATTCTTATTGCATCCACCGGAGTCATCGGAGAGATGAGCTTTGGACGTGCGGCAAGATCCGGACCGATTGATGCATTTGGTATGGTCAGTGAGAAGAAAGGAAAGAGAAAAGTTGGAGAAGGACTAGGAATGATCCCGGTTTTAGGATCTCTTGCCATGGCAATCGGATACACAGTGGTAATGGGATGGATCTTAAAATATGCAGTTGGAGCATTTACAGGAGCGACACTTGCACCAAAGAACGTCGATGAATTTGCCAGTAGATTTGGAATGATGGCATCCGCATTTGGAAATAATATCTGGCAGGTCCTTGCCTTGATCTTATGTATGTATATTTTGATCTTTGGAGTAGGAGCAGGAATTGAAAAGGCAAATAAGATTTTAATGCCGATTTTCTTTACACTGTTTGTGATCCTTGGAATTTATGTGGCGTTTCAGCCAGGGGCAGCAGCTGGATATCAATATATCTTTAGGGTTGATAAAGCAGCTCTTTTAGATCCAAAGACATGGATCTTTGCATTAGGACAGGCATTCTTCTCCTTATCTGTCGCAGGAAATGGAACGTTGATCTATGGTTCCTATTTATCAGACGAGGAAGATATTCCAGCATCCGCAGCAAGAGTCGCATTTTTTGATACGCTCGCAGCAATGCTTGCAGCTCTTGTGATCATTCCAGCCATGGCAACAACTGGGGCAACACTCGATCAGGGAGGACCGGGATTATTATTTATCTATCTTCCAAACCTGATCAGTTCCATGCCTGGAAGTACCGTGATCGCGATCATCTTTTTCGTTGCAGTCCTTTTTGCAGGAATGACATCATTGATTAATCTTTACGAAGCACCAATCGCAACAGCGCAGGAGAAACTTCGCGTAGGAAGAAAGACTGCCTGCGTGATCATTGCAGTGATTGGTGTGATCGTATCTTTATTGATCCAGGAAATCGTATCTGATTGGATGGATATTCTATCCATTTACATCTGCCCATTAGGAGCGGGGCTTGCAGGAATCATGTTCTTCTGGGTAGCAGGAAAGAAATATGTAGAAACACAGGTAAACAAGGGAAGAGAAAATAAATTTACGAAATTATATTATCCAATCTGTAAATATATTTATGTGCCAATCTGTATTTTAGTATTGGTACTTGGAATTGCATTAGGAGGAATCGGATAATTATGCCAGGATATATTTTACATTTAACTGCAGCACAGATGTTTTTAAAACAAACAAAAAAAGAGCAGGAATTGTTTGTCAATAAGCAGGAAACAAATAATTTTTTAATTGGAAATCTGATGCCAGATACAACAAAAGATAAAGCAAGATCACATTTTAGAGATCCCCAATATCAAGGAAATATGGTAGAATATCCAGAAATATCACGGTTTGCGAGGAAATATCATAATATTTTACATGATCCGAGTGTAATGGGATATTTATTTCATTTATATATCGACCGGAAGTTTTTCAAAGAATACATGCCAAGAATTATAGAATTCCGAGATAAAGAAGATCGGGTAGAGGAAAAAATGAACAAGGTAAAATATGTGATCTTAAAAAGAACTGGAGAAAAGATTTTAAAAGAAGATTTTTTCTCAGAGAAATATTATTATGGTGACTATACGAAGATGAACACGTATCTGTTCAATCATTATCATATACCGATCAGACTTGATCCAGAAGTTAATAATCCAGGAATTGAAGAAGTTTCTTATCGGAATGTAAAAAATGTTTTAAAAGAATTAGAAGGATACCTGACAGTGCCAGAAGAGGCGGTAAAGAATGTTAAAGTATTCGATGTGGAAGATTTATTATCATTTTTGGAAAACAGTGTAGAAAAATATAACCCATGGAACTGTGAGTAAGAGCAGTTCCATGGGTTATGTTTTATTTATTATTATTCTTTTCAGCTTCCTGCATCTTCATAGCACGAACTTTCAAAGGAAGTCCAAATAATGTAATAAATCCATCTGCATCATGATGATCATACATATCACCAGTTGTGAAAGATGCTAAAGATTCATTGTATAAGCTGTATGGAGAAGTAGTTCCAGCTTTGATGATATTACCTTTGTAAAGTTTGAATTTAACTTCACCTGTTACATATTTCTGAGTAGATGTAACGAATGCCTGGATTGCTTCACGAAGTGGAGTGAACCATTTTCCTTCGTATACAACCTGAGCCATCTGGCTTCCAAGTTTCTTCTTAGCTTCCATTGTTTCACGGTCAAGGATCAATTCTTCTAACTGTTCGTGAGCTGCCATTAAGATTGTTCCACCTGGAGTTTCATATACACCACGGGATTTCATTCCTACAACACGGTTTTCAACGATGTCGACGATACCGATACCATTTTCGCCACCAAGACGGTTTAATTCAGTGATGATCTCAGAAACTTTCATTTCTTTTCCATTTAATGTCTTAGGAACACCAGCTTCAAATGTCATAGTAACTTCTGTTTCTTTATCAGGAGCGTTCTGTGGAGTTACTCCTAAAACAAGCATGTTATCATAGTTTGGTGCTAAAGAAGGATCTTCTAATTCAAGACCTTCGTGGCTGATATGCCATAAGTTACGGTCACGGCTGTAGCTGTGGCTTGCATCAAATGGAAGATGGATTCCGTGTGCTTCACAGAATTCAATTTCATCTTCACGAGACTGCATTGTCCATACGTCTGTCATACGCCATGGAGCGATGATCTTGATGTCTGGAGCTAAAGCTTTGATACCAAGTTCAAAACGGATCTGGTCATTTCCTTTTCCTGTAGCACCGTGGCAGATAGCAACTGCGTTTTCTTTTCTTGCAATCTCAACTAATTTCTTAGCGATTGCTGGACGAGCCATAGATGTTCCAAGAAGATACTGATGTTCGTATACAGCACCTGCCTGTACGCATGGCATGATGTAGTTATCACAGAAATCATCAACGATATCTTCGATATATAATTTAGATGCTCCGGATAATTTTGCTCTTTCATCAAGTCCGTCTAATTCGTTACCCTGTCCACAGTTAACGCAGCAGCAGATAACTTCATAGTCAAATGTTTCCTTAAGCCAAGGAATCAGAGCTGTAGTATCAAGACCTCCGGAATATGCTAAAACAACTTTTTCTTTCATGAAATAAATCCTCCTAAGTGTATATTGACGGGATGCTTTCTTATTATATAGAATGTAATATTTCGAAATCAAAATCCCGCATGTTCATATAAATATTTGCTTGTCTATTAATATACGTTATATTTGCATCTTTTGCAAGTTCTATTTTCGAAAATAATGAATATTTATAATATAAAAATGAATAAAATGAAAAATAATTGCATATTTATACAAAACTATTGCATATTTTAAAATTCGGTTGTATACTTATGAGCAATGATTGAAAAAATAACCTACATTATAAAAGAGAAGGACAAGGAGATTAACATGATCAAAGCAGGAATCATTGGATCCACAGGTTACGCAGGACAGGAACTTGTAAGAATCCTTACACAACATAAAGATGCAGAAGTTGTATGGTATGGATCCAGAAGTTATATAGACCAGAAATATTATGAAGTATTTAGAAATATGTTTCAGATTGTGGATGACAAATGTTTAGACGATAACATGGATGAACTTGCATCCAAAGTAGATGTCATATTTACAGCAACACCACAGGGACTGTGCAGCTCATTAGTGTCAGAAGATATCTTATCAAAAGTTAAGATCATCGACTTAAGTGCAGATTTCCGTATCAAAGATGTCAATCGTTATGAAGAATGGTATGGAATCAAACACCAAAGTCCAGAATTTATCGATGAAGCAGTTTATGGACTTTGTGAGATTAACCGTGAAGATATCAAGAAAGCACGATTGATCGCTAATCCAGGATGCTATCCAACATGCTCTACATTATCTATCTACCCAATGGCGAAGGAAGGACTGATCGAGATGAACAGTGTGATCATCGATGCAAAATCAGGAACATCCGGAGCTGGACGTGGAGCAAAAGTCAACAACTTATATTGTGAAGTCAATGAAAACATCAAAGCATATGGAGTCGCAACACACAGACATACTCCAGAGATTGAAGATCAGTTAAGCTATGCATCTGGAGAAGAAGTGTTATTAAACTTTACACCACATTTAATTCCAATGAATCGTGGAATTTTGGTGACAGCTTATGCAACACTTAAGAAAGATGTAAGCTATGAAGAAGTCAAAGCAATCTATGATTCTTATTATAAAGATGAAAAATTCGTCAGAGTTTTAGATAAAGATGTCTGCCCAGAGACAAGATGGGTAGAAGGAAGTAACTATGTAGATGTCAACTTTAAGATTGATAAACGTACAAACCGCATCATCATGATGGGTGCTATGGATAACCTTGTAAAAGGTGCAGCTGGACAAGCAGTACAGAACATGAATCTTATGTTTGGATTAAAAGAAACTGAAGGATTAGAATTAGTACCAATGTTCCCATAGAACTTTGGTAAGGAAGGACTAGAATTATGAAGATCATCAATGTCGGAGTAACAGCTCCAAAAGGTTTCAAATGTGCAGGACTTCGTGCTGGAGTCAAATCAGGGAAGACAAACAAAGATATGGCAATGATCGTAAGTGAAGTGCCAGCAAAGATAGCAGGAACATTTACAAAGAACATCGTAAAAGCAGCTCCAGTTTTATGGGGAAAGAAGATTGTAGAGGAACAAGAAGCAGTCAGAGCCGTTGTAGTTAATACAGGAATTGCCAATGCATGTACTGGTGCACAGGGATATGAAAATGTTGTAACAGAAGCAAAAGAAGTTGCAGCCTTGTTAGATATCAAACCAGAAGAAGTTGTCGTAGGTTCCACAGGAGTTATTGGACAGCAGCTTCCAATGGATGTTATTAAAGAAGGAATCAAGAAATTAGTTCCTGAATTGAAAGCTGACAGACAGAGTGAAGAAGATGCCTCATGGGCAATCCTTACAACCGATACAAAACCAAAAGAAGCAGCGGTAGAAGTAGAAATTGCTGGAAAGACAGTTACAATTGCAGGTATGTGCAAAGGTTCTGGAATGATTCATCCAAACATGGGAACAATGCTTGGATTTATCACAACAGATGCAGCGATTGATAAAGCTTTATTATTAGAACTTCAGAGAGAACTGATCGAAGATACATTCAATATGGTATCTGTTGATGGAGATACATCTACAAATGACACTGTTTTCGTTTTAGCAAATGGAATGGCAGAGAATAAAGAAATCACAGAAAAAGATGTTGATTATGAAGCATTCAAAGAAGGTTTATTATATGTGAACCAGTCTCTTGCAAAACAGATCGCAGGGGATGGAGAAGGATGTACACGTTTATTTGAAGTTCATGTAGCAGGTGCAGATTCTAAAGAAAATGCGAAAATCTTAAGTAAATCTGTTGTGACATCAAGTCTTACAAAAGCAGCAATTTATGGAAAAGATGCGAACTGGGGAAGAATTCTTTGCGCACTTGGATATGCGGGAGTTGATTTTGATCCAGTGAAGGTTGACATCAGCTTAAAGAGTGCGGATGGTGTGATTGAAATCGTAAAGGATGGAATTGCAACAGATTATTCTGAAGATGAGGCAACAAAAGTATTATCCGCAGATGCAGTGACAGCAGATATCAACGTACATAATGGAGATTTTGAGGCAACTGCATGGGGATGTGACCTGACTCATGATTATGTAACGATCAACGCGGATTACAGATCATAAAATACAGAAAAGCAAGACAGTTACGAAAGGAAAAATGAATGGAACAGATGGAAAATGAAATCGAAGAATTAATCGAACAGTCAAAACAAAAAGCAAAGGTATTAACAGAAGCATTACCATATATCCGTCGTTTTAATAACAGTTATGTTGTTGTTAAATATGGTGGAAGTGCCATGAAAGATAAGAATCTTCAAAAGAGTGTTATCCGAGATGTTGCTTTATTAAAATTAGTAGGTATGAAACCGATCATCGTACATGGTGGGGGAAAAGAAATCAGCAAGTGGGTTCGTATGTCAGGAAAAGAACCTGAATTTTATCATGGACTTCGTGTCACAGATAAAGAGACAATGGAAGTTGCTGAGATGGTATTATTTAAAGTTAATCAGGAACTGGTTGCCATGATGGCAGAAGTTGGAGTGAAAGCAGTAGGTCTTTCTGGAAAAGATGCAGAAATGATCCGCGTTAAGAAAAAAGAGATGCCAGGAAAAGATCTTGGATATGTTGGTGAAGTAACGAGCGTTGATACAACACTTCTTGAAGCACTGATCGAAGATGATTTTGTACCAGTTATTTCTCCAATCGGATTAGGAGATAATTACGAAGCATATAACATTAATGCTGACGATACAGCATGTGCAGTTGCAGAAGCATTAAATGCAGAGAAACTTGTATTTTTAACAGATATCGAAGGTGTTTTTGTAGATCCTGAGGATAAATCAACACTGATTTCTGAGATGGATTTAAAACAGGCAAAAGAATTTATTGACAACGGAGTTGTTGGTGGAGGAATGCTTCCAAAACTTAAAAACTGTATTGAAGCGATCGAAGGTGGAGTTTCCAGAGTTCATATCTTAGATGGACGTTTGACAAACTGTTTGTTACTGGAGTTCTTTACAGAAAAAGGTATCGGAACAGCTATCTTAAAAGAACCATTATTTGATAAACCATTGTTCAGTGAAGATGAGGAAGGATGTTAAGATGAAAACTCAGCAGGAATATATCGACCAGGGAGAACAGTATATCTTAAAGACATACAATCGTTTTCCAGTTGTATTAGAAAAAGGGGAAGGCGTTTATTTATACGATGCTGACCATAAAAAATATTTAGACTTTGGTGCAGGAATTGCCGTATTTGCATTAGGATATGGAAATGAAGCCTACAATCAGGCATTAAAAGATCAGATTGACAAGCTGATCCATACATCAAATTTATATTACAACATTCCAGCAGTAGAAGCTGCAAAGAAGATTGTTGATGCTTCAGGACTTAAAAAAGTATTCTTTACAAATAGTGGAACAGAAGCGATCGAAGGTGCATTAAAAGTTGCAAGAAAGTATGCATATAACAAAGATGATTCCAAAGATTATGAATTTATCGCTATGAATCATTCTTTCCACGGAAGAAGCCAGGGAGCTTTATCTGTTACGGGTAACAGCCATTATCAGGATGGATTCGTGCCAAAAGAATTCCGTGCCGTATTTGCAGAATTTAATAACTTAGAAGATGTTGTATCAAAGATTACAGACAAGACTTGCGGAATCATCTGTGAGGTTGTTCAGGGTGAAGGTGGTATTTTCCCTGCAGATAAGGAATTCTTAGAGGGACTTCGTAAAGTTTGTGATGAAAAAGATATTTTACTGATCTTTGATGAGATCCAGTGTGGAATGGGACGTTGTGGATCCTTATTTGCACATGATCTTTATGGAGTGAAACCAGATGTTTTAACACTTGCAAAGGCACTTGGATGTGGTGTTCCAGTTGGAGCATTTGTTGTAGGAGAAAAGGCTGATGGGGCTTTAGTTCCAGGAGATCATGGAACAACTTATGGAGGAAATCCATTTGCAACAGCAGCGATCAATGCCGTATTTGATCAGTTTGAGAAATTACAGATTCCAGAACATGCAAAAGAAGTGGGAGCATATCTGTGGGATAAATTAGAAGAATTAAAAGATAAATACAGCTGTATTACAGGACATCGAGGAATTGCCTTGATGCAAGGTCTTGAATTTGATGCAGATCATCCAGTTGGAGATATTGTTAAGAAAGCATTAGAGAAAGGACTGATCTTAATTTCAGCAGGAAATAATGTCATTCGTTTCGTGCCACCACTTGTCATTGAAAAAGGACATGTTGATGAGATGCTTTCTATTTTAGAAGATTGTATTGCATAAGATGTATAAAATGAATCTCTGTGGAAAGACTATTTATAAAAAGATAGTTTTTCATGGAGGTTTTTTTATATGTTAGGGTTTATCATTGCGTTAGTTTCGGGTGCACTTATGAGCATTCAGGGAGTGTTTAATACAGAAGTAACAAAACAAAGCAGTACCTGGACAACGAGTACGTTTGTTCAGGCAACAGGATTTCTGGCATGCTTGATCATATGGTTTGTGACAGAAAAAGATCAAAGCTTTACAATGCTTCTAAAAGTAAGTCCTAAATACCTTTTGCTTGGAGGGATGATTGGAGCAGCGATCACATTTACGGTGATTAAAAGTATCGAAAGTCTGGGACCTGCACAGTCTGCCATGCTGATCGTTGCATCGCAAAGTGTTATTTCTTATCTGATCGAGGTATTTGGATTGTTTGGAGTGGAAAAAACAGGTTTTGCATGGATAAAACTTTTAGGAGTTGTTTTGTTTGTTGCAGGTTTGTTAATATTTAAATGGAAATGATAAATATCTCTTGTAAAGTATTATAATTTTCGCTAAAATAGAAAATAGATTTACATGTTCCAGGCTCTTTGCATAAGACCGGGAGGTTTATGTTGTTTAGAAGAGTCCAAATAATAAACATTTTGCTGGTGGTGATATTTATATTTAGTGGATGTACACGCAGAAGTGATGTAATGATAGCATCAAGGCAGGAGAAGACGACAACGGCCAGGAAATCCTCATCCAAAGATTCTATTTACGTCTATATCTGTGGAGAAGTAAAGCATCCAGGTGTATATAAATTTTCAAAGGACGACCGGATCGTAGCAGCGATCAAGGCATCTGGAGGACTGACATCCAAGGCATCAGCAGAGAGTATTAACCAGGCAGAGAAGATGAAAGATGGGCAGCAGATTACAATCCCATCGAAGAAACAAGTAACAAAGAAGGAAACAACCGATGTGAACGCCACACAATCTTCCTCTGGAAAGATTAATATCAATACTGCAAGTGTCGAGGAATTAAAGACACTTTCTGGAATTGGAGAATCGAAGGCGAATGATATTATTTCTTATCGAGAGGAACATGGCTCTTTTACAAGCCCTGAAGATATCATGAAGATTCAAGGAATCAAAGAGGGAATCTATAATAAGATCAAAGACAAGATAACAATATAATTTATAGAGGTGGAAAAATGAGGAAGGTCTTAGTTGTTGATGATGAAAAACTAATCGTGAAAGGCATTAAATTCAGTTTAGAACAAGACGAGATGCAGGTTGACTGTGCTTACGATGGTGAAGAAGCATTAGAGAAAGCAAAGGAGAATAAGTACGATATCATTCTTCTTGATGTGATGCTTCCTGGTCTGACTGGATTTGAAGTGTGTCAGGCAATTCGTGAATTCTCTAATGTTCCGATCATTATGCTGACGGCTAAGGGAGAAGACATGGATAAGATTCTAGGACTAGAATATGGTGCAGATGATTATATTACCAAGCCGTTTAATATTCTGGAAGTAAAGGCAAGGATCAAGGCTATTTTACGAAGAAGCGCACATCACGATGTGAAAGAAGAGGAATCTGCAAAAGTTGTAGAATCCAGAGGATTAAAGATCGACTGTGAAAGCCGCAGAGTACATATTCACGGCAAAGAAGTGAATCTGACAGCCAAGGAGTTTGATCTGCTTGAACTTTTGGTATTTCATCCTAATAAAGTATATAGCAGAGAGGATCTGTTGAATACCGTATGGGGATACGATTATCCAGGAGATGCGAGAACTGTTGATGTTCATATTCGAAGACTGAGAGAGAAGATCGAAGTGAATCCCGGAGTACCGGACTATGTACATACAAAGTGGGGGGTAGGTTACTATTTTCAAGCGTAAGAGAGATCGATTTGCCTTCTTACATAGTATGCAGTTCTTTATCTTTCTATCAATCTTTTTGCTGACGACATTGATATCTGTTTTTTTTAGTAAGTTTTTGAATGATGGATATCGAGAGAAAATATATGATCAGAAAGTTGATAGTGTAGCTAGTCAGTGTGCATGGCTTGGAGATCAGGTAGTTGGAGTTGATTTTCGTTTAGACGATGGCTCCAACTCTCTTTCTACCCAGACAGATAAATTAGCAGCGAGTATGAATGGTCGGATCATCGTAATCAAAAGTAATTATAAGATCATAAAAGATACACATACAGATTTTCAGTCAAGATTCTTCCTGAATCAGAATATTCTTGATATCATGGAGGGAAACAAAGAAAGAATTGTTACAGAGAATGGAAAATATATTGAAGTTTTGGTTCCAATCACATACAAGACAGGAAATAAAACACAGATTCTTGGTGCAGTAATGGCGACTGTTCCATCAGAAGATATGATGGGTGCAGTCATCGAGATGGAACACAGAAGGAATATGCTTTTGGTTGCTTTCATTATATGCGGATTGTGTGCGGCGATGGCAATCAGTTATTTACTGACAAGAGATTTAAAGAAGATTCAGAAAGACGTTGATTTTATTGCATCTGGGCATGAGGATGAGTCGATTGAAGAGACAGGATTTTTGGAAATGCGTATGATTGTACAGCGCTTTAACGAGATTCTTGGAAGAATGCAGACATTAGAAGAATCCAGACAGGAATTTGTATCGAATGTGTCTCATGAATTAAAAACACCAATGACATCAATGAAAGTTCTTGCAGATTCTCTGATTCAGCAGGGAGATCAGGTTCCAGCAGAACTATACCGTGAATTTATGCAGGATATTGTCGCGGAGATCGATCGAGAGAATGTTATTATTTCTGACCTGTTATCCTTGGTAAAACTAGATAAGAAAGCAGCACAGCTTCAGATTACTACAGTCAGCATTAATGAATTGTTAGAGATTGTTATGAAGAGATTAAAGCCGCTGGCACTTCAACGTAATATTGAATTGATCTTTGAAAGTTTTCGTCCGGTTACTGCGGAGATTGATGAAGTGAAATTATCACTTGGACTCACAAATCTGATCGAGAATGGTATTAAATACAACAAAGATGACGGATGGATCCGTGTTACATTGAATGCTGATCATAAGTATTTCTATGTGAAAGTAGCGGATTCAGGTGTAGGTATTCCAGAGGACTGCCAGGATCAGGTATTTGATCGCTTCTATCGAGTGGATAAAGCAAGATCAAGAGACACTGGAGGTACCGGACTTGGACTTGCGATCACGAAAAGCGTTGTATCTCTTCATAATGGAGAGATTAAGCTGTACAGTAAAGTTGGTGAAGGAACAACATTTACCTTAAGAATTCCGTTAAAATATAAAGGCTAGGAGGAGAAGATGAAGAAAAAATCTGTTATGATGATGTTCTGTCTGATTCTTGTTCTGGCACTTACAGGATGCCGGTCAAAGAAAGAAACGAATGACCAGAGCAATCAAAAAGGAACGGCGATTTATTACACAAACAATGATGTGACAAAACTCATCTTAAAAAGAAAAAATATCAGATTAAAAGGCAGTCAGATTCAGAAAGTTCAGACGTTATTAGGGGAACTTCAGAAGACGCCAAAGAGTCAGAACATACGGTCTGTTATACCAAAGAGAATTGTGATCAACAGTTTTGAGGTGAACAGCAATATTGTTCAGGTTGATTTTTCAATGGGATATAAACGGATTGCAGAGAACAAAGATTTAATCTGTCGTGCGGGGATTGTTTATACATTAACTCAATTGAAAGGAATTAACTATGTATCATTTTCGATTTCAGGAGAACCTATGCTTGATACAGATGGAACAGCATTAGGAGCACTTGGAAGAGACAGTTTTGTGTTTGATGAATTGCCAATGAAATGATTTATGAAAAAAAGACCTATGGTTCTTATATTTACCGGAGTATTATCCGGAATGGCCGTTGTATGGAATATTTTATCCATGACAACGGCTTTTTATTTACTTGCAGGACTCTGCATTATGGTGTGTATGCTTTGCTTTGATAAGGGATATGGATGGATCATCGCAGGAATGATCTTAGGAATTATATTTGCTGCATCTGCTAAAATCTCGATGAATCTTGATTTTTCACAAGTCAGATATAATGAAACACAGGACATCATAGGAAAGGTAGTTGAAGTATCGCAAACAAAAACCGGAAAGCAGGCATTGCTTCTTAAAAATGATATGCTGGAAGGAAAAATTTTGTTATATACATCAAATGACGAAGAAATAAGTTCAGGCGATGTCGTATCTTTTAGGGGTAGCCTTAAAGTCTTTGATGGAGCAACCAATCCAGGACAGTTTTCCAACAGACATTATTATTTTAGCAGAGGTATTTATTATCATGCATATTCAAAAGACATACTTATTAAAAAATCTACAGAGTTATGCTTAGATCAAATGATCGCAAGATGCAGAAAATATTTAAAACAACAACTTAGTATGCAGTATGATGAAGGAATTTCAAATTTCCTGAATGCAATGATGCTTGGAGATAAAACAAAGCTTAATGATACTGTAAAAGATGATTTTAAAGAAAGCGGTCTGATTCATTTAATGGCAGTATCTGGACTTCATATTTCGCTGGCAGGAAGAAGCATTTATCGGCTGTTTCGCAGACTTTGTGGCAGCTTTATGATCAGTTCAGTTATTGGAACGATGTCAGCGGTATTTTATTGTGCTTTAACGGGATTTTCAGTATCTTCTTTAAGAGCATTGATCATGCTTTTGATCTATTTTTTATCGCAGATTTTAGGAGAACATTACGATTTATTATCATCGGCTTCTTTTGCTGGTGTGATATTGCTTCTTATACGTCCATACAGGATTTATGATACAGCGTTCCTTTACTCATTTACAGCGGTTTTTGTGATCGGATGTTATCAGAGGATCAAGCCAAGGCTTAAGGGCAAGTTTCAAAAAATAAGAGAATCTTTATTGTTTTGTACAGCGATTCAGATTGGAATGTTTCCAATAATAATTTATTTTCAATATGAAGCACCGCTTCTTTCGTTTTTGGCAAATGTGATAGCTGTACCATTGGCATCGACGGCATTTACGGTGGCGTTTGTTTTGATCTTTCTTCCACATACAATTTTTCACGATATCATTTCGTGGATGATATATGTGATCTTATGGCTTTCCAAACGATCATATGGAATGCTTACAATCGGGCATGTACCATTTTTCTGGGTGATTTTGTTTTATAGTCTGCTTTTGTTGTGTACTTCTAAAAGAAATAAACTTCAATTTAAGATCAGGATTGGTCTTGTTTATACAGGAATTGTGCTTCTTATATTTATACCAAAGTTTCGAAAGAAGACGATCACTTTTCTTGATGTTGGACAGGGAGACTGTTTTATTGCTGATACCAATGCAGGACTGATCATATCAGATGGAGGAAGCATTAGTGAAGATCAAGTTGGAAAATATAGGATTCTCCCATATATAAAATATCTTGGATATCAAAGGGTCAAAATTGCAGTTATCAGCCATATGGATGTGGATCATTATTCTGGAATTCTTGAACTTCTTAAGATGGGAAGGATTGAATATCTTGGACTTCCTGAAATACAAAAGGATGCAGCAATGGAAAAGATCATAGAAGCGGCAAGACAAAATAATACTAAAGTTTTTTATTTATCGAGAGGAAGAACAATTAAGACGAAAGATGATTATCTTAAAGTTCTCCATCCGGTAAAGAACAGTAAGATGGAAAAGAATGCGGCTTCAATTGTCATGCAAGGGAATGTGCTTGGATACAAATTACTTCTTACAGGGGATGTAGAAAAAGAAGGAGAAGAACAGCTTCTGGGAGAAGGACTTAGCCACGCAGAAATATTAAAAGTAGCACATCATGGTTCTAAGAATTCCACGAGCAGCGAATTTTTGCAAAAGGTATTGCCGGAACAAACGATCATATCCTGTGGACAAAATAACAGATATGGACATCCGCATAAGGAAACAATTCACAGGTTAAAAAGCTGCCATACGAAGATCAAAAGAACAGACACAAATGGAGCTGTCATTTTTCGAGAGAAAAGAGATGGTTGAAAATCAGTTAAAAACAAGGTATACTATCAAAAGCCAGAGAAAGAGATGCAAAAATATGAAGAAAATATTAGAAGATATCAAGACAAATACATATGAACGATTTTATCTGTTTTACGGAGAAGAAAAATATATGATCTCCCAGATGAAGAATCAGTTAAAGAAGGCTTTAGTTTCAGAAGATGATACGATGAATTATTCTTATTTTGAAGGGAAAAAAGCTGATTCAGTGGAGATTGCAGAGCTTGCAAAGACACTGCCATTTTTTAGTGATCATAGATTCATTATCTTGGACGAGACAGGCCTTGGAAAGAAGAGTGATGATTCTTTTATTGAGGCATTAAAAGAAGCTTCTGATACAAGTGTACTTCTTTTTATTGAAGACAGTGTTGATAAACGTTCAAAGATTTATAAGTTCCTTTCGAAGGAAGGACATGTAGTCTGTTTTGAATCAGCAGGAGATAAAGAATTATCCAGATGGTTGATGTCATTACTTAAGAAAGAAGGAAAACAGATGTCATCTTCGACAATGCGAAGTTTCTTATACCGTTGTGGATCTGATATGTATACATTAAAAAATGAACTGGAAAAGCTGATTTCCTATGTTGGAGAAAGAAAAGAGATTACGATTCATGATTTAGAACAATTGACATCGTCTCAGACGACAAATCAGATTTTTGTAATGCTTGAAGCAATTGCAAGAAAACAAAGAGAAAAAGTACTTACATTATATTACGATCTGATCGAATTGAGAGAGTCTCCATTTGGGATTCTTGCGTTGTTGATAAGACAGTGTAATCAGCTGCTTCAAGTAAAGAATTTAGACAGATTAGGAAAGAATAATGGAATGATCGCCAAGCAGATGAAAGTACCAGTGTTTGTGGCAGGAAAATTAAAAGATCAGGCTAAGCTGTTTTCGATGGAAACACTGCGCAATATGCTCGAGTTATGTGCGAAGACAGATGAGGCGATTAAAACAGGAAAGATCAGCGACAGGGTTGGAGTGGAACTGTTACTGATTGAGTTCAGCCAGAAATAAAATAAAGGAATTAAAAATGGGATAGCCATATAATAAGAGTGGCTATCCTGTTTATTTTCTAAAAATGTAAACAAAAAAGAAGCCTGACGGTGGCTTCTTTTTTGCGGGTTAATTATATTTATATTCGATTCTTAATATTTAAAATTAAGCGATAGCGTTAACAGCTTTAGATAAACGAGAGATCTTTCTTGAAGCTGTATTCTTGTGGAAGATTCCTTTAGAAGTAGCTTTGTTGATCTCAGAAATGCAAGCTGTTAAAGCTTCAGAAGCTGCTGCTTTATCGTTAGCTGCGATAGCTGCCTCTACTTTTTTGATATATGTTTTAACTTTAGTTTTGATTGCTTTATTTCTTTCTGTTTTTGTGTTGATAACTTTGATTCTTTTTTTTGCTGATTTAATATTTGCCAAAGTGGGCACCTCCAATATAATAACTTAAATTTCTTACTTTTCTTACTTTTCTTGAATCTTGTCTATAGCGAGACACGGTTAGCTATACACAAAACATACTGTTATATCTTATAGAAAATGTCCTCATTTGTCAATAACTTTGGCAAAAAAATGTAATATTTTTTTAAAAACAATCACATACTACACAAAAAAGGAGGAAACATTGATGCAAAATCGTACAGATCTGGCGTTAGAATTGAAGGAAGAAAAAAATATTGGATCTGCGGAGTCTGGAATTATTGTAAAAACAAGGATAGATACAGCAAATCATATCAAAGAAACAAAGATCATAATCAAAAATAAAAAAGGAGAAATTTCTCTTGGAAAACCAAAAGGGAGTTATATTACGATCGAAGCAAAAAATCTGTCTTCAAATGATGGGAGTTTTCATAAAGAAATGAGTGAAGCATTATTTTTAAATCTAAAGGAGATGCTTGGAAAGAGAAAAAAGATACTGATCGCAGGCCTTGGAAATGCTAATGTAACAGCAGATTCATTAGGACCTAAAGTTGTAAATAATCTTTGCATTACAAGACATTTAGAAAGAGAAGGAATTGGAGAATATCAGTATGAGTTAAGTGCGATCGCGCCGGGAGTTATGGCACAGACAGGAATTGAGACAAGTGAGATTTTGGAATCGCTGGCAGCAAAGATTAGACCAGATGTTTTGATCGCAATTGATGCACTGGCGGCAAGAAGTTCCAGCAGATTAAATAAAACGATTCAGATCAGTGATACTGGGATTTCACCTGGTTCAGGGGTTGGGAACCATAGAAGTGAGATTACGGAACATACGATCGGTGTTCCGGTATTTGCCATTGGAGTGCCAACGGTAATTTCTGTACCAGCGATCATTCATGATCTTTTTGGTAGGAGATCATTGGAAAAAGAATATAAAAATATGGATGAAGAATTTATTTCCATGCATGTAACACCAAAGAATATTGATGAATCAATGAAAAGGATCAGCTATACCATATCAGAAGGCATTAATCATTTATTGCATAATTAAAGAACCCATGAATACAATGAAAGTATGGAGAAAAGAAAGAGATGGATTATACAGACAGGGATTTTTATATTTTTTATAATTTTTAGTAAACAGGTGTCAGGCACAATGATAGCAGAGATGATCGATGGGTATTATCGGAAAGTGATTACTGAATTTTGTCCAGTATTGTCAAAGAAAGAAGAAACATTTTCAGGGATGATCTTGTCTGATATGATCCGTATATATTATCGTGATACTGTACCATTTTTACAATATCGGACAGACTATAAAGATAAAGATGAGCAAGATCTTGTACAGGAGGATTATTACCATTTTCAGGATGATGAGACAACAGATGAAGCTGCTCAGGAGGTAAAAAAGGAAGCAAAAAGATTTTATGCAAAAAAATGGGAAAATCCCAAATATTTAAGAAAATATATTTATCAGATCGACAGTACAACAATGGCATTGAACAGTGAACTGAATGGAAAAGTTTTACTCAACATGGATCTTAAATTAAAAAAGACAAAAAAACCGCAGATCTTGATCTATCATACGCATGGGAGTGAGACATACAGAGGAAGTAAAAGAGGAAAAAAATCAGATACAGTGATCGGTGTAGGGGATATGCTGGTTAAGAAATTAAGAGAGAAAAATATTTCTGTTATACATGACTGTAATATTTATGATAAAAAAAACGGGAAAGAAGAACGATCAAAAGCCTATAATTATGCAGCAAATGCAATAGAGAATCATTTAAAGAAATATCCATCTATAAAAGTGGTGATCGATTTGCACCGTGATGGTGTCAGTGAAAAAACAAAACTTGTTACAATGCAAAAGGGCAGACGGATGGCACAGATCATGTTTTTTAATGGTATGAGCCGTACCATATCCAATGGAAATATTAGATATCTGAAAAATCCTAATAAACAGATGAATTTAGCGTTCAGTCTGCAGCTTCAGGCACAGGCAGCAAAAAAATATCCTGGTTTTACAAGAAAAATTTATATGAAAGGATATCGTTATAATCTGCATTACAGAGGAAGAAGCCTTTTGGTTGAAGTTGGAGCTCAGAACAATACATTGTCAGAAGCGAAAGCATCCATGAGTTTACTTGCTGAATTATTAAGTGATGTGTTATACTAAAATGGAGTATGTAAAAAGTTATATGTACTTGAAATATAATTAGGAGGAACTTATGGCAATAGATCAGAGTAAAATACGAAATTTTTGTATTATCGCACATATAGATCACGGAAAATCAACATTAGCAGACAGAATCATCCAGATGACAGGGACATTAACTGACAGGGAGATGCAGGAACAGGTTCTTGACAATATGGATCTTGAGAGAGAACGTGGAATTACGATCAAATCTCAGGCAGTGCGAATTGTATATAAAGCAGATGATGGAGAAGAATATATCTTTAATCTTATCGACACTCCAGGACATGTCGATTTTAATTACGAAGTTTCAAGAAGTCTTGCAGCCTGTGAAGGAGCAATCCTTGTTGTCGATGCGGCACAGGGAATCGAAGCTCAGACATTAGCAAACGTATATCTTGCGATCGACCATGATCTGGAAGTTATGCCGGTGATCAATAAGATCGACCTTCCAAGTGCAGATCCGGAACGTGTGAAAGCAGAGATTGAAGATGTGATCGGGATTGATGCAGAAGATGCACCACAGATTTCAGCAAAGAGCGGATTAAATGTAGAGCAGGTATTGAAACAGATCGTAGAGAAGATTCCAGCACCACAGGGAGATAAGAATGCACCTCTTCAGGGTCTGATCTTCGATAGTATGTATGATGCATACAAAGGAGTTATCATCTTTACAAGAATTAAAGAAGGTACGATCAAAGTTGGAACAAAGATGAAGATGATGGCAACCGGAGAAAGTGCAGAAGTTGTGGAAGTTGGAACATTTGGGGCTGGAAGATTTAATCCATGTGATGAATTAACTGCTGGAATGGTTGGATATGTCACAGCCAGTCTTAAGAATGTGCAGGGAACAAGAGTCGGTGATACGATCACAGATGCGGATAATCCATGTGCAGAGCCACTTCCTGGATATAAAAAGGTTAATCCGATGGTATATTGTGGATTATATCCAACAGATGGGGCAAAATATCCAGATTTAAGGGATGCATTAGAAAAACTTCAGTTAAATGATGCAGCACTTCAGTTTGAAGCAGAGACATCGGTTGCGTTAGGATTTGGATTCCGTTGTGGATTCCTTGGATTATTACATTTAGAGATCATTCAGGAACGTTTAGAGAGAGAATATAACTTGGATCTTGTAACAACAGCACCAGGCGTTATTTATCGTGTATATAAGACAGATGGAACAATGATCGAATTGACAAATCCATCAAATCTTCCTGATCCATCAGAGATCGATCATATGGAAGAACCAATCGTTACAGCAGAGATCATGGTAACTTCTGAGTTTGTTGGAGCGATCATGGGATTATGTCAGGAAAGACGAGGCGTATATCTTGGAATGGAGTATATGGAAGAGACAAGGGCATTACTTCGTTATGAACTTCCATTAAATGAAATCATTTATGATTTCTTTGATGCATTAAAATCACGTTCCAGAGGATATGCATCCTTAGATTACGAGATGAAAGGATATCAGACATCAAAACTTGTGAAATTAGATATCCTGATCAATAAAGAAGAAGTTGATGCACTTTCATTTATTGTACATGAAGATACAGCATATGAACGTGGACGCAAGATGTGTTCTAAATTAAAAGAAGAGATTCCAAGACATATGTTTGAAATTCCAATTCAGGCAGCAATCGGAAGTAAAGTCATTGCAAGAGAGACTGTCAAAGCGATGAGAAAAGACGTTCTGGCAAAATGTTATGGTGGAGATATCTCTCGTAAGAGAAAACTGTTAGAGAAACAGAAGAAAGGAAAGAAACGAATGCGTCAGGTAGGAAATGTTGAAATTCCACAGGAAGCATTCATGAGTGTTCTGAAATTAGATGAAGACTAAAAAGATCGAACTTTACATTCATATACCATTTTGCAAAAGCAAATGTCGATACTGTGACTTTTGTTCGTTTCAGGCAGAGAATGCAGTGATCGATGATTATATAACAAAATTAAAAGAAGAATTGATTTTCTGGGGAAAGAAACTTACAAAAGAGGAAGTAGTGACTGTTTTTATCGGAGGTGGTACGCCATCTTATCTGAAAGAACAGTATATCAAAGAAATTTGTAATGTTATCTTTCAGTATTTTAAGGTCAGTGAGAATGCAGAGATCACGATTGAGGCGAATCCCGGAACGGTAGATTTAAAGAAACTTTGTACATACAGAGAAAGCGGGATCAACAGGATCAGTTTTGGATTACAGTCAACGATTCAGGAAGAACTTCAATATCTTGGAAGAATTCATACCTATGAACAGTTTTTACAATGTTACAATTGGGCGAGAGAAGCTGGATTTTGTAATATCAGTGTCGATCTTATGAGTGCAATTCCAAAGCAAACAATTCATTCCTATGAGAAAAACTTAAGAACGATCGCAGAACTTTCACCGGAACATATCTCAGCTTACAGTTTGATCATAGAAGAGGGAACCCCTTTTTATGAAGATGAGAATTTAGAAGATCTTCTGCCGTCGGAAGAAGATGAGGTGCGGATGTATCAGATGACAGCACAGATTCTCAAGGAATATGGATATGAACAGTATGAGATTTCAAATTATGCAAAAAAAGATTTTGAAAGTCGACATAATTTAGGTTACTGGTCACATATTCCATATCTTGGTGTTGGATTGAATGCATCGTCTTATATGGATGAGAGACGCTTTGAGAATCCATCGGATATGAAACAGTATCTAAAGATAACATCATTTGATGAGCTATACAGCCAGACTCGTCCGTTATCCGTTCATGAGCAGATGGAAGAGTTTATGTTTCTTGGGTTAAGGAAGACGAAAGGAATTTCAAAAAATAAATTCGAAGAGCGTTTCGGCTGTTCTGTGGATTCTGTTTATGAGAAACCTCTAAAAGAATCCATAGAACAAGGCTTTATCAAAGAACAAGGAGATCGAATCTTGCTGACACAAGAAGGGATTCTTGTCAGTAATCAAGTTTTATGTGAATTTTTGTTTGATGAAGAATCAAGTTAAAATTTTATAAATCCATTAATTTTTTTAAATTAATCCTCCCCCAGCCCTGATGGTGCCTGGGGGTTTTTAATTTGTCACAGTTTTTACGAAGCTTCATTTTTACATCTTTATTTGTATAAAAAGGATACTTTTCGAGTAATAGAGCAAGTGAACCAGAAACAACCGGGGTTGCCATGGAAGTACCACTTTTTAAAGTATAACGGTGATTTGGAGCACAGGAAAAAATATTAGTTCCAGGAGCAACAACGTCTGGTTTCATAACACATGAGGAGGTTGGACCACGACCAGAATATTGAACTTTAAATCCGCGTCTGCCGATCATTGGGGAGGTATCATCACTTGATCCAATGGTAATGATCTTTGGACTGTTTCCAGGAATGGAGATACTGTGAGATTTTGGTCCGTGATTTCCACCAGCAATACATACGATCAGGCCGTCATCCCATAATGTGTTAACATGTGTTAATAATTCTATGGAAGCAGGGCTTTCTTCTGAAGCAGAACTTCCAATTGAAATATTGACAATGCGGATGTTATAAGAGTTGTGATGTTTATGAATCCAGTCCAGTCCTTTTAAAAATGCACTTTGAACCCCATTTCCTGATGCATCTAATACTTTTAATGCTATAATATGAGATTTTGGAGCGATGCCAAGATAGTCAGAATCAAAGACCGCAGAAGAAGCAGCAATTCCTGTAATATGAGTTCCGTGTCCGTTATCATCATAACTAAAAGATCGATATTGTACGAAATCTATGAATTCAGCGATACGGCTGGAATATGGAGCAAAATCTTTATGAGGGAAAAGTCCGGTATCAAGATAAGCAATGCCAATGCCTTCTCCTAAAAAACCATGCTGGTGTGCAAGATCAGCATGAATCTGTTTTGAAACAGAAGCTATCATCATTAAAATCCTTTCTGTCTTTATTGTTAGAATACGCAGAACACGTACATATGGAAACAAAAAAGACCCGCAAAAACGAGTCTTTTGAGTGTATAGTTTAAAATATAAAAAATTAGTTAAAACCAATAAATTTGCGGGCTGCTTTATACATACCGATCGTGGCTTTTCTTCCAACATATCCAGGAAGATTGACAGCACAGCTTGTGATATTGTGACGAATCTTGCGATATAATTTTTTATCTTTTCCGTATAAGTATTTCCATAATTCTTTTCTCATCTTTAAATGCTCTTTTGTTCCAGATTTTACTGCGATCACGGAAGAAATACACATGATGATAGAAAGATAATGTTTCATATAGCGTTCTAATGGTTTGCTTACAAGATTAAACTGTGCCATATAATCGATCATGATGTAAGTAACTTTAAACTGTTGATCGATACGTTTGATCATGTTTGCTTCATTGACAGACTGGTCATCACGTCCGATAAAATAGCGGTAGAAGTTTACATCAAGATAATACATCGTTTTTACATATGGCAGTGGTTTAAATACATAAATGTTATCAACGTAAAATGTATGTTCTGGAAGCTCTAACTGGCATTCACGAAGCAGGGCTGTACGATAGATGACAGAATGCATTAGAATATACTGGCTGACAGGGAAACGTCCGACATCATCCCAGCAAAAGATCTTGTCTTTTGGAATTGCGTGACGATAGTGGATCACTGTTTTTTTCTTAGCACCCTGTTTTTCATACACATAATTGGAAAGCAGCATATCAAGAACTGTTCCTTGTTTGTAAAAAGTAGAGAGTGTATCAAGAATTTCGCCATAAGCATATTCATTTACCCAGTCATCGCTGTCGACAACTTTTAAATAAATTCCTTTTGCATTTTTGATTCCTGTATTAACGGCACCACCATGTCCTTTATTTTCCTGATGGATAGCACGGCAGATATCAGGATATTTTTTTTCATATTCATCGGCGATGGCAGCTGTATTGTCAGAAGAACCATCATTGACGATAAGAATTTCAACTTGGTCTCCTCCTGGTAATAATGTATCAATACAGTGTCTCATATATTCCTGAGAGTTGTAACAAGGTACAACAAAGGATATTAATTTCATAAAAACCTCCTGTTTAAAATACGATTAACATTCTTATTATATATGTTTTTTGATCAATTAGCAAAGAGTTTCCCACTCTTCATAAAGTTCTTCCAAAGAAGAAGTGATCTCTGCCTGTTTGTTGCTAAGTTCCATTAGTTTTGCAGGATCAGAAGCATTTTCAGGTAAAGACATGGCTTCGGAAAGTTCTTCTTGCTTTGTTTCAAGGTCGGTGATCATATCTTCGACTTTTTTCAGTCTGTTCTCACGTTTCCTTTGCTTTGCCTGTTCTTCTTTTTGTTGTTTCCAGTCAAGTTTTGCTTCCGTATCAACAGAAACAGCGGAAGTAGAAGCAGCATTTAGAGCAGCCTTTTCTTTCTCTTTCTGTGCGATATAATCTTGATAATTACCAGGATATGAAGTTAATCCGTGGTCAGAAATTTCCAGAATTCTTGTTGCTGTTTTGTTGATAAAATAACGATCATGTGAAACGTACAGAATCGTTCCAGTGTAAGCGTTCATTGCTGATTCAAGGATTTCTTTTGACTGAATATCCAAATGGTTCGTCGGCTCATCAAGAATCAGAAAGTTTGCATGAGAAAGCATTAATTTTGCAAGGGAAACTCGACCTTTTTCGCCACCACTTAAAGAGGAGATCGGACGGAATACATCTTCTCCATAAAATAAAAATGCTGCAAGTGTATTACGGATCTTTGTATTGTTCAGGTCAGGATAGGCATCAGAAATTTCATCAAAGATGGTTTTAGAATCATCTAAGTTATCCTGTGCCTGATCGTAGTAACCGATAGAAACACCTGCACCAAGAGTGATCGTTCCTCCGTTATTGCTGATCTTTTTGCAAATGATCTTTAATAAGGTGGTCTTACCAGTTCCGTTTGGACCGATTAGGGCAACGCGTTCTTCACGAAAGATATCTGCACTGAGACCTTCAAATAGAGGTTTGCTTCCAAATGATTTTGAAACATCTTTTAATGTAAGAACGTCATTTCCACTGACTACTTCTGGCTCAATGCTAAGACGCATGTCTGCATTATATTCAGTTGGTTTTTCTAAAACTTCAATTTTGTTTAAAGCTTTCTCGCGGCTTTCTGCTCGTTTGATCGATTTCTCACGATTAAACTGCTTTAATTTTTTGATAACTTCCTTTTGGTGTTTGATCTCTTGTTGCTGGTTTTTATACTCTTTTAGACGGATTGCTTTGATCTGGTCGCGTTTCTCAATAAATGTAGTATAATTTCCATCAAACAGCATGGAATGCCCTTGGTCGATCTCCATAACTTTATTGACAATTTTGTCAAGAAAATAACGATCATGAGATACAATGATCACGGCACCTTTATAATGAGATAAATAATTTTCAAGCCATCTGATAGAATCGACATCCAGATGGTTTGTCGGCTCATCAAGAAGCAGGATGTCTGGATTCTTAAGAAGAAGTTTACCAAGAGCAACACGAGTTCGCTGCCCTCCAGATAAGGTATTGATCTCTTTTGAAAAATCTTCTTCGGAAAATCCAAGCCCTTTAAGGATTCCTGTGATCTCACTTTTGTAAGCAAATCCATTTAACTGTTCAAATTTATGAGTTGCGTTTGTATACTGGTTCATTTTCTGCTCCAGTGCATCACCGGTCAGATGCTTCATTTCTTGTTCATATGTACGCATCTGTTCATCTAGTTCAATGACTTCCTTCTTAACGGAGAGAAGTTCATCAAAGATCGTATGATGAAATGTATGATCCTGATGTTGGGCAAGATAGCCGATGCTGGCATCCTTTTTTAAAGAAATTTCCCCATCATCACTGGAAATTTCTCCAATCAGTATTTTTAAAAGTGTCGATTTTCCGGCACCGTTATATCCGATGATTGCCAGCCGGTCGTTTTCATTTAAGTGAAATGAGATATTCTGCAAGACTGGTTTTTCGACAAATGTTTTGCAGATATTCTGGCATGATAATATCATTAAGATACCCCTTTCCAATTTTTTATTGACATTATTTTTCAGAATACCATATTTTTTGAGAAAATGAAATAATTTCATGATAGAAAGATTGACAGTTATTAGACAATCTTATATAATTATAAACAGAATAAAGATTTTGGAGGAATAAAATGGCAAACTCAGGTAAGAATATTTCTTCAGCAGTTATCAAGCGCCTTCCAAGATATTTTCGTTATCTTGGTGCATTAAAGGCAAGGAATATTACAAGAATATCTTCAAAAGAATTAAGTGAACAGATGATGGTAACAGCATCTCAGATTCGTCAGGATCTTAATAACTTTGGCGGATTTGGACAGCAGGGATACGGGTATAATGTAGATAATTTATATACAGAGATTGGCAAGATTTTAGGATTGGATAAGAGAAATGACATGATCATTGTAGGAGCAGGTAACCTTGGACAGGCACTTGCTAATTACCAGTCTTTTAATGAAGATTATGGATATAAAGTTATGGCATTATTTGATGTCAATCCAAAACTGATCGGAATTTCTGTTCGTGGAGTGAAAGTTCTTGATACAGATGAACTTGAGAACTTTATTAAGACACACGGCATCAAGATCGCTGCACTGACGATACCGAAAGATCAGGCACCAGCGATCGCCAAGAAGATGGCAGAATGGGGAATCAAAGGATTCTGGAATTTTGCACCGATCGATCTTCATCTGCCGGATAATGTTACGGTAGAGAATGTCCATCTGGCAGAGAGTCTGATGACGTTAACATATAATGTTCACAATAGAGAAGAACAAGAACAGGAACAATAGGCACAGCAGGTGATAGATGAGATGATTGCTGGAATAGGAACAGATCTTGTAGAGATAGGAAGAATAGAAGAGATGCTTCATAGAGGAAGTCGTCTTACAAGAATTTTTACAACAACTGAATTAGCGTGTGCAAAAGACAATGCTGCGACTTTAGCTGGCAATTTTGCTGTAAAAGAAGCCGTTTCCAAAGTATTTGGAACCGGCTTTTTCGGTATGGAACCATATGAGATCGAAGTATTAAGAGATAAGTTTGGGGCACCATATGTGAAATTATATGGGGGTGCAAGACAGCTTGCGAAGGATAAGAAGATCATAAAGATCCATGTATCGATCACTAATACAAAGGAATTTGCACAGGCATTTGCGATAGGAGAATGCGTATGAAATATGTATTAAAGAATCAGGAAATGCAGACGGTTGATTATGAAACAATTCATGGAATAGGAATTCCAGGGCTTGTGCTGATGGAGAGAGCATCAAAAGCGGTTGCAGACTATGCAGTGCAGATGATCGATCATTCCAAGAGAATTCTGGTAATTTCAGGAATTGGTAATAATGGAGGGGATGCTCTTGCCTGTACAAGAATTTTGCTTGAACAGGACTATCTGGTAGATTATATGATTGTTGGAAATTTGGAAAAAGCTTCAGATGATCTGAAATTACAGCTTCAGATTCTTAAAAATCTTGGATATTTTCCATTAGAAAATGCAAATTTTCATGAATATGACCTTTTGATCGAAGGAATTTTTGGAGTTGGACTTTCCAGAGAAGTTGGCGGTATTTACAAAGAAATGATTGAGCGTATCAATGCATGTGGCAAATCTGTCATTGCAATCGATATTCCGTCTGGTATCAGTGGAGACAGCGGAAAAGTTCTTGGATGTGCTGTTCATGCAGCAATAACGGTCACATTTGGCAGTTATAAAAGAGGACATTTATTATATCCAGGACGTGAATACTGTGGGAATATAAAACTTGTATCCATTGGATTTCACAACCAGACGATTAAAAAATATGCAACGGGATACACATTGGAAGCAGATGATCATTTAATGCCAGAAAGGAAAGCATATTCCAACAAGGGAAGTTATGGAAAAGTTTTGATCATTGCTGGAAATAAAACGATGTCAGGAGCAGCATGTTTTGCAGCAGAAGCAGCATTGCGGATGGGAGCAGGTCTTGTAAAAGTGCTTTCAGATGTACAGAATCGTTCAGTTTTACAGACAAAACTTCCAGAAATTTTATTTGGAGAACGAAAAGATTTAAAAGAATCTCTAAATTGGTGTGATTGTATCTTATTTGGCCCAGGAATCGGAGTTAGTGAAGAGACAAAAGAAATGTTGGAAATGATTCTTGAGGAAGGAACAAAACCATTAGTTATTGATGCAGATGGATTAAATACGATCAGCAGATATGATATGGAAATTAATTATCCATATGGACTGATCTTGACTCCACATCTGATGGAAGCATCAAGACTGATGTCATGTGATATTATGCAAATGAAAGAAGATTTATGTCAGAATGCATATGAGCTTGCAAAAAAATATCATTGCATTGCAGTTTTAAAAGATGCAGCAACTATCGTTGCACAAGAAGGTGATTTGGTGTATATTAATCAAAGTGGAAATGATGGAATGGCAACTGGAGGAAGTGGAGATGTTCTTGCCGGAATGATCACAGGCCTTTTAGGAGGCGGATTAGCTGCTCATGAGGCAGCAGTTCATGGAGTTTATCTTCACGGCCTTGCAGGAGATCATGCAAGACGTGATCTGGGTGCTTACAGCATGATCGCATCAGATATTATCACTCACATAAAGGATGTTACAGGAGGAAGCTATGAATCAGTACTATAGAGTGCATGCAGTCATTGATCTGGATGCAATCTGTCATAATATACAGGAAGTAAAACGTGTTGTTGGAGAAGGTGTCAAGGTAATGCCAGTGATTAAGGCTGACGGATATGGACATGGAGCAGTGCCAATCGCAAAAGAATTAAATAAGATTGGGGTTGATGCATTTGCAGTTGCGATCCTTGAAGAGGGAATCACACTTCGAAATCATGGGATTAAAAAACCAATTTTGATTTTAGGATATACATCAGAATATCAGTACAGCTCATTGATCCAGTATGAGATCGAGCCAACAGTATTTTGTTATGAGATGGCAGAATCTTTATCTAAGATCGCACAGGCTTTAGGAAAAGTTGCAAAGATTCATATTAAACTTGATACAGGAATGAATCGTATTGGATTTAAACCAACACAGGAATCTGTAGAGATTGTTGAGAGAATTTCTAAACTACCAAATATCAAGATTGAAGGAATCTTTACTCATTTTGCATGTGCAGATGAAGCAGATAAGACATCTGCGTACGAACAGGAACGTAAATACGATCAGTTTATTAAATGGTTAGAAGAAAAAGATATTTATATTCCGATCAAGCATGTATCAAACAGTGCATCGATCATTGATCTGGCTGGTTTTAGAAAAGATATGGTACGATCAGGGATCATCACTTATGGATTATATCCATCCGAAGAAGTATCAAAAGATGTATTAGATTTAAAACCAGCGATGGAATTGAAGACACATATTGTATACATTAAGGAAGTAGGACCTGGAGAGGGAATCAGCTATAACCATACTTATGTCACAGACAAGAAGACAAAGATCGCAACAATTCCAGTTGGATATGCAGATGGATATCCAAGAGCACTTTCATCCAAGGGAAGAGTTTTGATCCGTGGGCAGTATGCTCCGATCATCGGAAGAATCTGTATGGATCAGTTTATGGTTGATGTTACAGATATTGAAGGCATTTCTGTGATGGATGAAGTAACATTAGTTGGACACGATGGCAATAAGATGTTAACTGTAGAAGAAGTTGCAAATCTTGCAGGATCATTCAATTATGAATTTGTCTGCGGAATCGGAAAACGAGTCCCTCGTGTTTATATTCGCAATGGTGAGATCAAAGAAGCTGAATATTTTGAAAAATAGGGAATTTTTTGAATACTTTTGAAAGAATTGTAAATACTCTTCATAGAATATTTAAAAAGAAATGGAGAGTGTTTATGCTTATGGTAATTAAGCGAGGCGATATATTTTATGCAGATTTGAGGCCAGTCGTTGGTTCAGAACAAGGCGGTATCCGTCCTGTGATCGTTCTGCAAAATGATGCGGGCAACAAATATAGTCCAACGATCATCTGTGCAGCGATCACAAGTAAGATGAATAAGGCAAAACTGCCAACGCATGTACCAATCGACTGTCACAGATGTGAATTGGAAAAAGATTCTGTGATCTTGTTAGAACAGATCAGGACGATCGATAAAAGCCGTTTAAGAGAAAAGGTATGTCATTTAAATTGTACATTTCTAAAACAGGTGGATCATGCACTGAAGATCAGTTTAGGTCTTGATACATAACAGAAATGGTACGATATTGACCTTTTTTCTTAGAAATGATATATTTAAATTTGCATAGTCTTAATTTCTAGAAGATAAAGGAGAAAGAAATGGAAGGATTTACTCCCTCGGTACTTGTGATGATCATTTTAGCAGTTATTGTTGGATTTGTGGCTGGATATTTTTTCATGAAGCAAAGAGAGAAGATTTTGGAAAACAAGAAGAAACTGCATACATCAGAACAGGAACATGAAGAGGATGAAGACAATGAATATGAAGAAGAGATCATGAACATTGTCAACGAAGGACATGAACAAGGTGCGATCATGGAAGGGGAAGCCCGTATGATCACGAATATCTTTGAGTTTGGAGATAAAGATGTTACAGACGTTATGACTTCAAGAAAGAAGATCGATGCCATTGATATGACCATGTCCGTGGAGAAGGCATTAAATTACATGTTAGATGAGCCGTATTCAAGATATCCATTATATGAAGATGATATTGATAATATTGTAGGAGTGCTTTATTTAAAAGATGTAATCGATGCATACCTCAATCAGAAAGAAGCAAAGCTTTCTGATATTGCAAGAGAGCCGTTTTTTGTTCATCAGACGATGAATTTATCGGTGCTTTTTCAGGAGATGCAGACCAAGAAGATTCATATGGCGATCGTTATTGATGAATACAGCCAGACAGAAGGTATTGTATCTATGGAAGATATGCTAGAGGTCATAGTAGGGAATATTTTAGACGAATATGATGTCGAAGACCGTAATATCACCAAGATTGGATGGGCAGATATTTATCTTGTACGAGGAAGTACGAGACTGGAAGAACTTGAGGATACATTAGGAATCGAATTTGACGTTGAAGATATTGAGACACTCAATGGATTTTTAATTGATCAGCTGGGACATTTACCAGAAGACAATGAAGAAATAGAAATTATCTACCAAGGATATTCCTTTAAATCTGTTGATATTCATGACAACATGATTAGACAGGTAAAGGTAGAAAAAAGGAAAAGGAAGGAAGAAGAAGATGTCAGGACACAGTAAATTTGCGAACATCAAACACAAAAAAGAAAAAAATGATGCGAAAAAAGGAAAAATTTTCACAGTTATTGGAAGAGAAATTGCAGTAGCAGTTAAAGAAGGTGGACCAGATCCAGATAACAACAGCAGATTACGTGATGTCATTGCAAAAGCAAAAGCAAACAACATGCCAAATGACACGATTGAACGTGGTATCAAAAAAGCTGCTGGAGATGCAGATTCTGTTAATTACGAACAGATTACATATGAAGGATATGGGCCAAGTGGAGTTGCTATTATCGTAGATACATTAACAGATAACAAAAACCGTACAGCATCTAATGTAAGAAATGCTTTCACAAAAGGAAATGGTAACGTAGGAACACCAGGATGTGTATCTTACATGTTCGAAAAAAAAGGACAGATCATTATCTCTAAAGAAGAATGTGAAATGGATGCTGATGATCTTATGATGATGGCATTAGATGCTGGAGCAGAAGATTTCAATGAAGAAGAAGACAGCTTTGAAGTATTGACAACGCCAGAAGATTTCAGCGCAGTTAGAGAAGCTCTGGAAAAAGAAGAAGTTCCTATGGCAGATGCCAGTGTAACAATGATCCCTGGTACTATGGTTGAACTTACAAGTGAAGAAGATATTAAGAATATTCAGAAAACATTAGATCTTCTGGATGAAGATGATGATGTTCAGGAAGTTTATACAAACTGGGATGAATAAAAGCATATCATAAATGATATGGCATAAATGACTATAAAAAGCGGGCATTTTTCACAACATTTAGGCAATAATGTTGTGGGGAATGCCTGTTTTGTGTTATAACAATTAATTGATATTATAATAAAAATGAGGTAGTATATGCCGATGGATGTGAATATGATTTCTTTGATTAATTAAAAATAAGCCTAACTATCAGATGTAAATTGGTGGTTAGGCTTATATTATAGATTTTTATGTGATAGAATTAATTGTAAAATTATGCATTTTTAAGTGCTTCTTTCAGATCATTGATAATATCTTTTGCACTTTCAATTCCAACAGATAAACGGATCATTCCAGGAGAAACACCAGCTTCTCTTAACTGTTCATCATTCATCTGGCGGTGTGTATGGCTAGCTGGGTGAAGTACCATCGTTTTGGATGCAGCAACATGTGTCGCAATATTTGCTAATTTCAAGTTATCCATAAAACGTACTGCAGCATCACGTCCACCAGTCAGTTCAAAGGAAATAACACCACAGGTTCTTCCCTTATCCATATATTTTTGTGCTAATTCGTGATATTTATCATTAGGAAGTCCGGCATAAATAACATGAGATACTTTTTCATGAGCATCTAAGAATTCAGCAACTTTCTGAGCATTTTCACAATGACGTTCTACACGTAAAGGCAGTGTTTCTAATCCAAGATTTAATAAGAAACAGTTTTCAGGGGATGGAATGGAACCGAGGTCACGCATCAGCTGTGTTGTAGCTTTTGTGATATAAGCTTTCTTTCCAAATTGTTTTGTATAAACGACACCATGGTAAGATTCATCAGGTTCAGTAAGACCATGATATTTGTGTCCATAAGCGTCCCAGTCAAAGTTTCCGCTGTCAATGATCGCACCGCCAACTTGAACGGCGTGTCCATCCATATATTTTGTTGTTGAATGTGTGACGATGTCAGCACCCCATTCAAAAGGACGACAGTTGATCGGTGTTGCAAAAGTATTGTCAACGATCAATGGAACTTCATGTTCATGGGCAACCTTTGCAAATTTCTCAATATCAAGAATGACAAGTGCAGGGTTTGCAATTGTCTCTGCAAATAAAACTTTGGTATTTGGTTTAAATGCAGCGGCAATTTCTTCAGCACTTGCATCAGTATCAACGAATGTACAGTCAATTCCAAGTTTCTTTAATGTAACACCCAGAAGGTTAAATGTTCCACCATAGATCGTAGAAGCTGCAACAACATGATCTCCAGCCTCACAGATATTAAAGATCGCATAGAAGTTCGCAGCCTGTCCAGAAGAAGTAAGAAGTCCTGCAACACCTCCTTCAAGATCAGCGATTTTGGCAGCCACAGCATCGTTTGTAGGATTCTGAAGACGTGTATAGAAATATCCTTCTGCTTTCAGATCAAATAACTGTCCCATTTCATCGGTTGTATCATATTTGAAAGTAGTACTCTGATAAATAGGGAGTGCACATGGTTCTCCTTTCTTAGGAGTGTAACCAGAATGAAGACATTTTGTTTCTAAATCATAATGACTCATAATCATAATTCCTTTCTGTTATAAAAAATATGTATTAAATTATACCCGCAATTCCTAAAGAAAACAAGGGGAATAGAATTCAGACAATTTACTGAATTAACTAAAAAAAATGAAAATTCGAGATTTTTTGTATAAAAGAAAAACAACTTGACAAAAAAATTATTTTTATCACACAAACCAACAAAAACATTGAAAAACTTAACGAAGTTCTTAAGATAATTTGTTGTTTTATTTTTAACGATGTGCTAAAATAAAGATGTTATTTTTAATACTGAAAGGAGTTTCAACATGATTTATTCACATGAAGTAGAACAAATGTGTACAGTAGCTCAGGGTGTAAACCATGGAGCTGCCCCAATTCCTGAAGAAGCAAAATGGGTAAAAGCGAAAGATGTAACAGACATCTCAGGATTAACACATGGTATTGGTTGGTGTGCACCTCAGCAGGGAGGATGTAAATTAACTCTTAACGTTAAAGAAGGTATCATCCAGGAAGCATTAGTAGAAACAATCGGATGTTCAGGAATGACACATTCAGCTGCTATGGCATCTGAAATCTTACCAGGAAGAACAATTTTAGAAGCATTGAATACAGACTTAGTTTGTGATGCTATCAATACAGCAATGAGAGAATTATTCTTACAGATCGTATACGGAAGAACTCAGAGTGCATTCTCTGAAGAAGGACTTCCAATCGGTGCTGGTCTTGAAGACTTAGGAAAAGGATTAAGATCTCAGGTTGGTACAATGTACGGAACACTTAAGAAAGGTCCTCGTTACCTTGAAATGGCTGAAGGATACGTTACAGGTATCGCTCTTGACGCTGATGATGAAATCATTGGATACCAGTTTGTTAACTTTGGTAGAATGATGGACTTCATCAAAGCTGGAGACGATGCTCAGACAGCACTTGACAAGGCCAAAGGTCAGTACGGACGCGTTGATGACGCTGTTAAGATTATTGACCCAAGAAAGGAATAGGAGGTAGCGAATAATGGCTTTATTTGAATCATATGAAAGAAGAGAAAAACAGATTCTTGCTGTTTTAAAAGAGTATGGAATCAATTCTATCGAAGAAGCTGCTGAAATTACAAAAGCTGCTGGATTAGATGTTTATGCTCAGGTTGAAGGAATTCAGCCAATCTGTTTCGAAAATGCAAAATGGGCTTACACAGTAGGTGCTGCTATCGCAATCAAAAAAGGTTGCAGAAGAGCTGCAGACGCTGCTGCTGCTATCGGTGAAGGTCTTCAGGCATTCTGTATTCCTGGATCTGTAGCTGATCAGCGTAAAGTAGGTCTTGGACATGGTAACTTAGGAAAGATGCTTCTTGAAGAAGAAACAGAATGTTTCGCATTCTTAGCAGGTCACGAATCTTTCGCAGCTGCTGAAGGAGCTATCGGAATCGCTGAAAAAGCGAACAAAGTTCGTCAGAAACCTTTAAGAGTTATCTTAAACGGATTAGGAAAAGATGCTGCACAGATCATTTCCAGAATTAACGGATTTACATATGTTGAAACTGAAATGGATTACTACACAGGTGAAGTAAAAGAAGTATTCAGAAAATCTTACTCTGAAGGATTAAGAGCTAAGGTTAACTGCTACGGTGCTAACGATGTAACAGAAGGTGTTGCAATCATGCACAAAGAAGGTGTAGACGTATCTATCACAGGTAACTCTACAAACCCAACTCGTTTCCAGCATCCAGTTGCAGGTACATACAAAAAAGAATGTATCGAACAGGGTAAAAAATACTTCTCTGTAGCTTCTGGTGGTGGTACAGGACGTACATTACATCCAGATAACATGGCTGCAGGACCAGCTTCTTACGGAATGACAGATACTATGGGACGTATGCATAGTGATGCTCAGTTCGCAGGATCTTCTTCAGTACCAGCCCATGTAGAAATGATGGGATTAATCGGTATGGGTAACAACCCAATGGTAGGAGCTACAGTTGCAGTAGCTGTATCTATCGAAGAAGCTGCTAAGGCAGGTAAATTCTAAGAAACCGCTTAAATACGTGGTTTTTGAACGGAGTTAAAAGCGGTAAGAAGTAGTGAAAAGTGGACGATTCGTACATTATTCATACATTATTCGTACACACGACTCCTACATCAGAATAACAAAAAACAGAGCCGAGATGGTAAGTCTTGACTCTGTTTTTTGTTATGTAATATTCTATTTTATCTTTAGAATCTCTTCCATAAGCCATTCTCTTTTTCTCTTTGTATAGGTCTTTTCTGTGAGGTCGTCGATTTTATGTCCTATGATACGTTTTAGAGCATATTCATTTACTTTTGCATCTTTTGCCATTGTAGCAAATTGGATACGTCCATCGTGAGCACGATGTTCTGGATTTAATTCCAGCTTGTTAACAATCTTTTCAACTCTATGTCGATATTTATCATATGTGAGTTTTAAGCTACTTCGATGGGTTTTAGTATCAGTACAATTAATCAAGTATTCGCTTCCAAGAGATAAAGCTTCCTGGTAACGATGTTTTATTAAGCCGCGAATCTTTGGATGGACTGGAACCACACGATCTTTTCCAGCATCAGTTTTCATACCGCCAGTAATAAACCAATTTTCTAAATCAACATTCTCCATCTTTAACAAGCCTAATTCCTGTGGGCGCCATCCGCTATAACACTGGATTAGTAGCACATCTACATAGTCTACATCATATAAGTTATTCCACAATTTTTGCATTTCTTCATCTGTGAAGTCAATATGATCTTTCTTTTCTTCCTCGACATCTTTTATAATATCATCAGATAACTTAAATGTTCGAGCATAGTTCTTTTCTACAAGATCATTTTCGTTTGCATAGTCAAGCATAAGATTAAATAGAGATTTTATTTTTGTTTTTGTACTTGAAGATGCTTTTTTCTCTACACCATCAACAACATATGTACCATCTTCCATGCAGCCTTTAATGTGCCGGGGTCTTAAATCTTTAGCACGCATGTTGTAAATAGCAGAGCAGTAGTTCCAAGCAGACTTGATAGTTCGTATGCTGGATGGATTGGTTAAAGTCTTGAAGTATTCATCGGTCCATTTTTCATAAAGTTGTTCTACTGTCAGATCATCATCTAAATCATAAGGATTTTTATTGTATTCAACCAATGCAGCATAAGCATCATTGTAAGTTTTGAAGTATGCATTTGGTTTTAGAGGTTTACAGATCGGCTTGCCATAGAAGTCTTTTCCTACAGTAACCATAGCTCTGTATGGGTTTCGGAGATTGCTGTTTTTTATTTTAGTGATCTGGCCGAAACCGTTAGGGAGACGTTTTTTTCTACGAGATTTTGATTGTTGTTGTTTGGCCACTTTAGTATTAATAGGATATCCGCAGTGAGGGCAAGCAATTGCGTGATCGCTTACCTGCAGATCGCATTCTGGGCATTTGATCAGTGCCATATATCATCATTCCTTTCTAAAAAAGGGTACAAAAAATACACCCTTATCAAATTGTGTTTTTGCGGGATGTATGATATAATTCTGTTGTTCAGGCAGAAGTTATATCAGCCATCCATGGTTGATAGGTTTCTGAGATTCCGTCCAGTTGGTAGCTGGGCGGTTTTCTTTTATTATTGGATTTTAGTTATTTTTCCAGTTTTTATATTGACGTGATACTCATTTAAAAGCATTCCGCAAAATGCCTTATCGGCATCGTGTTCTTCACCTTTTGTGTATTCATGAATTGATACATCAAGTGTATCGCCCATGTCAGAAATCTTGGTTGTTGTCATTCTGGTAAAGTTCACAATAACATGGATCTCATCATCAGATTTAAAGTAATTGAGATAATAGGATAAAGCATATTTTTCAATATCAAAGCTGTCAGAAGTTATGGCAATTCTCCATTTTCCAGTGGAGTCATTTCTATAATCACTCGAAAAATCAATATCTTTGTCAGTGATGTCCTTAGATTTTGACTTTACTTGAGTTGCTTTCTCTGTTGTAGCTTCAGTTGTAACTTCTGTGGTTGTTGGTTCTTCCGTAGCAGACACTGATGCTTTTGTTTCGTTCGGTTTTTCGGTTGCAGTCACGATTGCAGAAGTATTAACAGATATTGAATTTGCAATATTATCAAAAAGTTTTCCGTAATCTTTATTTGTTGGGTATATAAAGTCTAATATACAATACCCATTTCCGCAATTAAAAACTATGCCTTTCATAAAATAAGCATCACCATTAATATCTAGTTCGTATGAAAAAAAATTAACCTTTACTCCATTTATTGTAGACGATTCAGAATGAAATTTGCCGTTGTAATTTTCTCCATCTTTTATATTGCTAACGAGAGAACGAAAATTCTCTTTCTGTATAATGTCACCATCAAATTCATAGTAATAGACACCTATTAAACCATGCGTTATTGTGTCATCGTCTTTGCTGAACGTAAGATCAGTAGATGTGCTTGTATCTGTTTTATTCCAGTCGTTTGGAATTTTATATTTTAATCCGAATGATGTATTATACTGTTTATAGTTTTTGTACGTGTCTTCTTTAGCTGTTTGAGTTTTCTCTGAACTTTTGCATGAAGTTGAAGATATAGCCATCAACACCGCAAGTCCAACAGTTAATAATTTTTTTCTCATACTTTTATCCTTATTTTAATCTTAACTTTATCAGTTCCTCATTATATCCAAGTGCACGTGCGATCTGATTTGTAGTAAATTCTTGAAACTCAAGAAAAATTTCATCATCAATTAGAAGCTCAGTTGCAAACTTATCTGCTTCGATTTCCATTTTACTTACAAGAAGTCCTGTTCGTTTTCTTAAAAATGGAGTATTAGCATCAGGATGCATAATTGCATGACCTAATTCATGTGCACATGTAAATAGCTGATCGTGATCAGAAAGATCATGATTTATATGTATTTGCTTCATGCGAAGCTGTTTATTGTAGTACCCACTAATGGATCCCAATGGTTCAAATATAACCTTTATCCCTAAATACTTAGCAATATCAAAAGGATTATTCGTACCATATTTTTTCTTTAGTGAGTTTGTTTTTTTACGAATATCCAATGAATCACTTCCTTTATTTTCTGTATTTCTTTGGTGTGAACTTTTGCTTAGCATTTATTTTTGCAATTGTGATACTGTTCTGGAGACTTGCTTTTAATAATTCTCTTGTTTCATCATCTAAAGGTTCTCCGGAGAACATCAGTCCATCCTGATCGGATTCTAGTTGATCAAGGGTTTGTTCTAATCGTTTTGCGATATCTTTTTCATCTTTCTTAGTTAGCTCAATGGCTTGATCGGATTTTTCTTCTATTAAATCAGATTTTCCAATTCCAAAATAATCAGCGAGAGCTTGTACGCTTCCCATTCTAGGAATGGATTGTCCCGTACACCAAGTATTAAATGTTTGTGGAATAACTCCAATAGCTTTAGCCACCTCTTTTTGGCTTTTTCCTGATTTCTCTAAATAGAAAGATAGATTTTTAGAGAATATTTTCTTTTGCTTTTCATCTGACATTAAATCACCTCACTTCGTTATTAATATAGTACAATAAAAATTGATTTTTTGCAACTAAAAGTCAAAAATAAATTGATTTTAGTATTGACATCCATTTAAAATGGATTTATAATGAATACAGAAATTAAAGAAAGGCGGTGATGACGTGACAAAGATGAATGAAGGTAAAGCAGTACCATTTCAAATTTCTTTAGCTTCAGCACGAGTTAATGCAGAAATGACACAAGAAGAGGTCGCAAAACATATGCATGTTGGAAAACAGACTATCGTTAGCTGGGAAAAAGGGACTTCTGAACCGAAAATGTCACAAGGAAGAGAACTTAGTAAATTATATGGTATTCCAATTGACTATATTTTTTTACCTAAGAAATCCAATTAAAATGGATTACTAAATAACCAGGAGGTGAGAAAGATAAAATGAATGCAGTATCTAAAGCAAATGGCATTGTTGCAATTCGCTTAAAAAAAGCAATCAAAGATAAAGGTATAAAACAGACAGTTATTGCAGAAAAGACACAAATGACTGCCCAAGAACTAAGTGATATGCTGAATGGTCGCAGAATCATTAAAGTAATTGATATTCAAAAGTTACTTGAAGTGTTAGGAGAGTTTAATGTGGATGCAAACTATCTTTTTGGAATTGAGGAAGTGAGTAAAAGATGAAAATTTCTGAAAATGAATATTCAGAGATACGGGTTGTTGGTTCGGATAACGAGCTAATCGCCAGTATTACCGACACAAATATTATCGTGCTAGATGGATACAAAGTGGTATGCGTGTCGGATGATGATTAACCTAAATTGTTATTTCTTGTATTGTCTGGATTGGAAACAGGTGTATCTACACCATTGATGTTTCGTACATGATAATTTTCATAATTTCCTTGCTTGATCTGATTTACAAACTGATTACGAGTCATGTTTGCGCCAGTAAAGTTATCGTGGAAGCATTCATTTCTTCCGGTATTTGATTCCTGAGTCACAGTGATACGTTTTGGCATATTAAGCCCCCTTTCTAATGGAACACGCATATCTCTTTGCTGGAATAGAATACCACTAAAATATCAATAGGTCAATACAAAAATACAAGATAATGTATAAAAACATATATTCGACACAATATATAGTACTGTGTGCAACTGTACTATTATACAAGCTTTGAATGATTTTATCAACTGTAAATAAATGCAGATGGCTTAATCCTCTGTCCGATACACGAAATTCCTCCCTAAATTGGTTAATTATTAAAAATAGCACTCAATTGTCGGGCAGGGAATTAAGCCATCTGAAGAAAGGTAGGTGAAAGACATGAGCAGAAGACAAGATCTAAGAATCTTGGCAGCATATGCAAATGCACCAGAACAATTTCCTTCTGGAAATGTACCGGTAGCGTATGCAGCAAAGAAGATGGGAAAAGATGCTTGCTTTATCCGGGCAGGCATTGAAGCAGGGTGGCTTCCAATCGGATATGCGTTTAGAAAGCCAGGAAGTAAGAAGATTAATTATTACATCAGTCCAAAGTTATTTTGGGAAGTGACAGGTGTTTTATATCAACCAGAGAAAGGAGCATAAATGGCAACAGCAATGGTGTTTAGCTTATATGTAACAGTCAGCATGATCATTTGTTTGATTTTATCTAAGACAAAAATCGGACAAAGAGCGATGGACTGGATGCTGGATAAATTAACAATGAAATGAAAGGAGAAAAAGATGATCGATGATTGATGAAACGCTGATTCTGAAAGAAATTGATGAGTGGACTGATATTCTGAATAGAAATATTGAGAGACGTAATCAAGTGTCAAGTAACTTGATGGAAGTTTGTTTGCTAGAAAGAGAACTTGCGACATACCAAAGAGTGAAAAACCTAATAAAAGAAAAATGCACCCCTGAGGCGACAACTCCAGAAGGTGCGGATATAAATAGTTTAACACAAGTGCATTATAGCACAGAAAGCGAGAAGGAACAATGACAAAAGAGTTTTTATTACAGTGCGAAAAAAAAAAATAGAAGAAGCATACAAATGTGCAGCAATCAATCAGGGAGATAAAGTAAACGATATTGTTGGGGAAGTATGTAGGGACATTCTTCTTAAAATATCAGATAGTGTAACACCTGTTTCTGAAGGAACACTACCTTATATCGTAGCATCTCTGAGAGTATTAGCGAACGCATTGTCCAAAGAATTAGATCCTTTAGATAAAGAGATTTCAAAAGCAGTACAGTGGCGAATGACGACAGAGTGTGGGTTTAAGAAACAAGTAGAAAGGATATAAACGATGAAGGAAGATAGATTGCTGATCAGTCGTGAAGTATACGATGAATTAGCCGCATCTTATGAAAGGGTTGAAACTCTTGTCCGGCTGCATAAAGCTGGACAGGATCTTGATACAAACCTGATCTTTCAGATCTTAGGGATCGGGTATCTATTAAACAAAGAAAAATTAGGAGGACATAACAATGGAGATCACCGTAAACGTAACAGGGCTTGACAATCTGGCAAAGGCCATCTTTGCACTGGCAAAGGCCGCAGGAAACTGCAAAGAGGAAACACAGGTAGATGCAACAAAGGTAACACCCGTAGTGCAGCAGGCAGTCACACCAACGGCAACAACTACAACTGTACCGAGCACACCGCCAGTACAGAATGTGCAACCCGTACCAACAACACAGACTGCACAAGCGGCACCCGTGGCACAAAATACAGCACCCGCAGCTAGTCCGGTGCCGACTGCCACAGCAACCCCTACATATACAATGGAACAGTTAGCAGTCGCAGCGACAGGTCTGATCGATGCCGGAAAGATGCAGGATGTCCAGAATACACTGGCAGCTTTAGGTGCACAGACTCTGATGGATCTGCCACAGGAGAAGTATGGGGAGTTTGCATCTGCGATCAAAGCGATCGGGGCGGTGATCTAAGATGGCGAAGAAAAGAAAACATGCTTTGTTATCAGCAAGCGGAGCGGTGCAGTGGATCCACTGTACTCCTTCCGCAAAACTGTGTGATGAGCTTCCAGATACAGAGACCTCTTATACCCAAGAAGGGACTCTGGCACATGAGATCTGTGAGTTAAAACTGACAGCAGATTCTTTAAAGACCGGAACCTACACAAGAAGAATGAACAAGATTAAAAAGAATAAGCTGTATCAGGAAGAGATGCAGGGATTCACAGATCAGTATGTTGATTATGTGGAAACACTCAGTAATAGCCTTCCTGAAAAACCATATATGGCGGTGGAAAAAAGAGTTGAGTTTGACGAGTACGTGCCGGAGGGATTCGGTACTGCAGATTGCATCTTGATCTGTGGGTCAGTTATGCATGTGATTGATTTTAAGTATGGAAAAGGTGTTCCAGTAAATGCAGGTAGGAATCCACAGATGGGATTGTATGCGTTAGGAGCCTTAAAAGCTTATGGGTTTTTATATCCGATCGAGGACATTTTTTTTCATATCGTGCAGCCAAGACTCAATAACTTTTCCACATGGAAAACGAATAAAAGAGAGTTGACAACATGGGGCAATGTCGCAGTCAAACCGAAAGCTGAATTAGCTTACAAAGGAGAAGGAGAGTTTCGTTCCGGGGAACACTGCAGATTCTGCAAAGTCTTAAACTGCAGACAGAGAGCTTATGACAATCTGGAACTTCTGGAAACCTATGAAACAAAACTTCCACCGGAGCTTTCAGACGAAGAGGTGGGAGAAGCCCTTGCAAAAGCAGAACAGTTGGTTGCCTGGCATAAAAAATTAAAGTCCTATGCACAGACAAAACTGATCGATGGCGGAGAGATCCCAGGATGGAAGATCGTTGAAGGCAGAAGCAATCGTATGATCACAGATTACGAGAAGATGGCGGATGTTCTGGAACAGAATGGATATCCAAAAGAAACTCTGTATGAAAGGGCACAGCTTACCCTGACAGATCTTGAAAAGATGGTCGGAAAGAAAGACTTCCAGACGATCTGCGGGGAGTTCATCCAGAAACCAAATGGGAAGCCAACACTTGCACCGGAATCTGATAAACGTCCGGTCTATAACCCGAAAACAACAGCAGCAGAAGATTTTAAATAAAAGGAGTAAAAAACTATGAGTAATACAAAAGTAACAACAGGCGAAGTAAGATTTTCATTTCCACACGTATTTCAGCCACATGCGAACAATCCAGGACAGGAAGAAAAATATTCTGTGACGATCCTGATCCCTAAGACAGACACAGCAACGATCAATGCGATCCAGGCAGCAATGCAGGCTGCAGCACAGGAAGGTGTCTCTACAAAATTCAATGGTCAGATGCCGGCAATGCTGAAGAACCCGATGCATGATGGAGATGGAACAAGACCAAACGGAGAGCCATTCGGAGAAGAGTGTAAAGGACATATGGTCATGACAGCATCCAGTAAACAGAGACCGGAAGTTGTCGATGCAAACTGTCAGGCAATCTTAAATCCTGCAGAAGTATATGCTGGATGCTACGGAAGAGTTTCCTTAAACTTTTTCCCATATAACACAAACGGAAACAGAGGTGTTGGATGCGGACTGAACAATGTCCAGAAGACAAGAGAAGGTGATCCATTAACAGGAAGAACAACAGCAGCGGAAGACTTTGGACCAATGCCACAGGCAAATGTCCAGAACGCAGCAGTTCCGCAGATGAGCACACAGGCTGCAGCTACACAGCAGAGTGTGAATCCTGTCACTGGAATTAATCCGATCACGGGGGCTCCGATCAATGGTGGCGGAGTTATGGGATTATGATCCCGCGCAAGAACATCCTGCATATCGATATCGAGACTTATAGTAGTGTAGACATTGCAAAGTCCGGGCTGTACAAGTACGTGCAGTCTCCGGACTTTCAGATTCTGCTGTTTGCTTACGCTTACGATGACGGACCTGTTGAGATCATAGATCTTGCACAGGGGGAGAAACTTCCGGAAAAAGTGATCAATGATCTGAAAGCATCGGCAACGATCAAGATGGCTCATAATGCAAACTTTGAGATCAATGCATTAAGTCAGTTCTATGAGATCTGGCCGGATCAGTGGCAGTGTACGATGATTCATTCTCTTTACTGTGGATATCCGGCATCCCTTGCAGGAGTTGGGAAAGCAATGGGATTTCCACAGGAGAAGCAAAAGATGGCAGTTGGAAAAGCACTGATCCGTTATTTTTGTGTACCATGCAAGCCTACAAAGAGAAACGGCGGACGCACAAGAAACTTTCCTGAACATGATATAGAGAAATGGAACCTGTTTAAAGAATACTGCAAACAAGATGTGGAAGTGGAACGTGCGATCGAGGATCATCTAAAGGATTATCCGGTTCCAACGCAGGAATGGACCAACTGGCATTATGACCAGACTATTAATCAACAGGGGACTCAGGTGGACCTTGCACTGATCAATGGGGCATTGGAATTAAGCGATCAGGCAGCATTAAAGCTTGGAGATGATATCCGTCGTGTTTCTGGAATCGATAATCCGAACAGCGTTGCCCAACTAAAACAGTGGTTATCCGAACAGCTAGGAAAAGATATCGATAAGTTAGGGAAAGAAGCAGTGAACGAACTGCTAGAAGCGCCGCAGGTAAAAGCAAACCCTGCAGTTTATTATGTTCTGAAGAAACGTAAAGAGATGGCCAAGAGTTCCGTGAAGAAATACACAGCTATGGAAAACGCGGTCTGCAAGGATGGAAGAGTCCGTGGATTATTACAGTTTTATGGCGCAAACAGGACAGGAAGATGGGCAGGACGTCTGGTACAGGTCCAGAACCTTCCGAGAAACTATATTCCGGAGTTGTCACTGGCAAGGAATCTGGTAAAACAGGAAAATGCAGCGATGCTGGAACTGACTTATGGCGGTCTGCCAGATACGATCTCACAGCTGATCCGGACAGCATTTGTTCCAAGAGAGGGATATGAGTTTGTCGTTGCAGACTTTTCAGCGATCGAAGCGAGAGTGATCAGCTGGTTAGCCGGAGAGGATTGGAGACTGGAAGTCTTCCGTACCCACGGCAAGATTTACGAGGCTTCGGCATCCAGTATGTTTAACGTACCGATCGAGAAGATCAAAAAAGGAAATCCGGAATATGCACTCAGGGCAAAAGGAAAGGTCGCAGAATTAGCCCTCGGGTACCAAGGCGGTACCGGAGCATTGATCCAGATGGGAGCATTAAGGATGGGACTTACGGAAGAAGAACTTCCGGATATCGTACACCGATGGAGGACAGCGAACAAACGGATTCAGGATTTCTGGTATACGGTAGAGAATTGTGCGATCGAGACGGTAACACTCGGAACAACAAACCAGATCCAGCATGGGATCACGTTTATGAGAGATGCAGATTATTTTATGATCAAACTTCCTTCCGGGCGATGCTTATTTTATCCAGATCCACAGATCGGAGAGAATGCATGGGGAAACAAGAGTATCACATATATGGGCATTGATGGAACTAAGAAATGGCAGAGACTTGAAACATACGGTGGAAAATTAGTCGAGAATATTGTACAGGCAGTGGCAAGAGATCTGCTGGCGAACGCGATCCGAAATATGTTATTCGGTGGCTATCTTATTAACTTTCATATCCATGATGAGATCATAGCAGAAGTACCAAAAGGTTCTGATCTGACACTGGAGAAAGCCATCAACCTGATGTGCAAGGCCCCAGAATGGGCAGAAGGATTGCCATTAAACGCAGATGGATTTACAGGAGATTTCTATAAGAAAGAGTAGGAGGAACGGCATGTTTCAGAATGACTTAAAAATTAAAATATCAACGGGAAGCAGCCGAAGATCAAAGACCTGGTTGAAGCAGGAGATGTACTGGTCTGATTTTGTGGAGAAGCTTGAACATCCGATCAGGACAGAAGAGACTCTGGCAGAATATATGGGTTACCGCAAAGCGAAACAGGATGAGATCAAGGATGTCGGTGGTTTCGTTGGTGGGGAACTTTCCGGAGAACAGCGAAGAAATGAAAATGCCGGTTATCGCTATCTGATTACATTAGATGCCGATCATATAAAGCCGGGTGGAACTGATGAGGTGATCGGCATCTTAGAAAACCTTGGTTGTTCTTATGTGGTCTACAGTACCAGGAAGCATGAAGAAGCAGCACCGCGACTTCGAATCATTCTGCCACTGGATCAGCCGGCTTCTCCAGATGAATATGAGCCGATCGCGAGACGTGCTGCAGAATATATTGGAATGGGTATTTTTGACCCGACAACTTTCGAAACAGTCCGGCTGATGTACTGGCCAAGCTGCAGTAAGGACAGTCAGTATCGCTTCTGCTATGCAGACAAGCCGTTTTTAAGTAAAGACGGAATGCTTGCGACATATGACAACTGGAGAGATATCACACAGTGGCCGGAAGTGCCAGGAGCGGTAAAGCTTCGTGATCGCAGTATCAAAAAACAGGGAAATCCATTAGAAAAGAAAGGGATCGTCGGTGCATTCTGTAAGACCTATACAGTAGAGCAGGCAATGGATGCATTCTTAGGTGGTATCTATGAGCCATGTGATACGCATCCGGGGCGCTATACCTATACAGAGGGTTCGACAGTTGGCGGAGCCGTGTTATATGAGGATGGATTATTCTTATACAGCCATCATGCCACAGATCCTGCAGGTGGAAGATTATGCAATGCATTTGATCTGGTCCGGATCCATAAGTTTTATGAACTTGATTATGGATCAAAGGAAGGAACTCCGATCACAAGGCTTCCATCCTTTTCTGCAATGTGTGAGTTTGCGATGGAACAGCCAAATGTTGCGAAAGTCATTACTGCAGAACGATATGAACGTGCACAGTCCGAATTTTCACAGGATATATCAAAAGAAGATCTTGACTGGATGGAAAAGTTAAGCTGCAGTTCACAGACAGGGATGCCGAATAAGACAATCGATAACGTGCTGATCATTCTGGAGAACGATCCCAACTTAAAGGATCGATTATATCATGATGAATTTGCGAACAGAGCAACTGTCTGTAGACCGATGCCGTGGGAATTTCATCCGGAGTTTCCTTATAAGGATCGCGCATGGACCGATGAAGATGATGCCGGATTAAGACATTACATGGAGAAGACTTACGGGATCACAGGAGAAAAGAAGATATTAGACGGCATGGCGATCTATGCAAACCGACATAAAAGACATAAGATCCGTGAGTATCTTACAAGCCTTAACTGGGATGGGGTCAGACGATTAGATACGCTATTGATCGATTATTTCGGGGCAGAGGACTCTGAATATGTACGTGCAGCAACAAGAAAGACTTTGTGCGCTGCGGTTGCCAGAGCCATGCATCCAGGATGTAAATTTGATTATATGCTGATCCTGTCGGGAGCGCAGGGCGTTGGAAAGAGTACGTTCTTTTCAATGTTGGGCAAAGACTGGTATTCCGATTCGATGAGTACTTTTGAAGGGAAAGATGCAGCAGAGATGGTGCAAGGGTATTGGATCATTGAAGCTGGAGAACTGACAGGGTTCAATCGATCAGAAATGAATGCGGTCAAACAGTTCTTAAGTAAGAAAGAGGACGTTTATCGTATGCCATATGGACGCAGGACCGCAAATTTCCCACGAAACTGTATCATCGTAGGAACTACGAACGATAAAGAGTTCTTAAAGGATAGAACAGGAAATCGTAGATTTTGGCCAGTAGGACTCGGAAAACAGAAACCAAAGAAGAGTGTGTTCAATGATCTACCTGCAGAGGTTGATCAGATATGGGCCGAAGCGGTTGCAAGATGGATGATCGGAGAGCCCCTTTATATGTCTGGAGATGTGGCCAAGGTAGCAAAGGAGAAACAAGAGAACTACAGAGAAACATCGCCGAAAGAAGGTGTGATCCGAGAGTTCCTGGATAAAAAGATTCCGATGGATTGGAAGGAAAAAAGTCAGGCGCAGAGGAAAGCATATTTTAACAGCGAGTATCAGGTGAAAGATAAAGATAGTTTAGTCGAGCGTGATCGAATTTGTGCTGCAGAAGTATGGTGCGAATGTTTTGGTGGGGATCTCAGACAGATGAGAAGACAAGATACAATAGAGATCAACAGCATTTTAAATAGCATCGATGGATGGGAAAGAAAAGATGCTGTGAGATTTGGACCATATGGAAGGCAGAGGGGGTACATCCACAATGACAACTTTTAATTTGCGTCAACATACAATATTTGGAAATGGCAACAAAGGTAACATTGAGTCAACATTGCAATGTTGACGTGAAAAGGGCTTAAAACCGTTATTAGTTATATATGTCAACAATGTCAACATTAAATTATATATAAATAAAATATAAAGGGTAATGGTATAGTGGTACCCCTTATACGCCTATATACGCGTATATATAGGGGGAACACAGTGACATTGCTGACAGCAAAGGAGCAAAATATGAGAGAAAGCTATATAGAATCAAAGTTCAGAGAAGAAGTAAAAAGAGTTGGCGGGACGGCATATAAGTTTGTCTCCCCGGGCAATGCCGGAGTACCAGACAGGGTTGTAATCCTACCAGACGGTAAAACTGGTTTTGTAGAATTGAAACAACCAGGAAAGAAAACAACGCGTCTTCAGAAAGCACAGATCCGTAA
>ERZ773139.449-NODE-449-length-55971-cov-6.876958_pt1 | contig 55971 bp, 51 predicted proteins | sample MGYA00580854_ERZ773139 | MGnify/ENA primary metagenome ERZ773139 (study PRJEB29015, sample SAMEA2737809) | human gut metagenome | biome: human gut; feature: human-associated habitat; material: faeces | place: China | collected 2012 ...
CCGCGCCCTATGGGCGCGGTGTGGGGTGCAGGGGGTCACCCCCTGCCCAAGTCGGTGGCAAGGACGGAGAGCTGGCCGTAACGGGCTTCGGCGGCAAGACCGGCTAAACCGTGAAGGCCGCAGGCGGCTTGTAGGACTTCCAGATCGGTCATGCTGTAGGCTCCAGCCTGACGGCCCGCCAGTAGGGCACAAAGAACGCCGGTCAGCGCGTCGCCGCTGCCGCCCTTGGCCATGGCTGGCGTGCCCAACACGTTCAGGGCCTCGCCCTCCTTGGCGATCAGATGACTGACGGCATTTTTCAAAACAATGGCCGCGCCGTATTGCCGCCGCAGCTGGCGCGCCGCTGCTTCCTGATCGGCTAAGACCTGCGATACCTCGCAGCGCAGAAGCCGCGCCGCTTCGGCAGGATGGGGCGTTAGTACGCAGGAAGATAGGTCATAGCCCTCGTCCGAATGAGAAAGCAGATTCAGCGCGTCCGCGTCCACCACGGTAGGCAGGGGACGGCTGTCCTGCCGGCGGCGCAGAGACCCCAGCACACGTCTCACCATCTCCTGCGCCCATGGGCCTTGCCCCAGCCCGCAGCCCATGCCCAGACAGTCCGCCTGATTCAGGGCCTTTTCCAACAGCAGAAACGCCGACGCCGGGTCGTCCTCCGGCAGGGGCAGACAGGTGGCGCAGGGGCATAAGGTCTGAATGATCTGCCAGATGTTGTCGGGACAGGCCACCGTGACCAGCCCGGCTCCGGCCCGCAGAGCGGCGCCGGCGCTGATGGCGGCGGCTCCCGCCATGCCTTTGCTCCCGGCCAATAGCACCACCCGGCCATAGGTTCCCTTGTGGCTCAGATGGCGGCGTGGCGGCAGCAGACGGCGCAGGTCTGATGGCTCCAGCACTTCAAACCCGGCGGAAGTCCCCTCGTCCGAAGGAATGCCGATAGAGACCACGTCCACCTGCCCGGCAAAATCCAGCCCGTACCCCCGATAAAGGCCGGGCTTGGGGCGATGGAACGTCACCGTGCGGTCGGCACGGACGGCACAGCCCAGAATCACGCCCGTGGTCCCGTCCAGCCCGGAGGGAATGTCCACTGCCAGCGTGGGGACGCGCTCGTGCTCGTTCATCAGGGCGCATAGCGCCAGCGCCGTTCCGGTCATCGGGCGGCTCAGCCCCGTGCCGAATAGGCTGTCCACAAAGCAGCAGACATTTTCCGGCAGGGACGGCAGCGGGCCGTCCGTCAGGCGGACGACCTCCACGGCGGGGGCTTCCGCCTGCAGACGGCGCAGCTGATGCTCCGCCGCGTCGTTTAGCGTGCCAGGCAAAAGCCAGCACACGGCCCGCAGTTCCGGGCGGCTGGCAGTCAGCAGGCGCATCGCCGCCAGACCGTCCCCGCCGTTGCTGCCGGGGCCGCACAGGCACAGCACCGTTCCGCCGGCTTCGCCCGCCAGCTCTGCCACCGCATCGGCCACATGCCGGGCGGCGCTCTCCATCAACTGGAAAGCGCTCGTCCCGGTGCGGTTCATGTAATTTTCTTCCAGACGCTTCATTTCGTCTGGGGTGATGGTCTTCAGCAAGGTTCTTTCTCCTTGATTCGTCAGCCGTTCATGCCCGGATCGGCGTTCGGGTCGACCGTGGGCAGAGGCGTAACGGCGGGATCGGGCGTGGCGGTCTGCGGCGCGTCTGTCGTGACCGCATCCTGCGCCGTGTCGGCAGTGGGCTGCGCCGTCGCGGCGGTCTGCTCGTTAGAGGGCCACGGATCGCGATCCACATGCATCGTGCAGGCGCTCATCAGGCACAGGCAGTAAAGCAGCGCCAGCACCAGACAGATTTTTTTCATTTTCATCTTCGGTTCCTCTTTTCGGGTCAGTTTTCGGAGGACGAATCGCCGGTCTCGTCCGCGTCGTGGGATTCCTCCGGCGCGTCTTCCTTGGGCGTTTCTTCCTTGGAGGTCAGCGCGCCCTTCAAGGCCTGCACGGCCTTGTCCAGCCCGGTCGCCACCAGCGCCGCGCCCTTGGCCAGATAGTCCGCCGTCTGGCTGACCGCCTGACCCGCCTGTTTTTTCAGATTTTCCGTCCGCTCCGCAAATTCCGGGCTGGACAGGGTATCATTCAGCTTCTGGCCGAATTGCTCCACGGCGGCGCTGACGTTCTGGACGGTCTCCTCGGCCTTGCGGCAAACCTCGTCCTTCTTTTCGTCCACTACGGGGGTCTGCATCAGTTCGTCCACTTTTTCATTCAGATGGTGCAGCGCGTCATACACCGCGCCCATCGCGTCGTCTACAGCCTGTTTGGCCTTTTCCCAATCGTTGTTCGCGTTCATCGCTTCCATCCTTTCCGCAGCCCTCTTTTTTTCGGAAGGCTGCGCCTTTATTATAATGCACGGGCAGGGAAAGTCAAATTCCTTCCCAATCCGCCGGAAATATGGTATCATTTGCTGGGAAAGGAGTGCATTGGAATGATTCGCAATATCGTTTTTGATATGGGCATGGTGCTGCTGCGCTACGAGCCGCTGATCGCCTGTCTGCGCTACGCGCAGGGCGACCGGGAAAAGGCGCTGCGGCTGAAGGCAGCCATTTTTGATTCCCCCGACTGGATCAAGCTGGACAGCGGCGACCTGACCGAGGAAGGACTGGCTCCGCTGGCACAGGCCCGCCTGGAGGACGAAGCTGAGCGGGCGCTGGTGCCGAAGCTTCTGTCTGACTGGCATTTAGACACGCTCTACCCGCTGGCGGGCATGGAGCAGCTGGTAGCAGACCTGCACGACCGGGGCTATCGGCTCTACATTCTGTCCAACGCGGGGCATCGTTTCCGCACCTACGAATACAAGCTGCCTCACCCTGAATACTTGAGCGGCATTCTGGTCTCCGCCGAGGAACGGATGATTAAGCCCGACCCGCGCATTTTCCTGCGCCTGTGCGACAAATTCAGCCTGAAGCCGGAGGAATGCCTGTTCATCGACGACAGCGCCGCCAACGTTCAGGGCGCGGAAAGCACCGGCATGACGGGCTACTGCTTTGCCGACGGCGACGTGGCGCGGCTGCGGGCCTATCTGGACGGGCTGACAAAATAAAAAAGTTAGAATTGTAAAAATATGGCAAGCAAAGCAAATTCCGAATCGGAAAACGGATTTTTTCAGCAGGTTTACGCCGTTGTAGCACAAATTCCCAAGGGGCAGGCGGTGTCCTACGGCCAGATCGCCCAAATGCTGGGCCGTCCCCGGGCGGCACGAATGGTGGGCTGGGCCATGCGCCGCTGCCCCGAGGAGCTGCCTTGGCACCGGGTCGTCAAGGCGGACGGCTCCATTGCCGGCGGCGGGCAATCCGAACTACGCCGCGCCCTGCTGGAAGGGGAAGGCGTTCCCTTTCTGCCCGACGGCCGGGTGGACTGGAAAGCCCTGCGGGAGCGGAAAAATCCGTAAAAGTCACATTTCAAAATCCAAAAACGCCGCATAATCGCTGCTGACGAACCCCGTCCTGTCCGTTCTTCTCCGGGCAGGACGGGGTCTTTTGGCATAGAGCGCACATTTCCGTTTTTCGGCGCATAGGCTGTTAGTACTCCCCCATAAACGCAGGGTAAGAAAGGAGGCAGACGGTTGACGCTGTCAGAGCTTCGCACCAAAGAGGTGATCGACGTGCAGGACGGCCGGCGGCTGGGCAAGGTGATGGATCTGGAATTCAGCGTGGAGGACAGCCGCATTACCGCGCTGGTGGTGCCGTCGGAGACTTCCTTTCTGCAATCCCTGCGCGGCGAAAAATGCGGGCTGGTCATCCCATGGGAGGACGTGCGCCGCATCGGCGACGATGTGATTCTGGTCACGACCCATTCCCGCCCGGACTACGGGCCGGGCTGCTCCTGCTGGCAGCAGGGTGGAGAATAGCACTGCCCGCGCAGATGGAAAAGACCTGCGCCTCTCCCGCCATTCTTCTTCATTTTTGCAGCAGAAAACCCGGACGGCAGAAGAACCGTCCGGGCTTTGATTTTTTGAAAATGAAATTTCTTATCCGTGCTTACGCTTCCGCAGGCTCCAGCCCAGCAGGACGGCGCTTGCGGCCAGCAAGGCCAGCCACAGGGCCATCGGCGATTCATCCCCGGTTTTCGGGGGTGTATAAGGCGCTGTAGGCGTGGGACTCGGGGTCGGACTCGGCGTGGCCGTAGGCGTAGGACTCGGAGTCACGCTCGGTTCGGGCGTGGGACTCGGGGTCGTGCTGGGCGACGGGGACGGCGTAATGTACTGGTTCACCAGGTGATAGCCTTCCACCTTGGTCTCATACTTCTCCACAGGCGCTTCCCGAATGACGTACTGGATCTTCTGGCCGTCCCGCATTTCCGGGAGGTCGTTGAAGGAATACAGCCAGAGGCCCTCGTCGTTGGGCTTCACGACCGTGCTGGCGATGAAGCCCTCCTTGCCCTCCTCGCACAGGAAGACGGTGATGGATTCAGGCCGCTGGGCTTCGTCGTCGCCGACCCAGCGCTTCACGCCGTTGATATCAATCTTTTCCTCGTCGGGAACCTGCTTCAGCCTGTTATGCACCCGCAGCAGCGCGTGGCGCGCGTAGTGGAGCGTTCCGTCCGAACCGGTCCAGACGGCGTCCTTCTGATATTCGTCGTTCTCGGTCTCGCGGTACAGCGCATCGTCGAAGGTAACGAGGTAGTCATTATAGCCGTTAGGCTGAATGGACGCATCGTAGGCAACGCTGCCGATCCTGGTTTCCCGCAGGGTGTAGGCGGCCACATGGCCGTTGACGTACAGGGGAAGATCCTGCCACGTATACGTCCCGCCGTTTTCCCCCAGCACACACTTGTAGCTTTCGCCAGTGGCGGCATACAGCGGTCTGCCGTCGCACCACAGTTCTACCTCTACCGGCACCTGCTGGCCGGTAGGCGTGGACGCGTCCCAATCCGCCTCTACCGTCACGGTGAACAGCTGCTCGGAAGTATTGCGAAGGGTAATCAGCGAGGTATCGCTCAGGCTGGCGTATTCGTCGGAGACAGGCTGACCATTGGTATCGGTCAGGGCCTTGACTGCGCCGCCGTCCTCTACTGTGAAGCAGATGGCAGAAGCGCTGATGTAGCCCTCGGGGGAAACTTCGGTCAGGGTGTAGTCGCCCGCTTCCAGATGCAGGTACACATGGCCGTCAGCGTCGGTCGTCACCCGGTTATCCGCTACCACTTCCGTAAAGTCCCCGTTGCCGCAGTATTCGCTGGTGTCGGGCTTGCGGGTCAGCTGCAGGGCTGCGTCCGTCCGGGTCAGGGTGAATTCCACGCCCTGCAGGGGTGCGTGGGTGAACGCGTCGATCTTGAACAGCGTCAGAATGTGCCTTTGCGTATAGATATTCTGGAACGCTACCGTCTGGTAGGCCGAGGTGGGCAGGTCGTTGGCGTAGGACTCCGCCACCACCTTCACCTTTTCCGCAGCGTCGTAAGCTTCCCAGCGGGACGGCGTACCGGCGGCGCTGGTGACGCGGTAACGGTTGATGTTGTGCCATTCGCCCTCCGGCAGGTAATTCCTTTCCGACAGGGTATACTCCCGCAGCGGGTGCCCATTCAGGATCCACGTGTATGTATCCGTGGAGGGGTCATATTCCGTATAGCCGGTCTGCCCCGACCGGGTCTCCTGTCCGGCGGGCTGCAGACACAGCTCAAAGTCGGTAACGGTTCCGTTTTCCTGCTCCGGGTCGTGGGTCACAAGGATGGAATAGCCGCCGTTTTTGACCGCTTCCACAGCCGTCTTATCGCCGGAGAAGGTTTTGGTCACGCGAAGTTTGGCCTCCTTCGCCACCAGAATGCCGTCCACATGCCAGCCGTCCGACGATTCATATTTGACCACGTACCAGCGGACGGTAAAGTGATCCGACGTGATGATTTCCGACGGGAGCGTTTGGCCGTCCAGCGTAATAGTATAGCCGCCTTCCCGGATATGCGCCAGCACATCCTCGTCTGAGGGAAAATGGCCGATGGTCACACCGCTGTAGGGCGTGGTTTTCATAGCGCGAATGGTTTTGTCCGTATCGTGAGCCGTGGCTGCCGAATCCGGCGGAGCAAGCAGGACGTAATTCTTTTTCTGCCCCGCCACGATGGGGAGATCATCCGCCCCCAATACCGGAGCTGTATAAATGCAGCGGGTAAAATTTTCCTTCGGCTGGGACTGGAAACCGCTGGAGGTGTTGTCGGCGATCTCGCAAGCCAAATTGTTGTAGAAATTTGCGGAATTGATTCGCTCGTTTTTATCCAGTGCCACCCACTGAGCATAAAGATTCACCACGCCGTCGCGCTCGTTGCACAGAATGGCGCTGCGGACCAGTTCTTCCCCGGCATTCACTACCAACGGGGAAGTGCCTACCCGCCAACCCGCAAAGCGGTAATAGTATTTTTGATTTTGGGTGGAGCCGGGGATCGAAACCAGCGCGTCTTTCTCGTCCACGTCCCGCAGAATGAGCTGATCGCCCGGTTTCCACACGTCCTGCCAGCTTTCTCCGCCAAGGATAGAGCCTTCTGCCTCCACCTTCTGCTGACTTTGGGTCAAGTTGCCCAGCGTACACAGGGAATCCTTCACGGTATTGGCGTTGTATTGGATTGTATAGCCCATTTGACTGCTGGCGTTGGTAAACTTGATAGGATAGCTGATCGCGTTAAAATGATAATAGACCCTGCCGTCCTCCTCGCGGGTCTCATCCGGCGTAACCTCCTGCTGCCGCTGATTATTGAGCGTATGCCAGCTGGCCGTATCGGAAAGGGGCAGAGAAACGTTCACCTCGGTGCCCGTGCGCTGATACCATTCGCGGCTTTCCTCCGGCGCAATGCCGGAGGGGTCAGAAACGGTCACGCTGTAGAAATTATTATCCTGAATCATCGCCGCGTTGTCCGATTTGACCGCTGTGGTGAAGTACGAGGTGCTTCCGGGCACGTTTCCGGGCAGATAGAACAGCAGAATGCGATTGCGGGAGCTCAGCGGAATGCGCCACTGGCCGTCCACGATGACCGGCGCCGCGTCCGCCCAGATCAGGCTGGCATCGTTCATGTCCGTATGGGGGAAGATGCGCTCCCCGGCGTAGCTTGCGGCGGAGAAACCGAACTCACCGTAAATCTGTTCCAACTCATCCGCGGTGATATAGTAGCGCGTCATACTGCCAAGGGTCATCTGCTGGGCGGTTTCTTCCACCGTGACCAGCTTCCATTCGCCACTGACCAGCGCATAGCACTCCACGGTCGCAGTATTCGCCGCAGGAGCCGCATCGTCCGCAAGCGCCTGCACCGCGCCGAATAACATCACCATGCAAAAAATAAAGGCCAGAATCATCTTCATAAAAAGATTTTTCTGACACTTACGCTTCTTCCCCATGAAACCGTCCGCTCCCTTTCCACCTGCAAAGCAAGCTTCATCGCTTGCTTACCTGAACATCTCCTCGCCTGTCAGGGATGAGACCTGACAAAGTCTTAGCGATATCTTAGCAAAAATTATACCATATCGATATATGAAATTCAACTTGCGTACCACCCCTTCCGTAGGAATCCTGCCGATAAAAATAAAAATACAATCTGCCGGCAAAAATAACCGGCAGATTGTATTTTATGACTGCTCGTCCTCTTATTCGCCCGCCAGTTTTTCGATGGCATGGGCGATGATGCGCACGTTCTTCATCATGCTGTCCAGCGTGATGTACTCGTTGGCCTGATGGGCCAGTTCTTCCTCGCCGGGGAACACGCAGCCGAAGGCCACGCCCTCGTCCAGACACTTGGCATAGGTGCCTCCGCCGGTGGACAGGCACTCCCGGGGCAGACCCGTCACCTCGTGATAAGCGTCCAGCAGGCACTGGATCAGCTTAGAATTGGGGGCCACGTGATGGGGCTCCTTCTGGCTGTCGATGGTGGCGGTCAGGCCGTCCGACACGGCGGCGGTCAGGGCGGCGCTCAGTGCCTTGTGGTCGCACAGGATGGGGTAGCGGATGTCCAGCGTGGCGTACAGTCCGTTTTCCTCATCGTAATGCAGAATGCCCAGATTGCAGGTCAGGGGGCCGCTGGTCTCGTCCTGACAGCGGATGCCCAGGCTCAGACCGTCGTATTCCATACCTACGGTGTCCGCCAGCGTGCGCAGACCGCCGGTCACGCCCAGCTCCTTCAAAATCAGCAGCAGCTCGCCCAGCGCGTTCTTCGCCGCTTCGGGGTAGGCCGCGTGGCCCGTCGCGCCCAGCGTGTGCAGCCGGACGGTATCGCCATTCACAGCCGCGTCCGCCTCGAAGCCCAGCTTCTTCGCCGCTTCCAGCGCCTTAGCGGCCAGTTCTTCGCCGCCGTTCAGCTCGGCTTCGGCTTCGCCGGGCACCACGTTGTGCCGTTCGCCCACTCGAATGGAGCGCACCAGCCCGTTCTTTTCATAGGAAGACCGCAGGCTCACCAGCAGCATTCCCTTTTCGGTGTTGATGATGGGATAGCTGGCATCGGGGCTAAAGCCCGTGCGGGGCATATCGCAGTGGGCCTTGTAGTAGGCCATGTCGTCCCACGAGGTTTCCTCGCTGCAGCCCAGGATCAGCCGGACTTCCCGGTTCAGGGGAATGCCCGCTTCCTTCACGGCCAGCATGGCCAGCAGCGCCGCCACGGCGGGGCCCTTGTCGTCCCCGGAGCCGCGGGCGTACAGGCGGCCGTCCTTCACCACCGGCTCAAAGGGATCGGTGTCCCAGCCGTCCCCGGCGGGCACCACGTCCAGATGGGCCAGAATGCCCAGCGGATCCTGCCCCTCCGGGCCCATGCGCACGTCGCCGGCATAGCCGTCGAAGTCCCGCACATCAAAGCCCATGGCCTTCGCGTCGTTCAGGGCCACGGTCAGCATTTTGCGGGTCTCCTCGCCGAAAGGCGCGCCGGGGATTTCCTCCGCCCGGACGCTGGGAATGCGCAGCCAGCGATCCAGCAGTTCGTTCATTTTGTCCTGCAGTTGGTCAATGATCTGGTTCAGGTCCTTCATAAAAATCTTCCTCCGTTTCCGCAGTGATCCAAAAATCAGGCTTTCAGCGCTTTTTCCAGCCGCTTGACGGCTTCCAGCGTCTGGCTGTGGGGGCAGGCGAAGTTGAAGCGCAGGAAGCCCTCGCCCGCCTCGCCGCCGAAGAAGGTGCCGGGAGTGAAGGCAACGCCCGCCTTGTGGGTGCGCTCCATCAGCTGCGCCGTGGTAAAGCCGTAGGCCCGCAGATCCAGCCAGCCCAGATAGGTGGCATTCATGGGGGCCAGCACCGCTTCGGGCAGCCGGGCGTTCAGTTCCCGCCGCAGCAGGTTCTCCGCCTCCCGCAGGTAGTCCAGCATTCCGTCCAGCCACGGGTCGCACTGGCCGTAGGCCACCTCCGTGGCGGTCATGGCGAAAATATTGCCCTGCGTCACGCCCGTGCTGTGCATCTGCTCCTCGACCCGCTTTTTCAGCTCCTGATTGCGGGTCAGCAGCACCGCCTGCTGCAATCCGGCCAGATTGAAGGTCTTGCTGGCGCTGGTCATGGACAGCAGCCGGGCGTTTTCGTCCTGCACGATGCGCAGGAAGGGCGTGACCTTGCCTTTCAGCTCAAAGTCCTCATGAATTTCATCGGAGACCAGCCACACGCCGTAGCGCTCCAGCACGTTCCACAGGGCGCGGAGTTCGTCCTCCGACCACGCGTACCCCACGGGGTTGTGCGGGTTGCAAAGCAGCATCACCTTGGCCCCGGCCCTGCAGGCGGACTCGATCGCGTCCAGATCCATGCGGTAGCCGCCGTCCGGCTGACGGATCAGCGGGCAGTCCGCCAGCTGGCGGCCGCCGTCCCGGATGCTGGCGTAGAAGGGGCCGTAGACCGGCGACTGCACGATCACCTTGTCGCCGGGTTCGGTCAGGGCCAGCACCGACGCCCGCATTCCCGAGACCACGCAGGGCAGCATGAGCTGCTGCTCCGCCGTCACCGTCAGGCCGTGGCGGCGCTGAAAGAAGCCCAGCATGGCCTCGATGGCCGCGTCGCTCTGCTCGGTGTAGCCGTACACCGGGTGAGCCGCCCGGGCGACCAGCGCCTGAACGATCTCGTCCGCGCAGCGGAAGTCCATATCCGCCACCCACATGGGCAGAAGATCGCTCCCCTCCCGGCGGCGCAGCGCGTCCCACTTTTCGCAGTTGGTTCCCATCCGATCCACCGGCGTGTCAAAAAAAGAACGATCGTACTTCATGTCCCAGTTTCTCCTTTGTTTTTCTAATGGATACTATTCCTCGTCGGGCCGTTCCGCGGGCTGCGTGCAGCGCAGCACCCAGAAGCCGCCTTTTTTGGTCGCGGCCTCCACCCGGCCAAACAGTGTCTTCAGATAGCGGACGGCGGACTCCGCACCCTGCTGCTTGCGGATCACCAGCCACAGCTCGCCACTTGGTTCCAGACGGCGGGCTCCCTCGGCAAACATGGCGTAGATCACGCTTTTGCCCGCCCGGATGGGGGGATTCTGCACGATCCAGTCCATCCGCTGAAAGGGAACGTCCGCGTAGCCGTCGCTCTGCATCACCCGGGCCGGTACGCCGTTGCGCTGGGCGTTGCGGCGGCTCAATTCCACCGCCCGCTCGTTTACGTCGCTCATCACGACCGACAGGCCCGGATAGCGCTTGCCCAGCGTCACGCCGATCACGCCGTAGCCGCAGCCCATGTCCAGCAGACTGCCGGTCAGCTCTTCCGGCAGGGCGTTTAGCAAAATCTCCGTGCCCTTGTCGATCTCCGTGCGGGAAAAAACGCCGCTGTCCGTTTCAAAGACGAGCTTCGCCCCCCGCCAGAGGAAGTCCACCTGCCCCGGCTTGTGGGCGCTGGTGGGCGTTTGAGTATAATAATGGTCAGGCATCTTCGTTCCTTTCCGGCTCGGTCAGCCCCGCTTCTTCCCGCAGGGCGGACAGTTCTTCCTCGGTCAGCTCCCGGTACTGCCCCGGCGGCAGCTCCGCAGGCAGCCGAAGCGCACCGAAGGTCAGGCGGCTCAAGGCCGTCACTTCGTGGCCCAGTGCCCCGAACATCCGCTTGATCTGGTGAAACTTGCCCTCCCGCACCTGCACGCGGGCGCGGCTTTCGTCCTCCCCGGCAGAGAGGATCTCCATCCGGGCGGGCAGGGCGGTGAAGTCCGACAGGGTAATACCTCGGGCGAAGGCCTCTTCATCGGCAGCGGTCAGCCGCCCCGTCACCGTGGCCTCGTAGGTTTTCCACACGTGACGCTTTGGGCTCAGCAGCCGGTGAGCCAGCTCGCCGTCGTTGGTAAAAAGCAGCAGCCCCGTGGTGTCCTTGTCCAGCCGCCCCACGGGCAGCACCTTGCGCCGGGCGCAGCTTTCGGGCAACAGCTGCATCACCGTGGGGGCCCGGCTGTCCCGAGCGGCGGTCAACAGCCCGGCGGGCTTGTGCAGCATCAGGTATTGGTAACGCTTCTCCTCCACGGCCTGTCCCATCAGCTCCACCCGGTCGTCGGGCTTCAGATGAAAGCCGCCGTCCCGAACCGGCTCGCCGTTGACCCGCACCGCGCCGGAACGCAGCAGCCGCGCTGCTTCGCTGCGGGTTCGTTCCCCGCTCTGGGCCAGATAACGATCCAGCCGCATGGCTTACGCGTCCGCGCTTCGGTCGGAAGCGCCGTTTTTCTCATTTTCCGCCCGCACCCAGTCCGGCACGATGGCCTTGGGCAGGGTAGGGTCTTCCTCCATCGGCTGTCCGCTGCGGGGGGCGGTGTGCCGGGGTTCCCGGACGGCAAAGGCGGCGGTCAGGATGCGCCGCGCCGGAAGCAGCGGCATATAGGTCAAAAAGAAGGTCAGCGTCAGCGGCAGCAGGGTCTTGACCACATCGGGGCTGATCTGCGGCCGGCCGTTCCACGACATGGCCAGCACCAGCTGCTGGCACAGCTCCAGAAAGGTATCCTTCAACTGGAGAGCGGCGAGCCACAGGAAGGGAACACACAGCAGCAGATTGCACAGCGCCGTGCCCAGCTGCGCCATGCGGCGGCCCCGCAGGCGGCGGCGAATCTCCCGGCGCACCGGGCGGTCTTCATGGTTGGCCACGGCCCAAATATAGCGGGTGGCGCTGTTGCGCACCGCGCCGTACAGCAGGATCAGCAGCCCCAGCCCCACCAGCGTCAATACGGTATACACGCCCTGCATATAGGAGCCCTCCACCGTTTCCAGCGGCAGATGGCCGAACAGTCCCCGGAAGAAATTCACCACCGCGTACCACGTGCCGGAGACGTTCTTGCCCAGCTCCCGCAGGCCGTCCAGCAGGCCCTTGACGGTGTACTGTTCCTTCAAATAATAACCCCAGGCGCCCAGCCCGGCCAGCGGGATGGCCCATTTGAGCACGCTCAAAGCATGGCGCAGGCTTTCCGCCAGCTTTTCGCCGTACTGGCGAAGGCTCAGCGCCCGGTCGATGGAAAAATCCCGGGTACGAGGCCGCTGCACCAGCGCGTCCGCGAAGGAAAACCGCAGCGGAAGCACCAGAAAAACCACCATCAGTGGGGAAATCACCCACAGCCACCGCCAGAGGGAATCCGCCGGGAAAACAAACAGCGCCGCCAGCGGAGCCAGCGCCGCCGCCCGAATCAGCAGTGCGACGAGGCAATACAGCAGCACGCGCACATAAAACAGAAGTACGTTTTGGTTTTTTTGCATCAGGCAGCCATCCTTCCTTGCCTTGGGAGCCGCTTCCAAAAGCCGAAGCGGCTCAGGGGGATCGGGACACAAAGTCCCGTATCATATATTATAAAGCATCCTCCGGGGGCTTGCAAGCCCGGAGGATGCGGCGGATTTTTCTCCGCCGGTTTATCCATTCTTTTTCTGTCCGGGGCGAAAAAGAAAATTTATCGCAAACGTTTGTCTTATTCTTTTTGGGTCACTTTACACCGATTTTACAATGTGGTATAATAGGGGCACCATTCGGAACCGAGAAAAAGTTCCCTGGAAAAATAAAGGAGGAACATCCATACCATGAAAAAGACTTTGTCTATCGTTCTGGCGTTGGTCATGGTGCTGAGCCTGTGCAGCTTTGCTTCTGCGGAAGACTACTCCGGCTATACCATCCGCATCTACTCCAACTCCAACTCCACCGAGCGCACCAACTGGCTGATCAACGAGGCCAAGAACGCCGGCTTCACCATCAGCATTGACGACAACTCCGTCATCTCCGGCGACACCGCCGCCATTCAGGCCGCCAATGAGAACAAGGACGGCGACATCCTGTTCGGCCTGAACGAGACCCGCTGGTCTCAGGTCATCAACGGCACCTACGAGAACCTGTCCATCATGGACTGGAACCCCGACTGGGCCGAAGAAGTGGGCGAATACAAGTATGACGGCAAGGCCTACGGTCTGGTCATCCAGAACGTGCTGATGCTCTACCGCAACGACGAGCTGGGCACCAACGGCACCGAGCTCCACTTCGACCACTGGGCCGACGTGGTGAACTCCGGCTACACCTGGTACCGTCAGAACAAGGTCGGCGGCACCACCAACGCCAACATCAACAGCGCCATGCTGTACCCCTTCACCGATCCCACCAGCCCTGCCGGCGGCATCACCGTGGAAGGCTGGAAGACCCTGTGGGCCTACTGCGCTGGCGGCAAGAGCGGCGGCGATGACTACAAGTACGGCTTCACGCCCCTGAACCGCGGCGACGTACAGGTTTCTTCCTTCTACTCTTCTTCTCTGTATGGCAAGATCGACGAGGCCGCCTCTGAAAGCGATCATCCCCTGAAGGGCACCATGGAGCCTGAAAACTGGGCGCTGGTGGACATCGCCGACGGCACCTACTACATCGCCGAGTATCTGGGCATCCTGAACCGCGAAGGCCGCACCGAGGAAGAAACCAAGGCTGTGACCGCTTTCGCCGACTGGTTCGGCTCCGCGGAAGTGCAGGCTGCCTGGAGCGACGAGTTCGACTCCTTCCCCTGCAACCAGGTTGCCGCCAAGGAAATCTACGGCGAAGACATCCCCGCCATCTACCAGATCAAGAACTTCGCCCTGACCAAGGTCGAAGGCACCGACATGACCTACGCCGAGTATGTGGCCGCCCACTCCGCCGAGTGGACCAACATCATGACCAACCTCGGCTTCTACTGGGCCGACGCTTCTCAGGCTCCCGCCGAACCCGACTGGGATAACCTGCAGTGGGACACTCTGACCCAGAAGGCCGCTGAATAAGCAGCGGAATCATCATTCCGTTCCAATGGGGGAACCTGCCGTCGGCGGGTTCCCCCAACGACCATCTACGCAAAAAACGCAGGGAAAGCCTTTCCCACATTCCAAGCCCGCGGAAGGTTTTCCCTGCGTTTTTTACAAACTGCATCAAGGAGTGATTTTCCCCATGATCGAACTGAAGGACATTATCGTCAAATTCGGTGATTTTGAAGCGCTGCACAACATCAACGTGGACGTGAAGGAAGGCGAATTTTTCACCTTCCTGGGCCCGTCCGGCTGCGGCAAGACCACCACGCTGCGCACCATCACGGGCTTCATCGAGCCGGTCAGCGGCACGGTGAGCGTCAACGACAAGGACATTACCCGGGTGCCGATCGAAAAGCGGAATATCGGCATCGTGTTCCAGAGCTACGCCCTGTTCCCCTCCATGACGGTGTACGACAACATCGCCTTCGGCCTGAAAATTCAGAAATTGAGCAAGACCGAGATCGACCAGAAGGTGCGGGACATCGCCCGGAAGGTAGACCTTTCCGACGAGCAGCTGAAAAAAGCCGTCAGCCAGCTCTCCGGCGGCCAGCAGCAGCGCGTGGCCATCGCCCGCGCGCTGGTGACGGGCCCCTCTATCATCTGCATGGATGAACCCCTGTCCAATCTGGACGCCAAGCTGCGGGTGCAGCTGCGCAACGAGCTGAAAAAGATGCAGCGGGATTTCGGCATTACCACCATCTACGTCACCCACGATCAGGAGGAAGCCCTGACCCTGTCCGACCGCATCGCCGTGTTCAACAAGGGCTACATCGAACAGATCGGCACACCCAATGAAATTTACAATCACTCCAAGACCGAGTTCGTCTGCAACTTCATCGGCGACATCAACCGGCTGGAGGAGACCATCTGCGGCGAAATGAAGCTGCCGGAAAATCAGCATCACTTCATCCGTCTGGAGCGTCTGCGGGTGAACCGGCCCAAGGCGGACGATGAGCTGCAGCTGCAGGGCGTGATCGAAAGCCGGGAATACTACGGCCTGTACATCAAGTACTACATCCGCGTGGACGGACAGATCCTCAAGGCCATCGAAAAGAACGACGGCATCAACATCTACGAGCCGGGCGAGACCGTCACCGTGGGCATCCATCCGTCGGACGTCATGTCCTACGATGCGCCCGCCGAAGCGTAAGGGGGCGGAACCATGACAAAGAAAGCCTCATGGCTGAAGCCGGAGTACATCTGGAAGGTCTTCGGCATCGCCTTTTTCGTGTATCTGTTCTTCGGCTTCATGCTGCTTCCCTGCCTGAACACCATCACGCAGATCTTCACCGTCAAGGGTGCGGACGGCAAGACCGACCCGCTGGCCGTGATCCGCTTCTTCTTTGCGGGCAACATGCCCAGCTATGTATGGAACTCTCTGAAGCTGGCCATTTCGCTGGTCATCACGGTGAATTTCGTGGGCATCAGTATCGTGCTTCTGACCGAGTACTTCGACATCAAGGGTGCGAAGGTGCTGCGGCTGGGCTACATGACCACGCTGATCTACTCCGGCGTGGCGCTGGTGACCGGCTACCTGTTCCTGTATGATTCCAACGGGATGCTGACTACCTGGCTGGCGAATGTGATCCCGGGCTTCAACAAGGACTGGTTCTCCGGGTTCCGGGCGGTGCTGTTCACCATGACCTTCGCCTGTACCTCCAACCATATGCTGTTCCTGCGCAACGCCATCCGCGGCATCGACTACAACACCGTGGAAGCGGCCCGCAATCTGGGCGCGAAGCCCTTCAAGGTGCTGATGAAGGTGGTTTTCCCCACCCTGATCCCCACCCTGTTCAGCCTGACGGTCATGACCTTCATTACCGGCCTGTGCGCCATGAGCGCCCCTACCCTGCTGGGCTATGACTCCATCAACCCGGAGATCGTCCGTCTGGCCGGTTCCTCCGTGGCGGACGAAGCCTTCCCTCAGGCCCGCGCCGCGCTGCTGAGCATCATTTTGGCCATGTTCACCATCATCCTGCTGACCACTCTGTCCTCCTACGAGCGCAAGGGCCACTACCTGAGCGTGTCCAAGACCAAGGCCAAGCTGGTGAAGCAGAAGATCCAGAACCCGGTGATGAACGTCATCGCGCACATCTACGCCTATGTGCTGTTCCTCATCTACATGACCCCCGTGGTCATGATCGTGCTGTTCTCTTTCCAGAACTACCCCGCCATCCGGGCCAAGTCGCTGGACATGAACCAGTGGACGCTCATCAATTTCTTCGGCCAGCAGGACTACGAGTTCCTGACCAACCGGGGCAAGTTGAAGACCCGCGTCGGCTCCATTTCCGGCCTGTTCGCCAACGCGGACACGGTGGGCGGCATCCGGCTCAGCTTCGTGCTTTCCGCCATCGCGGCGGCGCTGGCCTGCGTCATCGTGGTAGTGGCGGTGAACTACATCTTCAAGAACAAGGGCAAGAAGCGCTCCACGGTGCTGGAATACAGCCTGCTGTTCCCGTGGCTGCTGCCCACCATTCTGATCTGCTATTCCTACCGCACCTATTTCAACTCCGACAGCGTATGGTATGTGTTCAACAACAACCTGTACTGGAAGGAGAACGTGCGGTTCCTGATCGTCATGGCCTACACGGTGGTGAAGCTGCCCTTCGCCCTGCGCATGATTAAGGCGGCCTTCTACGCCATCGACGAGGAGCTGGAGGACGCGGCCCGAAATCTTGGGGCCAGTCCGCTGGTCACCTTCCTGAGAGTCAAGCTGCCTATCGTGCTGCCCAGCGTGCTGGCGGTATTCGCGCTGAACTTCAACGCCCTGTTCACCGAGTACGACATGAGCGCCACCTTCCATTCCAGCTACGGCAAGAGCTACGCCATGGTCATCCAGAACATGTGCGCCGAGGAAGGCCGGGACGGCTACAACGTGAACGCCTCCGGCCGCCGCTGTGCGTCGACGGTGTTCATCATGATCGTCAGCGGCTTGATCCTGTATCTGGTCTACGGCGTCGGCGCCCGCGATCTGGGCGACCGGCTGGCCATCAAGGAAAAGCGCCGCAAGCGCTGGGAGAAATTCTCCGGCCATTTCAAAAAAGAAAAGAAGATCGCTGCTTAAGGCGGGCTACTGAAAAAGGGAGGTGCAGAAATGCGCCTCCCCTTTTTTCATCCCCTTTTTCAGGAATTTTCCCCTTCCTCGGTTTTCAGAAATTTGCGCATCATATAGCCGGTAAATTGCAGATAGGCCACCTTCCACCATTCCATGTTGGTCTTTTCCCGGACGGCGACCCGCTGGCCCAGCGGTACCTTGGCCAGAACCGCCGCTTTCAGCGAGGGCTTTTTGCGGAGATTCACCGTGCTGCCGCTTTCCGCCGTTACCTGTGCGCAGGTCTCGCCCGTCTCCGGGTCAGCGGGGGAGTAATCGACGGCTTTCAGATACCCGGCCCACTGCCAGCGGGACAGCCGGTCGTCGATCCGCACCTTGGGCGGGGTGGCGTTGATGATCTGAAGCGGCTCTACGCTGACCACCAGCCCGATATGGTAGAAATCCTCCGTCAGATTCGGGTCGTAATACGCGCCGCCGGGCTTGTATTCGCCCTTCATCCGACTCAGGTCGGAGCGGCTTTTGAAAATCGCCATGCCCGGTTCCAGCCGGGTGGAGGCGGTCACACGCTTCATCTCCCGGCAGTAGATGCGGGCGATCCGGTTGGAGCCGTGGTAGATACGCTCCCCAAACTGGCGGTAGGCGTACACAAACGCCCCGGAGCAGTCGATCCCCTTGGCGTTGCTGGTGCCGGGAGTGACATAGGGCCAGCCCAGCATGGAGTGAAACACCTGAATCAATTTTCGAACGGGAATCACGGAGCCTCACATCCCGCCTGATCCGCGTAGTGAGCGTAGGCCCTCAGGACGAAATGCCGGGGCCGTCCGGGATGGCTCCCTTCCTCGGGCAGAATGAACCGAATGGGCGGGGCGTCCACGGCGTGAGCAGCGCCGTCGTGGTGGGCGGGCAGGGTAAGGGCGCGAAACCCGCGCAGCTCCTCCTCCCCTCCTTCCACCACCTCATGGGCGCTCAGGCCCACGAAGACCCGCCGCCCCGGACACACATTCTGCAGGGTCATAGCCACGTCCAGCATCCTGCCTTCGCTGTCGGGCAATGTTTCGGTGATTCGGACGCTTTTGATGGATTCGCAGGGTTCAAAATAAAGATGGGTCTCCCCGGCGGGCGTTTCCTCGGTACAGTGGCCGATGCGAACGGCCGCGCCCTCTCCCATTCCCGCGCCGACGGGCTGAAAATGCAGATCATTCATGGAATCTCTTCCTCCTGAAATTCAAAGGTCAGGCACGCCGAAAAAAGCGGCGTTCCATTGCCAGCCTATGCGCGGCGGACGGAAGGGTGCGGCATAAAGCACCTTGCAGGACGCATAGTCTGCCCCAAAGGGGGAAGAGATCATGACGGAACTTCATCAAAAATTTCTGCTGCTGCGTCCCATGCGGACGGGGGTCAGCGGCTTTGCCCGGATGCAGTGGGAACGGGGACAGGCATGGGTGCAGCTGAACGTCCGAGGCGCGCCCGGCGAAGGCGTTCGGGCGTTCTGGTATTCCAGCGGCGGCGAAGCCAGGGAACTGGGGACCTGCGCCGCCAACGCCCGAGGCGAAGCTTCGCTGGAGGGTCCCGCTCCCGGCGGCCTTTACGCGCCGGAACGGCTGCAGGCGCTGATCGTGGTGGAAAACAACGTCGCGCCCCGGCCCCTGCTCATCGGCCTGTGCACCGAGACCAGCGCCGGGAGCTTGCTGGACGCGAAAAACGCCAGTCTGTCCCTGTGCGACAAGCTGGCACGGGCGGCGGTCAAACGCCGTCAGCCGGTCGAACCGAAACCGACGGACGCTCCCGTCCAGCGCAAGGAAACATTGGAGAGTCGCACGCCAACAGCCGCCCAAGCGCCGGTTTTCGCGCCCGATGTGCCCTCCAAGCCCGTGTCCGCCCCAACCCCAGCGCGGGAAAAATCCCTTCCGCGGGAAATTTTTCTCCCAGCGCTGGACCCTGCGCCCTACGTGCAGGCCATGGAGCGGCCTATGAAAGTCGCGCCGTCTCCCCGGCAGGACAGCGTTGCGCCGACTTCCGCCGTACCTCCCCCGCAGCCGGAGCCGACCAACGAAAAAAAGCCGTCCCGCGCGGGCGTACCCGTGGGACGGCTTCCCAATCTGGAATGGCCGAAAGCGTTTCGATCGCTTCGGGAGTATTTTGTCAAATGCCCGCCGGACGCGCCCTTCGACTGGCCGGGCTGGCGGTTCGTGCGGGTGTCCCGGCAGGGGGACGGGCTGTGGATCGGTCGTCAGATCAAAGACAGCCGGGTCTGTCGAGTAGCCTACGCCATGCGGGGCGCACCGCCCCGGGATGACTCCCGGCCCTATCAGCCGGTTCGGGGCCGGAACGGCGAGCTTTACCGTGTGCTGGTGCAGCGGACGTAGGACCACTCCGCACCATTCGTCAGCGGCGTTGGTAATTTCTTTTTTATCACACCCCATTACATCAGGCGAAAATTTCATTCGCCCCACATCCCCTTATGGTATGCTCATTCCGCCTGATGAGACAGGATCCAGTCGCACAGCTCCTTGGGGCTGTGGAACAGATGCCTGGCCCCGGCGTTTTTCAGGTGTTCCTCCGAGCGGAAGCCCCACAGCACGGCGGCGCAGTCCACGCCAGCGTTGCGGGCCGTCTGCACGTCCACGTCGCTGTCGCCCACATAGAGAGTGTGACACTTGGCGCTGCCAAATTCCTTCATCACATGCAGCACCGTGTCCGGCTCCGGCTTGCGGCGGATGCCCTCCCGCTCGCCCACGGCCAGCGGAATGCTGGGGAAATAATACTGGCACAGGGCTTTGACGTTGGGGTCGTTCTTATTGGAGACTACCGCCAGCTTGAGGCCCTTTTCCTGCAGCGCGTCGATCAGCTCGGGAATGCCCGGATAGGGCGCGGTGGTATCGTTATTGTGGAGAAAGTAGTACCGCTTGAAGGCCTGCAGCGTCATTTCGTAGGCCTCCGGATCCGCGTCGCATTCCGGCGGCAGCGCCCGGCGGATCAGCATCCCGATGCCATTGCCCACGAAGCCCTTCACGTCCTCCATGGTATGCTCCGGGTAGCCGCACTCCCGCAGCGCCTGATTGGTGGCGTTGGTCAGATCCTCCAGCGTATTCAGCAGTGTTCCGTCCAGATCAAAGATCACAGTGGAATAGCTCTTCATCAGAACATCCCTTTCTTCCCTTGGCGTTTGATGGTAAAACAAAAGCGGAGGTGCAGGAGGCACTGCTGCCACTCAATCGTCGCAGGGACTACTGCCGTAGTCCCTGCTCGTTTCGTGTCACACCTGCGGGTCGCTAACCGCCTACGGCGGTTGTGCCCACCGGGCACCCGCTTCCCTGCGGTGCCTGTCGGGGTTTTAGGGCGGCGAGAAGGAGCGGGCATCCAGTGGATGCAACTGCCGAAGGCAGTTAGCGACTGACAGCCGTCAACCGAAACGAGGATTTGGCACGGCAGTGCCAAAGACGACGATTGAGGTTGCGGAACAGAGCCCCTAAGCCTTATGCCGCAGCATTCTTCCCGCGAACCAGCGAAGCGCTGTTCGCGGGCGCGGGCGGTCGATCAGGGGTTTTTCGACAGTCTGACGCCCCGCAGATGGAAAACTGCGGGGCGCGAAGCTTATTCTTTTTCCCGAAGGGCCTTGCCCTCCAGAACCAGCTTGTTCAGCTCGTCCATGAAGCTGGAAACATCGGTGAACTGCCGGTACACGGACGCAAAGCGCACGTAGGCCACCTCGTCCAGCTGCTTCAGCTCGCCCATGACGGCTTCGCCGATACGGCGGGAGGAAATTTCGTCCTCTCCGGCGGCGTAGACCTGCTTTTCCACCTTTTCGACGATGTTGTCGATGTCCTTCATGCTGATGGGCCGCTTCTGACAGGCGTGGATCAGCCCTTCCTTCATTTTGGAGGCGTTGAAGGGCTCCCGCCGCATGTCTTTTTTGACGACCATGATGGGCGAGGTCTCGATCTTTTCATAGGTGGTAAAGCGGCGGCCGCAGCGAAGACATTCCCGGCGGCGGCGAATGGCGCTGCCCTCTTCCGTGGGGCGGCTGTCGATCACCTTGCTGTCCAGATAGCCGCAGTATTGGCACCTCATGAAAACCCACGCTCCCTTCCTTGCCTGAATCCTGTATTCATGATAGCAAGTTCAGGAAAATATTTCAAGCAAAATCTGGCCGGGCAGATCAGGCGGCGGCAACAGCCTTCCGATTCTTCGCGATCGCGTACCACACAAGACCGACGACCAGACCCGCCAGCGCGGGGCAGATCCAGCCCACGCCCAGATCAAAGAAGGGCAGCGTCTTCTGCGCAAAGGCTACCGCGCCCCGCAGATGCAGGGAGGAGATCATGGTCTCGGACAGCACGTCCGCCCCCAGCATGGCCTTGGCAAAGTCGAACAGGGCGGCCACGAAGGTGAAGCCGGTCACAGTGCTGTACACGATACGGCTGTGGCCGAAGAACTTGCCGAACAGCCCCAGCAGGATCAACGTGATGGCCAGCGGGTAGAGGAACATCAGCACCGGCACGGAGCAGGCGATGATGGCGCTCAGGCCCAGATTGGCGATGGCGAAGGACACCACGCTGAAAATGACGGCCCACGCCTTGTATTTGGGGCCCTGGGGGAAAAGCTGCTCGAAGGTCTCGGCGCAGCTGGTCACCAGACCCACGGAGGTCTTCAGGCAGGCCATCGTCACCGTGGCGGCCAGGATCCACACGCCCGCGTCGCCGAAGTAATACTGGGCGATCAGGGACAGCACCTCGCCGCCGTTTTGGCAGACCACGCCCGCGTTTTCGGCGATCACCCGGCACTGCACGCCCACCAGCGTCACCGCCAGATAGATCACCGCCATGATGAGGCAGCTGGACACGCCGGCTTTCACCGTGCAAAGAGCCACGTGCTCGGGCTTTTCCACGCCCAGGCCGCGGATGACGTTGATGACCACGATGCCGAACGCCAGACAGGCCAGCGCATCCATGGTGTTGTAGCCTTCCAGAAAGCCGGTGAAGAAGGCGTTGCTTTCATAGGTTCCCTGCGCTTCCAGCGTGGAGATGGCGGCGGTGGGGTTCACCAGCGCGGCGATCACCAGCACGGCCAGAAGCACCAGAAAGATGGGGGTCAGGATCTTGCCTACATGGGTGAGAATCTTGCCGGGCTTGAGCGAGAACGCCAGCACGATGGCAAAAAACACGAAGGAGAAGATCGCCAGCGCCAACGACTGGTTGGAGCCTTCCGGCATCAGGGTCGCCACCGCCACGGTGAAGGGGGTGGTGGCGCAACGGGGGATGGCGAAGAAGGGTCCGATGGTCAGGTACAGCGCGCAGGTAAAGAAGTAGCTGTACGGGCGGCTGACCTTGGAGCTGAGCTCCATCAGGCCGTCGCTGCGACTGATGCCCATGGCGGCGATGCCCAGAAGGGGCAGGCCTACGCCGGTAATGACGAAGCCAATGATCGCCTGCCACATATTTTTTCCGGCGAGCTGTCCCATGTACGCGGGGAAGATCAGATTTCCCGCGCCAAAGAACAGGCCGAAGAGCATGGTAGCGATGAGCACGTTTTCCTTTTTAGTCAGCCGTTCCTTCATCCCGATCACATCCTTGTGCGTTATATTTGCAATAATATAACACCAATTCAGGCATGGCGCAAGGACAATTTCGATAAAGTACGGCTCCGGAAATTGTATTTATATTGTTTTTTCTTTTCGGGCGAAAACAGAACCGTTTCCGCCCGCCTTTTCTGCCCTGCAGGCGGTTTTTCTTGCGCTGGGGCCCGTTTTCCCGTATAATGGCGTTGCCGTCTTCTTCCCTGTTTTCTTTTTGATTTTATTTTGGACTGATACGGAGGACTGCAACATTATGCAACAGAAAGGAATGGTTTGGGTCATTGGAGCATCGGGCGGACTGGGCCGCGCTGCGGCGCAGGCATTCGCCCAAAACGGATGGAGCGTGATCGCGGGGGCCCGCTCCTTTGCCGGGGGAACCTCTCCGCTGGGGGAGGGCGTTACCGTCCTTCCATTGGACGTGACGAGCGAGGAAAGCTGCACGGCCTTTGTGAAAAAGGCCCTCGGCATGGAAAGCCGGGTGGATGTGCTGGTCTGCGCTGCGGCGCAGCTGGTGCTGGGCTCCTGCGAAAATACCACGGTGGACGAATTGGACAGGCTGCTGGACGTCAACGTGCTGGGCGCGGTACGGATGATCCAGCGGGCCCTGCCCCTGATGCGCGCGCAAAAAAGCGGAAAGATTATTCTGTTCTCATCCATTAACGGGCTTCTGGGCATTCCCTTCCAGAGCGCCTACACCGCCAGCAAGCACGCGCTGGAGGGGTATGCCGAGTGTCTGGCTATGGAGACTGAGGATTTCGGCATTCAGGTCTGTCTGGTAGAGCCGGGCGACCATCGGGGCGGCAGCAGCCACACCCGCCATCACGCCAAAAACGAAACGGACACCGTCTACCGGCAGGCGTATGAAAACACCTGCGCCATCATTCATCACGACGAAGAAAACGGCCTCTTTCCGGACCGGCTGGGCCGGAAGATCGTGCGGAACGCCCAGCGACGGCATATGCGCTTCCGTCTGAGGGTCGCCAAGCCCGACCAGCATCTGGCCGTGCTTTTGCATACCCTTCTTCCCGCCAGCCTGAATCGGAAAATTCTCTGTTCCTATTATCGTGCTCATCTCTGAGACAAGTCTCTGAAGGTACATTCTGAGGAGGAAAAAAATTGAATTCATCTTACGCTTTGGAGCACAACTGTGCTCTTCTTGAGCAATCCAAAACGCTGGAAACCCTGTTCCGCCTGACCTGCGGCCATGGGGACGCGGACGCTGCGCTTTTTCTGGAAAACGGCGAGGAAAAGCACTGGTCGTACCGCCAATATGAGGCCATGACCCGGCAATACGCGGCCTGTCTGAGCCGGGCCTTTCCGGAGGAGGGTTATATCGCCATCTCCGTGGACACGTGCAAGGAGTGGTTCTCCCTGTTCTGGGGCGTGATCCTCTCCGGCCACAACGCCCTGCTGATCGACGCGGCCTGCGCCGACGAGGCGGCCCTGCGCCTGCTGCGGGAGGCGGACTGCCATGGAATCATCACCCAGCGCCGCCGCACCCTGCCGCAGGACGTGCGCAGTCTGGACTTCTCCGCGCTGGTGGGGCAGGCGGCCGCCGAGCCGGAGGACGGCTTCCGGGACGGGGCCTTCGGCCAGTGCGTGGCCCTTTGCACCAGCGGCACCACCGGCCAGAGCCGGGTCTTCGTCTATGACGGCGAGGCCATCGCCGAGCAGGTGCTCAATTCCAAGCTGATCTATGAGGAAAACCGACGCATCGTGGAGGAGGCCAACCGGCGCTCGCTGGCGTTTTTGCCCTTCCATCACGTGCTGGGCTTCATGGTCGATCTGCTGTGGTGCAGCTTTCTGGGCTATGCCAACATCTACCTGAGGGACCGCACCCCCGCGACCATCATCGAAACCTCCCGCCGCTTCCAGCCGGAGCTGGTGGTGGCCGTGCCGCTTCTGGCCAACAACCTCTGCACCTCCCTGCGCAAGCAGGTGGCCCGGGAGAGCCGCCTGAAACGGGCGCTGTTCGCCTCGGCGAAGAATTTCAGCCTGAACCTGCAGCGGGTCGCGCCGGAGGCGGGCCTGTGGCTGGCGGAGAAGATCCTCTTCCGCCGCATTACCAAAAGCATGCTGGGCACGGAGGTCAAGTGCATCATTCTGGGCGGCAGCCACACGCCGCAGGAGCAGCTGAAGCTGCTCAACGCTCTTGGCTATTACACCGTCTGCGGCTTCGGCATGACGGAGACCGCCGTCACCAGCGTGGAGATGAGCAAGCGGCTGAAGAAGCGGGTCAGCGGCTCCGTGGGCAAGCCCCTGCGCAGCGTGGAATACCGCCTGAAGGATCAGGAAAGCAGCCGGGTTCGCCGGGGCGAAATGCTGGTGCGGGGCAAAACCGTTCACACCGGCCGCCTGCACGACGGCCGGATGCTCCCGCCGGACACGCTGGAGGGCGGCTGGTACCCCACCGGCGACATCGTCCGGCTGAAGCGGGGCGACCGGGTGTTTGTGGAGGGCCGCAGCAAGGAGGTCATCATCAACGAATCCGGCGAAAACGTGTACCCGGACGAGCTGGAGGAGACCTTCTCCGGGCTGGAAAGCGTACATCAGTACACGGTGCTGGGCCTGAAAAAGCCCGGCAGGGATCAGCACTATGAGGACATCGCTCTGGTCATGAGCGTGGGCGACCGCTACGGGAACGGGGAGGCCATGGAGGCGCTGCGGGGCCGGGTGGCCCAGCGGAACCGAAAGCTGCCCGCCGTGAAGCGGCTGACCCGGGTGCTGGTCACGCCGGAGGAGCTGCCGCTGGTCAACGGCATCAAGGTCAAGCGGATCGCCCTGCGGGAGATGATCGCCCAGGAACGGCTGACCTGCCGGGAATTGTCCCTCAGCGGCGCGCCCCGGATGGAGGAGGAAAAGCCGGACGGCGCTCCGGACACGGCCGCCGGGCAGGACGACCGGAGTCGCCGCACCGTCCGCAGGCTGTACGCCGAGGCGCTGGACGTGAAGGAGGGCAGCTTCGGCGACGACGAGCATTTCATCGACGATCTGGGGGGCGACAGCCTGCAGGTATTGTCGGTTTCCCTCAAGGTGGAGGAGCAGTTCGGCGTGATGCTTTCCGCCGAGGAATACGGCCAGTGCACCACGGTGAACGACCTGACCCGGGTCATCCAGAACCACCTGAACGGCGGGACGGAGGAAAAAGCGGAGGAGGGCGGGCCTGTTGCCCCCATTACCCGTTTTGAGGACGCGCCGGAATATCAGGCCTTCGCCCGGCGTCAGCAGGAGCTGAACGCCTCCGGCGAGGGCAATCCCTACTTCGTCTGCCATGACTCTCCCCTGCGGGATACCAGCCTGATGGCCGGGCAGGAGGTGCTCAACTTCGGCAGCTACAACTACGTGGGCATGAGCGGTCGCAAGGAGGTGCAGGAGGCTGCCAAGGCCGCCATCGACCGCTACGGCACCAGCGCCAGCGGCAGCCGCCTGCTGGCAGGCGAGAAAAGCCTGTATCAGGAATTGGAGCGGGAAATCGCCGACTGGAAGCACGCGGAGGACGCGCTGGTCTGCGTGGGCGGCCATTCCACCAACGTGACGGTGGTGGGCAACTTCTGCGGCAAGGGCGACCTGATCGTCTACGACGCGCTGGCCCATAACTCCATCGAGCAGGGCTGCCGGCTGAGCCGGGCCGTTTCCAAGCCCTTCCCCCACAACGACCCCGAGGCGCTGGAAAACATCCTGAAGGTACACCGAGCGCATTTCGCCAAGGTGCTGATCGTCATCGAGGGCGCGTACAGTATGGACGGCGACATCGCCAACGTGCCCGCCTTTGTGGCCCTGAAAAAGAAGTACGGCTGCTTCCTCATGGTGGACGAGGCCCACAGCGCCTGCGTCATCGGCCAGACCGGCGGCGGCGTGGACGAGTACTTCCATCTGGAGCCTACGGACGTCGACATCAAAATGGGCACTCTTTCGAAGGGACTGGGCACCTGCGGCGGCTATCTGGCGGGCCGGAAATGCCTGATCGAGTACCTGCGCTACAATCTGCCCGGCTTCGTTTTCAGCGTGGGCATTTCTCCCGCGCTGGCGGCGGGCACGCTGGAGGCCATCCGGCAGCTGCGTCACAATCCGCAGATCATGGCGGACCTGCGGCGGAACATCCGCTGCTTTGCCGAGTGCGCCCAAAAGCACGGCTTTGACATCTGTCTGGCGGGCGAAACCGCCATTCTGCCCGTGATGGTGGGCAGGGACGAGGACGCCTTCGCCCTGAGCAACGAAATGCGCCGCCGGGGCGTGTTCGTTCCCCCGGCAGTGTTCCCCGCCGTGCCCAAGAACAGGGCCCGGCTCCGGTTCTGCGTCATCAGCGAGCACAGGCCCGAGCAGATCGAGCGGGCGCTGGACGTATTGGAAGAGGCGGCCGCCGCCCTGAACATCTCCCTCCCCCGCGTGCAGCAGGGGTAGTACCCCTGCACCCCGGATTGCGCGCTTTGCGCGCAGGGGCGCAGCGGGATATGCGAGTTGACTACGGAATTACCGCCGCTCGCAGGTCTGGCGCGGCGAACCGTCAGTGGGCGAGAGCGGGCATGGACTTTCATCCCGGACCGAATTTCCGCTTGCGGAATGAAAGGATTTCCGCTATACTCGGGGGAACCGCGCAGGCGCGGTTCCCCCGTTGTCTCCCGTCGAGGGGCTCGGGGCCGGAAAGGTTCCGGGCGTTTTTTGATTTAGGGTGAAGGAAGCGAAAGATGATGAAGAAGAGTTCTCCCCGGTCGATTTTCCTGCTGCTGTTGACAGCTTTGGTGTGGGGCTTCGGGTTCGTGGCGCAGGACATGGCCACGGGCAGCGTCCGGGCCTTTACGTTCAATGGAACGCGTATGGCGCTGGCGGCGCTGGTGGTATTTCTGTTCTGCCTGTACCGGGACAGCCGGGGAAAGGGCGACCCGGAAACGGGCGACGGCGTGCCCTTCCGGCAGATGACGGCCTCGCAGAAAAAGGCGCTGCTGCTGGGCGGCGCCTTCTGCGGTCTGGCGCTGGCCGTCGCCAGCGCACTGCAGCAGATCGGCATCGAGCAGGGCACGTCCGCCGGAAAAGCCGGGTTTATCACGGCCATGTACATTCTGTTCGTACCGCTGGGAGAACTGCTGATCTTCCGCAAAAAGCTGCGCTGGCTGCTCTTGCCCGCGGTGCTTTTAAGCGTGACGGGGCTTTACCTTCTGTGCATGAAGGCGGGCGCGGCGCTGACGCTGGAGGGCGGCGACGGCACGCTGCTTCTGTGCGCCGTGGCGTTTACTGCCCATATTCTTATCATTGACCGGGTCAGCCCCCGTACCGACGGCGTGAAGCTGAGCTGCGTTCAGTTCGCCGTGGCGGCGGTAGTCAGCCTGATCGTGGCGCTGATCGCGGAAAAGCCCTCCTGGGATGAGATCATCCGCTGCTGGGTGCCTATTGCCTATGCGGGCGTCATGAGCGGCGGCGTGGGCTACACTCTGCAGATCGTTGGTCAGAAGGATACCGACCCCACCGTGGCCTCCCTGATCCTGTGCTTGGAAAGCGTGTTTGCGGTGCTGGGCGGCTGGCTGATTTTGGGGGATAAAATGACAGCCCGCGAATACGCGGGCTGCGGCATGATGCTTATCGGGATTTTGCTGGCTCAGTGGCCGGAGAAGAAGCCGGCGGCTTCGGGATCCATCCGACCGTAAAGCGGAAGATCACGAATACCAGCGTACTCAGGAACCAGGTGATGGGGTAGACGAAGACCACCTGGCGCAGGTCGGTGAACGACGCCGAGAACAGGGAGATGTAGATCACCCGCACCAGACACCAGCAGACGGCGATCACGACCATGGGGACGACGGCCTTGCCGGTGCCGCGCAGAACGCTGGCCACGGCGTGGGAGAACGCCATCAGGAAGTAAAACGGCGTGACCGTGCGGGCATATCGAATGCCGAAGGCGATCATGTCCGGGTCGCCGCCGAACAGGGACAGAAGCTGCGGGGCCAGCAGGTAGATCAGCAGCGCCACGCCCTCGGCCATCACCATGCAGGAGATCACACCGAAGCGCGCCCCCTCCTTGGCGCGGCCATATTCCTTCGCCCCCAGATTCTGGCTGACGAAGGTGGTCAGGGCCAGCACGAACGCGTTGATGGGCAGGAAGCCGAAACCCTCGATCTTGAGGTAGGCTCCCGCACCCGCGATAGCCGTCGCGCCGAACAGGTTGATGCCGGACTGCACAAAAATATTGCCGATGGAAATAATGGAATTTTGCAGACCCGCCGGAATGCCCATATGCAGCACTTTCGCCAGCATGGGGCCGTTCAGGCGGACTTTTTTCGGCTCCACCCGGTAAATGGCGTCGGAGCGGATCAGACGGATGAAGCCCAGCACCGCGCTGACCGCCTGAGAGATCACCGTCGCCAGCGCCGCACCGTCCACGCCCATGCGGAACACGGCCACGAACAGAAGGTCCAGCACCACGTTGGTGACGGAGGAAATAATGAGGTAATACAGCGGATGCCTGCTGTCGCCCACGGCCTGCAGAATGCCGGTGGCGGTGTTGTACAGGGTAACGAACACCACGCCGGAGAAATAGATGCGGAAGTACAGCGCCGAATTGGCGAAGACACTTTCCGGTGTGCCGATCCACCGCAGCAGGGTGGGGGACAAGGCCACGCCCACCACGGACAGCACCACGCCCGCCAGCAGGCCGAAGGCCACGGTGGTGTGGATGGCGGTGTGCATCTTCTGATGCTCCTGCGCGCCGAAGTAGCCGGAAATGACCACGCTCGCGCCGGTGAACAGGCCGCTGAACAGGCCTACCAGCAGGAAAATGATATGGCCGGAGGAACCTACCGCGGCCAGCGCGTCGCTGCCCAGAAAGTTGCCCACGACCAGAGAGTCCACAATGTTATAAAGCTGCTGAAACAGGTTTCCCCAAAAAACAGGAAGGGCGAAACGCACGATTTGCCGGCGGACGGAGCCGCCGGTCATGAGCGTTACGCCCTGAGAATGTTCCTCATTATTTTCCCGGGTGTGCATAGGCGATGATCATCTCCGCAATTTCTTCAGGGGTGTGGTCGTCGGTGCGCAGCATCAGGTCGTAGTTGCTCCGAACGCCCCAGTTGCCGTCGGCAAAGAAATTGTAGTAGCTCTTGCGCTGCTTGTCGGTTTTGCGGATCAGTTCCCGGGCCTTGTCTGCATCCACGTGCTCCAGCCGCATGATGCGCTCCACCCGCTTTTCCAGCGAGGCGTAGAGGAAGATGTGGGTCACATGATCCATATCCCGCAGCACATAGTCGGCGCAGCGGCCCACGATGACGCAGGACTGCTCCTTGGCCAGATTGGTGATGACCTCGAACTGGGCCAGAAAGACCCGCTGGTTCATGGGCATCTGCAGCCCGAGCCCCACGCCCGCACCGAAGCCCGTGCCAGCCGTGACCGGCAGCATGTCGGACACGGTGGTCTTTTCATCGTTGTGCTCGAAAATCTCCTGACAAATGCCGCTCTTCTGAGCCGCCAGGGTCAAAAGCTCCTTATCATAAAACGGAACGTTCAATTTCTGCGCGACCAATTTGGCAATTGCCCGGCCGCCGCTTCCGTATTCCCGTCCCACGGTGATGACGAAATGTTCCTTCATAGCCTTTTCGCTCCCAACTGTGGCATGGTTTTTGCAGTTTTCCTTTCCACAGTCCCATTATACAACACCGGCCTCAAAAGTTCAAACCCCCAAAGAGGAGAAATTCATTCCGAAACGCCCGGACGGGCATGGCTGCTTGCGTCTGCGGCCGCGTCCGAATATAATAAGAAAAGAAGCGAGAACACGGTTCTTTCGGGGAAGGGGGAAGGGCGATGGAATTTGTTTCCGTCCGGGCCACGGCGGAGCGCTGGGGCGTTTCCGTGCGCAACGTGCAGCGGCTTTTGAAGGAGGAACGCATCCATGGCGCGTACAAGTGCAGCGGCTGCTGGATGATCCCGGCGGACGCGCCCAAGCCGGACGATCCGCGCCAGGAACGCAAAAAGGCCCGGGAAGCGAAAGCGGCGGATGCTGCGGCTCCGGCGGCGGAAACGGAAACGCTTCGGCCACGGCGGCTGGGGTATGGCCTTTTGTCCGTCATCATCCCCATGCCCCGGCGCGACGCGGATGCGGTGCTGCCCCTGCTGAAGGAAACCGCCCTGCGGCGCGAATACGAAATGGAGCTGGCCTACCTGCGGGGCAACTACGAGCTGGCCGCCCGCCGCTTCGGCGAAACGCAGCCCGAGGAGCCGACCCGGTTCTGCGCCGCCATGCTGACGATGCTGGCCTGCATCCATATCAATAACGGGGATCTGTATGCCCGAGTAGCCCATGAGATGGAACAGGAAATGCTCATCGGGGACAAGGACTCCGCCCATATGGCGGAGGTGGCGCTGACCTATCCGTCCCTGAGCATGAAGGATATGGGCCGGGTATCGCAATGGGTGCAGAAGGGCGACTTTTCCCGGCTGCTGCCGGAAGCCCGGCCCATGGGCATGTACCTGAGCCTGAAAAATCTGCAGGGTCAGCGGCGCTACGCCGAGCTGCTGTGCGCCTGCAAGGCGGCGATCGCCCTTTGGGAACGGGAGGACACCTTCACCATTCTGGATATTTATCTGCGGATGCTCTGCGCCACGGCCTGCTACGAGCTGGACCGGGTGGATGAATGCGACGATCATTTGCTGGAGGCCATGAAGATCGCCCTGCCCAACGGGTTCGTCACGCCGTTTGTCCAGTCCTGGATGACCACGGGCTGCGAGATCGAGCATCTGCTGGAGCAGCGTTATCCCCAGTGGAGAGACCCGGTGGAACGGGTCAGCATGGCCACATGGAAAAACTGGATCGCTTTCCACAACCGCTACACCCGGGAGAATATCACTACGCTGCTTACCCAGCGGGAATACCGGGTGGCGCAGATGATCGTGGCCGGAAGCACCTACCAGAATGTGGCGGACGAATTGTATTTGTCCGTCGGCACGGTGAAAAAGCTGGTTTCATCCCTTTATGACAAGCTGATGATCCACTCCCGGGCGGAATTAGCCGATATGATTATGTAAGCGGTCAAAATCTGACCGGGATTTGACCTGGCCGCCCTCTGGCAGTCCGCCCCGCTTTATGCTATACTGAAAGACGCCGGCAGCGGCCGGACGGAAAGGAGAACCCCCATGAGCCTGAATGAAACGGCCCATCCCTACACCATGGAAGCCCTGAGGGCCAAAAAAGGATACATTATTGATATGGACGGCGTGATCTACCATGGCAACATGCTGCTGCCCGGGGTGGAGCGCTTTGTGGATTTTCTGAAAAAGAACGATAAACGATTTCTATTCCTGACCAACTCCAGCGAGCGCGCTCCTCGGGAGCTGCAGCAGAAGCTGGCCCGGCTGGGGCTGGACGTGGACGAGAGCCACTTCTACACCAGCGCCATGAGCACCGCGGCCTTCCTCAAGGGCCAGTGTCCCGGCGGCAGCGTGTACGCCATCGGCGAGCCGGGCCTGTTCGGCGCGCTGTACGACGCGGGCTTTACCATGAACGAGGTCAACCCGGACTATGTGGTGCTGGGGGAGACCCATACCTACAATTACGAAAAGATCGAGCGGGCGGTGCAGCTGGTGCTGGGCGGCGCAAAGCTGATCGGCACCAACCCCGACCTGACCGGCCCCATCGAAAACGGCATCGCCCCCGCCTGCAAGGCGCTGATCGCCCCCATCGAGCTGGCCACCGGCCACAGCGCCTATTTTCTGGGCAAGCCCAATCCCCTGATGATGCGCCACGGCCTGCGCCGTCTGGGCGTCAGCACGGACGAGGCCGCCATCATCGGCGACCGGATGGATACCGACGTGATCGCGGGCGTGGAAAGCGGCATCGACACGGTGCTGGTGCTTTCCGGCGTGACCACCCGGGAGGAAATGAGCAAGTTCCCCTACCGGCCCCGCTATGTGCTGAACGGCGTGGGCGACGTGGTAGGCTGACCGATTTTCGCGGCCTTCGCCGCAGCGGAAAAACAAAAGGGGAATGCAAATGCACGGAATTTCTGGCATTTCGGAAAAAACAGCGCGCGTGTTGACGGCGCTGTTTTTCCTGCTTCTGGCGCTGGCGGGCTTCCTGACGGTGCGGGATTATGGTATGCCCTACGATGAATACACCGAAATGGCGATCTTCCACAGCAACGTGGAGGAATACCGCCTGCATTGGCCCTTCCCCATTAAGGAGGGCTATTTCGCCAGTGAAGGAGGTCAGCCCATTTCCCAGAGCATCGAAAAAGATCACGGCATCTGCGCCTATTACCCGCTGATCCCGTTGCTGCCGTGGCTGCGGCAGGATATCAACACCTATTCGCTGGTGTGGAGCATCCTGACCGAGTGCTGGTTTTTGCTGGGCTGCATCGCTGTGTACGGCGTGTGCCGCAATCTGGGCATGGGATGGCTGAGCAGCTGCGCCGCCGTGCTGCTGCTTTATCTCTGTCCCCGGTTCTTTGCGGAGGGACATTACAATAATAAGGACGTAGTGCTGCTGTGTCTGTTCCTGCTGACCTTCTGGCAGGGAGCCCGGCTGCTCCGCAAGCCCACCCTGTCCCGGGGAATGCTGCTGTCCTTTTTCGGGGCCATGGCGTTCAATACCAAGATCGTGGGCATTTTCGCGTGGGGCCTGATGGGCCTTGCCATGATCGTTTCCCTGACGGCTCGGAAGAAGTGGAACCGTTCCATGGTAGGGCTGGCGGTCGCGACCATCCTTAGCTTCGTCGGTTTTTACGTGCTGCTGACCCCGGCCCTCTGGTCGGATCCCATCGGCTTTTTCCGCTGGTGCATGGACAACGCGGTCAGCTTCTCCCGCTTCGGCGGCGAGGTGCTGTTCCGGGGCGCGCGGTTCTGGGATATCAATCAGGAAACGCCCCTGCCGTGGTACTATCTGCCCTTCATGATCCTGGTCACGGTGCCGCTGCCCACGCTGTTTTTGGTGGCGGCGGGCAGTGCCCGGGCGCTGGCGAAGCCTCTGCGGAAGAAAACGCGGAATTTGTCCGATCCCCGGCAGGTGCTGGGTCTGGCCTTTCTGGCGGCATTCACGGTGCCCGTTTTGTACAGCTGCGTGGGCAAGCCCCTGATGTACAACGGCTGGCGACATTTCTACTTTGTGTATGCGGGCATGGTGCTGCTGGCGGCCATGGGACTGGATGGCTTTTTGCGCGGGCTGCGGCAGCGGAAGGCCCTTCGCTGGACGGCGGCCGGGCTGACGGCGGGCTTCCTTGCGCTGAGCGCCGTGGGGATCGCCCTGAACCATCCCTACGAGTGCGCCTATTATAATGTGCTGATTCCCCGAGACGCTGCCGAGACCATGGAAATGGACACGTGGAACGTGTGCCCCACCGGCGCGTACCGGCAGCTGCTGAGCCGGACTCAGGGGCATGTGACCATCGGCTGCTATTTCAACGACCTGATCCCGGCGGCCTACAAACTGCCCGCCGACCTGCGGGCCCGGCTGACCGTCACCCATGAGGACGACGAGCCGTACCTTTATTATGGGGCTACCTATGCGTGGGTGTATCACGCCGTGCCGCCGGCGGGCTACCGGGAGCTTTTCTCCATCAAAAGCTACGGAAATACCGTGGGAACGGTCTATGAGCGGGTGGAGAAACCCTGAGTGCCGAACTTTATTCCTATTTTCTCAAAAAACACTCCGAATTTTGGAGTGTTTTTTTCTTGACATTCGTATCAACCTCTCCTACAATGTTACATACGGTCAGAAAGCTGGCCAGAACTATATAAGGATGATACAGCAAGATGGACGAACTTCGATTTATCCCTATCAATACCGAAGACAGCGACCCCGGCGTATTTGTTCAGGGCATTCACGTCCCTGCGCGGCTGGTAGAAGAAAGCGGTGTGTGGATCCGGGAGGCGGGCAGCGCCATTCTGACCCAGGACCAGTACCAGATCGCGCCTTTTTATCATACGCTGTGGCTGGTCGCTGACGAGGGCGACATGACCATGACCTTCGGCAATCAGCGCCTGCGCTTCAAGAAGGGCGAATGCTTCGTCATCCCGGCGGGCACGACGGACTGTCGTCTGGAAGAAGCCCGGGACAGCCGCCTTCTGTGGTTCACGGTGGACGGCGCGCTGGCCACGTCCTTCCTGCGGCAGATGAACGCCCACAATCTGGTGCCCGCCCGGCAGGGCATCCTGCCCAATCAGGTGCTGCTGATCCGGCAGATCGTGCAGGTGCTGGTGCGCCACAGCGGCACCGATCAGGCCAGCTTCCAGCTGGCGCAGCTGCTCTGGGCGCTGCTGGCGGCCCATAGCGGCCACAGCGTAGCCACCAACGCGGTGCTGAGCCATGAGATCGCCCGGGTGGTGGACGCCATGCGGCAAAGCCAGTATCAGGCCAACTTCAGCCTGGCGGAAATGGCCGCCATCAGCCGTATGCCCATGGAGACCTTCCGCAAGCGCTTCACCACGGAGCTGGGCATTCCCCCGCTGGGCTACCTGCAGTTCCAGAAGATGGAGCGTGCCAAGACCCTGCTGCGGGGCGGCATGAGCGTGCGCCAGACCGGCGTGGAGATCGGTATGCCCGACCCCTACCATTTCTCCAAGCAGTTCAAGCACATCGTGGGCATGAGCCCCACCGCCTACCTCAAGCACGTGGGCCCCATGGAGCCCGACGGCCGGGCCTGACCGGGGAAAATAGAAAAGAACCTTTTATTTCTGCGCAAGCCTTTGCTCAAAAAGGCTTGCGTATTTTTCTGGCTGTGTTATACTGAAAGACGGAATTTTTTCCTACATTCTTTCTTTATGATAAGGAGATTGCGATATGATCCGGAAGATTGGTATCCTGACCAGCGGCGGCGACAGCCCCGGAATGAACGCGGCGGTTGTGAGCGTCGCTCGTTGCGCCGCCATGAACGGCATTCAGCTCATGGGCATCAAGCGCGGCTATAACGGTCTGCTGGGCCTGAGCAAGAACCCCGAGGACGATATCTGCGCCCTCGATCTGGAAACCGTGCTGGATATTGCCGACCAGCGCGGTACCTTCCTGCGCACCGCCCGCTGTGTGGAATTCAAGCAGCCCGAAGTGCGCCGTCAGGCGGCGGAGAACCTGCGCCAGCTGGGCATCGACGCGCTGGTGGTCATCGGCGGCGACGGCAGCTTCACCGGCGCTATGTATCTGTGCGAGCTGGGTATCCCCTGCGTGGGCATCCCCGGCACCATCGACAACGACCTTGGCTACACCGAGGCCACCCTGGGCTATGACACCGCTGTGAACGTGTGCGTGGAAGCCGTGCGCTCCATCCGCGCCACCAGCCGCAGCCATGACCGCCCCCACGTGGTGCAGGTGATGGGCCGCAACTGCGGCGATATCGCCATGAAGACCGCTATGGCGACCGGCGCGGAAATGCTGATCGTTCCCGAAGTGGAATGGGATGTGGACGAAGTGGCCGCTCGCCTGAACCGCCTGATCGAGCAGGGCAACACCCGCGCTACGCTGGTCATCAGCGAGCACTGCTGGGACAACATGAAGCCCTTCGACTGGCGCAAGTTCCTCAACGATAACGGCAAGACCGTTTATCCCGGCGAGCCCATCAGCGCTGAGTATCTGGCCAGCATCCTCAAGCGGAAGTGCGGCGGCGCGGAGGTGCGCTCCACCGTCATCGGTTACACCCAGCGCGGCGCTCAGCCCACCGCGCAGGACAGCGCCTTCGCCTTCGAGGCCGGCCATCAGGCTGTGCAGCTGCTCAACCGCGGCATTGCCAATCAGGCTATCGGCATCCGTCACGGCCGCGTCTTCAATATGCCCATCATCGATGCGCTGAGCATGAAGAAGACCTTCGACCGCGAAATGTACAATCTGATCAACAAGCTGTAAGCTGCTTATGGAAAACCCCGCCTTTTCCCGTCATGGAAAAGACGGGGTTTTTCAGCCGATAGGAAAGGTAATTTTGTATGTTTCTTTCCGATTTGGCAGAGTGCCGAAAAACCAGTCCATTTTTCTGCAAATTTCTGCAAACGTTCCCTTTTTCCGCGAAAGCGACTTTTCAGAAATTGATTTTTGCGCTATACTATGATTGAATACACCCGCGATACAGCAAAAAGGAGCGCGACTTATGACGGATTTTGTAAACAACTGGAATAATGAGCTTCTGACGACTCCCGTGGCTCCGCTGGGCCTGATCGCCATGCCCGGCTGCGAGGAAATGGGCAAGCTGGTCAACGGCTGGCTGATGAAATGGCATGAGCAGCAGGAAGCTCTGGAGGACACGCCCCTTTACTCCCTGATGGGCTCCAATCGGAGCGACTTTCTGATCGAAGCCCGCTGCCCCCGGTTCGGCACCGGCGAAGGCAAGGGCATGGTCAAGAGTACTGTACGCGGATATGATATTTACATTCTGACCGACGTGGGAGCCTACAACAAAACCTATCAGATGTACGGCCGGGAGGTGCCCATGTCTCCCGACGATCATTTTCAGGATCTCAAGCGCATCATCGGCGCTATCGGCGGCCGCGCCAAGCGCATCAACGTCATCATGCCCTACCTGTACGAGGGCCGACAGCACCGCCGCTCCACCCGGGAAAGTCTGGACTGCGCTCAAGCGCTGCAGGATCTGCAAAATCTGGGCGTGAGCAACTTCATCACCTTCGACGCTCACGACCCCCGCATTCAGAACGCCGTGCCCCTGATGGGCTTTGACAGCGTCCGTCCCAGCTATCAGATTTTGAAGGCTCTGTTCCGCAAGGATAAGGATCTGCAGCTGGATCGGGAGCACATGATGATCGTCAGCCCCGACGAAGGCGCGCTGGATCGGAACATCTTCTTCTCCTCCGTGCTGGGGCTGGATATGGGTATGTTCTACAAGCGCCGCGATTACACCCGCATCGTCAATGGCCGCAACCCCATCGTGGCTCACGAATATCTGGGAGACGATGTGGAGGGCAAGGACATTCTGGTGTCGGACGATATTATTTCCTCCGGCGACAGCATTCTGGATCTGGCCCACGAGCTGAAGAAGCGTAAGGCCAACCGCATTTTCGCTTCCGCCACTTTCGCCCTGTTCACCAACGGTCTGGACGCCTTCAACAAGGCCTACGAGGAAGGCTACATCAGCCGCGTGATCTCCACCAACCTGACCTACCGCACCGACGAATTGAAGAACGCCCCGTGGTTCATCGAGGCGGACATGAGCAAGTATATTTCCTACATCATTGCCAGCCTGAACCACGACCGCAGCCTGAGCCGCCTGCTGAATCCCTACAGCCGCATCAAGAACCTGATCGAACGGTATCACGAGCAGCAGACCGCCGCCGGGTTCCGTCTGGTGTAAGCGAAGAGCATACATGGAACGACGCTTTTTCGGAAGCGTCGTTTTTTTATTTGACAATTATATCGTCAACCGTTATAATCAAATCGTGATATATCGAACAACGATATATCGACGGGAGAGTGAAACGAACCGATGAATGAGAATATGGCGTTGACGGAATCCACCTACTATATCCTGCTGGCGCTGGCGCAGCCCCGGCATGGATACGGCATCATGCAGCAGACGGAGCAGCTGTCCGGGGGACGGGTGCGGCTGGCGGCGGGGACCCTGTACGGGGCGCTGAACGCCCTGTGCGAAAAGGGCTGGATCGTGCCGGTTCCCGCTCAGGAGGAAAGCCGCCGCAAGGAGTACCGGCTGACGCAGCAGGGCGAAAGCGTCCTGCGGGGCGAACTGGAACGCCTGCGGGAACTGGTGCGCAACGGAGAAACCATTCTGGAACAGGGGGCGAAGGAATAATGGAACGCAACGCGGAGACCAAAACCGTTTTTCGCTGGTGGTGGGAGTGGGACTTTGACAAGGAGGAGCAGTGGCTGAACCAGATGGCTCAATCCGGCTGGCTGCTGGATAAGGTAGGGTTCTGCATTTATCGCTTTGTACGCTGCGAGCCCGGCGCTTACAGCGTCCGACTGGAAATGCACCCCTGCGATAAGGATTATCTTTCCTTTATGGAGGACGCGGGAGCAGAGTATGTCGGCCGTATGCTGCAATGGGTCTACTTCCGCAAAAAGCTGACCGACGGCCCCTTCGATCTGTTTTCCGATATCGATTCCCGCATCCGTCATCTGGAACGGGTAGGGAACCCCCTGCTGGTGCTGGGACTGGCGAATTTGGCCATCGGGATCACCAATTCCATTCAGGCCAACGCCGAATATGCATGGATCAATCTGCTGTGCGCCACGCTGCTGATGTACGGCCTTGGCCGCATCCACGGCAAAAAGGAAGCGTTGGAAAAAGAAAGACTGCTGAGAGAATAAACAGTCAGAGCCGCATGAGTTTTATCATGCGGCTCTGTTTGTTATTCCTGCTGAAACATCCGTTCCAGCTCGTCGTATTTTTCCCGGGTAATGAGCGCGTCCTGCGGGATGCCTTCCAGCCGGGCGGCGTAGGTCCAGCGGCCATAGGGAGTGATATCCCGAATCTTGTTCAGATTGACGATGTAGCTCTTGTGGCAGCGGAAGAACAGGTCGGGGGGCAGACGCTCCTCCATGTCGCCCAGCGAATCGCCGGTGACGTAGCGGCTGCCGTCTGCCGTGTACAGCACGGTGGAGCGTTCCTCCCGCTGGATCAGCACGATATCCTCAAAGCTGAGGAAACTGACGCCGCCCCGGTGATGGAGCATCATGCGGCCCTCTACCCGGGGCCGGGAAAGAGGCGGACGGGCAGGCTCCGGCGCTTTTTCCGGGGATCGGAGCAGGTTCCGCGCCCGCTCCAGCGTCTGCATCACCCGCTCCACCTTGAAGGGCTTCACCAGATAGTCGAAGGCGTATACCTCGAAGGCGTCGCCCATGTAGCCCTCGTGGGCCGTGGCGAAGATCAGCAGAATGGCCGGGTTCATGTCCTGAATGACCCGGGCGCATTCCACGCCGGTCATTTCGGGCATTTCTACATCCAGAAAGACCACGTCAGGCCGCAGGGTCTCCGCCAGCTCGATGGCCTGTTTGCCGTCGGAGGCTTCCCCGGCCAGCGTGAAGCCGTCGGCTTTTTCGATCAGCCGCCGCAGGATCATCCGCATTCCGCTGTCGTCGTCCGCGATCAGTACCCGCAGATCGCCGTTCATCCGCGCCGCCCCCATTTCCGCTGGCCGGGCCGGGTCAGAATTTCATTCATGACCACGCCCTGCACGATGGCGCGGCTGTCCAACGACAGCATGGGGGAAGTTTCCTCATAGGGGTGGGGTTCGTCCGGCAGGTGCTGAACCGTAAATTCTTCCTCATGACCGTGGCCCAGCTCCGGGTCGCACAGGTCTCGGCCCTCGTCGCTGTCCACGTTCAGGCTGCCCACATAGTCGCCGGGCCGGGTCAGGGGAGCCCGTTCCAGCGAATGGGACATTCCCTGACCCTCGTCGGAGAAGCCTTCCGCCTCCTGACAGAAGGGCTCCGGGTCGGCCACGGGGGCGGGGGTAACTCTGGTTACGCTGACGAGATCCGTCGGTTCAAAATGAATGGGCTTGGGGTTTACCTGTCCCCGCCGGTAAGGGGCGGATTTTTTTCGGGACTGCTTTACGCCGCTCTTTCGAAACAGCGATACGCATACGCCGATGATAATCAATGCCACTAACGTGTCCATGAGTTCCCTCCTTTCTGAAAAACGGTGAGTCGGTCAGGCATTACTTGCCGCTTCCTTCGTTCATCCGGGGCGCGGCGGCGGGAGCGCTGGCCTTGGCGATGCCTTCCCGCATATCGGTATCCGCTTCCAGATTCTTCAGCTGATAGTAGTCCATCACGCCGATCTTGCCTTCCCGCAGAGCGGCGGCCATGGCCTTGGGCACTTCGGCCTCGGCTTCCACCACGCGAGCGCGCATCTCCTGCACGGAGGCCTTCATTTCCTGCTCCCGGGCCACAGCCATGGCGCGGCGTTCCTCGGCGCGGGCCTGCGCGATGCGGCGGTCGGCCTCGGCCTGATCCATCTGCAGCTGAGCGCCCACGTTGCGGCCCACGTCCACGTCGGCGATGTCGATGGAAAGAATTTCATAGGCGGTACCGGCGTCCAGACCTTTGTTCAGCACGGTCTGGCTGATCAGGTCAGGGTTCTCCAGCACCTGCTTGTGGGTCTCGCTGGAACCGACGGTGGTGACGATACCCTCGCCCACGCGGGCGATGATGGTTTCTTCCCCGGCGCCGCCTACCAGACGCTCGATGTTGGTGCGCACGGTGACGCGGGCCTTGGCCCGCAGCTCGATGCCGTCCTTGGCGATGGCGGCGACCACGGGGGTCTCGATGACCTTGGGGGTAACGCTCATCTGCACGGCCTGCAGCACGTCGCGGCCCGCCAGATCAATGGCGGAAGCCTTTTCAAAGGGCATTTCGATGTTGGAGCGCTGGGCGGCGATCAGGGCGTTGATGACGCGATCCACGTTGCCGCCGGCCAGATAGTGGGTCTCCAGCTTGGAAAGGGTCACGTCCAGACCGGCCTTGCGGGCCTTGATGAGGGGATTGACCAGCAGCTTGGGCTGGATGCGGCGCAGGCGCATACCGGCCAGAGAACCAATGCTCACGTGTACCCCGGCGGCCAGCGAGGTGATCCACAGGCCCACGGGCACAAAACGCAGGAAAACCAGTACCACGATCAGCGCCAGTACAATGACCAGCACGATCCACAGCGCGGACAGGCTGTTGCTGCCGTAGCCATAAGAGTTGACAAGAGCCCAGAGAAGATCCATGTTCTTTCCTCCTTGCGGTGATAAAATGGGAATGAAGCCTTATTGGAGAGGCAGCCGCCGCACGACTACGGAAGCCCCCTCCACGTGATCGACGATCACGGGCGTATCCTTGGGAATGAAGTCCCCCTGCGAGGCCACGTTGAGCCGAACGCCGTCGAACTCCGCCAGCCCGGTGGGCCGCAGCGGCGTGGAGGTCACGCCCTTTCGCCCGACGAAGACCTGCATGTCCGCCGCACTGGTGGCGGAGTAGCCGTTTTCAGCCGTTTCCGCGTCCTTGAGAATGATGTTGGACTTGGACAGCCGCCCCCGGTTGGCGGAGCGCAGCGCCAGCGATATGGCCACGGCCACAATGGCCAGGATCAGCACCGTCACGCCCAGCGCAGCCAGTCCGCCGTGCCACAGATAGGTCAGCACAATAGCCGCGCCCTCCAGAATGATGCCGGAAATGCCCGGCAGGCCGAAGCCCGGCATAAAGACTTCGACGATCAGCAGGACAACGCCGAAAAGAAAACAGAAGAGAATCGGCAGGTTCTCCAATAAAAATGCTTCCATCCGCAATTCCTCCTTCGAGCGTTTCGCCCGGTTGATGGGACCATTGTAGCATGGAAGCGTCCAAATGTCTCGATTTTTCGTCCCATTCCTCCGGAAAAGGTCTCATTTGTCATCCCCGGCGTCTGATCTTACACGCAGGGATTCCCGGAGCGCCTGAAGGTCGCGCCCGTAGTCCTCCTGCAAGTGGGGGTTGTAGATGATGGAGGCCGGGTGATACAGGGGAAACAGGGGCAGGGTGAACGCCTCTTTTTCCGGCGGAGAGACCACGGCCCGGGTCCACTGCCCGTGCAGGTGGCCTACCGTGTCTCGGATGAAGCTCTGCAGAGCCACATTGCCCAGCGTCACCAGCGCGTCCGGGCGAACCAGCGCGATCTCCTTCATCAGCCATGGGCGAAACAGTTCCTTTTCCTCCCGGGTGGGGGGACGGTTGACCCGGCGGCCTGCGGCGCTAATCTTCGTGGGCCGCAATTTAACGGTATTGGTGACGTAAATTTCGCCGCGGCGCAGCCCCAGCACTTCCAGAAAGCCTTCCAGATTCTTGCCAGCCTTGCCTACGAAGGGTTTTCCCTGCAAGGCTTCCTGCTCGCCGGGCGCCTCGCCGATCAGCATCAGCACGGGCTTTTTCGCCAGCCCCGCGCCGAACACCAGCGGACTTTGCCCGCCGGGGTAGAGCGTCTGAAAAAACGCGGTGCAGTCCCGCTGAAAACGCGCCATAGCGTCCATGGTCTTCCCTCCTTCGGCCGAAAGCCGCTGTTTAGTGTGCCGCGCCGGATGGAAAGCCATGCGCGGGCCTCGTCAGCGGATGCCGCCCTCCAGCAGGGTCAGCGAGTGCAGAATGTCCGCCTTGAGCCACGAAAATAGCCCCAGCAGCATGGCCACCAGCACAAAAATCACAAAAACGCCCAGCAGCACGCTGAAGGTGTTCAGCACGCCCATGGTGGTGCGCACATGGCCTTCGTGTTCCCACGCGTCCTCGGCGGCTTCATCGCCGTCGTCGCCGCCGTAGGCTTCGTCCTGATAGGCAAGGTCGTCGTTGGTCTCTCCGTAGGCATAAGGGTCATAGTCCCCGCCGTCGTCGGCGAAACGGTCAGCGCCGTCTTCGGAGCCACGATAGGGCTCCAATACGTCGTTGAGCTCCATGGGCTCATCCTCCTGCCCGGGCTGATACCGTCTGGTTCGATCATCCATCCGCCGTTCCTCCTTTCGAAGGGCTTGAGTTTTCCGTTCCTATATTGAACGAACGGTCATACGTAATCCATCCACGGGGCGCTTTCGTCCTCCCGGCCCGTCAGCGCGCCCGCTTCCTGCATTCCGGGAAAATCCAGCGTGCGCAAGGCTTCATAGAGCACGATAGCTACGGAATTGCTCAAATTCAGGCTGCGGGCTCCCGGCACCATGGGAATGCGCAGGCAGCGGTCGTAGACCCGGCTGAGCAGACTTTCCGGCAGACCCCGGGTCTCCCGACCGAACACCAGAAAATCATCCGGGCCGTAGATCGCTTCGGTGTAGCTTCGAGGCGCTTTGGTGGAAAGAAAGTGCATCCGCGCGCCGGGGTATTTTTCCAGCAGCTCCTCAAAATTTTCATGCACCTCATAGCGCATCATGCGCCAGTAGTCCAGCCCGGCCCGCTTGAGGTATTTGTCCTCCAGCGAAAAGCCCAGCGGCTTGATGAGATGCAGCACAGAGCCGGTCGCGGCGCAGGTGCGGGCGATATTGCCGGTATTCTGGGGAATTTCCGGCTCGTAAAGCACAATGTGCATGGAATCACCTCCCGGGTATTGTACCCGAAACCAAAGATGTTTTCAACCGCCGTTCAGCTGACGGAGACCCGTCCGGCGGATTCGCTTACATAAGCTCCGGCCAGTTTTTGCACCGTCTCCCACTCCTCCGCAAAGGCGGGGTCGGTGCTGATCTCCTCCACGCACTGGCTGGCGCGGTACAGAAGGGTCATGTCGCCCGCGCCGGGCATCAGAGCTTCGCCGTGCTGGCGGGTGCCCAGCAGTTCGCCCGGGCCCCGCAGTTCCAGATCGGTCTGGGCGATCTGGAAGCCGTCGTTGGTGCGCACCAGCGCCTGCAGGCGCTCGTTAGGCTCCGCCATCAGGAAACACCAGCTCTGGGCCGTGCCACGTCCTACCCGGCCCCGCAGCTGATGGAGCTGGGCCAGACCGTAGCGATCCGCGTCCTCGATGACCATGATGGAGGCGTTGGGTACGTTCACGCCTACCTCGATGACCGTGGTGGAGACCAGGATTTGCAGCTTTCCCGCAGCGAAATCCGCCAGCGCCGCCTGCTTTTCGGCAGCGGGCTGAGTGCCGTAGGTCAGCCCCACGGAAAAATCCGCAAAGGCCTTTCGGCTCAGCTCCCGAGCGTGGCTTTTTACCGCCATCAGGCCGTCGGCGGTCTCGCTTTCCTCCACCAGCGGGCAGACGATGTAGGCCTGCCGCCCGGCTTTCAACTCCTGACGAATGAAGTCGTACAGACCGCCGCGCTTGCTTTCCGGCACCAGCCGGGTCTTTACCGGCTGACGGCCCGGGGGCAGCTCATCGATGACGCTTACATCCAGATCGCCGAACAGGCTCAGGGCCAGCGAGCGGGGAATGGGCGTGGCCGACATGACCAGCAGATGAGGGGCGAGATCGGTGGAGATGTCGCCGCCTTTTTCCAGAAGGGCGGTGCGCTGAGCTACGCCGAACCGGTGCTGTTCGTCGGTGATGCACAGCCCCAAACGTTGAAAATGCACGCCGCCGCCGATGAGGGCGTGGGTGCCGATCACCGCCTGCCAGCGGCCCTCCTGAATGGCTGCAAGGGCCTCCCGCCGTTCTCCGGCAGGCATTCCGCTGACCAGCAGACCGCAGCCGAAGCCGTTTTTCTCAAAGAAAGGCTTCATGGTTTCCACATGCTGCCGGGCCAGAATTTCCGTCGGGGCCATCAGGGCGCTCTGGTAGCCGCTTTGAGCGGCCAGCAACATGGCCCCCATGGCCACGGCGGTCTTGCCGCTGCCCACGTCCCCCTGCACCATCCGGGCCATGGCGTAGGGCTCTGAGCCTTTCAATTCCATATCCCGGGCGATCTCGGCAAGGGTGCGGCGCTGGGCGCTGGTGGGGGAAAAGGGCAGCGAGGCCCAGAAAGCCTCCTGTCGTTCGGCGGGAGCCTCCATGGGCAGGCCGCCCCGGCGCAGCCGCCGCATCATGCGGATGCCCGCCTGATACATCAGCATCTGCTCAAAGGCCAGACGGCGCTGGGCGGGCTGGACTTCGTCCATCGTCCGGGGCGCGTGGAGACGGCGCAGAGCTTCTCTCAGCGGAAGAAGCTCATAGCGCTTCACCAGCGAAAGGGGCAGCGTCTCCGGGCAGACCTCGTCCAGCGATTCCAGCGCCTCTCGGGCGATCTGCTCATGCACCCGCTGGGGCAGTCCCTCGATGGGCCGGTACAGGGGCACGATGCGGTTTTCCTTTTCCAGCGAAGGGTTCATCAGCTGCAGCCGTCCGCCCCGGCTTTCCACCGGGCCGCACAGCAGGAAGCGGGTGCCTCGGTTCAGGTTCTCCTTCATCCATGGTTGATTGAACCAGCAGGCGGTCAGCTTGCCGCTTTCGTCGGAAAAGGAGCAGGTGACCAGCGTCATTTTCCCCTTGAAACGGGACAGCTTCGCTTCGCCCTCCCGGACGAGGGAGAAGCACTGCCTTTGCCCTGCCGCCGCCTGCGCGGCGGGGGTGACTGCGCTGCAGTCCCGGTATTTTTGGGGAACGGCGTACAAAAGATCACGCAACGAGAAGATCCCCGCTGCGTGTAAGGCTTCCGATCGATTTTTTCCAATTCCGGTCAGAGACGCAAGTTCCATGATTTATTCTACAGAAACCAGATAGTAGTACAGCGGCTGACCGCCCATCTGCATTTCCACGTCGCAGTCGCCGTAGCGGGAGGCCAGCTCGTCGGTCAGGGCCTGCGCGTCGTCTTCTTTGGTGTCCTTGCCGTAGTAGACGGTGATGAGTTCGTCCTCGTCGGTGACGATGGCTTCCATCAGCCGCAGCGTCACATCCTGCACGTCGTTGCCCACGGTTTGAATCTTGCCGTTGTACAGACCGATGATGTCGCCCTGATGGATGTGCAGGTCGTCCAGATCCGTATCCCGGACGGCGTAGGTCACGGTGCCGGTGCGCACCCGCTGGGCGGCTTCCTCCATTCGGGCGGCATTCTGCTCGGGGGAAAGCTCGGGCTGGCAGGCGATGGCGGCGGCGATGCCCATGGCCACGTTCTTGGTGGGGATGACCACGACCTTCTTGTCCTCGCACAGTTCGGCCGCCTGCTGGGCCGCCAGAATCACGTTGCCGTTGTTGGGCAGCACATAGACCACCTTGGCGTTGACCCGGCCCACGGCTTCGGAAATATCCTCGATGCTGGGGTTCATGGTCTGGCCGCCCTCCACCACCTGATCCACGGTCAGGTCGCGGAAAATCTGGTTGAAGCCTTCGCCCAGCGATACGGCCACCATGCCGGACTCCTTCGGGGGTTCCTGCTGGGCGGCGGGCTGGGGCTCGGCCTGCGGTTCTTCCTTGGGCTGGGCTTCCCGGCGCTTCTGGGCCATGTTTTCGATCTTCAGGTCGATCAGCTCGCCCAGACTCAGGCCAAATTCCAGAGCCTTGGCGGGCTCGTTGGTGTGAACATGCACCTTCACGGCGCTCAGGTCGCCGGTGACGCGCACGCAGTCGCCGATGCGGTTCAGGCGGCGGCGCAGGGAATCGATATCCTCCTCCACGATGTCCGGGAACAGGTTTTCAACCCCGAACTCGGTGCAGTAGATGTACTTCAGCTCGCCGGTCAGGCTGTGCTCGTCCTCAAAGCTGTCGCTTGCCGCGCCCTCGGCCTCGTCGTCGCTGGGCAGCTCCTCGCCCCGCAGTACGGCGGCATAGCCCATATAGATGTACAGAAGGCCCCGGCCTCCGGCGTCCACCACGCCCGCCTGCGTCAGCGCGGGCAGCATCTGCTGGGTCTTTTTCAGAATGACCTCGCCGGTGGAGAGGATGTTGGTGAACAGCGCGTCGTAGTCGTCGGGCGTGCGCTCGGCCTGCTTGACGGCTTCCTCGGCAATGACGCGGGCCACGGTCAGGATGGTGCCCTCCTTGGGCTTCATCACGGCCTTATAGGCGGTCTCCGCGCCGCTTTTCAGCGCGGCGGCAAACTGTGCGGGGGTAATGCGCTCCACTCCGGCCAGCGCCCGGCTGAAGCCGCGCAGAAGCTGGGAGGTGATAACGCCGCTGTTGCCCCGGGCGCCCTTCAGCGCGCCCTTCGATACAGCCGCGGCGGCCTCGCCCGCGTTCAGGTATTCCTTCTGGCTGACCTCCCGGGTGGCGGAGGCCATGGTCAGGCTCATATTGGTGCCGGTATCTCCATCCGGCACGGGGAAAACGTTCAGCGCGTCCACCGCTTCCCGGTGTTTTTCCAAAAGCGCGGCGCCCGCGACCACCATATCCCGCAGCAGCACCCCGTCGATCGTTTTGGCTTGGATCAAGGTCATTTCCTCCCGATACGCTTGTAATTTGTATGCCTACGGCGAGCGTCCTTACACCCGGATGCCCTCCACGGAGATGTTCACGCGGCGGACTTTCACGCCGGTCATGCTTTCCAGCTTATAGCGCACGGTCTGCACGATGGTCTTGCAGACCTCGGCGATGGAAATCCCGTATTCGACGATGATAAAAAGATCCACATCCAGCATGTCGTCCACCAGACGGAGCTGCACGCCCTTGGACAGGTTTTCCCGTCCCAACCACTGCACCAGCCCGTCCTTGGCGCGTTTTGAGGACATGGCGACGATGCCGTAGCATTCCAGCGCGGCGTAGCCGACCACCTTCAGCATGACATCTTCGGTGATATAGATCGTACCGATATCATTTTTGATCTTACATTCCATAAGTCCTTGCCTCCCCTGTGCGGCGCGGTGCGCCCACAATGCTGGCCTGCCCGTTACGCACAGCAGGTCAGGCTAATTATACATGATTGCAGGCTTTTTCGCAACTCATTCCTTTTCGGAACGGAAAAAGGCCGGAAAAACGAAAGCCCAGCGGCTGCAACGGTTGACAGCCGCCGGGGCGAATGGTAGACTTTTTGGTGGAAATCGGTCGGATGAAGGGAGGAAATGTTCATGCAGACGGCTTTATTGCCTATCATGCGTGATTATCTGGTCCGCTTCCAGCAGACCGCGATCAAGGAAACGGGCCGCCGGCCCCTGTGCTGGCTCCGCAGTCCGAAGGACGAAGCGCTGGTCATTCCCGGGTGCCGCCGTCCGGGCTACGCTTTCTGGCAGCCCATTTCGTGGAAGGACGATCAGGCGCCGTTGGGGGAACACACGGCGGAGTTTCACCAGAGTATCGTGGATTATCTGTCCCTGTGCCAGTTTCTGGAAATTCGTTTTTTTCTGCCGGTGGCCGGTTCTGGCAGCCCATACAGCTTCCTGTACCGCCGGGTGTTTGAAGCGGAGCGCAATACCGACTCCGCGCCGCCGGAGCAGAAATTTCAGGAAGCGCTGGATTACGCCGCACAGCGGCCCGAGCTGCCGCTGAGCTTCTGCATGGCTGCCACCTGCGACGAGGGAGAAAAGCTGCTGCTGATGCTGCGGGCCGAGGATGGGGAGGCCTATATCGTCCCCGCCGACCAGAATCGGGAACCCGTGTATCTGAATGCGACGCTGGAGCGGCTGCTGCCAAGGGTACAGTTCGTGTACGATATTTGAGAAAAGAAAGAAAAAGCGTCTCTGCCCGAAACGGCGGAGACGCTCTTTTTGATGTGCTTTACAGCATCCCGGCGGCGGCCCGATCCAGCAGCAGGATCACGTTGGGATGGGTCTTGAGGATGCTGGCGGGGGTGCGGGAGGTGATATCGCCGCAGACCGTGTCGTGGATGGCCTGCGCCTTATCCTCGCCGGTAGCCAGCAGCAGGATGCAGCGGGAGGCCAGAATGCTGCCCACGCCCAGGCTGACGGCCTGACGGGGCACGGAGGCTTCGCTGTCGAAGAAGCGGCGGTTGGCCTGAATGGTGCTTTCGGTCAGGTTGACCACGTGGCAGCCGCAGGTGAAATGATCGTCCGGCTCGTTGAAGCCGATGTGGCCGTTGCGGCCGATGCCCAGCACCTGCATGTCGATGCCGCCCGCCGCAGTGATGGCCTGATCGTACCGGGCGCATTCCGTCTGGGGGTCGGCGGCGTTGCCGTCGGGAATGTGGATGTGGTCGGCGGGCATATTCACATGGTCGAACAGCTGCTCCCGCATGAAGCTGTGGTAGCTGCAGGGATGCCCTGCCGGCAGACCCACATATTCGTCCAGATTAAAGGAGGACGCGCTGGAAAAATCCACCACGCCCGCCTTGTACAGGCTGATGAGGGCCTGATAGGTGGGAATGGGGGTGGAGCCGGTGGCCAGCCCCAGCACGGAGTTGGGCTTGGAGATCAGCTGAGCGGCCAGCAGCGTCGCCGCCGCCTGCCCAACCTGCTGGGCGTGATCGTAAACGTGGATCTGCATGAGAAAACCTCCTTTAGTAACCGAAACGTATCTTGACAGACCGTTGAAAAATCAGTACAGATGCATGATACATCTTTCTTGGAGTATAGCATTGCGGCCCACAGGTGTCAAGACTCTTTCCATAGGCAGGAAGGTGATGTTCTGAAAGCGTTTTTCCGAAAATTTCCACCCTGCAAAACCCGTAAATTCCTGCGAAAAACTGCCGCCGGGGGTTTTATCCTACCTCTATATGTAGTATAATCAAAGAAGGCGCACAAGAGAAACGCGCATAGAGCCCGACAGGGCTTTTCAAAAGAATTTTCGGAGGGAGGGATTGACCGTGAACAACGCTTGTGATCAGATCAAAAATCTGGTCTGGAACGTTTTCAATCGCCCCACCATTGCCGATGTGCTGGATATTTTTATCGTCGCCTATCTGATCTACAAGCTGCTGATGCTGACCAAGGAGACCCGGGCCAGCGCCGTTTTGAAGGGACTGGTCATGCTGATCGCAGCCAGCTGGATCAGTGACCTTCTGGGCCTGACCGCCCTGAGCTGGGTCTTACAGAACGTGGTGGCCAACGGCGCGGTGGTGCTGGTGATCCTGTTCCAGCCGGAGCTGCGCAAGGCGCTGGAGCAGATCGGCCGGGGAGCCATCCGCGAGCGGGCCACGGGCAGCGAAAGCGCCCAGATCGTCTCCGAGATCACCCACTGTATGCTGAACCTGAGCCGCCGCCGGGTGGGCGCGCTGATCGTGATCGAACAGCGCATCGGCCTGAAGGACGTGGTGGAGACCGGTACGACCCTCAATTCCGAAATTTCCTCCGCACTGCTGGAAAATATTTTCGAGCCCAACACGCCCCTGCATGACGGCGCGGTGGTCATTCGCGGCAACCGCATCATGGCCGCTGCCTGCATCCTGACCCTGAGCGAAGGCAAGGGCATCAGCCGGGAACTGGGCACCCGCCACCGAGCTGCCATCGGTATTACCGAAACCACGGACGCTATCTCCCTCATCGTCAGTGAGGAGACCGGCACCATCTCCGTGGCCCGGGAGGGTCATCTGACCCGCCATCTGGATCGTGCGGGACTGGAACAGGTGCTTACCTCCATTTATCAGCAAAAAGAGACCGGCCTTCTGTCCAGCCTGCTGGAGAAAACCAAACGGCGAAAGGGGGACGCGGCATGAATACCGAACCCAAGCGAAACGAGACCGGCAGCGTCCGCCAGGCGCTGCGTCAGGCGCCCGCCCGTTTTTTGCGGGTATGCCTGCATAACTGGGGCTGGAAACTGCTGTCCCTTTTTCTGGCGGTCTGCCTTTGGGCGGGCCTGATCACGCAGGATCCCACACTGACCCGGGAGCGGGTCTTCAGCGACGTGCCCGTCACCGTCACCGGTACGGACACGCTGATCGGCAACGGGCTGATCGTGGTGTCCGGGTTGGAGGACGAGAATCTTTCCGTGCGGCTGCGGGCGGATGTGCCCCAGCGCTCCTATTCCAACGCACAGGCCTCCAACTATAACCCCCGGGTGGATGTGAGCCGTATCACCGAGACTGGCGAGCAGACCCTGCGCATTCAGACCTCCTCTACCACGACCTACGGCACCGTCACGTCCGTTTCGCCGGAAAGCCTGACTGTGGTGGTGGACGAGTATGTGACCAATTACCGCGTGCCGATCACGCTGAACGTGACCGGCAGCGCGCCCGACGGCTATTATGCCTCCACGCCCCAGCTGGCCCCCAGCACGGCGGCCGTCAGCGGCCCCCGCACCATTGTGGATCAGATCGCCAGCATCGTGGCGGATTATGACTTATCCCGGCTCAGCGCCAAGGAGGGACAGGTGCGTTCCGCCCTGTCCATGCGGGTGCTGGACGCGGACGGCAACGAACTGGACGGCTCCCTGCTGCGGGTGACCAACGCGGGCGTGACCCTGCGCACCGTCACCGTGGAGCAGAATCTCTATCCCACCAAGACCCTGACCGTTTCCGATCTGGTTCGGCTGGAAGGCGAACCCGCCGCGGGCTATGAAGTCAAGAGCGTGACCATCACGCCCGTTACCGTGCTGGCCGCGGGCGACGGCACCGCGCTGGATACGCTGGACACCCTGTTCACCACTTCGGCCATCGACCTTGACGACCGCAGCGAGGGCTTCGCCACGGAACTGAGTCTGCGTAAGCCGTCCACGGTGAATTATCTGAGCACCGATACCGTGACCGTGCAGGTGGAGATCGGGCCTATCATCACCACCCAGAGCTTCAGCGGAGTAAAGCTGTCCGTGCGCAATATCCCGGAGGGACTGTCCGCCGGACTGGCCCAGCGCACCATTGACGTGGATGTGACCGGCCCGCAGAACGCGGTCTCCCGGCTGTCCGCCGCAAAGATGTCCGCCTATGTGGACGCCTCCGGCCTGACGGTAGGCGAATACGCCCTGCCGGTCATGCTGGTGCTGGACGCGGACGACCCGGACACCCTGACCTGGACGGCTACGCCCTCCAAGGCCAGCGTCACGCTTCTGACCAAATAATTTTTCGGGAAAGGGGCCGGTGAATGAACGGCTTTACCAATTCCATTCTGTCGCTGCTGCTGAGTTGGATTCGGCTGCTGATCGGCCAGATCTGGGCTGCACTGAACAGTGAAAACGGCAGCCGCGCACTTTCCTTTCTTCAGAGCAACTGGAAATTTCTGGTGGTCTGTCTGGCGGTGGGCGGCTTTGTGGCCGACCGGCTGGTATATTTTCTGCGCTGGCGACCCGACACCGTCTGGCGCAACCGCCGCAAGGCCCGCCGCTCCCAACGCCGGCAGGATTTCTCTCAGGAATACGTCCCTACGGTGGAAAATCCCCAGCCCGTTTCGCCTGCCCAGTGGGAGGAACCCCTGCCGGAGGAGGAACCCACCATGGTCTACCGGGGCGGCAATCCTTCCTACGTTGCTTCGGGCTATCTGCCCCGGGAGGAGCACCGCGCCGTACAGGACGAGCACTGGCAGCAGACCCCGTCCGCCCCGGCGCAGCCCCAGCAGGCGACTTGGGCGGTGCCCAATGAAAGCGCCGGTTTTGACCCGGTCTTTGACGAGGATCTGGGTGGATGGGAGCACGGCGACACGCTGGTGCGCCCGGACACGATCCAGCAGGCGGCGCAGGGCATGGAGCAGACCTTCGGCGCTGCCCAGCCCGAGCCGTTGAACTACATCCGGGATATGCAGGCGGGTTTTGCCCGTCCCCTGCCGCCGGAGCAGCTTTACGCCGCTCCGCAGACGCAAAATGTGTCTGCGCCAAACGGTTACACGCCCAACGAACCAACTGCTCAGCCCTATGAAAACAACGCGCCCATCCATCCCGGTTTGGACGCGGCCAGCTTTCAGCGCAACATCGGCTGGAATCCGTCCGACACGGCCCCGCAGGAGCCTGCGCCCGACTTCTACTCCTTTGCCGACGCGGAACGCTCCCGGGTGGAGAGCGCACAGGCCAAACCTCGCAATCCCTTTGCGGCGCTGGCCCGTAAGGCCCGCGATTTCGTGGGCGTGGATGCGGAGGACGACACCCGTTCCATCCATGACTGGCAGCCTACCGTGCCTGTGCACAAGGCATTCCGCGAACCGGTCTATCCCAAGAATCCCAACAACCATCAGCAGGAAGGGCCTTCGGCATAAGGCCCTTCTTTTATGCCCGGAGTTTATGTTTTGAACGGAGGTTCCCCATGAGCGAAGCCTATCCCCTGCCGCCGGTTTTTCAGGAGCGGATCCGCGCCCAGCTGGGAGCAGAAGCGGACGACTATTTTGCCGCGCTGGCCCAGCCCTATGTGCGCGGGCTGCGGCTCAATCCCCGCAAGCCGCTGGCCGATCCTGCCGCCCTGATCGAAGGGTTGGGGGAGCCGGTGCCGTGGCAGCTCCGGACGGGGCGTTATCTGTCGCAGGAAAGCACGGCGGGCGCACAGCCCCTGCACGAAGCCGGGGCGTACTATATTCAGGAACCCAGCGCCATGGCGGCGGTGGCAGTGCTGTCTCCCCGGCCCGGCGAACGGGTGCTGGATCTCTGCGCCGCCCCGGGGGGAAAGAGCACCCAGATCGCCGACGCGCTGGAGGGTCGGGGGCTGCTGGTCAGCAACGAGCCGGTACCGAGCCGTGCGAAAATTCTCAGCCGCAATCTGGAACGAATGGGCGTGACCAACGGGCTGGTCGTTTCTGCCGAGCCGGAGCAGCTCGCTCCCCGGTGGGCAGGATTTTTCGACGCGATTCTGGTGGACGCCCCCTGCAGCGGCGAGGGCATGTTCCGCCGCCACCCGGAGACCCGCGCCGAATGGACGGAGCAGTCCCCGGCAGGGTGCGCGGCCCGGCAGAAGCGCATTCTAAACTCCGCATGGGCCATGCTTCGCCCCGGCGGGCGGCTGGTCTATAGCACCTGCACCCTGAATACCGAGGAAAATGAAGGGGTCATTAACTGGATGCAGCAGGCGTTTTCCGACTGCGAAACCGCCGCGTTTACCCTTCCTGCCGGGGAAGGGGCGGAACTGGACGCGCCTGGCGGGACGCTGCATCTCTATCCCCACCGGGTCAAAGGGGAAGGGCATTTTGTGGCTTTCCTGCGCAAGCGCGGCGACGAACCGCACGCGTCCGCGCTTGCTCCGGGGGATGCTCTGGCCAAGCCGGACAAGCCGCTTTTACAAGCCTACGATGCCTTTGCCAAAGCCGTCGGCGCGGCGTTGCCGGCCGCCAATGCCCGTTTAGGAGACGCGCTGCTTTCCGCGCCGGAGCTGCCGCCCTTACAGGGGGTCAGGGTCTTACGGGCCGGGGTACAGCTGGGGGCTTTGAAGGGCAAGGTATTTCAGCCCGATCACGCATTGGCGCTGGCAATGAGCCCGACTGCCGGATTCCCATCGTTTTCTGTTTCCCCGGCTGAAGCCCGGGCGTATCTCCGGGGCGAGGTGCTTCCTTGCCCGGACTCCTTCTCCGGGTTTTATCTGGTCTGCTACGAATCTCTCCCCTTAGGGTTTGCCAAGGCCTCCAACGGCCAGCTCAAAAACCACTACCCCAAGGGCCTTCGGCAGCAGCAGGGGTAGTACCCCTGCACCCCGGACTGCGCGCTATGCGCGCAGGGGCACACGAGGGAAAGCCGGTTGGCTGCAGAGCTACCGCCGCTCGGCAAGGGGCAGTGCCCCTTGACCCCACACCGCGCCTATAGGGCGCGGGACGCTCGAGAGAAAGCGGGTTGGCTGCGGAGCTACCGCCGCTCGGCGAAGGACCTCGCGGCTCGCGGGTCTGGTGTGGATTTTTTGCTATCAGTTAAGGTCCTCCCCGCCATAAATTGCTCCCTCGTCTAATCATCTACCCATTCCATTTCTTGTTCAGCGTCCCAAAATTTTTTCCCATCAAACAAAGGCTGTTCCAGAAATTTGTCTAAACTTGATTGATGATCCAGTCCTTCTACATACCAGAGCATTTTCCCTTCCGGCTCCCATTGTTGCAATTCAAAGCGATATAGACCGTTTTCAAGGATATATCCTTGAGAAAAGTATTTTTTCCCGTTATATGTATAAATTAGCTCCTCGCCACCCCACAGTTTATCAACAAATTCTCTGATATTTCCATTAAGCATTTTATTGCACCCCCTTAAAAAATTTTTTGTATTGCTTATAAATCTTTGAATTTTTGTGAAGCACTTTCGTTGTTCTTTCAAAGGGAGATTTTGCCTTTTGGCTGAACTCTTTTCCATAGACATGATAATGAAGTACTTTGGGCTTTCCCTTTGCAATAGACTGTTCTGAATGATATGCGATCTCAAGTCTGAGATTATGACATTGATCATATATTCTCATCATGTTAAATGTTCCGTCTGGGTTTAACTTCAAATAGGCAATACTTGAGTGAGATGATTCCGGTAATCCGTGTTTCCCGGAAGTCCCCTGCAATACTTTAACTCCGTCAATCGTTCCAACAGTTTCATAGCTGTAAGGAACATTATTCCCAACTGCAAAAGCTCCACGTCCACCCATATTAGCGCACCACCTTTCGAGAGGCACGGTAGTCTACGGTGGCAATATTCCCTTGCATCTCTGGAAACGGTGTTCCAAAACAAAGAATGGTTTCGGGATGAATTTTTTCTAGCATGGCATAATATCCACGCATGAAATTCAGACGATTCTGCTTACAACCAATCATTCCGACAGCAACAATAGAGTTTTCTTCTACACCATCAAAGCAGAAATCATAGCTGCTTGGCGTACTCCAGCTGATGGTAGGAATGACGGTTAATCCTTTGCTCTGCCAATAAGCGCCGCACCATCTGTTTTTCGCAACGCTTTCCATCTGACGCCATAAGCTCATATCTGCATAAGTAGAAAAATCCGGTGTTAGAAGAAAGGCATACTGGGCATATAAAATTCCCCCATTTGTCAGACGTTATATCACACAGCCTGACAAATAGGGGGCCCTTCACTCTCTGCTGGCTTTTTCATATAACTAGGATCACTCGCCGATTTTCAGGTTGGAAAGCAGCGCGTCGCTCCACAGCGTTTGCCA
>ERZ773139.483-NODE-483-length-53142-cov-53.818298_pt1 | contig 53142 bp, 78 predicted proteins | sample MGYA00580854_ERZ773139 | MGnify/ENA primary metagenome ERZ773139 (study PRJEB29015, sample SAMEA2737809) | human gut metagenome | biome: human gut; feature: human-associated habitat; material: faeces | place: China | collected 2012 ...
GATTTCTTTGTAAGACACAAAAAAATCAATCTTTCGATTGATTCTATATATCAAGTCCAAACTAAATAGTTCGAACAGATTCGTCAATGGAGCAGGTGAGGAGAATCGAACTCCCGTAGTCAGCTTGGAAGGCTGAGGTTCTACCATTAAACTACACCTGCATCAAAAATAAGTACTATTTAAGTATACTTATTTTTTTATTAGTTGTCAATACCTTTTTTACTTTTTATTCATTATTTGGTTTATATTTTCTTTGTTTTTCATTTTTCTTTGAAAAAGGATTTATTTTTGAAAATTTCTCTTTTTCTTTAACAAGCATAGAAAGTTCATCAAGTTTACACTTAATTACTATTCTGATTCTTTCATCTGAAATACTTGAAAAATTAAAATTCTTTGCCTCTTGATATCTCAAATACTTTTTTGGATTTTCATTAATATAAGCAAGTTCCTTTTCTAAACTTTCTTTTTTTTGTTTTAAACTAAAAATCTCTGACTTTGATAAAATTGAAGACACAGTTATTTGTTTTTGAATATTTCTTATTTCTTGACAAATTTTACCTTTTTGAGTTTTTAATACTTCAAAATCACTATTTTCTCTTTTTACAACTGGTACATCTATAGAACCATTCATTTTATCTTCGGGTATATTATTAAATATTAAATAAAAGATTTCATTTTGTAATTTTTGAATTCTATCATTCAACTCTTTTATATTTTCTTCTAAATATTGATTAAATATACTCTCATCTTTTAAATTTAATTCATTTTCTTTCATATAATTCACTCCAATCTATATTTATTATAATATATTCATTTAATTAAACAATATTATTTTTCATCATTTTTTATTAACGAAAGTGCAACTTTTCCTTTATCCAAAAATACTTCATCAACATAACAAGTTACAATATCTCCAACACTTAACACTTCTGATGGATGTTTTATATACCTATCTGTAATCTTTGAAATATGAACAAGCCCATCATTTTTAATTCCAATATCAATAAATGCACCAAAATCTACTACGTTTCTAACTGTACCTTCTAGTTTCATTCCCTTTTTCAAATCTTCTATATGAAGAACATCACTTTTTAAAATAGGCTTATCAAAATCATCTCTTGGATCTCTATTAGGTTTCTTAAGTGAATTTATAATATCCTCAAGTGTATAAATATCTATATCAAGTTTTTTAGAATAATCATCTATATTAATATTATCTAATTTACTTATAAGTTCTTCCGTTCCAAGACTATCATAATTCATACCAATACTTTCAAGAAGTTTAGTTGTTTTATTATAACTTTCAGGATGAATACTTGTTTTATCAAGTGGATTAGATCCATCTAGTACTCTCATAAATCCTATTGATTGTTCATATGCTTTAGCACTTAATATCTTATTATCTATAAGTTCATTTCTAGAATTAAATCTACCATGTTTGTTTCTAAAATCTATAATTTTTTCAATAGATTTTTTAGTTAAACCAGATATATATTTAAGTATTGATGCACTTGCTGTATTTATGTTAACACCAACATTATTAACTGATTTACTAACAACAAAGTCAAGTGCTTCATTTAGATTCTTTTCTTTTACATCATGTTGATATTGTCCAACACCTATTGACTTAGAATCAATTTTAACAAGTTCACTAAGTGGATCTTGAAGTCTTCTTGCAATCGATATTGCACTTCTTTCTTCAACATGTAAATTAGGAAATTCTTCTATTGCAAGTTTACTTGCTGAATATACGCTTGCACCAGCCTCATTAACTATAATATAGCTTACACTTCTTTTTGCATCTTTTATAACATTTGCGATAAATGTTTCACTTTCTCTTGATGCAGTACCATTGCCAATTGCTATTATATCAATATTATATTTATCTATTAAATCAAGTACAATTTTTTTGCTGCCTTCAAAATCATTTTTAGGTTCATGAGGATATATTACTTTTATATCAAGCATTTGACCAGTATAATCTATAACAGCTAATTTACAACCTGTTCTATATGCCGGATCTAAACCTAATATCATTTTATCCTTCATTGGAGGTGTAAGTAAATAATTTTCTAAGTTTTTAGCAAATACTTCTATTGCTCCTTCTTCACTTTTTTCAGTAAGTTCACTTCTAATTTCTCTTTCAACACTTGGTCCAATTAATCTTTTATATGAATCAACTATTGCATCTTTTACATATACTGCACATTCTGAATTCTCATCTTTTATAAGTTTTTTCTCTAAATAATTATAAATATATTCTTTATTATATTCTAGTGAAACACTTAATACCCCCTCTTTTTCTCCTCTATTTATAGCAAGTACTCTATGTGGTTTTATATACTTAACGTCTTCAGAATAATCATAATACATTTCATAAACTTTTTTCTCATCAACAGCGTTTTTCTTTTTCTTAGTAACTATTTTAGAGTTATTATATATATCATTTCTTATCCATTTTCTATAATAAGCATTATCACTTATATACTCTGCGATTATGTATTTAGCACCCTCAAGAGCATCTTCTTTAGTTTTAACATTATCATTTAAGAATTTATCCACAGTATAAAGTTCTTTTGGAAAGCTTAATATAATTTTTGCTAAACCTTCAAGACCATTTTTAATTGCCTCTGTTGCTTTTGTTTTTTTCTTTTCTTTATATGGTCTATATAAATCTTCTACTTCTACTAATTTTGAAGCATTCATTACCTCTGTTTTTATTTTATCTGTTAATAAACCTTTTTCATCTATTAATCTAATAACATCTTCTTTTCTTTTTAGTAAATTAACTTGATATTCATAAACTTCACTAATTGATCTTATTTGTTCTTCATCTAGATTACCAGTTACTTCCTTTCTATATCTTGCAATAAATGGTATTGTATTACCATCTTCTAACATTTTTAATGTACTTTTTACTTGTTCTATTCTAATATTTAGTTCAAGCGCAATTTGTTTAATTATATCTTCATTCATTTTTTACATCCTCTTTATTTACAATATTTTTTATTCAACATATAAATTATACCATAACAATTATTTATATAAAAAGAAAAAAATGCCAGTTTATATTTTTTGCTTAGCATTTTAAATTGTTTTAATAGTTTCATCTTCTAATAAATTATATTTTTTTATAAAATAATCAATACTATCACCTAAGATTGTCTCTCCTAAATTTAAAACTCTTCCTTCATCTTTATATAACTCTAACAAATTATCTTTATTATTTGTTTCAATTAAATATCTACCTATTATATGGAAGAAATCATATGCATTATACTCTTTTGTTTTTATATTTTTATTTTCAAACGATATATCATTCATATTTGGAAGTACAGCACCTATATATTTTTTTATTTGATTTATAAATATACCATTATTTATATTATTTTGTACTTCACCAGAAAAATTAGCAGCAAATGATTCATCAAGCCATACTATTCTTTTATTATTTTTATAATTTGAATAAACATACTTAAGAAATAACAAATGACAAGTTTCATGTGCAGGTGTAAAGAATTTTTTATTAATATCACCTTCTGGAAATAATATTTGATTTTCTCCCCCATAAAAACAACCAGATGCCCATATTGGTGGATTTGCATTTTTGTCTATTTCATGAATCCTATTAATAAATTCTTCTCTATTATCAAAAAACGATACACTAATAACATTATCATAAGATTCTTCACCAAAATATTTTAAGTTTTCAATTAATTTTTTAGTTGAATATTCAAAAATTTTTTCAATTTCTTTTTGATATTTTTCGTCATATAAAAATTCATAATAATCATTTTTCATTTTTTTATATTTCTTCATAGCAAAACTCCTATATTAAACTTCTAATATTCTTTATAAGATTATACCATACAAATATTATTTTTTCACACCAAGTGTTACAGATGAACTACCTAGTTTACTATTAATATTATCAACTAGTTTCTGTAATTGTTCTTCTTTATAACTATCGTTATTTTTATCAAACATAGATAACTGCACACTATTCGTACTTGTAAAATCAGTTGCTCTAAGTCCTATTAATCTTACTGGCTCTTTGTCCCAAAACTCATTAAATAATTCTTTTGCTTTCTCATATATATCATTTGTTAAACAAAATGAATTTGTATACTTTTTTTGATGATTTACTGTTTTAAATTCATAATTTCTAATAGTTACCATTAATGTAGAAGCATATACTTCTTTTTTTCTAAGTGAATATGAAATATCTTTTGCAAAATTATAAAGATATGAATAAAGTTCATCAATATTATCTGAATCATCTATAAGAGTTCTAGAATACCCTATTCCTTTTCTTTCTTCATAAAGATTTTCAACTTTACTATCATCTATACCATTTGCGTATTCATAAAGCATCTTACCAATTCCTTTTAAATTACGAATAATCATATTATAATCTGCACATGCAAGGTCTTTAATAGTATTTATATTAAGTTCTCTTAATTTTTTACATGATGATTTACCAGCCATAAATAACTCCGATATATCTAAATTCCATACCTTGTCTTTAAATTCATATTCATATAATGTATGAACTTTATTAGGTTTTTCAAAATCTGATGCCATTTTAGCACATAATTTATTATTACCTATACCAACATTAACTGTAAAACCAAATCTTTTATATATTTCATTTTTTAATTTATAAGCAAACTTTACTTCATCACCATAAATTCTTTTCATAGATGTATATTCTATAAAACATTCATCTATTGAATATTGTTGAAATTCTGGAAATAATTTTTTTAAAAAATCCATCATTGCCTTTGACTTTTTATAATAATAATTATGATCAGGTTTTACAACTATTAAATCTTTATATTTTTTTCTTGCTTCATACAAATTAATTGGCGCTTTTATCCCTAGTTTTTTTGCTGGAATACTTGCAGCCACTATTATTCCATGTCTTTTTTTGGGATCTCCCGCAACAACAGCAACTTCATTTCTAATATCTTTTTTATATCCCTCTTCTAGAAGTTTAACTGCAGACCAAGATAAAAAAGCACTATTAACATCTATATGTAAAACTATTCTTTCCATAATCTCTTCTCCATGTTTATTATATCAAACATTTGTTTTATACTCAATAGGCAAATGCTCATTCAAATATAAATATTATACATAATATAAAAAATGAAAGGATGATAAAAATGAATGAAAATAAAGAATTATATAGCATAGTTTCTCCAAGTGAAGCACTAAATAGAGGTAATCTTTTTGATTATTATTTCTGGCCTTACAAATATGTTGCAAATATTAAGCCAATGAATGAAAGAGATGAGTTAATGCAAAAAATTCAAATGTATGCTTTCGCAGCTCATGAACTTAATTTATATTTAGACATATATCCAAATGATGCACAGGCTATTGGACTTTATAATCAATATTCAGAAATAAGTAATAAATACTTAAAAGAATATGAAAAAAGATTCGGTAATATTATTTTGGATTCAAATGAAAATTCTCCTTGGTCTTGGATAAATAGTCCATGGCCATGGGAAAGACAGTAGGAGGTTCTTATGTGGAAATATGAAAAAAAATTACAGTTTCCTGTAAATATAAAAAATAAAAATGTTGAGATGGCTAAATATATAATCACACAAAATGGTGGTTACGCTGGTGAACTTGGTGCAACTCTTAGATATTTAAATCAAAGATATACAATGCCAGATGATAAAGGTAAAGCTATTCTTTCTGATATAGCAACTGAAGAATTAGTACATTTAAGTTATAATATATAAATGCTACAATTAAATAAAAAAAATATTAAGTATAAATATTTAATTAAACTAAAGAAATCACTTTTTTTCACATTTTTATTGACATTGCGTACCATATGTGATATAATGAGAGTGTAATTTGAAAAGGAGAGAAAAAAATGAATAAAATTAGAGCATATGCTGATTGGGATGATAGAACAAAAACACATTATTACAAAGATTTTGAAGTAGTTGAAGAATTACCAAAAGTCGATGAGATTTATTATGAGGATAGTAGTTCAAAAGAAGTAGTAAAATCTGTTGAAAGTGTTAGACTTGATTGTGAAAATAATGATAATGTTTATAATTATGACTTTTATAAAATTATAGTATCTTGTTATGACAAAGATCGTGATGAAGTAGAAGATAATGAATACTATATATGTATTGAAAAAAATACAGAAGATGATGAATACTACAACTAATAAGGAGAATCAAAAATGTCATTTAACCAAAAAAATTACATAAATGAATATAAAAAGCAAAATTATAGTACTTTTAAAGTAGATTTAAAAAAGGAAGAAAAAGAAGAATTAAATAGTTTATTAAAAAAAAGAAATTTAACAAATGCTGAATTTCTTCGAAATGCAATTAAAAATTTAAAAAAGGAGTGTAAAAAAATGAAAAAAGAATATATGGTTACGTGTGTAACTTTTGAAAACAATGAAATTGATGGAGCAGATTTTGAAAGTCCACTATATGGACACGATTATTATATGGATTATAAACCAGCATTATCAGAAATCAAAAGTGCTTATGGTCAAGGTTGGGAAAATGTAAAAGAAATCTATATAACAACAATGCCCGAAAATGCTGAAACTAGCGATGATTATATTGAAGAAAAAATAATAAATAAAGATTTTTAGACAAAAAAAAGAACCTATCTATAAAGATAGGTTTTAATTTTGCACAATATTATCAAATTATTGTGCATTTTTTACTTTTTTTACATACTTTTTGCACAATCATTGTGCATTTTTTTATTTAATTATTAATACTTGTCCTGGATAAATTAAATTTGGATTGCTTATTCCATTATCAGATGCTATTTTTTGATATGTAGTATTATATTTAGATGCAATATCGCTTAAAGTATCGCCTCTCTTAACTACATATTTTACCTCATCTGAGGTGTTTGTACTACAATTAGGTATTTTTACTACTTGTCCAACATAAATCAAATTAGGGTTATTAATACCATTATAACTTGCTAATGCTTGATATGTAGTATTATATTTGCTTGCAATACCACTTAAAGTATCTCCACGTTTAACTATATAAACTGATTCACTTCTTTCTGGTAAATGTTCTGTTGAAGTTGCTTCTCCAGATTTTGAGAAACCATTTTTACCAAGAGATTTAATTATTGATGGATAGTCTTTTAAAGCATAGTTTTGATCAGTAATTATTCCTCCTACTCTATTACTTCTTATAAAATTGGTACCTCCGCCAAACTGCCATAAACCACAATTTAAAATTGTTGGTTCATTTTTAGACCATTGTGCAAGCCACCAATCGTACTTTTTATTTAATTCTGCACCACTAATAACATTTTGATACCAATCTTTATTAGTATAAACGCCAAAATAATAACCATTTGATTCTATTATTTCAGCAAATGCTCTTATCATTGAATCTAAAGTAGATTTACCTAAATTTCTAATTGATGAATCTTCAACATCTAAATAAATAGGATATTCAAATTGCTTTCCTTTCAAAGTGCTTAAACAAGCATATGCCTCTTGTTTAGCAGCTTCAACTGTTTTAGCATACATATACCAATAAGCACCAACACCCCAACCTTGATTTTTAGCATTTGAGTAATGTGTTTCAAATTGACTATCTTTTGTTCTACCATAACCCGCACGAATTATAGCAAAATTTACACCTTCGCTTTTTGCACTTGAATATGGATAACCTTGTTGCCAGTACGAAATATCTATACCAAAAATTCTCATTATTCTTCCTCCTTTTCTACTCCAAAATCTTCACTTCTTTTTGGATTTTCTTCTTCTGATTTTTCATCAGCAATTATTTCGATTGCTTCTTCCATTTTTCTTTTCCTCCTAACTTTCTTCATTTTCTTTCTTATAATTATAATTAGATAGACCTGTTATTCCACCTAAAAACGATGCTATTAAAGATATAGTCCCAACTATTAATGTAGTATCAAAGTTATATAATTTTCCTAAACCAATAATTAATGTAATAGTAGGTGCTACTCCTGTAAATAAAATCCATTTTATTACATTATAGGCTTTATCTTTAAATTTAAATTTTTTTAATTTTTCAAACATAATATTACTCCTCTCTATTTTAATTTATTTCAATTCCTACTCTAATGATTAAGAAAACAATCCCTATTGCGCCAGTAATTAGTGCTCCAGTGATTGTTCTTGATAACCATTTTAATTTTTCTTGTATTTCTTCTATTTCTTTTTTATTGTTATTTGATAAATTATATGCTGATTCTGATTTATCCTTTATTGACTTATAGTCATCTAATTTACTTTCTATAACCGCAAGCCTCGTAAGAACTTCAGTTTCAAATTTTTGTTCCATACTCCCTCCTATCCTTCTGGATTCCATAACCAAGTACTATTGTATTTTTTCCATTCACCATTAACTTTGACATATTGAAGTGCTCTTTTCCATTCACCATTAACTTTTATCCAAGGCATAGCAAAATAATATTTATTATTTACTTTATACTGCATACCACTAAATGCAGGTAAAGTTAAATAGATAAGTGTGTAATCATCGAAATAATAGTTATTATTTCCATTAGCATATCCACACTGTAATTTAACACCTTGTCTACCAGTCGTACACTCATATGTTTTTTCTTGTTCTAATATTTTGTACCATTCATACGCATTATTTGAAACTTGAACATTGTTAATCCAAACACCTGATAAAGATAAAATTTGAATATCTTCAATTATTTTATTTATGTCATCGCCTATTTGTTGCCATATACCTGAAAATCTTTCACCATTACCTTGTTTATAATCAGAACTTAATCTAATGTATATTTTTGATTTTACAGTCCATGTAAAATTATTATTTTGTGTAACTTCAAATGTTTGTTTAATTTCAATTTTCCCACTACCTGAATTACTATAATTTAATGCTTCTTCGGTTAAAGAATTTGTAATTAAACTAGGTAATTTAGCCATTTATATCACCTTCTTAATTATGTTGGAGATAAATATCTCCATCTTCGCCCAGATCATTTGATGGAACCGTTGTTCCATGTAAAATAACATTTTGTTTGTTTTCTACTTTTTTCTTTAAATCAACTACAGTTGAATCAGTATAATATTTAATAGACATATTAGATTTTAAATCTTCTTCTAAATTTAAAGTGCTATTACCTTCTAACAATTCAAAATCTACTTTACCTAAATCAACAACTTCTGGTTCTGCTAGTTCATAGCAAATAATCATATTGTTGTTTGATAACCATGATTTCATATCACTTATGTTATTATATCTGTCATCTTGCCAATATAATCTCCCATCCTTTTCTCGAACTCTCATTTCAAAATTTTTCATAGCATTCATTGTATTATTTATATCACTTACACATTTATATTGATTGCATAAAGCAATAGATTTATTATTATTTTTATGGTTACTATCGTCCAAAAAATCATAATAAAATAACTGATGTAAACCATATTCTCCGTAATATTTTATATCTTTTGTTCCATCTAAAACAACTTTATTATACTTTTTAATTATCTTTGCTCTACCATTTTCTATTATTAATTCGTCTTTTAACGTTTGTTCTTTATCAGAACATAGTTCATTACCTTTTAAATCAATATTTATTATCTTTTTTTTGTATGGTTCATATGGTTTAATAATTGTTCCTTCCCTCAACTGTGCATTTGTTGGTATTAACTCTAAATTTATTGCAAATTTTATATATTTACAATTTTCTGGAGTTGTAAAATAATCAACTGCAGTTCCTGTTCTAGATAAATAGTTTTTATTTTTATCATAATAATCAATGTAACAAACCTTATTTACTTCATTAGAACTAAATTTATATGTAGTTTTTTCTTTTACTTTTACAAAATCATTTACACCACTATAGCCACTCCAGTATAAAACATTACCTTGTGATGTTATTTTTTTTACGGTAAATGGTGTTTCGTCAATATTGAGTATATTTTCACCAACATTTTCTAATTGTAAATAATTACTTCCATTTGGAACAAAATTGTGTGCTATTGAACCTTCTTCTAATTGAATTTTTAATCCTTTTATATTTACAGTTTGCCCTTTTTCTACTCTAATAACATAACGTACACGCGTAATATTATCTTTAATATTTATTATTTTGTTCGTTGACAAAGTGGTTGATGTAATTAATGGACCAATTACATGACTATCCCAGTTTTCAATATATGCCTCTGTTAATATACTAACTTTTTCATTAGTTAATTTGTTGATAGATAAATTATAATTAATTCCATTCTTTAGTTTTGCATTAGCAATATTTACAAGATTTATACAATCAGCTGAAGCTGTTGCAGTACCAGTAATATCATAAGAACCATCATCATTTTTAGTAAAAGTTACTCCATTAACTGTTGTTGACTCTCCACCAAACCAAATGTTTTCAATTCCTTTAACATTATTTATTAATTGAGGATAATCTGGACTTGGGCTATCTGGAGTAAATTCTACCCATTCCGTATATGTTGACCCTTTTTCTAATTGAGGATATATTGTAGCATCTATAGTAACATTAGCATTAGTATAAAAATAAAAGTAAGTATAAACTTCTTCATCAGTAATCGTTGCCGACATGCTTTTTGTAGTATTGCTTTGGCAAGATAAAGCTGTGCTTTTAAAACTATTAGCAGCACTAGCAAGGTTTGTTTTTAATAATCTACAAGCATTACTTGGAGTACTTCCAATTGTTTTAACACTTAGAGTATAATCACCGTTACTTATACTTGACACCCCTTCTAACGGAATATAGCTTTCACTAATTTTTGTTGGCGTTCCAGTTACTCTTAAACCTCCATCTTCTTGAACACTAACGGTCATTCCATTTACAGTTTGGGTAAATCCTTTTTTTAAGCCTATTAAATTTTTACTTTGTTTACTTGTTTTTTGTTCTGTTTTACCCTCTAATGAAAATTTAACAACTCCTCTATTATTAACTATTTTTAAATCTTCTTCACCAGTTGCAGTGTCAGTAATTCCTGTAGGAATATGAACAGAATCACCTACATTTTTACCATTTGCTAATAATTGTAAATTATTTGAATCTAAATCATATTTTGCATTATCTACTTTATTAGAATTTAGATTATTAATTTGATTTTGTAAATTACCTGCAGCATCAGAATCCAATTGATTTTTAATACTATCAAACCAAATTTCAAAATTATTATTTAATTCATTTATTTGTTTTTCAAATAAAGTTTGCATTTGAATAAATAAATTTTCGGTGTCAGGCGTTTGAACAGTAGAAATAACATTACCGCAATCACTTGTTATAAATCTAGTATCTGTAATTAAATCTTGAGTAATTGTGGTTGTTCCAGCTGGTATACTGATTTTTGCAAGTCTAAGATCATAAATAGTTGAAGTCCTTACAAGTTCAGGTGCTACTGGCTTATCTGCAAATGTACCTTTGATTATTTGAGCTGATATTAACCTGTTTGTTAAATCTAATCTAAGTACAACATTATCAATTCTATTTAATGTTCCATCTGCATTATCTATAGTTTTAACTAAATCACCAGTATTTGTATATCTATAGCCTTCAATATTTGCGTCCCCTTCTTTTATTGTAATGGTCATGTCATTATTTGCAAGAACATTAAGTTCATTATTAAAAATTCCATTTGTAAAATATTTTTTTAAATGTCTAGCCCAATCTTCAGCATAATAAACTCTGTCATCATGAACATCGTTAAAAAAACTAAATTTTTCCATATTATTTTTTCCTTTCTTTTTTTATTCTTCATTTGTGAATTTTTCTGCAACAGGTGTTCCGTAAACAGGTGTTACACTATGTTTTCCTTTTTCAATTATTTCTTCTACTTCTGTAATCCTTTGCTTTTGTGCAATATTCCAAGATTCTTTTTTAATATTAACTATATCTCCTAAATCCCAGTATTTACGATAATGTGTAGAATGAACAGTTGCCTCAAATGATTCAGTTGGATCAGTTACTTTTTCTCTTCCTAAATCGTCTAAAATAGCATTATAATCATCTTCTGTTAAATCTGTGTTACTTTGATTTTTAGCATCTACAAATGCTTCTCTTATATCAAAATCGTGTGTGCTTTCATTAACTAAAGAAATAGTTCTTAAAATTCTATTATCATCTTCTCCAGCACCACCAACTAACACATCATTAATCATATTTTTACGACTATATGTATACTCTGCTGCATCCAGATTGCTTTTATCTTCGCTAAATTCATATCTTGTATTTATTTTCTGTTCTTCAGTACGATCTTTACCTATATAGTTAACGTATTTATATTTTTTGTTTTTTAAATCTAGAACAATTTTTGCACCTATATTGGAAGCTTTTGATAATTTAACATGATAATCATATACATTTTTATAAGTACATTGAAAATCGACATTATTACTTTTTATTGTGCTATCAGTAATATTGAGCAAGTTAAAAGCTCTCATTGTAGTTAAGAGCTTTCTAAATGCACCTATATAATTGCCACTATAATTAATCCTTGTTTTAATTATTCTTCTTTTTAAAAGAGATAATCCAAAACTACCATATACACTAATAGTTACCTTTTCCCCATCATCATTAAATTTCCAAGATTCAATTATTCCAAACTCATCATTTTCAGTTAAATCGCTTCTGACAATTATGTTGTCATAATTAAGTAATTTTAAATTGTTAGGAGTGGGATTTAAACTAAGTTCAAATTCTCCTGATTCAAAATATTTTCTCCTCCACCTCAAAGAACTATAAGAATCAATTACACCCAAAGGTTTTAAATCACGATCATATACATTTAAATAAATTTTATCCATTATTACACCGCCTCGTATTCAGGTAAAAATTCTATCGTAGACTCTAAATTATCTTCTCCAGTATCTGCACCACTTCTAAATGTATTTGTTCCACTAGGAACCTGTAAATACTTACTACCATACATAATTAAATAATTTATATTTTCTTCTTGACCAGTTTTAGCATTTTTATAAATAATATTTTTATTATCTATATGAGTTGTTATTATTATTTCGTCACCAGCACTCATTTCCTTTTCTATTTGTATAATTTCACGTGTATTAACATTAAATAAATAAGGATTAACTACTTTGTCATTTGCTTTAAATCTAATAGTCATACCATATTCAATATCTGTAGTATTTTCCGTTGTAGCCATCGAAGTAGTATTTTTTGTACCAAATTTAACACCTTTATTTGCAGGTATTTTAAGCGCAAATTTAAAAGATGGTGACCAAGTAGCCATCGATAAAATAGTTGCGAAAAGGTCTGTAAATCTAGGATTAGGACAAACTAAAGAAATAGAAAAGTCTCTTGTATATCCAGCTTTTTCCGGAATAGTTACCTTTTCAACAACACAATTTATTTTTCTTTGGATTTCTCCTTCATAGTAATAAAGAGTCCCCTCACTATTTAGTGGAAACATATCAAATAGAAGTAATCTATTTTCTTGTATATTTTCTGATATAGTACCTTTAATAGTTAAATCTCTTTCACCAATACTTGTACCATTCCAAGTTGTTCCTACACCATAAGCAGAACTAACACTATTAACGGTACCAGAAACTTCATGGAATCCATCACACATAGAAAGAATAAAAGGAGGCTTATACTCAAATGTAATTTTGCTTCCTTTATAATTCTCATAAACTAATTTTCTTTCCATTTTAAGCACCTCCATATCTTAAATTATATTCTTGAAGTACTTTTCGTGTTTTTCTTGCTGTTTCCGCAGGCGACAATGGTTCTGTACTATTAATAGTTAAATTAAAGTTATTTGTTGTTTCATTATTAGTAATAGAGGATTGTTTTTCTTCTCTATAATCTTTTGCTTCATCAGCCGTTAAAACTTGTTCTCCTTTATGCAATAACGCAGGCATTTCGTCATAAGGTACATAATCCATACCAACACGAAGTTTTCTAATTAATGATATACTAAGTCCTTTTCCGCCAACACCTGGTACCCAATCTGGAATTTTAATTTTATTTAATCCTTTTATAAAGGAATTCATTCCATCAATAATTAAATTAATTGGAAATTTAAATAAATTACCAAGCCCATTCATAATATTACTAAATATATTTTTAACATTTTCCCAAGCACCTTTCCAGTTACCGGTAAATACATTCTTTATAAAATCAATAATGTTTTGAAAATTACTTTTTGCTATTTGTAATTGTGAAGTAATTAAATTAATTGCTGTTCCAAATACACTACCAATTGCATTACTTACATAAGTAAATGTAAAACTTAGAGATGGCATAATTGATTCTATAATAACCGTTAGAACACTAATTAGAGGTGGCAAAATTACGTTAAGTAATTCAGTCAAAGGTTGTAAGATCATAACTAGTAAATCAAAAAATGGTTGTAATAAGTCTAGTAATGGTGTTAAGAGAGGAAGTAATGGTTCAATGAAATTAAGAAGTAATGGTAATACTGATTGAACTATTTGTAAAAATGGAGGTAATAACTCACCAATAATTTGAACAAAAACAGGAAGTAACGCCTGAACTATCTGTATAATGGGTGGCATTAACTGAGTTAATAGATCTAAAAATAAAGGAAGTACATTTTCTACAACATCCATTATCAGTGGCAATAAGGTCTCGACAAGCGGCTGTATGGCGGGAATTAAGGTACTAAATAGTTGCATTATTACAGGAGTTAATCTATTAATTAAATCTTCAATTAAAGGCATATTATTCATAATTAAATTAATTAATGTAACTATTACTGGCATTAATGCATTTCCTAAAGGTAATAAAAGCATTTGTACATTTCTTTTAAGTCCCTCAAACATACTTCCTAAATCATCATATTTTATATTTTTAATAGATTCCATAGAATCTGCTGTTCCATCATACATATCTTTAATAGAACCTAATTGTGTGACAACTTCTGGTCCTAGATCTTCCCACATTGTACCAAATAAGTCAACACCAACAATTGATTGTTTTACAGGATCATCCATTGCTTTAATAGCGTCTATTGTTTGATAGAATGCTTCTTTAGCAGTATCTCCACCACTAGCGAATTTTTTAGCCATTTCATCGGCATTCATTCCTAATTTTGTAAATCCATCTATTGTAGTGTTAGAACCATCTATTGCACGAATAGAGAACTCTTTAACAGCATCACCTATTTTATCTAAGTTAAATGCTCCTGCACTTGAACCAGCTTGAAATATATTAAACATGTCATTTGCTGATAATCCTAACTTATTAAATTGTACAGAATACTCGTTAATATTATCAATTAATTCTCCTGAAAAATCTAAACCGGATTGTTGACCTTGAGCAATTAAAGAAAATGCTTCATCAGCAGTAACACCAAAGTTTTTCATCATTGCTTGCACTGCTCTTATAGATTCAGATACATCTATTCCAAACGAATCTCTAAGTGCAATTGCTGATTCGGTTATATTCTGTAAATCTTGATTATTAAGATCACCAAATTGTTGATTAACTGTAGCCATTGAGTTTGCTATATCATCAAATGATTCACCATAATTATTTTTATAAATACTTTCAAGTACGGATTGATATTCTTTTATATCATCTTTCCCAGCTCCAATTTGAACTGCAAAAGAATTCATCGCTTGATCTACATCTTTAGAAGTGTTTAAAGCAAGTGTACCAACTGTAGCTGCTGCAGTAGCAAGTGTTCCACCTAAAACAAGTGCTCCTTTACCAACTTTAGAAAAAACTCCTCCTAATTTTGATGCAAAACTTTCTCCTTTTTTTCCAGTGTCATCAATTGCTTTATTAGCCTTTTCATTATCTATAAATATAGAACCATATAAACTAAAAATACTAGCCAATATTAACACCTCCCAATCCGTAATCATCCATTATTTCTTTCGCTGTTCTCATCTTTTTTTGTGGTTTTTGAATTTTTTCAAATTGCGGAATAAACTTATCTTTATTTGATATTGTTTTTACAATTTCATTAATAAGTTTTGGTAATTCTTTTTCTTTTTCTATTGCATTATCTAAACATTTTTCAAATAAAAAAGCTGGCTTACCATCAAACCAGTCTATACCGCCATAATGTTTATAAAGTACTCGTAAGACTTCTGCGGTTCCAATACTTACGATATAGATAAAAAACTAGATACTCCAGGCAATTTAGTAATATCTTTAAATATAGATATTACATCTTCTTCTGAAGCTTTTTTAAGAGCATTTTTTACTGCTTCTTCATATTCTTCATTTTTTCTGTTTTTTTCGTCTCTCGAATCATCTGGTAATATTTCAGGTTCTTTTGGATAATAACCTTTATATTCTGCAATAAAGTTATATACTTCTTTTTCACATTTATATAATCTAGTTATTAAAAGAGTTATAAGTGCAGTACCTAATTTTTCTTTATCTTCCTTTTCATTTCCTGTATTAAAATTTAAATTTTGTAATTCTTCTTTTATGTCCATTTTATCTATAATTTCACTTAATAATAATAAATATTTTGTTTTCATTTCTTTTTTTCCTTTCTTTTATTCTCCCTTTTGTTATCGCTCAAATAGAAAACAAAAAGGAGAATAATTTTTATTTTATTCTCCAACTGTTATAGGGCAAGTTGCACTATCTTTAATTTGATATAATCTTGAAGCATCTTCAATTGTATAATGAGGTATAATTTCAAGATTATGTTCATTTTCAGCTTTAGGCGCTGCTTTATACGAAAAAGCACCTTCATGTAAACCATAATTGAATGTTAGAATTTTGTATGTTTTATCTAACATTTGTGTAATTACATCTATAGTTTCAATATACTTTTCTTTTTCTATAGGACCAAAATCGCCTTGCTTAATAACTTGATTTTCATCTAACTTAGCATTTGGTAATGTTTTCATCAATGTATCTTGACTGCAGCATAATGAAACAACTTTAATAGTTGCATCTTCTCCATCAATTACTTGCATTCCTAAGGTTTTACCACGACGACCATCAAATTCAATATCACGAATTTCAGGTGTAATAGTCATTTCTACTCCACCCCTTGTAGGTCCAAGAATTTTTTCATTTTCTTTACCAAGATTAAATACAACTATACCTTCATCAATTTGTATTTTTTTTGTATCATTTTCTGTAAATACTTTTAACATTAGTTTTCCCTCCTTAAAATATTCTTACACTAAATGTCACTTGTTTTTTTATTAGTTCAAATTCAACATCTTGAACTGGATTTTGTGATTCAAAATATGTAACTGCTCTTTCTTCAGAAAAAATCTTTCTATCAAGAATATTAATTAATTCTTGTACTTTTTCTTCAAGTTTTTCACCAATAAAATCATCTGCTGTACATATGTATATATCGTAATATACAAGCTTTCCAAATCTTAAATCTGTTTCTTTAGGATCCTTAATTACACCATATGGAAAAGAAGCATTTTTAGATGCTTCTTCATAATATAATGGAATTATATCTTTTTCATTAACAAATTTCTGTAAAGCAATAAAAAAATCAGGCATCTTCTACCTCCTCACTTTCTACTATTTTACCTTTAGCTATATCTATTGTTTTGTTAAGCTCTGATAAAAATTCTTTCTGTGCATCTCTGATTGCATCAATATTATTAAACACACTATTTCTTAAAGTGCTATTACCTTTAATACCTGGATGATTTATAGATTTACCATAATTTATTTTTCCATCACTTAAGGTATTAGCTCTTTTTATACTTATAACATGTGACTTTACTCCAAATTCAGGCCAAGCGGGATTAGCATGTGATAATTTTTTTCCTTTCTTTTTAGCAGTAGCCTTAGAATAATATCCTATTTGAAGTTCAGGTTGACCAGTTTTTTTATCTATTTTAGCCCAATAGCCAACTTGTTTTGATAATCTAGCAGTGTATTTTTGAGTGTTTTTTCTTATTTCTTTACCAGCAACTTTGGCAGAAGCACGAAGCGCTGACTTTGATAGTTTTACCATAGTTTTTTTTACTTCAGACGAAGTATTAATAAATTCTACATTACTATTTGTCATGTTTATTTGCAAATCCTGTAAGTACTATTTCAGTATTTTCGCTATCTATTTCATAAGATCGTAGTATTTTATACATAGTACCTTCATACTTTGCATGAGTATACTTATCTTCATCAAACTCTACAGTCTTAACTTCAAAGCATTTTTCTGGCTTATATCCAGCAGCATATGCTTGATAAAACTCACTTCTTTTAATAGACTTTTTATTTGCATAAACTTTATGTCCTTTATAAGAAGAATGCGGTCTATTAAGTTTATCAAATGTTTCTATTTTTTCCATTAAATATAAAATTTTATCCCACATATTATTTCACCTCATTAATGTATTCAGAAGTCATAGCAAGTTCAGTTCTTAATGTTTCATAAGAATTTCGATATTTTTCATAATTCTTATTATCTAAACCAAATTCAGCCTTACAATAAAGAAGAATAGCCGTTTTTATTAGACTATCCTTTTCATCATTAGCCTTTGTTGAAGTGATACCATTTCTCATTAAATCCTTTTTACAAGCATTAATGTGAGTAACTATTTCATTATTTATTACTGGATCATCAATAGTTATTCTAAGAAAACCTCTGATTTCTTTAATAAATTCATCATTTACTTTATTGTTCATAATATCACTCCTCAAAAAAATTATTTTTCTTCATTTTTATTGTTATTTTTTTCTATTTTATTAGCATTATCTACTACCTTTTCTTTTTTAGTTGAAGCTTCTAATTCAACAATTTTAGAATTTAATAATTCAATTTCTTTTTTTAAACTTTTATTTTCTTCTAAAATTTCACTATTATTATCATCTTCATAAGAAACATATTTAACTAAATGATAATCTGAAGAAAAAAGCTCTAAAGCCCTTTCTTCAGTTACATCTATTATTTCATTTTTTTTATATTTTCTTTCTTCATCATACTTATCAGTAAATGGCATTGCAACTTTTAATTTATAAGTTCTCATTATCCTTTCACCTCAGTATCAGAAGAAGCAGCTTCAGTAGTATCAATTGTTAAAACAGCAAATGCTTTTTTATCCATAACGTGACCATCACCAAATGCTAAAGCTCTGTGAACAATTAAACCATCAGAGAATTTTTCATGTTCAGAGCTTGAAATTTGTGGTGCCATGTTATAGTTGTACCAATATCTCTTTCCAAAGCCATAAAGAATTTTATTTTCTGGAGCCTCATCAGAAAGAATAACACTTTTCTTTAATAATAATTCAGTATCAGAATTATATATAGGATGTTTATCAGTACCAACCATACCTTCAATTAATGAATGGAAAGTTTTAGTATTGATAAGGAAACTTGCACGTTTACCATATGCTTGACGAATTAATCCTTTTAAAGTTGTTAAACTTGTATGACAAAAATCTGTAAGTTTAACAGTCATTTTTTGTGCAGCTGGTAATTCTTCAACAAATAAACCTTTTGCTTCATTTGTTCCTGTTCCATTTAAAACTTGAGTTTCTATTTCAAGAGCAAGGGCTAAAGCAAGTTCACTTACAATTATTTCTTTAAATGCGTCTAAACTTTCAGAATCTAAACCAACACCTAATTCTATTTTTGCACTTGTTCTATATGAACCAAAAGTAATATCTCCAGTTACTCCACCTTTTGCTTCAATAGTATCTCCGTCTTTATCCTTATTAGCATCAATTGCAGTTATATTACCTACTCTTAAAGTACCTTTTACATTTTTTAAATTAATAAAATTCATTACATCAGATACTTCACGCATTTCAGTAATTATTTCATTATCTAATTCTTCTGGAACAACGGCTTGTCCATTTTGTAAAGTTACACCTCTTGTTTCTTTACCACCAGACATCATATATTTTAAGAATGATCTTACTTCTTTTGACATTTTTGATTTTCTTTCTTCTTTTGTCATAATTTCAACCTCCTCATCATCATCGTCATCACTTGAAACTTTTGTTTCTTTATCTGCTTCTATTTCGCTATTCCTTAGTTGTAAAGCAACTTTATTTCTTGCTTCAATAGATGCCTGTTCCTTATTTAAGTCATCTAATTCTTTATTTATTTCTTCCATATTTACTTCTTTTGAAGTATCTTCTAAAAGACTTCTTATTTCTACTTTTCTGTCTTTTATTTCTTTTAATCTTTTTTCGTTCATTTTCTTTTCCTCCTTATCGAACTTTTTAGATTTTAGATTTTGCTATACATATTTCTCTAAGTTTGGCTTGCTCCAAAGCTCTTTGTTCTTTTTCGTACTCCACCTCAAAGAACGACCTAGCAGAAATACTTGTTTGATCATAAGCTGGTATATCAACTACTGAAACATCGTATAGCTTTTTAATACGAGTAATTGTCCTTGTATGTGTTGCTGAATCGTATTCATCTTCTGCAACTACAAAAGCAAAACTCATTTTATCTATGTAGCCACCTCTTATTTCTTCAAGAGTGTTTCTACCATTATTCGTACCGCCAAGAAATGCATCCATTTCCATACAAACGTCATTTAATGATAATTTCAAAGTGTTATTTCTTAATCTTGCAAGAACTGGTCCTCCGTGATTATAGTTAAAAATAACATCTGACATATCACAATTATCAAACGCGTGACGATCTATTTGTTCATAGAACTTTACTCCCTCATACTCATACAAGCAAGTTGGAACATTGAAAACAACAGGTACACCATGTACATAGTCCTGTTTTTCTTCATCGTTTTCGCTTCTAAGTTCTTTTAATTTGAAATCTGAAAACATTCTTATTTCACGATTTGTTTTATTAACTACATTGTTTTTATTTTTGTTTAGCATTAAGAACAGCCTCCTTTCCATTTGGCAAAATAAATTTTGCATTTGGATTTTCTTTTTTCTTTTTTTCTAAAAGTTCATAACTTATATAATTTTCAAGTTGTATTACTTCTATTGATTTTTTTGAAGTTTCAGTAGTTTCTTCTGTGGCTACTGTTTCTTGTTTATTCTTCATTGCTTACACCTCCTTCATCATTATTTGTTTTATTTCCAGATTGATAATTATCAGCAATTTTTGAATTAATATAATTTAGAGATTGCAAAACCTTTTGTCCTTCTCCATTTGGAAGTGGAGCCAAATTAAACATTTCTCTAACATCATCAATCATTAAAACCGCAACTGGTGATAAAGCTTGAACGACAGATACTTTTGTTGCATTAGAAGCATATTGAAGTCTATTTGCTTCAAATGTTATTTCATTACCAAAATTTCGCTCATTATCAGTAAAAATTTTGTTAGTAAAGCATTGACTCATTTGTATAGCAATAGGCTCAATAGCACCCTCATAAAATGCATTCCACTCATTCTCATCAAACTTATTTTGTACTATTGATTCATTTACTCCAAAATAGTCATATATAGCATTTTTTGTATACTCTAATTGGTCTTTCGAAATTGGAGATGTTTTCTCATCAATTGGCTTATAATCCATCTTTGAATCAGTGACAATAATTCCACTTCCATTTGATGAAATTTTAAAATTGTTTTCTACGAATTTATCTCTTTGTTTTGCTAAATCATCTTCTTTAGATGAAATCTTAGCCGATAAAATACCTCTAACGCTGTTAATCATCTTTGCACCATTTGACACACCTTGGTCTATCGCGTTTGCTGTATCCAGTGCTGGTCTTAAAGCTCTATTACTGCTTCCAAAAATGTCATTATCAAAAAAATGTCCCCTAAGGTGAATAATTTCTTCATAGGGAACAACTTTTATTTTTCCAGTTTTAAAGATAAATTTTAAATATAATTGTTTTTTATATTCAAGAAGTACAATTTGATTACTCATTAAAGGCCAAAACGCAATTATATCTCCCGAGTCGCTACATTCCGGATAAATAAATGCATTATTAGTTAACTTTAAATTTGCAGCTATTTTATAATAAAAACTATAAGCTTCCATCATTGAATTTGGCTTATAGTTTAATATTTTTTCTAATCTAGATGTACCTGTTTTACCTATTCTAGTATGCTTTGCTTTTAATTTTGCAAAGTTCCTACAATATGCATCAACTGCACTTCTTACAATGTTCATATCCCAGGCATTACCTGTATTCATTTGGTATATTGAATTAAAAGAATTTAATAAACTATACATATTAAATTCTGTTGAATTAACTGTATCTTTTATTTTTTCTTTTTCTCCAAATATTGTTTTAAATAAACCTCTCTTTTTCATTTACTCACCCCACGCTATACATAAAATCTTCATAATACTTGACATATAATACCCATGCATTAAGAAGTGATACGGCCCCATCAATTCTACGACGCTCATTTATTTTTACTGGTTGAATATTATTTAAACCACTCTTTTTTACGCCTGTATTTGTTAGACACCATTTTAATATTGGATTATTATTATAATTTACTTTTTTATCAGCAAGTGCTGCGCCCATCTCCCTCATCGGTTGACTCCAAGTAAATGGTCCTTGAGCGACGGCTTCCATTTGAAAACCATTTGATTTCATTTCGTCAACCCAATACCCCGCAAGTGCTCTATCATAACCAATAAAAATAGGATCTATTTCATATTCTTGCTGCATTTGAACAAACCAATCTGTTACTTCAGAATAATTTACTCTACTACCTTCACACACAGTAAGCAAACCTCTATCACGCCATTGCTTGTATGGTGCTTCTTGTGTGTTTTTTTCATCTAATCTGTCTATTTTTATTTGCGGTAAAAAATAATGCTGTAATACATATATCTTTTCATCATTTGATTTTCTAACAAGTAAAGTTGCACAAGTTAAATCTGTTGTAGCAGATAAATCACACCCACCTATTGCATAGGTATTCTTTACTTCTTCTAACTCAAAAGTTTCTGTATTATTAACTTCTTCAAAACTCAACCAAGCATTACTTTCATTTTCACGAATATTAAAATCCTTACATAATAAACCTGGTAAATTTTTAGGATCATTTTTAGCACGCTCAACTTCAATAGAAAGATTATGATAACTTTTAATTGTTCCTAAACCTGGATTTGCTTTTATCCAACTATTAGGATCTACCCATTCCTCACGATTATCTAACTCATAAAGAATTGGCAAAAAGTGATCATCAACAATTTCTTCATCTGCAACTCTGCATGCATACTCATATTTGTCATCATAAATACATTCTCTAACTGTACCTGCGGTTGTTATCATAACAAGAAGAGGTTGTCTTCTTGAAGTCATAGATTGTTTCATAACTTCATATAAGTTTCTATCTTTGATTGCGTGTAACTCATCAATAATAACTGCATGGCTATTTAATCCATCTAGTGTATTAGAATCAGAAGCTAATGCTTCAAAAATAGATGATGTTGCGTTGAAGTATAAATCATTTCTTCTTTTTTTTAGAACAGATCTTAATTCTGGACTTTGCTTTACCATATTACAAGCCTCTGTTAAAACTTTTTTTGCTTGTTCTTTTTTTGTTGCAACTGAATAAACTTCTGCGGCACCTTCGTAATCCGCAATTAACAAATACAATGCAATTGCTGAAAGCATAGTTGTTTTACCATTTTTACGTCCAACAAGAAACATTGTTTCATTAAATCTTCTATATCCAGTTTTTTTATCTAAAAAACCAAAAACAGCCTGAATATATGCTTTTTGAAATAACTCAAGTTTTAGATCTGCACCTAATTCACCTTGGGATTGTTTACAAAAAGTTTCTGCAAACTCTATTGGTCTATTAGCAATTTTTTCATCAAAATAAAATAGACAATTTGGATTGTCCATTTCATTTACTAATCTTTCATAAACCTTTTTAACTCTTTTACTTGTTTTTATTTCGCCAGATTGTATTTTACTATTATACTCTCTAATATAATTCATATTACTTACCTTTTGGTTTAGTAACAAAATTCATTAAAGCATTACCTTCTTTTGTTGAAGGTAAACCATCTGGCAATAATTCACATAATTGTTTTATGATTGATGTATAATTTTTTATCATAGTGTTATAAACAGATGCTTCTGTAGATACTTTCGTACCCCATTGATTACTACCATTTTGATATTCTTCAGTAACACCATTTTCGCTTATGTAAAGTTCCAACTTTTTTAATTCAACTGACATAAAAGCGGCACTTTCTATAAGTTTATTTACTAAATTCTTTTTATCTTTTGGTATGTTTTTGAATATTTTTTTAAGTTTTTTTAACTCTGTAGAAAATTTATCATCTTCTTTTAATTCTTTAGAATTAAGTTCCTCATTTCCCATATTTGCACCACCTTTGACTACACCCCCCTCATGCGACCGAATCGGTTATAGAAAGGACTCAAGCGCGGTTCACTGGAAAGTGTTTTTTATTTTAATTTAGGGGGGAGTTTTTTATTTCAATTGACACTGCTTGCTCTGGATTAATTAATACTTTATTACCTTCTTTTGTTGTTAATAGTACTAAGCCTTCATCAAGTGCTTGCGCTAACTCTTCTACAGTACCACTAAAAACAATATCATAACTAATCACAATATTATTTGTATAAATTATTAATGACATTGTCTATACTCCTCTCAACTAAGTTTCCGTCATCATCAAACATAAGGCTTTTATCTGTAGATAATTGACCTTCGTGTTCTAACGCATGACATACTCTACACAATAACTCTAGATTATTTTCATTTAAAGTTATTGCTGGATTATGAATATTATTAGGTGTTAAATAGATTTTATGATGTACGATTTCACCTGGACCAAATGCTCCATGACAACGTTCACATATTCCATGCTTTTTATTGAATATATAATTTCTAGTCTTACGCCATGCACTTGAACGATAAAATTCTTTTGCAAAATCTTTAGCCATAATACCTCCAAACACACAAAAAACACGCCTGTAAAACAAACGTGTTTATCAATTTCTAATAATTTCATTGTACACATTATATTATGAAAAAATTGATATGTCAATTGCGTACTTATTGCACTAGTTATTGCATTTTGTCAATAGTTAAGTTCTTTAATAACATCTTCTGGATAAAGATAAACCTTTATTTCATTGATTAAACGCTTATTATTTCTCCAAATAGTGGTTGTATCTTTTTCAAAATAATCTGCTATATCTTGCTGTGTTTTATTTTCAAAATACTTTAACCTGATAATTTCTATATACTTATCATCACCAAATTTTTTTATAACACGATCTATTCTGTTAATTATGAGTTGTGTTCTTTTAATACTGGAATAAATATTCTCAATTATTTCTTCTTCTATTTCATCATAGTCCTTGTGTCCACCTTCTGGCATTTTAACTATTGATTTAGATTTACCTCTTAATCCATATGATCTTATTTCTTCAATTTCTTCTTCACGATCTTCTATTGATTTTTTTAAATCATTGTATCTATAAAGAAGTGACTCAGTATTTTGAAACGTTGAATTATTTTTTCTTAAAATATTTCTTTTGGTCAATTCTTCAATTATATAGTTTGTTATTTCTTTAAGATTTTGTGTTCTTTCTTCGCTGGCTGTTATATCTGCAGCCATATTATTTTTCCTCCTTTTTATTTATTACTTTCTTTTATAAAATCTAAAAATGTGTATCTTCCTTTTTCTGCGTGATAACGCCAAGCAATTTTATTTGCTTCATTTCTTTGATAACCAATACTCATTAAAAGTTTAACAAAACGTTTTCGTGAAATCTTCATTTTTTCAAAGTTAGGTACTTTTTCTTTAATATCTTCCCAAACATCAACAAAAACCTTACAAAGTGTAGTTGATATGTTTGTTATCACTTTTGAAACTGGTAAAAATGATTTTGAAAAAGCATCGCCCAATTCTTTTGTAGCTTCTTCTATTGGTTGCACATCATTTTTCACTAGATAATACCTCCGGCTTATTTTCCTCTTCTATTTTTTCTTGTTGTAAATTCATATATTTACAAAAACATTCTTCTGAACAAAAACAATTTTCTCCTTCTGTATCAAAAAAACAAATTTGTAAATAATTATCTAAGCATTTGTAAAATGTATCTTCAATAATGATTCCACAAAAAGAACAACGAACATTATTATTCATACTATTTTTTCCTTTCTTCTAAATATTTATTTACTAAATCAGGATTAGTAGTATATAAAATTTCATTTTCATTTTGATATTCTACTTTGACACTACCACCATATCCGTTATAAACTTCAAAGGTTTTAATTCCTTTCGTAATTAAATTAACACCTTTTGTTTTTGCTTTCGATCTAGTTACCATTGTAGTACTATCCCAGAATAATTTTTTTCTAATAAATGCTGCAAAATCTTGTCGCCACTGCTTTTGATTAAAATTTACTATTAATGGTTTTGCTTCCCATCTAGAATTATAAACTTTAGCCATTTTCATTTACCTCCTATATTCTTTTTTAGATTTTTCTGGAAGTTAATGATATTTCTTGTTGATTTAACATTTCAATTAATTTTGCTTTTTCATGTTGTAGTTTTTCAACTTTAATAGTTAAATATTCTATAAATTTTTCCTGTTGTTCGATTACTTCAATCGGATTATCAAATTTTTCATTCATAATTAAGATTAACTCTTCTTCTACTTCATTCATTACTACCACCATCTAATATTTTCAACATTGTATTATATTTTTCAAATAAGTTATTCAAAGATATGCAATGATTTTTGAATATTGAATTATTTGTATAGTAAAGTTCTATTAATTTAAAACATATTTTTTTATTCATCTGACACCTCTTTCTACAATTCCACCATTTCTGATATATTTTTTAAGTTCTTCACTTAATATGCAATCCCAGTTGCTTTTTAAAATCCAATCATATAAATTAGAAACAAGAATTATTTTAGATGGTTTTAACTTTAATGCTTCTATTAGATTATGAACATCAGTTATCATTTTTGTCTTCTAAATTAATAAATATATTTCCTAACATACAACTTCCTATCAATATGCAAATTGATTTTATTATTTCCTTGTATTCTTCAATAAAGAAACACCATACAATCAATAAAATATATATTATTAATAGTATTGATAAAAATATCTTTTGCTTTTTAGTCATTTTTCCACCTCTATTATCTTTTTATATCTTTGTAAAACCTCTATGTAAGTATCATATTTTCCCTGTTCTTTTGAATAATCATCATAAGCATAATTGCAATATTCATTTAGTAATTCGGTTATTTTATTTCCTAAATATTTTATAAACTCTTTTTGTTGAATTGTATTTTCATAATCCCATTTATCAAGTTTATCTTTAGTTGCTTGTAATTTTTTTATATAATCTTCCTTTCCTTCGAGTTGTTTTTTTAAGTCTTGATTTTCTTTTAATAAGCTTTTTATGGTTTTACAATTTTCTTTTTCTCCAATTAATGAATTAAAAATTATAATTGCTTCTTCATTATTAATATCATTATGAACTGACTTACCATCTATATTATCTACGCTTAAGCAAGCAATATTTCCACCTAAATATCTAAAATTTATTTTTAAATTTTTAACTTTCATTTACTTAATCTCCTCAACGCCTATCAATTGATATAATTCTTTTTTTGTTTTATTAACTTCATCATCTATAATTTTTTTTAGTCTATCTTCTCTTTTAGTTTTAAACCATTTATCTTTAAATTTAGTAACATCTTCTCTATAAACTTCCTCTGATGTATCACAACTTTGCCACCATTCTAATGATTTTAAAAGTGGTACTAAATCTTTTATAAGTTGATCTAGTTCTAAATCATACATTCTACCTACATATTTATCTTCTATACGGTAAAACTCGTAATCATATGAACCTCCACTAAATCTTTGTATATTTAATTTAATTTTATTCATTACTATCACTTCCTTCTATTTCTTGAATTTTATCTAATACTTCAAATATTTTTATATATTTAGTAAGAACTGTCTTATCCGTCGGTATTTGATTATGCAAATATTTTTTTAACTTATTCCAATTACCTACTTGTTTGTCATATTTAAAAGCCCATTGTAAATCATAATTTAATTTTTCTTTTAATTGTTTATTTTCTTGTTGTAAATCATCAATTTGCTTTTGCATAGTATAAAATTTAGTTGCATATATGCTATCATTTTTAACATCTAAACTCATTCTGACACCTCTCTTAAATCCATATTATCTTGTAATAGTTTTAACTCTTCATATAACCACTCTTTTGCTTTTTCAAAAGCTTCTTCTGAAGAAGAATAATCATAATGATGAAATACAACAAAATTTATTTCATAATATCTAGGAATACTTTCGTTATAATAATATTTGTTAAAAGATATATCAGCCCTGTAAGTACAACCGACTTCTGTGATTCTCAATCTAATATACTTGTTTTTTATAACCCATATTTCAGTCATTTACTTCCTCTTTTCATGTAACAATTTTTGCTATAGTCTGTTCCACTATTAATTTCTATATTTAATGATTTACTTATTAAATTTTGTATATCTTTTTTTATAACAACACCAATCTTTCCTGGTATTAAATAAGCACATAATGTTTTGTTATTACAAGTATCTTTTTTTGAACATTCTTGACATTTAGGATTTAACATTGCACCAGTTTCTAATTTATCTTTCATCGTTTATTCTCCCACATTTCTTTCAAAATATATAATTTTCCTTTATGTACTTTATATTTGATTTTAAAATTAAATTCTTTACTACACAAATACATTGGTTTAACAAATAATAATTTTATTCTGTCAATTAAACCTATATATTTTATTGCATTGTTATAATTTAAATTATATCTATTCATATGATTATTATTCCTCTGGCATTTCATAAACAATAACACCTACCAATTTTTTTATCTCATAATTTGGTAACTCTATAATCGAATTTTTATCAATAGCATCTTTTACTCTTTTAATATGCTCTGTTGGAACAAAGGTATTAAATTTAATTATAGTTTTAGCATTGACTATATTTTGAATATCATCCAACACTTCCAATGCTCTTTCTTTTGTTTGATAAGTCCCTATTCTTATGTCATTATTAGCATAATTTAAAGCATAAATATCAAATTCACTATATTCATTTACATAATCAATAGTTTCTTCTATATAAAAATCTGTTGGTTTTATTAATCTTTCTTTTTCTTGACTTCTTATCCATAAATCCATTTTTCTACCTCCTAAATTATTTGAATCTAAAATCATTTAAAATTTTAGATATTTCTTTTTTTGTTTTTTGCTGATATTGTGATGTAGTTTTCAAACTTTCGTGTCCGAAAATATCTGCAACTGTTTGATTATCATTAATTTTTTTAGTTATTTCTTTACCTAACAAATGTCTGAATGCATGTGGATGTCCTTTTTCTAAATCAATTCTTGCTAAGCCTGTAACTTTGTGAACTTTCTTCCACATTGTTTTTCTTGTGTAAGGTTTACCTTTTTTATATGGAGATGGGAATAGATAACCTTTATTAATTTTCTTTTCTTTAGCATATTTTAAAACTTCTCTTCTAAGCCACGCAGGAAAAGGTACTTCATTATACTTACCTTTTGAATAGATTTTTATATAATCCTCATTATGCTTAGATTCTTTAAGTGATTCAATAGTTATTTCTAAAATTGCAGAAACTCGCATTCCTGTATACGAAGCAATAAGAATAAAATAATATGCAATTATATCATTTTTTTTCGCTGCTCTTAGTATTCTTTTATAATCTACAACTGTTGGAACATTTTCTAAATAATGTTTTTTTTGTTGTCGTAATTGTTTTATTTTTAAATCATCATGCTTTAAGTAAGAAAAATATTTATTCAAGATTACGATGTACTTATTTATTGTTGTAATCTCATACTTTTTATTTCCTTTCATATAATCTCTGTAATTGATATAATCATTTTTATTAAAATCTATTTTATTCTGTTCTTTTAAATAATTAATAAATTGATTTATGTTTGTTTTATATACTTGTAAACTTGATTGCTTTATTTCCGAATCTCTTAAATCTGTTACAAAATTATCAATGCTATTCTCTAATTCTTCAATGGTCATCTAAATCACCCCTATTTGCTATATATTGAGGTAACATTCACAAATAATTTTGTTACCTCAGTATAATAGCCTCTTTTTCTTTATAATTATTGGTTTTAAATAATTTTTTTAGTAAAAATAGTTTTTAAATTTTTCATACCTTTTTATAATGCTATTTTTTACTATTAAATGTTCTTTCTAATCTGCTTATCTCATTTTGAATATTTATAAGTAAAATGTACTTACCAGCAATTATACTTTCTTCATCTTCTAATTTTGATACAGGAACTGGTTTAAGATTTTTTATAAATCCTTTTTCGTTTTTTATAAATCTTTTTATGGATTGTAATATATATATTGTTTCAACTAACGATTTATCTTTTTTATTAATAATTTTCTTTTGTTCTATAATATAAGTTTTCATACTATTTATTTTTTGATTGTAGCCAATATCAATAACAACAAGTCCAATCAATAAACCAACTAAAAGGGATATAACACTTATTATCATAATGAATCATCCTCACTTTCTGAATTTGGAGTAAGAAAATTGCTTAAAGCCTCTTCTAATGTTTCATTTTCTATAACAATACTTCTATATTCTTTTTTTAAATTCTCATTTTCTTTAGTTATTTCTGCAAAATCTTTTTCACGATCTGTATTAATAGTTTCTAGTTTTTTTGTAAAATCAGTAAGTATTAAACAATATAAGAAAATTGCAAATAATAAAATCACTAATAAAATAATCAATATATTTTTAAATTCATTTGATAAAGTGAAATTAATATAATTATCAAATATTTTTTTAATTTTAATTCTCAACTTCTTCATTTTCTACACCTTCGCTATAATATTCTTTTAAAATTGCATCTTCAAATAATTTGCGACAATCTTTGTTAAGTGGATGAGCTACATCTGAATAACTTCCATCTGGCATTTTCTGACTAGGCATTGAGATAAATAAATGATCATCACCTCTAATTATTTTTATATCTTTTACAATAAATACATTATCAATTACAGCAGATGCAACACCAATAAGTCTCGTATTTGCGGCATCATTTAATTTTTTTGTTTTTACACTAGTTATTCTCATTTTTCTTTTCCTCCATAAATTTTGATTGCAATTTATAACCTTCTAGTTCCCATATTTTATTACATAGTTTTTCCATACATATTTCTTCTCCAACTTTCATATCGAAGTTTGAAGGATCTACGCAGCTAGAGCTCTCAACAATTACAAAGTCATTAGGCAATGTAGCTTTTAAAACTGTTGTTTTATCTCCGTATTGTTCAACTTTAATCAGTGTATCTTTTAAAATGTTATCTATATCTTTTTTTGTTATTGAATTTTTCATATTTTTTCCTCTTTCTTTCTAATTATTTAACCAGTCATAATTTAATAATTCTTCTGGAATAACGGCTTGTCCATTTTCTTTCATATTTTGAATTAATGAATTATAAGTCTCTGTTTTTCTTTCATCCCAACTTTCAAATGTTTCATTAGGATGTTTTATTTTGAAGTCTGGCGACTCTTTATTTTTACATAGATGTTTTTTCATACAATAGAAACATGACTCTGATTTAAATTTACTTCCTAAGTGACATATGTTTTCGCATGCGCTATTATTACACACACTAGTATTAGTATCAGTTTCAGTATCAGTATCAGTTTCAGTATCAGTATCAGTATCAGTTTCAGTATCAGTATCAGTATCGGGTTTTTTGGCTTCTGTTGGGTTTTCTCCAAAACCATTCGGTTTTTCTGAATTTTTAGGTCGCCCACCACGTTTACCATTTTCTTTGTTTTTTTCACATTTTTTGATATATTTTTGAGTTTCTATATCAATATTGGTTTTCATAAAACTAAAAGCCATATTTAAAACACGATCTTCTTTTGTGTAATGAGGTAAAACACCATTTTTTACATAATTATTTACATCTCTAATAAGTCGTCCAAGTTCTTCATCTGTTAATAAATTAAAATGATCATCATAATCGCAATGCATTATATAACTATCTTTCATGTTCTACCTCCAATCGTTCCATTTTTTGACTTTACCCTCAAAATTTGGTACAATTAGAGAGTAAATTACAAAGTTTACAATTTGATTTATGAGTTCTAGTACAATTCATAAATCTTTTTTTATACTTTATTTTCATAATCTTACTTACTTAAAGAATGTTGTCTAATTTCGTAATATGTACATATATATCCTTTACTTTTATCACAATCATTAGCCAACTTCTTAAAGTTATTAACTCCTTTCATAATTATTAATGTTATTATTGTTATAAATAATATAAATAGAGTTACTTTAACCCATTTTTTTAATTTACGTTTCTTTTTCATAGCCTTCTTATCCTTTCAATGATGCTTGTCCATTATTTTTTATAAAAAAGTTAAATAAAATTATTGTTAGGGTTTTCTTTTAACTTTTTTAATTGCTTATTTGTATAAAACCATTTTGAAGTATCAATTCCTCTTGTTTTTGCTGAATCTGCTATCTCATTAATCACATCATAAATTTGTGTTAATTTTCTTTTTATTTGTTCTTCCGTAGGAATATTTTTTATACAAATTTTAACCTTTGTTTGGTCAAGCTTAAAATCTTTTATTGTGTGGTAACTTTCTTTCATTTCAACACCTCATTAAATCTTATGTTATTCAGTGTCTGATTTTTCGTTTGATGGTATGTCGAATTCTTTAAATAAATATTCCAAATCATAATCTGGGAAATGATTCTGTTTTATCAAAAACATTTCTTTTCTTGTAAATTCAGTTCGACCTGCGAGTTTATTATTCAATGTCTTTTCAGATTTAAAATCTAATGTCTTTATTAGATCATCATTACTTACTTTAAATCTTGCCATTTCTGCTAACAAGTTTCTAAACATTACTATTCCTCCTCTATTCTAATAATTACCTTTCTAGGTAACTTTAACACAAGCATATACCTTTTTAGGTAATATGTCAATACATTTTTTGTATTTTTTTACCTTTTTAGGTAATTTTTTACTTTACTTAGTAAATATTAAGGTGTATAATCTATTTTGAAAGGAAGTAATATATATGGATTTTTTAGATAAATTAGAATATTTAATGAAAGAAAAAAATATTAATAATTTAAACGAATTATCAATAAAAAGTAATATTCCTTATACTACACTAAAAGGATTTTATACAAGAGGAACAGATAAAATACAAAAGTCCACATTAAAAAAACTTGCTGATTTTTTTAATTGCACTTTGGATTATTTAGTTTGTGATGATGTAATAGAACCATCTAAACACTTTGCACCTGGACAAGAATATAAGGAAATATATAAAATTAAACGTGCTTTAAAGGAAGCAGGATTTTTAGATGACAACGAGGAGTTAAGTGACGAAAATCTAGCAAAAATAACAGACTTCATCATTGCTAACAAAAAATTTATAATTGGAGATGACAAATAAAAAAGTCTATTCTTTATCAAGAATAAACTCTATTGTTTGTTTAATATTTAGATTATATTTTTTCATTATTAAATATAATCTAATAATATTAATATCCATGTAACCCCTCCTTGAGGTTATATATTATAAATTTTTAAGTTAAATTTTACCAATTATTAAAAAATAGTTGAAAGGATTAATAAAAAATGATAAATTACGAAATAAAAGATAAAAATACATCATTAATACTATGTATATTCGGAGGTTGGTTTGGATTACATCACTTCTATAATAAAAAAATAGGATTAGGATTATTATATTTATTTACAGGTGGATTATTTTGTATAGGTTGGATTTTAGATATTGTTAAAATTGTAAATTTAAACAATAATTCAAAGGTTATAAATAATGACAGAAGAAGAATATGCGTTAATTGTAAAAGAGAAATTAAAAACAATAGTTTATTTTGTCCATTCTGTGGATATGATTTAAATACCTTTAAAAATACAAATAGTGAAAAGAATACTTTTAGAAATATAAATAATGAAAAGAATACTTATACAACAAATACCTTATATAAAAACGGTAAGGCCAGAAAATTAGTAGATGATTATATTGTATTTGACTTGGAAACAACAGGACTTAATGCAAATGATGATAAAATTATAGAAATTGGTGCACTTAAGTATAAAAATAATGAACTAATTGATACATTTAATGTTTTAATAAATCCTGAGATACATATAAGCAGTAGAATAACAAAAATAACTGGAATAGATGATGATATGGTTAAGGATTGTAAAACAATAGAAAAAGTATTACCAGATTTTATAAATTGGATTGAAGATTATACTTTAATTGCACACAATGCAAGTTTCGATCTTGGATTTATTGAATCCAAATTATTCGAACAAAACTTAAAATTAATTCAAAATAAAAATATAGATACATTATATTTAGCAAGAAGATATATAAATGATACAGAAAATCATAAATTAGAAACTTTAAAAGAATACTTCAACTTAAAATATAATTCACATAGAGCAACAGATGATTGCTATGTAACTAATCATGTATACCAATATTGTAAATCAAAAGAAGAAGAAAAGAAAAAAATAAAAGCGTAAAAAAAGACACTCCATGTTGACGCATGAAGTGTTGAAATGAAAAACCAATAAGTTACCACACTTAACAAAAAATAGAGACTAAATAGAAACTATAATTGTATAGGTTTTTCTATACAATTATAGCATAAAATTAAAGAGAAAGAAAGTGCTATAATATGAATTTAACTACAATTTTAGAAATTTTAAATATACAAAAAAATCTAACTGTTGACGAAATACTGGACCAACTTATAATCTATTTAAGAAAGTCAAGAAAAGACTCAGATTATTTCAAAGAGGAATCTGTTGAAAAAACACTACAAAGACATGAAAAAGAATTACAAGATTTTATTATTAACATATTCGGAAAACCTATTCCAGAAAAAAATATTTATAGAGAGGTTGCTTCTGGTGATACTATTGAGGATCGTCCTGTTGTTCAAGAAGTGTTATCAATAGTTGAAAGACAAGACATTAAAGCAGTTGTTTGTATAGAAGTAGAACGTTTGGCTCGTGGTAGTTCAATAGATCAAGGAATAATAGCACAAACATTTTTATATACAAACACAAAAATAATAACCCCATTTAAAATTTACAATTTAGAAAATGATGATGATTTATCTTATTTTGAGGATGGTTTATTCCAAGCTAGAAAGTATTTAAAATATACTAAAAAAATATTAACCAGAGGTCGTGTAAGAAGTGTAAAAGATGGAAAATATGTAGGTTCCGTTTTGCCATATGGATATACAAAAGAAAAATTAATAAACGAAAAAGGATTTATACTAATCGAAAACGAAAGTGAATCAAGGGTAATTAGACTTGCAGCAAGTATATTGCTAAATGGATTAAATACGACTTATCAAGTAAAAGAAAATGATACTTTATGCAGTATTGCAAAACTTTTTGGAGTAAGAAAAAACATAATTGTAAATCCTAATATGAAAATAGGAAGTAATCTAAAACTAACTTTAAATAGTAAATGTGTTAATTATACAATTAAAGAAAATGACACAATAGATAATATCGCATCTAATTATAATATTGATATAAATAATATTCATATACCTAATGATTATTTTACGAAAGGAGAAGTTATTAACATTGTTATTAACGATATGGGTACAACGAATACTGCGCACTATTTTAATTATCTAGGTATTAAACCAAGAAAATCAAATAGTTGGACTGCTTCAATGATAAGAAATATATTAACAAGTCCGTCTATTTATGGGTATTTAACTTGGAATAAAAGAAAAACAGTTAAAATATTACAAAACGGCCAAATAATCAAAAGAAAACCATATTCAAATGATTATATAATTGCGAGAGGAAAACACAAACCTATATTAGATGAACAAACAAAAATAAGAATAGAGGAAAAATTAAAATCAAATAGATCTAAATGTATTTCTAGTGAAAAAGAAATAAAAAATCCACTTGTTGGATTAATGAAGTGCGGTTATTGTGGAAATAGTATGCACAGAAGACCATACTATGAAAAAAAAGACAAAAAGAATAGAAAAAAAAGATGTTATCCTGTTGATAAAAAAAAATTAAGGCTGATTTTAAGAGAAAATAAAGGAAACTATAGTTTAAATGACATTGCACGTTCTTTACACGTTTCCAAGAGTATCGTAGATCACTGGTTTTCAAGTAATGATGAAAAATTTACTATTCCACGCGCTAATAAATGGTATGAATTAAAGAAACTTTTAAACATTAAAACTGATGAATTTGATAAAGCGATAACAACTTTCAAGGAAGTTCCAGAAAATGTACATAGAGACACATTAATTTGTAGTAAATTAAGATGTGAATGTGTTTCTAGCGATTTAGATCTAGTAGAAAAAAAGATATTAGAATCATTAGCAGAGTTAGAAATAGATTATAAATACTACATAAATAATTACGAAAAAGAAATAAAAAAGCAAATAGACACTAATAAAGACTTACTAGATATTATTAATAGTAAAATAAATAAATGTAAGATGCAAATAGAAAAAGCCTGTGAATTAGTGGAAAATGGTACTTATACTAAAGAATTATTTATTAATAGAACAAATACTTTAAATTTAGAATTGGATAAATTGAAAGATAAAAAAAATCAAATTATAAAAAATAAAGATGTTGATAAGGAACTGAAAAGTAAAAAGAAAATAGTTCCAATAATAGAATTAATTTTAAAACAATATTCTGATGAACTAACACCTGAAGAAAAAAATAAACTATTAAATTTAGTTATAGAAAAAATAATTTATAAAAAGGATAAAGGCGGAAAGGATAATAAAAACAACTTTTCTCTAGATATTATCTTGCACGATTTTGATTGACAACTTAAATGTACTAATGAAATGGCACATCTTGAAATAATAAGTGCGATGGTATATCAACTTTTAGATGGTGCGACTCCTGAAGAGTTAAAAAAAGCAGGTCTTGGAAGTCAGTATACTGAACACAAAAATGCTGTTTACCCACAAAATGCTAACGGAATACCTTTTACTGCCGCATATTTTGCTGTAACTGGTGATCCTTTAACAGATCTTGCTGAAGATATGGCTGCTGAACAAAAGGCAAGAACAGTATATGAAAATCTAATGGATTTAACTGATGATGAAGATATTTTAGCACCTCTTTCATTCTTAAGAGAAAGAGAAGTTGTCCATTATGAAAGATTTAAAGCATTATATGAAGAATATGCTAAAAAAAGGCTTGGGGACAAAAGTTATTTAATATAAAAAAAATCTATATTGATGTTTGATATTTTAAATTAACATCATATAGAATTTTTTTTATTTTTCTTTTTTTATTGCCATATTAAAATGTTCTCTTACTTTTTGTTCAAGTTCATCTCTTAATTTATCATTTTCTTTTAATAATGCTTTAACAGTTTCTTTACCTTGACCTAACTTTTCCCCATTATATGAGTACCACGCACCGCTTTTATCAATAATACCTGCTTCAACACCTAAATCAATTATTTCAGAAACTCTACTTACACCTTCGCCATACATAATTTCAACAACAGCTGTTTTAAATGGTGGCGCAACTTTATTTTTTACAATCTTAACTGTAGTTTTATTACCGATAACACTATCACCTTGTTTTATTTGTTCACTACGTCTTACATCCATTCTAATTGTTGAATAGAATTTTAATGCTCTTCCTCCTGGTGTAGTTTCAGGATTACCAAACATAACACCAACTTTTTCTCTTAATTGGTTAATAAAAATTGCAATTGTATTTGTTTTATTAATTGTTCCAGATAATTTTCTAAGAGCTTGACTCATTAATCTTGCTTGAAGACCAACATGTGAATCACCCATTTCACCCTCTATTTCAGCCTGTGGTACAAGTGCTGCAACTGAGTCTATTACAACTATATTTATTGCTTCACTTCTAACTAATGCTTCACAAATTTCAAGTGCTTGTTCACCTGTATCTGGTTGAGAAAGTAATAACTCATTTATGTTTACTCCTAAATTTTTAGCATATACTGGATCTAGTGCATGTTCAGCATCTATAAAAGCTGCTCTTCCACCTGCTTTTTGAATTTCTGCTATTGCATGAAGTGCAAATGTAGTTTTACCAGATGATTCTGGTCCATATATTTCAATAATTCTTCCTTTAGGATATCCTCCAACACCTAAAGCTAAATCAAGTGTTAATGATCCACTTGGTGATACTGCTATTTCATTATGAGTATCATCACCAAGTTTCATTATTGCCCCTTTACCAAATTGCTTTTCTATATCTAAAAGAACTTGCGATAATATCTTGTCCTTATCTGTTTCATTTGTTTTTGCCATCTATTTTTCCTCCTTGTAGCTTAATACATTTCTATTATAACGCAACTTAAAAACAAAATCAAGTGTTTTTCAAACATTTGTTCTATTTCTATTTTCTAATGAAATTTTTCTTTCTAACTATTCATAATTCTAATGTTTATTTTCCGAATGATTACCTCCTCTCACTTGTATAAAATAACCCTTTCATATGTTATATTCTCTCTTTATAAGTAAAATTCCCCTAGAATTTAAAAAAAATATGATTTTTTCATCATATTTTAATCTTGTTTCTTAAATAAATATTTTTTATAAGCTTCATAATATTCAACACCAGATATTAATGATAATATTGTACCAGCGATTAAAAAGAAATCATCAGCAGCAATATTTATTAAACCAAATGGTAAATTGCCAAAAAGTTTAAGTGTTAAACCTATCATTAAAAATGCAGTTTTAAATTTTCCTGTATAACCTGCTGGAACTACTTCACCATTTGTATTTGCAAAAAGTCTAATAGTATTAACTATCATATCTCTCATTACAACTATTACAGGAATAATTGGATGTATATAACCATATGCTGATAAAATTATAAGCAGACTATTTACTGATAACTTATCCGCAATTGGATCCATTAACTTTCCATAATCACTTACATTATTATATTTTCTTGCTAAATGTCCATCTAAGAAATCTGTTATAGAAGAAAGTATAAATAAAACTCCAACTATAATCATTTTTGTGTCCATTATTAATATATCATTAACAAGGAATTTTTTAAAACTTACATTTATCATGTCAAATGGAAATACCAATATAATAATTATTATAATTGACATAATTAATCTTGAATTAGTAAGTCTATTAGGCAAATTTTTATTCTTCATAACTACCCCTCTACTCCTTATCACTTATTTTAATATTATCGCTTGAATTACTATTTTTGCTATTATTATAAGCTGTAACACCTACAAATACTGCGATTAATACAACTAATATTATAATTAGTATAAGTGGTAATTTACTCTTTTCTTTTTCTTCTTTTGTATATGGAGATGCAATCTTATCTTCTTTTTCTTTTGCTTTACTTGCTTTTTCTATATCATCTATAGGTATCTTAGAAGTAGATTCAAATACATATTCATTAAATTCATCTATTATTTGTTCAGAATTAAGTCCTAAGTATTTAGCATAGTCTGTTATCATACATTTAAGTAAAAATATATCTTTAAATGTTTTATAATTTCCAGATTCTATTGCTTCAAGTTGAGAAACTTTATAATTTAAATCCTCCGCGGCCTCCTCTATAGACACCCCATTTTGTTCTCTTGATTCTTTTAGAACTTCTCCTATTTCTTTCAAACATTTCACTCCTTACAATTTAAAAAAATAATAATTTTAATAAGCCATGTTCTGTACCTATCACTAGGTGGTAAACATTTATCTATGATTAACTCATCCTATGCTTAGTTCTTTTTTTCCTTGCACAGGTTCCCCTACCATATTTTGGGTTTCTCGCTTGCGGAGTTTACCAATCGTTTCACTTTTTCCTTTCGGAAAAATATCGTCACTGCGGCACTTTATGACTACTAAATCCATAGAAAACCTTAGGATTATTCATCGTCGTTAGCATAAACTACTATAGGTTATTTTTTCCCTATACACAAACACTACTCTCATCACAGAAGAGTGCGAGCATGGACTTTCCTCTACATATAAATGCAGCGTTTACCTAAAAATTATTATTCATTATCATTATTTCTTCCATAAATTATTTTTTCTAATTCGGAAATTCTACGAAGTAAGTCAACATTAGTCACTTGTCTTTCGCTATTTTTTACAATATCCATATTGGCTTTAGCATTTCTAAGTTTTTGCTTAAGTTCAAGAATTTGATTATTCAAAGCATCGATTTGTCTATCTTTTTCTCTAATCATACTGTTATATGCATTATAATCACTTATAACCATATCAAGTACTTTATCAACTTCTTGAGGTCTATATCCTCTAGCATCAACTTTAAAATCCCAATTATAAAGCATATCTGGATTTAACAAAATTTCCTTTGACACTTTTGCCTCACCTCTTTTAAGTAATTATCACAGAAAAAGGTCTATTTGTCAATAGACATATATTTACTTTATTTGTTTACAAACACATTAACATTAAATCTAATTTACTATCTTCTACATCCTCAATCATATTATCAATTACATATATAAGATATAAATTATTCATTTTGTTTTTCTCCTTTATTATTAAGTTATCACAAAACTAAATTAGTTTCATTACAATCGACAAACAAAGATAATTATAGATATAATTAGATTATAGAATTCAATTTTTTTAAAAGAAAATATATCAAATTTTTTCAATATATAGTATAATTAATATGGTGGTTATAATGAATTACCCAAATAAAAAGGAAATTATTAATGAAAATTATATATATTATGGAAAAAGAGGTATGAACTTAGAAGATGATATTAATTCATCAAATAAATATTATCTTGATAATGATATAGCGGTTATATATAAAAAACCTACTCCAATAAAAGTGGTTAAAGTAGATTATAATAAAAGAATTAATACAAAAATAACAGAAGCATATTATGAAATACCTTCTACTACTGACTATAATGGTATATATAAAGGAAAATATATAGACTTTGAAGCAAAAGAAACAAAATCTAAGACATCTTTTTCATTAAATAATATTCATAAACACCAAATTGATCATTTAATTAAAGTTAAGAATCATGGTGGAATATCTTTTTTAATAATTAGATTTACGACGATAAATAAAACATTTTTATTAGAAACTCAAAAATTAGAAGAATTCCTATATAATAATGAAAGAAAATCAATACCTCTTTCATATATTAATGATAATGGTTATTTGATTAATGAAAATTATAACCCAAGATTAGAATATATAAAAATAGTAGATGAGATAATGATTTAAAATACATTATGTCTATATATTTTGTTTTCCATATATAAACATAATTTATGATAAATAAAAAAAAGATAAAGGTGGCTGATAAAATGATGAAAAAAACAAACAAAAAAACAAGTACAAAGAAAACTAAATCAAATGATACTGTAGTTAAACAAAAGAAAAAGAAAAAAGTTAAAAAAATATTAAAATTATTACTTAATATATTCTTACTTTTATTGCTTATTGGATTAATTGGTGGAATAGTATTTGCAGTATACATAGTTGTAAAAGCTCCAAATTTTGATCCAAAAAACTTATATAGTACAGAATCATCTATAGTATATGATAAAAACGGAAAACAAATTACTAAACTTGGTGTTGAAAAAAGAAAAAACGTTAATTATGACGATTTACCACAAGTTTTAGTTGATGCAATTATCGCAACAGAGGATTCAAGATTTATGCAACATAATGGTTTTGATTTACCTCGTTTCTTAAAAGCATCCGCAGGACAAGTAGTAAATAAAATAACAGGTCATGGTAATGCTGGTGGTGGATCAACACTTACAATGCAAGTTTCAAAAAATAACTATACATCTGTTGAATCATCCGGTTTTGAAGGAATAGTTAGAAAATTTACAGATATATATATTTCAATATTTAAACTTGAAAAAAATTATTCAAAGGAAGAAATAATGGAATTTTATGTAAATATACCATATCTTGGAAATAACTCATATGGTGTTGAACAAGCATGTCAAAGTTATTTTGGAAAATCTGTTTCTGATATTAACTTAAGTGAGGCATCTTTAATTGCTGGTTTATTCCAAGCACCTGCTTCATATGATCCATATAGACATCCAGATTATGCAGAAGAAAGAAGAAATACAGTTCTATACCTAATGCAAAGACATGGATATATTACTAAAGAAGAAGCAGAAGATGCTAAAAAAATTTCAGTAACAAGTCTTCTTAGATCATCAAATCCAGAGAGTGAATCAAACGAATATCAATCATATATAGATGTAGTAATTGATGAAGTTGAAGAAAAAACTGGTAATAATCCTTATACAACAGGAATGAAAATATATACAAATCTAGATACTGATAAACAAACCGTATTAAATGATTTAATGAATGGTAAAACATGGACTTGGAAAGATGATAAAGTTCAAGCTGGTGTTGCAATTGTTGATGTTAATACTGGTGCTTTAGTTGCTGTTGGTGGTGGTAGAAATAGAACTGGTGCAAGACAGCTTAACTATGCAACTGATATAACAAGACAAATAGGATCATGTGCTAAACCATTATTTGATTATGGTCCAGCATTGGAATATAATAATGCAGGATTAGCATCACAGGTATATGATGGACCTCACGGATATTCAAGCGGCATTTCTATACGAAATGTTGATGGTAGTTATGGTGGTACAATGACTTACAAATATGCACTTGCTGCATCAAGAAATATACCTGCACTTAAAGTATTCCAATCAACAGAAAATGCAAAAATAAAAGAATTCGTTACTAATCTTGGAATAACTCCTGAAGTATGTAGCGGTGATTATAAATATGATAAAAAAAGAAAAGTTTGTGTAAATAAAAAAGACAAGAATGATACAAAAGCAACTTCAGACTTACACGAAGCACATGCACTTGGTGCATTTAGTGGATCAAATCCAAGGGATATGGCTGCTGCATATGCTGCATTTGCGAATGGTGGTTATTATGCTGAACCTTATGCAATAAATAAAGTAGAATATATTGATTCAGATAAAACTGTAAGTTTAAAAAGTAAAAGAACAAGAGTTATGTCAGATTCAACCGCATATATGATAACTGACGCATTAACATATGCTGTTTCTGGTTATGGAAATATTGGTGGATCTGTTAGTGGTGTACAACTTGCTGCTAAAACTGGTACAACAATGTTTGATGAATCTGCTAGAAGAGAAAATGGTTATCCTTCTTCAGCAAATATGGATATGTGGGTAACTGGTTATACTCCTGAATATGCTGTATCATTATGGTATGGTTATACAGAAGCAGAAAAAGGATATTACTTAGGAAGTGAAGGATATTCAGTTCGTGGTAAAATATTTAGACAAATAATATCAAATATATCTGACAGAAGTGGTAGTAAAAAATTTACAGTACCAAATAGTGTTGTAAAAGTAACTGTAGAAAAAGAAACATCACCTTTAATGCTTCCATCTGCTAATACACCAGATAACATGAAAGTTACAGAATACTTCAAAAAAGGAACTCAACCTACCGAAGTATCACCAAGATATAATGCCCTTCCTAATGCATCTGGATTAACTGCTAAAACAAATGGTAATCAAGTAGAATTAACTTGGGCAGCTGCTACTAAACCAGAATATTTAACTGATGATTATTTCAGAAAAAATTATAAAAACTATTTTGGTAGTAGTTTAGAAACAGCACTTTCAGTTAGAAAAGCATCTGATGGCGAATTTGGATATGAAGTTCTTGTTAAAGATAATAATACAGGAACAACTAATTCATTAGGATTCACAACAGAAACATCATTTAAAACTACAAAAATAAATAGTAATGTTACATATATAGTTAAAACTAAACTTGCTAATTTAGGATGTACTGCAAGTTCTGGTATAACTACAACTGTTAAAGGTGAACCTGAAAAAACTAGTAGTCTTCTTACATATGAAGTTATTGGTAATTCAAAAGATACTGCAACTGTAGGAAGTAGTTATACAGACTCTGGTATAAAAGTATTTAGTGATGGAATTGATGTTACTAGTAAAGCAAAAATAACAGTTTCTTGTGCTGAACTTGGAACAAGTGGTAAATCTCAAAAAGATTCATATACATTCACTAAAGCTGGAACCTATACATTAAAATACTCAATTTCATACAACGGTTCAACGGAAACCGCAACTAGAATAATTACAGTAAGTGATTCATCAAGTGGAACTGGCGGAAGTTCTGGTAATGATACAAATCAAACAACAAAGACAAATTAATAATATAAAAGACATATCAAATTTGATATGTCTTTATTCATTTAACCAATCATAATCATATATTTCTTCAATGTATTCATCTTTCTTACTTTTATTTATAATATCGGAAGACGTTTTATACCCTTTTTTATTCCATTCAAAGAGTATTTTATCAATATATCTTATACTATTAACACCACTTAATATTGCTTCTTTTAAGGCTGCTTCAATAAGTTCTAAAGGTATATTACTTTCAATCCATTTACTTATTGTTTCATATTCTACAGGTGATAAAGTTCTTCCAAATTCTTTTTCAAATTTAGAATATATATCGGAAGAATTATCTTTTTTATCATTTTCTATTAAATAAGAATTAATTTTTTCATAAAATAAATCTAATGATATATACTCTTCTATTATTCCATTATTCTTACTCATTTCAATTGATATATAATTTTTTTCTATTAAACTACTAATTATATTTAAAACTTCATTTTCTTCTAAATATAAATCTTTAGATATTTTTTTATTATCTAATATTAATTTTTCATTGCAATTTAATAAATATATAAGTATTAATATTTCATTATTTTCTAAATCAAATTTTTTATAATATTTAATAAAATAATTTGGTATTATTAAATGATTATTAACAACCATTAAACTTTCTATAACATTTTTATTCAAAATATCACCTAATTTCTATAATTATTCATTATATATTCTATAAGAATAGATTTTTCATTTTTTAACTTATTATACAATATTTGTTTTTCTAAATCTACATAAATTTTATCAATATTTTCTTTACTAGTTAATTTCATAATATCATATACATCAATATCTATATTTTTTCTATCATGTATTTGTAAATTATCATATCTAGTTTTATAATCTATGTCTATATTTAATATTAGAGATGACGTACTTATTATATTAAAGTCATATTTATATAACATATAATCATCTATATAACCTTTTTCTATAATACTTTTTATTGCATTAATTTTATTTTTTTCTTTTTTAGAAAAATTATAATCATCTGAATATAAAACTTGTGCCCAAACTCCAATATAATTATCACAGTCAATAATCATATTTTTATGGCTTATTTTAAGTACTTTGCCTAATTTTAAACCATCTATAAGTTTAAATGCATTATTTGCTCTATTATGCCTAAAAATAATATTTAATTCATCTTTTATTCTATCAAAAGAAATATACTCTAGTCTATCTTTATATTTAGTAATTGAAGAAATTAAATTATTATCTAAATCAAAATCATATATACTTGCAAATCTAATAGCTCTAAGTATTCTTAATGGATCATCATATATCTTTTTATCAGAATCACTTATTACCCTTATAACCTTATTATTAATATCATTAATTCCACTTAATAAATCTATATAATCTTCATTTTTATCTATACAAATAGAATTTATAGTAAAATCTCTTCTAATTAAATCCTCTTTTAAATCGTTAATATATTCTATTTTATATGGTCTTCTATCATTATCCTTATAAAATTCTTTTCTAAAAGTTGTTATTTCAAATTCATAACCATTATATGGTAAAATAATACACCCATAATTATTTGAACATTTTTTATTAAATATTTTATTTAACTCATCTGGTTTAGCATTTGTAATAATATCTATATCATTAGATTCAATACCAAGTATTTTATCTCTAACATATCCACCGACAATATATGCTTTATAACCATTATTTTCTAATATATTTAATATTTTAATCGCACTCTCATACATAATACCACCATAAAAATTATATCATAAAACGAGAAAAACCACTCAATATGAATGGTTTTTTAATTATTTATTAACTGATTCTTTTAATTTGCTTCCAGCTTTGAATGAAACGCTATTTCTAGCAGCAATCTTAACTGGTAATCCAGTTTTTGGATTTCTTCCTTCTCTAGCTTCTCTTCTAGATACTCCAAATGATCCAAATCCAGTTAATGTGATTTTTTCTCCTTTTTGTAATGTTTCAGCAACTGCACTCATGAATGCTTCTAATGCACGAGATGAATCTGCTTTTGTTAATCCAGATTTAGCTGCCATTGCTTCGATTAATTCTGCTTTTGTCATGTTATAAACCTCCGTATTTTGACTTATTAATAAGCATACTATGCTTATAAATATAGGATACCATCTTTTTATAATTTTTACAATACTTTTTTATATTTTTCCTTTAAAAATAAAAGAAATGCAGCACTTATTTAAGCTGCATTTGAGAAAAATGACTGTATATTATTTGGTGTAGTATTTTTAGAATTGTCTGAGCCTGATAATATTGTATCTAAAGGTACTACATTTTCATCTTTTTTAATATCGTATTTGATTATTGTTTTTGGTACTTTATATTTAGACCATACGCCTAATATTGTTTGAACTTTTGCTTCTGTAGAATTTGCTATTTTAGCTGGTTCAGAAGGTTCATTAATAATTACTTCTGATATTTCTTCTTTAGATACTGGTTCATCAATTTTATTTCCATCAAGTATTGAATTCACCTCTTCCTCATTAAGAGGAACATTATTATTAACATCAACTTTTGATTCTATATTTACTGGAATATTTGGCGCAGGTACTTCAAATGTTGGAACTTTTACTTCTGATTCAGTATTTGATGTTTTAATTAAATTTGATGTTGATAAATCTAAACTAGGCATTCCAACAATTTTATTTTCATCTTTATTTTCATTATCTTGAGTATTCAAATCTGTAATTACATTTTCAGTAAGAACGTTTAGGTTAATGGGTTCTTTAGTAGTTTGATCTAAATTTTCATCAATTGTACCAACATTCTGTTCTATGTTGGAATCAACTTGTAAATTTACTTTTGAATCATCCTCTGTTAACTCTTCTGAATTATTATTAATTTCTTCCACATCTGTATTGATATTAACTATATTTTGACTTTCATCATTTAAATCTTCAGAATTTTCACCCTTATTAATTGCATCTTCATTATCATTGGCATTAATTACTTCAATTTGATTTTCTTTTGTATCTATTTTGCTAACATTATCTTTTAATTCATTAACATTTTCTTCCTCACCAATTATTTTTTCTTCTTTAGTATCATCTTTTTCTATAAATTTTGGAATTCTACTCAAAAATTCTTCGTTTTCTTCCTTTTTCATATTGTTACTATTATATAATTTTTTTAACATTTCATATGGATTATCATTTTCTACTACTTTTTCTTCATTCGATTTAAATTTTTCTATTATTTCATTAACTATATTTATAGTCGTTTCAGATATTATAGAATTTTCAATTGAATTAAATACTAGGATAATATCATTTAAATCAGTTGGTTGAATATGTACGACTGTATTCAATGTTTCAACCTTCATTCCTTGATTTGTACTCAATGTTTCAATTTCTTCAATAGTAGATACTTTATCTATTTCTTTATCTATTTCTTCGATTTCATTTATAATATCACCATATTCTTTAAGCAAAACTGAACATATATCAATCAAGTCTTTTTTTTGTTTCCTTTCTGGTTTAATATTTTCTAAAATATCATGCTTTTTTTGGACTTCATCAATAGAAATAATTTTATTATTTTCGCCACCTTCTTGATATTCATTCTTTAAAATTAATAATTCTTTTTCGATATTTTTTATTTTATCTAATGTTTCTATAATTTTTTTTTCAAGTTCTTTCTTTCTTAAAAGAACCCCCTTTTTTGAATCATACAATTGTATTAAAACTTCAAGTTCATCATCCGATAATTTTGTAATATCCATGATTCTCACCTCTCAATCTTATTTATCATTTTCTCTTAATGATTTATATGTTTCTGAAAAGATTTTATATGCTTCTTGCCTTTCATCTTCATTATCTAAATCTTTCATTATTTCTTTACTATCTTCTTTTACTATTTTAGATGCATATATTGATACATTATTATTATCTGTATTTTTGATAAAATAATATATATATTCGTTTTTTGTATTTTCAGTATTAATTCTAGTAATTAAAGTTGCTTCTTTCTTTTCGCCATTTTTTAATTTTATTTCAAATTTATCTCCCATTTTATTCCTCCTAAATTATTACATTGACATAATTTGTGTTTCTTTTTGTTCCTGATTATTTGATTCAAATAATTGCCTATATATCTTTTGAATTTTTATTGAACTTTTAATATTATTTATTTTTTGATTTTCTTCTTGTTTTTTATAATTTTTTTCTAAATCTGATAATCGTTGATTTAAAATTTTAGATTCATTCATTTCGTCATTATGTAGATCACATAATTTTTGATGTATATCTTGAACATACCCAATTATTTTTCCAACTGATGATTTAAATTCGAATTTCATTTCATTAATAGTTGAATCTTTACCCTTCGCAATTACGCTTGTAATTTTATTTTTTATTTTAGGTTTATTTGTAACTTTAACTTTAGGCTCATTTACCTTTATACCTATTAGATTTATTGATTCATTATTATTTACTTTTTTATCTGTTTCTTTGTTTAACTTTTCATATTCCAATTTTTTTGACTTTAACTGAATTTGCTTTTTTTTAATTTCTCTAATTTTCTCTATATATTCATTTGCATTATTTTTAGATGCAAGATCATAGGCAGAAATTTCCGGATATTTTTCTTTTAATTCAGATATACTGCTTTCAAGATTATCCATTTCTTTTTTCTTTTCAGCCAATTTTGAATTTGTTTCTTCTAAATCTTCCATAACTGCCTCCTTTTTATATTTTTAAATTTTTAAAAGCTGTTGAAAACAGCTCAAAAGCAATCTTTTTTTCTTCCTCATTTTCTATTTCAATAATTTCTTCTGTTCCATCTTCATTTACTTTAATTCTAGATGAAAATAACAAATAATCATTATTTGTATTTTTTTCACCATCAACATTATAATAGATATATTCAATGTCAGTATTTTCTAATTCTAATCTAGTAACTATATGCGCTATTTTATCAATACCATTAATATTTATTTCAAATTCACCCATAAACATACCCTTTTCTATTATAATCTTCTTATTATATATAAATATCATACCATTTTCTTTCAAAATAGTCCATATTTTTAAAGAAAAAAAGTAAAAATAAAAAGATATTAAATAAACAATTATTATATCTTTTCTATTTTTTTTGTTAAAGTTTTTTCATTAATCCTATTTTTAACACCTGTTGTAAATAATGAAATTTTCTTCTTTATTTCCTTTAATTTTTCTAATTTTATTTTCTTTTTACTTAATATAAATGGTTTAGTAAGCTTCTGCATTTTTTCAATTTCTTCTTTTGTTTTATTATTTCTTTGATAACTCATTACAATCATTAATTCTTCTTCAATAACTTGCTTCCTAATATATTCCGAATTATAACCATAAAGTTGTTTCTTTAAATTCATTATATAATTTTTACATCTATTTATTTGATCATCTAAGGAAAGCAATTCTTTATTTTCATTTCTAGATAAATATGTTTTTCTAAGTTCGAATTCATTTTTCTTTTGTTCTAAATTTTTTATTCTATTTAAATAACTATCAATAATGTTTTCAAGCTCCTCTATACCAGCATTTTTTATATCTTTTTCGTCTCCTTCAAACGTACCATACCTAACTATATCAAGTTCTTTCTTATTGTTTTCATAAGTTGTTCTAAACATTTTTTATTTCCTCCTATTTTAACTAACCAATCTTTATAATATACTAATAAGAAAGAATAGTCCATATTTTTTACATTTATTTACAAAAAAAAAAGACCTTGAAGTCTTTATTTATATTTTCTATTTAATAAACTCAAGAATAATGCAACTATAACAATATTTGATAATGATACAAGAATATTATTAACATTTGCCTTATTATATGATTCATTTTCTTTCTTTTCTGCAATATAACTTGCATAACAATTATCTTTAATTGTTTGTTGATCAATTTCTTCCATAGGGATTTTATCTAAATCACAAATTTGTTTTGAATAATCAGAATAAGATAATGTTACATCTTTATTAAATATCCTTATCCCTACTCCAAATGTAATTACAATAGCCGCAATAAGCCATATTACAAGTATTGAGTTAATTACTTTTAAAACTATATCTTTTTCTTTTGAAAATAATTTTGCCATTTTTTCCTCCTAATTAAATATAACTAAGTAGTATTTTTTCTTTCCCCTTCTTACTACTATATATTTATTATATAACGCTTTTTCTTTATTTACAAGCATATCAGTAGTATTTATTTTTTCTCCATTAATACTTATTGAACCATTATTAATAAATTCTCTTGCTTCTCTTTTACTTGATAAAATTTTAGTGTTTACAAGCATATCAACAATATTCATTTCTTCTGTTATTGTTTCTGTCTGAACTCCAGATAATGCATCTTTTAATTCATTTTCTGAAAGTGATGCAATATCACCACTAAATAATGCTTCTGTTATTTTTAATGCTTTATTATATTCTTCTGTACCATGTAAATCAGTTATAATTTCTTTTGCAAGTGTTTTTTGAGCCATTCTTTTTTCTGGACATTCTTTATGTTCACTCATAACTTTTTCAATTTCTTCTTTACTCAAGAATGTAAATACCTTCAAATATTCTTCTACTTTTTCATCACTGCTATTTATTAAATATTGATATATTTCATAACTTGATGTTTTATTTATATCAAGCCATAATGCATTTCCTTCTGATTTTCCAAATTTCTTACCATTTGAATCTAATATTAAAGGCATTGTAAATGCATATGCTTTTTTACCTAATTTTTTGTTTATTAATTCAATTCCAGTTGTTATATTTCCCCATTGATCAGAGCCTGCAGCTTGCATTATACAATTTTTTTCTTCATATAAATGTACAAAGTCATTACCTTGTAATAATGTATAAGTAAACTCCGCAAATGTTATACCCGTTTCAAGTCTTCTACTAATAATATCTTTATTAAGCATATAATTAACATTAATATATTTTCCTGTATCTCTTAAAAAATCAAGAATATTAACATCTTTGTACCAATCATAATTATTAACTACTTCAACATTACCATCAAATATCTTTTCAACTTGTTTTTTTATAGATTCTACATTATTTAAAACTGTTTCTTTTGAGATAATTTCTCTTTCTGATGTCGGTCTTGGATCACCTATCATACCAGTCGCTCCTCCAACCAATAATATTGGATGAAATCCTACTTTTGCAAGTCTCTTAGCAGTTACTAAACTAGAATAATGTCCAATATGAAGACTATCAGCAGTAGGATCTGTTCCCCAATAGAAACATGCCTTCTTTTCGTTTATTATTTTTTCTAAATCATCTCCAGCCTCATCTTTTATTAGACCTCTCCATTTTAATTCATCATAAAAATTCATAATTTTTCCTCCTAATACTTAAAAAAAGTCCATGATGTAAGGACGATTAAACGCGGTACCACCTTACTTCATAGACTTTTCTATGCTCTTTTTTCATTTAACGCATGAATTTACGCTTTAATTCATAATATTGTAATTTCATTATTATTATGCTTAGTTTTCAGCAAACCACTAAGTCTCTTTTTTCATAAATAATAATTACTTATATATTAATCACAATCAAATTACAATTATATTTTATTATAAAGATAACATTTAGTCAATACTAATCATTTTCATGTATTTCTTTTATTATCTTTTCTATTTTATTTCCATAATCTATTGATTCATCAAATACAAAATGAAGTTCTGGGATTTTTCTCATTTCTAATTTTCTTTTCATAAGTTCACTTCTAATGAATCCTTTTGCTCCATTTAAATCATGAATACATTTATCTCTATTCTCATCATTTAAAACTGTACAATAAACTTTTGCATAAGATAAATCGCTAGATAAATCTAAATGTGTTATTGTTACAAATTTTATATCTTCATCTTTTATTTCAGTCATTAAAATTGAACTGATTTCTTTAACAAGTAAATTTGCAAGTCTTTCTGTTTTAATACTCATTTTAACACCTCTTATTCTGGTCTGTATACTTTTGTTTTACTTTCGTCTAATTTTACATTTTTTCTTTGTTTTATATAGTTTAAAGAATTATTAAACAAATCTACCTTGGTTGATTCTTTTATTAAATTAGATACATGACTTAATAGTTCTTTATTATCTTCTATTAGTTCTTCAAGTGCACCACTTTCCTTTGTGTTTTCTTTACCTTTTTTAATTTCTATATATGAAGAATTTTCATCTTTTTGATTAAATAAGATACATATAAAAATATCATTCACTCTAATTGTTATCTTTGATTCTTCATAAGTCCAAATAAAGAAAAATGAAATTTTATCATTATCATAATTTATAGAAAAATCTTGTGTTTGTTCTTTAAATGTCTTAACCAAAATATACTCATCATTTAACATAACGGCACATCTATCTAATATATTTCTATCCGAATGTTTATTTTTTATACCATTATAACAATCAAATTTGTTTTTTCCATCTTTTATACATATATGACACATAGTGTGCATATTTTTTTCTTTTTCTCTAGAATATCTTGGATTTTTTACTATATTTCCAATAAAATACCCATCTTTATCAAGGTAATACAAATTAGATTTTTTTATATCAAATGTTCCAACCTTTGTATTACCTTTTTTTATATCTATACTTTCAAATAATGGGATTTCACCTTTTTTTAAATCTATATCATATCCAATAAAATTTAATAATTCTCTTTGTGCTTCTATTATACTTAATAACTTCTCCATAAACTTCCCCCAAAAGTGTATTTATAACTATCTTTTTATTTCAACCATTTCATATGCTTCAATTACATCTTTTTCTTTTATATCATTATAATTTTCAAGAGTAATACCACATTCAAATCCTTTTTTAACTTCTTTAGCTTGATCTTTTTCTTTTTGAATTGTATTAATTGCACCA
>ERZ773139.488-NODE-488-length-52847-cov-5.615036_pt1 | contig 52847 bp, 55 predicted proteins | sample MGYA00580854_ERZ773139 | MGnify/ENA primary metagenome ERZ773139 (study PRJEB29015, sample SAMEA2737809) | human gut metagenome | biome: human gut; feature: human-associated habitat; material: faeces | place: China | collected 2012 ...
AACAGCGCGCCTGCCGACCCAAGCGCCACTTTGGGTAACAGACGCGCTATGTACTGATTATTGCAAGGATGTCGTCTCCTTACCGGAAGATGAACCGAGCAATAGCTGCTGAAATTGACGGTTTCAAGAGGGCGGAATACAAGTAATTTCGCTGTTCGGGTGTCCTAAAACCATTGATATTACTGTGTTTTTTGAAAAATGCTGTATCACCACTCGCACCAGGCTTGTCAGCCAATTTTGATGACACTGCGTCAAACGCAGTGTCATCAATGCTTTCCGGGCTTAAAAGGCTCGGAAATTTTTTTATTTTTCCATTGATGACAAACGCCGTTTTCATGCAACTGAGGAGACTTGAACTACCCAAACCGGGTTTTGAGCCATTTTATCTCTCCTCTGCCGCAGATTTCTGAAAATTCTTTCGAGATTCTCAAAAAATAAATATCACAAAAATTTAAGCGCCGGATTGTTAGTTTTGTAGAATCAACAATCCGGCGCTTTTGTCATATCTGGAGGCGAGTTAATGAGCGAGCAAGTTAGATAAACAACAAAATATTAAATCGGTAAGGCCGGGGCTTTTGAAAAATCAAAGGTTCCGGCCTTTTGACGTTTAGGAGGGATTCAAGTGAAAAACTACGAAATCAAACGGGCGTTCAAGAATCTGCCGGATGCCGGATTACCGGACAACGAGCCGGTGATGTGCCGCGAATATGATCAGTGCGATGGGTGCAATTATCCCGCGCACGGTTTTATCTGTTGGCACGGCGACGGCAAATGCCTGAGAACTGAAATGCGGGAGGTGAAGAAATGATCATCCATAGAACATTCTACAACTGTGTTTTCTCTTAAGCCTTTCACCCTCAGGGGAGACATATTCTTCATCAGGCAATGAGTAATCAATATACGTAAAAAACATAGGCTGTCCAACAAGAAGGGTCAGAAGATTTTTGAGTTATGAGGCATGATTGATCTATGAAAAGGGAACCAAGAAAATGGGTAATTGCACTTGCCGTTATCTTAGCCCTGTTCGGACTCTATAATCTGATCTGGTATACTGTTGTTTGGAATAAGTACGGAAAGCTCACGGAAGGCATGAAGGAACTGTACTACCATCGGACATATGTGATTGACGAATTGGACGGATATACCTATAACGTAAAGATTCCGGATTACCTGAGCTTTACAGGCAATCTCGGAATTCAAAAGAGTCAGGACAGTGACTGTGCCTTGATTATTTGGCCCGGAATTTTCAAGGAAACGGAGTATGGCGTTTTTCTTGAAGAGGAGAACGGCAGAAGCTACGCGGTCGAGTTAACTGCCGACGCAGAGCCTGCGGCGATCGGCGTGACGTTTGACCATGTCACGGCCGAGGAGTTCTGCGCTGCGATGAACATGATGTATTCGGATTACTTCCCCGTTGGCGTCAAATACGGCGTCGACCGGCCGGAGTTTTACGCCGATCTTGCCAAGGCGTTCCTGTTCGACAAGGACGGTCCGGCACCTTCGGAGAAGCTCGCCGAGTACTATCATGAGGTCGTGGAATAGGGGCGGTTTATGCCTCAAATCGACCGGCATTTTTGTGCTTGAAAATGTGCTTGAGTAAAGTGTACCCAAAGTCAAGGACAAAAATAGTTTTTTAGACACGGAAACGGAGCTGAGAAAACAGTAAGATTTCAGGAGGCAGCAAGGCGGAGATTAGCGGTCTTGCTGCTTGCCTTTAGGCTTTGGGATGGTCAGTGGGCATAGCATCTTCCAAAACTGTTCTTTGAACGATGCTAAAAAGAACACCATGGATTGAGACACATTTTGAACATAGGGGCTTGTCCTCAGGACTTCAATTTCCTTCTGTGTAAAAGTTTTGTTGGACATTCGCTTTCCTCCGATTCTGATCAAGATAATTCTATTCTCAATCCGAACCCGTGTCAAAAGCTATTTTGTCCTGTTTACAGGGACAGTATTTTTGGTGGCTGTCTATTTTTATGGATTCTAAATTGCAGCCTGTCCAGCTTTATGGGTTTTCGAAAAGCCGCCTGTACGAACCTCTGGGTACCGCCATCTTTTTCAGAAACCGCTTTTGTCCTGTTTCTTGGATTCTTCTTTTTCTTCCTGTCCATTTTTATGGGTACAGTTTAAAAATGGGTGTACCCGGAAAAACCGGGTACACCCATTTTTTAGTCAGAACCGGAATTTTTGACCGGTCGAGGTATTTTCTATAGAGCTCTTTCCCGGGAACGCACAGCACTCAGGTCGAAAACTCGGCGAGTATCTTCTCCCTGTCCTCATCCAGAGCGTGGCAGCGCGCGTAATCATCGGTGACTCCCTGACTCTCAAAATACAGCGGGAACTGGCTGACATACACGCTTTTCCCAGAAGCGCCCTCGCCGTCATAGGTATGAGGGACAAAATACCCGTTCACAAGGTTGTGCTCGATCTGCTCCGGTATTTTATATTTATCCGAGAAATGACCGTTTATGCACGCTGGGATATTGCCCGCGCGAAGCTTGGCGAGCAGCTCATCGCCCGTCTGCCGCAATGCGCTCTCCGCACAGCGCTCGACGATCTTCCGGCAGTTTTCCGGATCGTTCACCGCTGTGCGAGTGTTGAAGCGCGCGTCGTCATGCAGATCCTCTATCCCGAAGGCCGCGCAGAAGGCGTCCCAACGTTTTTCATATTCGTTCACGAATATCTGGACATACTTACCGTCCTTCGTTTTATAGGCCTGACCCATCGGGCTTTGGGTCCAGCGGCTTCTGGGCCAGGGGTCATAATACTGCGTGCCTATTGCGCAGTTCTGCGACACCCAGCCGCCGACGCCGTACAGGGAGGTCATGACATAGTCTCCCCTGCCGGTCCTTTCGCGGTTATAGAGCGCAGTCATTATGCCGATGTCCAGATATCCGCCCGTGGTGAAATCGCCCATGCCGGTGATAGGGCAGATCGCGCCGTCCTCGGTCATCATATTGTCGGTCAGCATGCCGTTTATCCCGAAGAAAGCGACGGCGTCCAGTCCCGGATATGAGCTCAGCGGACCGGACTTACCGTAGGCCGTACCATGTGCGTATATGAGGCGCGGATATTTATCCTTTATTGAGTCGTAATCAAGGCCGAGCCGCTCAAGGCCGGCCTGCCGGACGCTCGTGAGAAACACATCGGCCTTCGCAAGCATCCTGTGCAGCAGCTTTATATTCTCCTCGTTCTTCAGATCCAGCGTTATGCACTCTTTCCCGCCGTTGGAAACGTCATGTATGGGGTTTTCCGCATCGGTATAGGGCACGCCGCAGGTCCTTGCGAAAAAGCGCGTAGAGTCGCCGTAGGGCGGCTGCTCGATCTTGATGACACGCGCTCCCTGTGCGCGCAGGTACGCGCCGGCGGACGGCCCCACCCAGTAAGTTGCGAGCTCTATAACAAGGAGCCCCTCCAAAGGCTTTGCCATTTTAACCGTTCCCTTCCTGCTTCTTGATAAGGTAAAAGACTATGTGCATATTTGCGCATGTTTCGCCGTCGGAATTGCTTATGGCAATGTCCATCGGGTACTGCCCCCTGCCATGCTCTTCGATATACGCGATCTTTTCCGCGGCTTCCTGCTCGCTTATCGTAAGATCAATGAACAGATCGCCCTTGGACGCCTTGACATAGTCGACATTCACGCTTTTGATTATCGGCACATACGCGCCGGCGTAGGTGCATTTTATAAGCGTAGCGCCCGAGGCCTCGGCAAAAACGAAGTAACTTCCCGCATAAACGATGCCGACGTGGTTCATGTGCATATAGTTTGCCGGCAGGCGCGTTGCGACATGGCGCTCCTCCACCGTGACCGGTATGATGCCGGCGAGGTTCATATAGTTTATCTTGCTGTGGTTAAGATTTTCCTTTGCGGCGTCGAAAAACGCCTTATCCATCTCTGGCATTTTATACCTCCAGTTAATTGAAAAAGCTTCCGGCAAATAAGCTTATGCCTTTGCCGGGAGCTTTTTCTTATTTTAATATCAGTCCTTCTTGAGCCTGTCACCGCCCATGCCGGACATCTGTGCGGCAGTGAGCCCCGGAATGGCCATAGAGAACACGTCGTTCACGTAGGTGTAATCCCAATAGCCCATGCGGCCGAGAGGCTTGATCTTCAGGAAGTCGATCTTGCCGTCGGGAGTGAGGACATCATCGTCAATATGGACTTCGACGACCTTGGCGATGACCATGTCTATGACGCCCTTCTTGCTCTTGCTGGGGAAGTGGATCGTCTGAACATATTCGCACTCGAACTGGATGGGTGATTCCGCAACGCGCTTTGCGGGGACCTGAATGGAATCGGCCTTGGTCAGACCTGCTGCTTCCCACTCGTCGAGATCGTGGCTGGGGATAGCCGTGATGTTCATCTTATCCTTGAGCGCATAGGGAACCATGTTGTAAACGAAGCTGCCGGTCTCCTCGATGTTGACGAGGGTGTCCTTCTTGCAGGCTTCCTCTTCCGTGCCGGTGGGCTGGAAAGAGATCATGACCATAGGGGGATTGTAGCTGAGATTGTTGAACTGGCTGAAGGGGGCAAGATTGTCTACGCCGTCCGCGCTGACGGTGGATATCCACGCGATAGGACGGGGACCGACACAGGCCTTGAACGGATCTGCCTTGAGACCGTGGTTGTTCAGCTCGGTATTGTAATGCATATGTTTGTCTCCTTTTTTCAGATATATCAGGTGATGCGATCAGCAGAGGCCAATGAGCTTCCAGATGGGCAGGTTGACAAGCGCCGCAACGATGACCAGTGCGCTGTAAACGAAGGTGAGCTTCTGGATCTTATTGAACTCCACATATCCGTTAACTGCGCCGAGACCGGCCATAAGAGTGGCGTTGTATGCGCCGAAGGGCCAGCACTGAACGCCCATGTAGCCGATGAACACGATGACGAGGGTGTTCATGCCAAGCGCTGCACCGAGACCGGCAAAGAGCGCATAGATGAGCGCGCCGGAGGTGAACATGGATGCGACGCCCCAGCGGAGTGCGAACACGACAACGCCGATAGCGATGATGAGCAGGACCTGGCTGGAGGCAACGGGGCCAAGCACGGGAGCGAGAACGCTGGTGAGCCATGCGGGAATGCCATAGGTGCCCATGAGGGAGGCCAGAGTGGAGATGGAGGCAACGAGAGCGATTATCGTCCAGGGGATACGTGCGCCGAAATCGGCCGGCTTGAAGATGCCGAATGCGCCCATCAGAATAAGGCCGATGACGGACCACATAGTGACGGAGATACCGGTCAGGCTTGCGGTGAGCCATCCTGCGACCATGATCGCAAGGATGATAAGGCTGAGCTTCTCATCGCGGCTCATGGGTCCGAGCTCCTTGAGCTTTTCCTTTACAAAGCCCTGGGGAAGAGGCTGGCAGTCCTTGGGCTGGTACAGAAGGCGGATGAGGAAGAAGCCGCCGACAGCGAAAACAAGCAGGAACGGCCAGAAGAACTTGAGCCAGGACCAGAAGTTGAGCAGGGCAAGAGTCTCGTCATCGAGGTATGCCATCATGGTGCCGACATAAACGCAGCCGGTGAAGAAGAAGTTGCCGAGGATACCGGCGGACCAATAGGAGGAAAGGAACAGGCCGGTCGCGCCCTTGCTGTTCTTCTCAAAGCCAAAGGCATCCGCAGCGGGGATGGAGAGCGGGGTCATAAGAGCTGCCTTTGCGGTGATGGAAGGCATCATGGGGCTGACGATAATGCCGGCAGTGTAGAGCGCGAGCATCTGACCGGTGTATGTTCCGGGGAAAATCTGCATGATAACATAAGCTATTCTCTTGAGCACGCCGGTTTTGCTCAGCATTGCGCCGACACCGAATGCGCCGACGAGGAGCCATGTGGTCGTACCGGCAAAGGGTGAGAACGCGGAGGTGAAGTCGGTGAGCTTGAAGAGCACGGCCAGCACGAGGAAGGCAAGGCCGGTCATGAAGTCAGGCATTACGCCGCCGACCATCCAGCAGATGAACCATACAAGCAGGCCGAGATAGCGCATGCTCTCAGCGGTCAGCTCAGCGGGCGGGGTCAGGGTGCCGATGATCAATCCGAGGATAACACCGAGCAGACCACAGACCAGTTTTTTGATGGATACGTTTTTCAAAGTGATCACTCCTTTTGTATTCTCTCTTTCAGACCCGGTGAGGGGCTGTAGGATCCATTAAATATTTTCGAAAGTGGCCTTCTCTTTGAGAGACTCCGGACTCATCCAGCCAAAGCTGCCGGGTACGGGATCCTTCTTCATGCTGCCGGTCGACATTTCGAACACTTCGGTGACACTGGTGTAATCCGCGTAGCCGAGGCGGGACAGGGGGCGAAGCTTTATAATATCAAGTTTGCCGTTCGGGAGAACATAGTTTTCGTCAATGTGCATCCGCACAACGCGTCCGATGACGATGTCCGAGTGGCACTTGGGGTCTGCGCCGGGAAGGCGGATGGTGGTGATATATTCGCACTCGAGCTGGATCGGAGACTCGGCAACTCTCTTTGCCTTCACGATGTCGGAATCGAGCTTTGTCAGCCCTGCTTCGACAAATTCATCGACCTCTCTGCCGGACGGCTTGGAGGTGATATTCATGGCGTCGCGCAGAGAATAAGGGACAAAATTGTGGACAAAGCAGCCAGTATTTTCCGCGTTTACGACGGAGTCCTTGCGGCTTCCGTCAGATTTCGGATGACCGCAGAACATCACATAGGGAGGATTGAAGCCGACATTGCTGAACTGGCTGTAAGGAGCGAGATTGTCAATGCCGTCCTCGCTGACTGTAGAGACCCAGCAGATCGGTCTGGGAACAGCGATAGACTTGAACGGATTCATCCCATTCATCTCAGCAAAATCGCTGTGCAGGGGATCAAAACTTAGCATAGTTGGTTCTCCTTTTTATTAGTTTTCTAAAGTTGGCCATCTTTAGTGATCTACAAATATGTAAGCGGGCTTACTTTTCCTGGGACAGTGCCCGGAGGAGGCAGGGGATAAAGTCCTGCAGCTCTTCTTTTATACCGATATCTGCAATGGAAAATATCGGCGCTTCGGGGTCGGGGTTTATTGCGATTATCGTACCTGACTTGTCCATGCCGGCGGTATGCTGTATCGCGCCGGAGATGCCGCAGGCAATGTAGAGCTTGGGCTTGACGGTCACACCGGACTGACCTATCTGGCATTCAGTAGACGCCCAGCCGGCATCTATTGCCGCTCTAGACGCGCCGACAGCGCCGCCGAGCACACCGGCCAATTGTTCGACGAGCGCGAAGCCCTCTCTGTCACGGCAGCCATAGCCGCCGGCTACGACGATCTCCGCGTCGCGCAGCTTCGCTCCGCCGGTCTCGGCCTTGATGATCTTGACGAGCTTCGTGCGTATATCCGCGGCGTCAAAGCGTATCTCCTCGCGTATGACATCAGCTTCGGCAGGTTCCGAAACGGGAGCGGCTGGGAACACGCCGGGTCTTATCGTACCCATCTGCGGCATTTTTTCGGCGCAGACTATGCTGGCAAGCATCTGCCCGCCGTATGCCGGCATTATCCAGTTGATGCAGCCGAGCTCATCGTTGAAGCTGATATCCGTGACGTCGGCAGTGAGCCCTGTCTTGAGGCGGCACGCCACTCTGGGTGCCAGATCGCGGCCGAGCGGAGTGGAGCCGATCATGAGCGCGGCCGGTTCGTATTTGCGGCAGAGTTTGGTGAGCGCGTGGGTATAGGCATCGCAGCTATATTCGGCATATTCATCTCCGGACACTTCTATCACGCGTCCCGCGCCGTACAGAGCCGCCTGTGCGGCAGCCTTGTCCAGGTCCCCGCCGCCTATCAGCACAGCGCATGCGCAGCCGCCGTATTTCTCTGCCATCTTCGCCGCCGGACCGAGCATTTCAAGCCCGACCTCGGCAAGCTCTGCGCCCGCAAGTTCACAATATACAAATACATCCGTTCTCTTCATGTCGCCCTCTCAAACCGTGCCGCGCCGCAGCATCGCGGCAAGTGTTTCGGCTGCCTCTTCCGTGGTGCCGCCTTCAATGAACTTTGCTCCTGAGCTCCGCTCGGGGACGAAGGTGTCCGCCGTTCTTGTCGGAGAGCCGTCAAGGCCGATCATCGCGGCGTCTATTTCGGGAAGCACATCCTTGGTCAGCGTCTTTATGGTGTCGTTGCGGTTGGCTTCTATGACTCCGCCGATCGATGCAAAGCGCAGTTCATACGGAGTTCTGCCGACTGTGAGCAGCGCCGGGAGGCTCGCCTGCATGAGCCGCTGCTCGCTGTCGCAGTCGATCAGCGCCTCGATATACGCTCCCTTGATTTCCGGCAGATCGCAGACTGCCGTCAGTTGTGCTATGCCGAGCTGCTCGGCAAGCTCAGCGCCTACCTGTGCGGTGTCGCCGTCGGAAGACTGGCGGCCGCACAGGATAAGGTCAAACGGACCGTTTTCGGTCTCGTCTGCCTTGATCGCGCAGGAGAGGATATGAGCCGTAGCATATGTATCGGAGCCCGCAAAGGCCATATCGTTGAGGATATATCCGCTCTCCGCGCCAAGGGCGCGGCAGCTTTTCAGCACCGCTCTTGCCTGCGGCGGGCCCATAGTGAAGGCTGTGACGGAAGCGCCGTATTTTTCGCGCAGTCTCAGCGCCAGCTCCATCGCATAGCAGTCGCATGCGTTCATCTCGACGGCGTTATTCTCTCTTTTCAGTCTTTTCGTAACGCGGTCTATCTGCACATCGGCTGTCGCAGGAACCTGCTTTACGCAAATCGCAATACGCATCTAATCAACCTCTCCCGTTTCTGATTCGGTTTTCTTTGAGAAGGGAGTTGAATATTACGATACGCTGTATCTGGTTTGTCCCTTCAAATATTTGATATACCTTTGCATCGCGCATGAGCTTTTCCACAGGGAAATCGCGCATATATCCGTAGCCCCCGTGTATCTGCACGGCGTCGGACACAACACTCTGCAAAGCATCGGTGGAGTAGAGCTTCGCCATAGAGGACAGCTTGCCGGCCTGACGCGTATCGCCGCTGTCGAGCAGCTCGGCGACCTGCAGCCCGAAGCTGCGCGCGACCTCGATCTTTGTGGCCATATCTGCCAGCATGAACTGTATAGCCTGATTTTTATATATGGGCTGGCCGAAGGTGACTCTCTCCTGCGCGTACTTCATCGCGTATTCAAAGGCGGCGCGCATGAGGCCGACCGCGGAGGAGCAGGTGCCCGCGCGGCCCTGATTCAGGGTCTCCATCGCGATGCGAAAGCCCTTGCCTTCGCCGCCGATTATATTCGCGGCGGGTACTTTTACATCGTGGAATATTACATCCGCGGTGTTTGAAAGGCGTATGCCCATTTTGTTTTCATGCTTGCCGACGCTGAGACCCGGCGTATCGCGGTCGACTATGAACATGGTCAGCCCCTTTGCGCCATTGCTTTTGTCGGTGCTGGCAAGCACGGTGTACACATCGGCAAGGCCGCCGTTGGTTATGAAGCACTTATGCCCGTTGAGGATATATTCGTCTCCGACCCTCCGCGCGGTGGTTTTCATGGAACCCGCATCGGAACCCGCATCGGGCTCGGTTATGGCAAAAGCGGTGAAGCCGTCATTGAGCAGCACATCGGCAAAGTGCCTGCGCTGCGCCTCGCTTCCGGCAATGAGCAGCGGCTTGAAGCCGAGCCCGTTTGCGCCGAGGCTCAGGGAGAAGCCGGCATCGCCCCAGGAGAGTTCTTCGCGGATGAGGCAGGAGGTCACCTTCGATACGCCTGTGCCGCCGTATTTTTCCGGCAGGTCGAGGCAGTTGAGCTGCATCCTGCATGCCTTCTTATAAAGCTCCATCGGGAACTCGCCCAGCTCGTCGTATTTCCTTGACAGGGGGCGGATCTCCTTTTCGGCAAATGCGTGCACCAGTGCCTGTATCTCTCTTTGTTCTTCTGTAAATATCATTGCAAAACCTCGGTAATGTCAGTCTTTCTGTATCTCAAAGGTCTCATCCCGCGCCGCGCTGTCAGCCAGAGCGTAATCGGCGCTGAACTTGCCCATCTTTTTGAGTATCTCGTATGAGATCATGATGCGCAGGCGCGTATCGGCATTGTCAAGATCAAGGCCAAGAAGCTCCATTATCCTGTTTATCCTGTAAGTCGCGCCGTTGCGGTGCATGTTCAAAAGCCGCGCCGTTGCGGCGATATTGCGCTCTGCCCGCAGGTATACATACAGGAAGGTCAGATTGTCGCACTCGTTGTGCCTTCCGTCCGCCAGCGCGTCGAGCTGCCGCGCATATACCGCATCGAGCGGCAGCTTCTTCTCGTACACGGAGAGCATATCCTGAAGATAAAACTCCGAATAAAAGTGTATTGGGGAGCTGTCTTTGCCAAGCAGCTTATGCGCCTCGGTCAGTGCGCTGCGCGCCTGCTCATAGGCGACGGAAAAGCTGTCTATCTTATCAAAGCCGAGGCTTATCCCTACTCTGCATTTGCTCGCCTGAAGCGTGTTTATGAGCATCTGCATCTTCTCGCCCAGCGCGCTCGACTCCTTCACGGTGTAGTAGTTCCAGTCATAGAACACCAGCACGACCTCGGACCGGTACTTGAAAACGCCATAGGTCTTGATCGGGCAGTACACCAGCAGGTGCTTTGTCACGCTTGCGGCGATGCTTTCCAGCTCGCCTTCGCTGCGGATAACTCCGATGCGGAAGTTCGCGTTCAGCGGCAGACCCAGACGCAGACTCCGGTCATGCATCAGGATCGCGTTGCTGCGGTTCTCGGGAGAGAGCATGTCCGTGATCATCTGCTCATCGGAGGTCTCATAGGCGCTGTGCTGCATATAGCTGAGCATTATCCGCTCTACGCTGTCGGTAAAGCTTTTAAAGAGAACATAGTCTATCTCGCTCGGCTCTCTGTCAAGGAAGTAGCACGCGATGAAGCCCAGCAGCAGCCCGCGGCTCTGATACGATCTGAGCAGCATGCTCTTCCCGCTGACGGTCTCCTCCGCGGTATAGAGCCTTGGCTTCATGACGCGCTGCCAATCCTCAAAATAACCGTGGTTGGCTATCATATCGATATCGTTCTTGTCATAATAGCCGCGGCGGAGCAGCGCGTTGAGGTATTCATCGCGCACCTCCGTCTCGGTAGAGTGGACGATATTGTACGCGGTGTCCGTCATCACTATCAGGCAGCCGGGAAAGTTCTGCGCGGCGAGAGAAAATATATCGTCGATGCTGCTGTCGGATATGATCGCGGATTGGAGCGTTTCAGTAAACTCGCTTGCCTTTTCAAAAAGACAGAGTATATCGTCGGCGACCTCGGAGAGATCACTGTCGTTTTTGATCACTATCGAGTTTTCTATGCCGCCGCATTTTTCATAGTCGGCCTGCCTAATGAGCTTGCACACAGACGCGCATTCGGTCTCTCTTCCGGCCATCCTCTCCGCGCTGCCGCAAATGTAGAGCACATCCTGCCGCAGAGTGACTGCCCGGCCCGTTAGCTGGCGTATCCCTGAAAATTCAAACTGTGTTTCCGTGTCAACCCTGACGTCGGAAATATGCTCCTTCAAATGATCAACAATAGCTTTTTCAGGTATTTTCATGGTTTCTGCTCCTGCATTCTCAAATTCAGCGAGGCCCGGCAGGTCTCCGGAAAGGCCTTACTCCCGTTCAGCCGAACTCTTTACGTATCGCGTCTCCGTCCTGATCGAACGCATGGCACGGTTCATAGTTGTTCACGACGCCCTGGCTTTCAAAGTACATCGGGAACTGATTGACGTATATCGTCCTGCCGCTGGCTCCTTCGCCATCATAAGTATGCTCCACAAAGTAGCCATTTGCAAGGTTATGCTCTATCTGATCGGGAATAGTGTATTTATCGCTGAACTTTCCGAGGATCACGCTCGGTATCCCGCCCGCTCTGAGCTTTGCGAGAAGCTCCTCCGAGGTCTGCGTCGCGGCGGAGGCATGGCACCTGTCGGCGAGCATCTTGCAGTTGGCGGGGTCGTTCACCGCAACACGCGTGTTGACGCGCGCATCGTCGCGGAGATCGTCAATCTTGAACGCGTTGACAAACACATTCCAGAATTTCTCATATTCGTTCACGAATAGCTGAACATATTTTCCGTCGCTGCACATATACGCCTGAGACATTGGGCTCTGCGTCCCCTTGTTCCTCGGCCACGGATTATAGTACTGGGTCCCGATGGAGCAGTTAGCGGACACCCAGCCGCCAACGCCGTACAGAGAAGTCATGACATAGTCTCCCCTGCCGGTCTTTTCACGGTTATAGAGCGCGGTCAGGATGCCGACATCCAGAAAGCCGCCGGTGGTAAAGTCGCCCATGCCGGTGATGGGACAGGTGATGCCGCCTTCGACCATCAGGTTATCGGACAGCAGCCCGTTGATGCCGAAGAAGGACACCGCGTCCAGACCGGGCAGATTGCTCATCGGGCCGCTCATTCCCCAGCCGGTGACATGAGCCATTATAAGGCGAGGGAACTTGTCCTTCAGATCGTCATAGCTCAGCCCCATCTTTTTCAGCCCGCTCATGCGCGTGCTCGTTATGAATATATCGGCCTTGGCCAGCAGCTTATCGAAGAAGGCGCGGTCGTCGGCTTCCTTCAGATTGAGCGCGATGCACTCCTTGCCGCCGTTGCTGAGATCGTGTATCGGGTTTTCGTTCTCGGTGTAAGGCGTGCGGCAGGTCCGGCCGAAGGAGCGGACGGAGTCGCCGGTCGGGGGCGCTTCCACTTTTATCACGCGCGCGCCCTGAGAACGCAGATATCTCCCGGCGCTGGTCGCCGCCCAATAAGTCGTAAGTTCGATGACAAGAAGATCCTCAAATGGCTTTTCCATATTTACCTCTTTCCGAATCCCGTACCGGGAATTTTCATGCTGTCCCGGGCCGGTCTCGTGTTAAAATCTTGTCTATATTATATTGACGCCGCAAATTCTTGTACAGGCATATTGTGCACAAATTCACAATCATATTTGTGAAAACGTACTGTGCACAGTGTGTCTTCATCTTTGCAGGTGTTTATGCTTAAATGAACTTGATATATTTCAGAACCTGCTGGGCAAATTCACCAAGTGCGGGCCTTTCGCCCGTGTCAAAGGGAAAGGGAGTGTGACAGAATGGCGCGGAAAGATTTCAACAAAGACTCCGGTTTTATTCAGATACTTGACAGGTGCATCGCCGAATGTCCGGGACGCGAAGCCATCGTGTTCGGCGACTGGCGAATTACCTACGAAAGCTTTGCAAGATACATAAATATGTCCGCGCATATGCTCGCTGCCGCCGGTATCGGAAAAGGCGACTGCGTCGGAATAATCAGCCGCAACCGCCCGGAATTTCTTATTCTTGAGTTCTCTCTGTATAAGCTTGGCGCAGTACCGGTGAAGATCAACTGGCGGCTTGCCCCGGGCGAGATGATAATGCAGCTCGAAGCAAGCCATGTAAAGACGGCCTTCATTCAGGTGGAGAACCCTGATTGGGGCGCGCAGCTCTTTTCCCATTACGCCGGCGCTCTCAGCTTCTTCACCTTCGAGGGCAGCGGCGAGCGGGACTCCTCCTTTATCAAGCTCATCTCCGCTTACCCGGATTCGGAGGATTTCGAAGTCAGGCTCCGGGACGACGCCCCCGCCTGTCATATGCACACCAGCGGGACTACCGGCCACGCAAAGACGGTCGTCTACACGCACGGCGGCATGCTCGACAAAATGTCCGCTGTAAAGGACCTGTACGGTTACCGCCCGGGGGACAAGCTTCAGTTCATCTCACAGCTCTTCCACTCCGCCGCAATAGGCGCGTGGCTCTGCTTCTGTACCTGCGGCACGCTTGTCCTGATGAGCTCCTTTTCCACGGAGCAATACATGCAGAGCCTCCAGCGTGAGCACATTAACGCCATAAGCGTCGTGCCGACGATACTGAAATGGATACTGGACGAGCTGGATAAAAAGCCGTATGATCTCAGTTCGCTGCATACCATCCGTTATTCTACCTGCCCTGTGTCGCCCGCTCTGCTGGAGCGCGCGATGAAGCGGCTCGACTGCGAGTTTTATCAGTCCTACGGAATGACGGAGATGGGCAGCATGGTGTCCATCCTCTTCCCTGCCGATCATCTCGACCGCGGCCTTTCGCACCTTAACACGGTCGGCCGCGCCATCCCCGGCACGGAGATACGCATCATCGGCGAGGACGGAAAGCCATGTCCGCCGGGGACCGTAGGCGAGATATGTATCCGCGGTCAGGGCGCCATGAAGGAGTATTACGGCCAGCCGGAGCTTACCCGCGCCCATATGCTGGACGGCTGGTACTTCAGCGGCGACATGGGCTATCTCGACGAGCGAGGGTACCTCACCCTTTCCGGAAGGAAGGACGATCTTATCATCTCCGGCGGAGAAAACATTTATCCGTCAGAGATATCAAACGTGCTCATGCAGATAGATGAAATATCAGAATGCTGCGTGTTCGGCGTTCCAGACGAGATATGGGGTGAACATGTCAAGGCCTGCGTCGTGCTTGCTCCCGGCAGCACGCTTACGAAAGACGCCCTCTTTGATTATTGCCGCCGCCATATTCCGCACTTTAAGGCCCCGAAAGAAATTGAAATACTTCCCAGTCTGCCTAAAAACACCACCGGCAAGGTGGAATTAGCCGTGCTGAAGCGCAGTACCGTCGCGTGAGCACACTGATCCGACACGGCTTATGGCCGTGATCTTTTAAGTAAAACAAAAACTGTATGGAGGAAAAACAATGAAAACAAAACTCACAGAACTCTTTGGCATCAAGTACCCGATCGTACAGAGCGGTATGCAGTGGCTCGCTGTACCGCAGCTTGCCTCCGCTGTCTGCAATGCCGGCGGCATCGGTACCATCAACGTGACCAGTTGGCCCACGCTTGAGGAGTTCGGTGACGCGCTTGAGGAGATGAACGCTCTCACCGGCGGCAAGCCGTTTATCGTCAACATATCTCTGGCTCCGACTCAGCGTCTGGACGCGGAGGAAATAAGAAAGACCATAAGGCTCTGCGGCGAAAAGCACGTCGCGGCTATTGAAACCTCGGCAGACGATCCCAGAGAGTTTATCGCCGACATCAAGGGCGCGGGCATGATCCATATGCACAAGTGCCCGAACTATAAGGTATCCATGAGCATGGAGCGCAAGGGGCTCGACGCTGTAATAATCGCCGGGTATGAGGTCGGCGGTCATCCCTCCGCCGACGGCGTGGGGACCTTCGTCATCACACGCCGCTGCGCGGCTGACATGAGCATCCCCGTCATCGCAGCCGGCGGCGTTTCCGACGGTCACGGTCTTGCCGCGGCGCTCGCTCTCGGCGCATCCGGCGTAGCTATGGGCACACGCTTTGTCAACACCACGGAGTGCCCGATACACCACAATCATCAGCAGTGGATCATCGACCATACGGAGAAGGACACCGTCCTTGCGCAGAAAACGATCGGTTCCATGATGCGTATAACCAAGAACAACGCCGCCCTTCTCGCCAACGAGATCGAGGCTCGCGGCCTTGCCAACGGATACGATACCGCACGCATACTCAAAGAGCAGATGCCCGTCATCAGCGGCCAGAAAACCAAGGCGGCCTTCATAAACGGCGATGTCGGCAGCGCCACCTTCTGCACCGGTATGGGCATGGGCCTCATACACGACGTCGTTCCCGTGCAGGAGCTGCTCGACAGGATAGTGAAAGAGGCCGAGGAGACCATCGCTTCCGTCGGCAGCATGTTCTGAGCGGGAGAATGAGAATGGCAAAGACGATAAAAACAGCCGTAACCGAAAAGTTAGGCATAGAATATCCCATCATTCAGGGCTGCATGCAGTGGATCGCGCGCGCTCCGCTCGTCGCAGCAGTGTCGGAGGCCGGCGGCCTTGGGATCATATCCTCCTCCACGTTCAGGGATAAGGAAGCCCTGCGCGAAGAGATCCGCGCCGTAAAGGCCATGACAAGCAAGCCCTTCGCCGTCAACCTGACGCTCATGCCGTCACTGGTCGTCCCGGACTATATGGGCTACATACAGGTCTGCGCCGAGGAGGGCGTCCGGATAATTGAGACGGCAGGCCGCCCGCCGAAGGACGATATGGTCGCTGCGATAAAGGGCGCGGGCATTACGCTTATCCATAAATGCACCACCGTCAAGCACGCCCTGAAGGCCCAGTCAATCGGCGCGGATATGGTAGTGGCCGACGGCTGCGAGTGCGCGGGACACCCCGGCGAGAATGACATCACCACTATGGTGCTCACGCCGGCATGCGTTGCAGCACTGGATATCCCGGTCATCGCGGCAGGCGGTGTTGGCACCGGACGGCAGATGGCAGCGGCGCTTATGCTCGGGGCCGAGGGCGTGTACCTTGGCACGCGTTTTCTGGAGTCGGCAGAGTGCCCGGTCCTTCCCTCGGTAAAAGAGCATCTCGCGAAGAACGCCAATGAGATGGACACCTGCATCCTTCTGCGCAGCTTCAAAAATTCCACCCGTATGTACAACAGCTCCGTGGCGCAGAAGGTGCTCGCGGAGGAGAAGCGCGGCTGCGAATTTACGGACATCCGCGAATATGTTGCCGGGACGACGGCGTGCAAAATGTTCTTCGAGAACGGAGACGTTGACGGCACCGGTGTCATCTGCCTCGGCGAGACGATAGGTCTCATAAACGAAGTGCTGAGCTGCAAAGAGATCATCGATTCAATGATGAACGAATGCACACAGACTATCTCCCGCTTTCAGAGCTGATCCGAACACCTGAGTCAGTATTCTGCCGCACATAAGGCAAACACCAAGAATAAGACCACCCGCGGAGGCTTAACTGCCAGTGCGGGTGGTCTGTCTCTTATTCAAATTCGCTCCCAGAAACCGTGACCTAAACGATTTTGTATATGTAGTTTAGCTCCGATTATCAGGATTACTTAGATTATCCAAGAATTACGGTATATCATAATTCCTGTTGTCATTTTGTTGTCACTTTTTCCTGCTTGCTTATTGGATTGCCTTCGGCTTTTGATGTGGTAATATGCCTTTGATTTTCGCCAAAGAACGAACATTGCCAATCCATATAATTACAAAGGCTTTCCCAAGTAACATTTGCTTCAGAAAGTGCTGCTGGGTACAGATAGATCGTCATTTTCTTTGATACAAACTCGTCCTGTGATTTAGATGCAAAAGAAAAGAGCGTTTCGTGAACAACATCTTCAAGGGTTCCATCTTTTAGCCCTGCCCTCCCCGTTCCAATCACTGGTATTGCAATAGGCTCTGTGTGCCCTTCCCTTGAAAGGAAATCCCAAAGGCCGACCAAAGCCTTTGTCAAGCTTTCCATAGTTACATTTTGTGGTTTACCTGCTTTGCTCACATCCGCTACGGCAAGAAAGTAAAAGTGCTGCCCTTTTATCGTAACTTTTGCCACTGTGCCAATATCATACCGATTGCAATTCGTTTTATGCCTATCAAGCAACCCCTCATATTGACTGGGGAAAAACTCATCAAGTGATCTCTTGATTGCCGCATCTAGCTCAGAAAAATCTGCACCATAATACTTCTTTTGGAATTGTCCTTGAATACTTCTTACGCTTATGAAATCTCCAGCCATTGTAGTATCGAATGTGGTGTTTGAAGGAATGACTACTGCGGAATCTTTTAAAGTAAGTATGTTGCCTATGCAAAGTGACAGAATCGTATCTTTTGCTCCTAAGTAAGCAGAATGAGACAGAGGTTTTTTGTGTAATAAAATTGCAATAAGCACAACAGCTATCAAAAAGATCCAGAAGTGTTTTCTAAAAGAATCTAGCAACACGGCCCTGTTCAATACAGCTTGCTCAATTTCACACAGCGAGTAATATCCGCCAAGTAACGCCAGTATTTTTGAGACAAAATCTAACGGTTTCCGTTTTATCGGGATTATCACGCTATTAAGAAATTTAAATGCCGAGTCCTTTATAAACGCTGTCATCGTAGTAATATGCTCCTGTTTTACCTTCTCTATGATACTGCTCGAATACGGATGGCCAATTTTCTAAAGCATATTGAAGTATTTTTGAATTAAAACTGATATGAATAGCCAAAGCATCTCTTATCAGTGCAGGACAACGATCCTGATCCAAACTCCGCTTTCCGTTTAGATTGACAACAATGCAGGGGATTTCTCTCTTAATTGCTTGCTCAATCTCCCATCTCACATATTTATACAAATATTTTGTGTGTTCCCCCGCTAAGAGCACGAACACTTTTGTGTTTCTAAATCGTTCTTGAAGGCCGGCTTTGATAGAAGCTTCACTTTTGTCGTAGATGTTGTTTATATCGTGGGCATCATAAAAATTAAAGGATGAGTAATCGTTCTGCTTCCACGCTTTCATCAGATAGTAATATCGAAGATCATTATCTGCGTCCATAGAGACATATACCTTGTTTCTGTATGCCATAGCAATTCCCCTTCATAATTGTCATTCATTTGATGCCTGCTTTGTGGTATGATTGCTGTAAGTGTTCCACGTAGGCTCATAATCTGCGGTCGCCTGGTTTCCCCACATATCCCAGCCTTCACGGTCACCACGAGCAAATAGCTCAAGAAATGGCCCCGGAGAACAGCTTTCGATGATCGGGATAATCTCATCAGGCTTCCGTGAGTGTTCACGCTTTTGCGTCCGAATGAGATTGACCTGCGAACGGGCTGGAGCCAGCGTCCTAAAATTGTCGCCCCTGACCCCAAAAAGGAGAATTTCAGTCACATTACGGAAATAGAAACCGACTCCTCGTCCATCCGGGCCGCCATCCTTCCGCACTTTTTCCCAAATGATATTTCCCTTATACTCAAATCCCCACGCTTTCATAACAGCCAGACCATCCGGTAGAAGAGCATTGGGAACCCAAAGGTACAAATGGCTTTTTGCGGCAGCTACCTGCTCGACGGGCAACGCCATTATGTCTTCTAATGGCATTGTCTCATATCTATTCAGCTTCTTGTTTTCTGGAGCGACTTTTCCGGTGCGGTTTTGAAAGCGCCAAGGCGGATCAGCATAAATTGTTGAATAGCGCTTATCACCGCAAAAGGAGAGAAGATTTTCAGATGTTTCCTGAAGCGTGCTCATCTATGTATCCCTCCTTCCAATCTGAAACGCAAGTTTTCTTAATGCCAATAGCCAAAACGGGACACCCACCATTACGGCGTGACTCTAAGCGATACAGCAGTTTCCCCATCCAAGTAGTGCTTGCGCCATATTTACGCATAATAGGCTTCCAAGTGCGGGAATTCTTATCATAGTCATACACGGTTTTGAACACATCATTCAGGTCTTGCGAACGGGTGACAATAATACCGGCGCTTACAATGTCGCAATCGTAGTATGTCCGCATTGCAAGCAGATCTCTGTCAAAGGTCTGATCCTTACTGTTCCATTCAAGGTCAAATGCAATTCGACCCTTCAGAAAATCAATATTATGACCGTCGATGTAGTTCTCCGTCACACGCTCCTCAAAGGGAACGCTGGAAAAGCGTCCCCTCTGATCAGCTTGTCTTGGATAAAACTTAATGTGTAAGTCGCCAGAAATCCGGATTTCTCTCCACCCATACGGGTAGAGAACATCGTCAAATTTCTTGGGAATCTTAGTCTCGTTTCCGCCCGCTTCACGCAGGTCATCTGTGGTAATGTCGAGTTTTCTTAGGCACTCAACGACTTCACGCCACTCCTCAGGAAAAGCTTGAGTAATGATTTCAATAGCGTGGTTATAGTTGTGGAACTCAAATTTATCTAAAAGATCGGCGTCTATGTAATCAGCAATCTGCATTTCGGCACCTCCAGATACTTATACAAAATATAGTATATCATATTTGTTTAGGCTTTTCAATGGTTTTTGGGCGTTTCTCAACAACATTCTTCAAAAAATGCCGGATTGCAAAAGCCGATAATCCCGTAGCGGCAGCATATTCACTCAGCGAAATTCTCTTGCGCCGGTACAAATCGTAGTATTTCCAAAACACTTTGGGCGGCTCCAAGGTTTCCACAGAAGCGGAAATACGGGCTGCTGGCTCTCTGGCGTAGATCAACTCGCTATTTACAATCTCCATAGCCCTATTTCGGATGTTATTCATCCTTCTGACCCACTCCATTTGGTTGCCTTCCTTGAGATGCTCCGTGACGCCTTCTGCCTCTGCTATTTGCTTTACCAGCCGAGAGAATAGTTCCCCCGCCTGTCGGTCGATGTCGGCAAGGTAGCTGTTCAGCTTGCCGCTGGTGAGTAGTGTCGCATAGGTTGCCCGGTGATGCTCCTTCAGGTAACGCCAGTGCCGCTGTCCCCACACGCCGATGGGCTGCTGATCTTCTTCGGGCAGCTTCAGATCAGGGAGAAGATAATCTCCGACCTGCGTATAAGTACCGCCCATTTCCTCAAAAATTGTCTTTGCCATTTCCTGTTCCTACCTTTCAAAAGTTGTATTTCTGCGCCTTGAGCGCTGGGTTTGCTTTCGCTGCTGCTCCATTTCTTTTGCCTGTGCAATCAGGTTGTCGATCTGCTGACTACCAAGGACTTTCCGCATAAAACGGAAATCCTTCAACTCTGAACGCAGGGCATCATTTTCTCCTTTGAGCCGGTCGTTGGCTGCGGTCAGACGCTCGTTTTCCCGGTAGAGCCGACCGTTGGTGGTGTTCAGCCGGTGATAGCTGTCCAGAGCCTTGTAATAGTGGTAGAACACCTCTCGGATGACCTCTTTCAGCTTTTTAATCAACGGGTCAACAAACCGCTGTTTATAGGTCTTGGCGGTCATCAGCGTGGGTGGATCGGGGAGTTGAAACTCAGCATCCGACTCAATCCGCTGCTCCAGCTTTTCAATAGACCGCACACCCTGATCGAAGTTCTCGATTCGATTCCGCACCGTTTCCAACTCGTCCTGCTTTTCGGCAAGCGTGCTGTCCAGCGCAGCGATTTCTTTTTCCCGTTCCTGCTTCTTGTAATCCAATACGGAGAGGTGCTTTTCGTGGTTGCCTTTCTGCTCCCACTGAATGTCATGCCGCTCCATCACGGTGGCAAGCTGCTCCTTTTCGGACTGTACCCACTGCGCCCATTCCGTTGCACCACGAGTGCCGCCCTTGAAGCCCTGCGCCGCCAGCGCCTGCTTCAGCGACACACGGGTATCAAGCCCTCGCTTGCTCCCGGTGGTGAATGGCACAAAGTCAATGTGGATGTGTGGCGTGGCCTCGTCCATATGGAGATGTGCCGAGAACACCCGGAGGTTTGGATTGCGCTCCTGAAAGCCCTGATAATACTTGTCCAGTACGGTTCGTGCCAGCTCCGCATACTCGCCGGTGGCGCTCATATCTTCTTTATTTCCGATTTGCAGAATGATCTCGTGGAAAGGCTTCTCCTGATTTCCAGAGCGAATCTTCTCATAGTAGTTCGGAATGCGCCGGTCTGCACGGGTCTGCTTCTCGTTGTAGCGTTTTAGGGCATGGTCGAAAAGCTGGTGGTACACGGTCTGGATGCGCTCATTGCAGTAGTCAATGTTCAGGTGGGTGCGGCTCCCGTCTACATTTTCCGCTTTGAATTTGCGGCTGTTGTGATTGACAGAGCCTTTACCAACCTCGGCACTGATTGTCCTTTTCATAAAATCTCACTTCCTTTCACTCTCCGGCCGCAGCCGGGGGTTCTGTTACTCTTGTCAAGAGTAACGCAAAAGCACTTTTGACAGCCTGCGGCCATCAAAAGATGCTATTGCGCTCTCCGAGGGGGCTTGCACAGAGGCGGTATATCGAATACTGCCTCTGCGCCGGGACTTTGCCCCAGCAGCCTGCGGGCTGCTCCCCAGTGCTCAATGCCCTTTGAAAAGGGCAGCCGCACGGCTTGCCGAAACTTCAAAGCGTGACAAACCGTGACGGTGGTGACAATGTTTTAGGCCTCGCCGCTGCCCACCAAAAGACCGTCACGGTCGTCACCCTTTGACACGCTGTCCAGTTCCATCTCCTTCCACAGGGTGATTTTGCGTCCACCGTGATTGCGGCTTGCCTTGTAGTGAATATCGTGATCTCGCAGCAGCCGCACAGAGCCGATGCTCAGCCGAAGGGATAGCACATTGGGCTTGCAGTCCAGATTCAGCAGGCAGCACAGCTTGGATGCTGTACCCTCCCAGCGTTCACCCGCCGAAGAAAGAAATGCTGCGATGCTTTCCAGAAACGGATCCGGCGGCTCCTGCCAAAGCTCCGTTTCAACGCTCTCCAACTCCCATACCAGAGTTTCGGGATTCTTGTTCAGGTGCAACCGCTGATCCTCCTGATCTCTGCCGGTGACATCCAGCACCGCCGCATTGGAGGTGCGTTTCTCCTTGCTGAGAACAAATCCGCCATCCGCCGCACCCAACAGGCCATTGGTTCCGGCAATCATATCGAATTTGTCATCTGCCGCCAACTTGCGGGTGTGGTGAACGATTACCATCGTCACCTTATAGCTGTCGGCAACAGTTTTCAGCCGGGCCACAATATCGTAGTCACTGCTGTAGCTGAAATCCGCTCCGCCAACCTCACGCACCCGTTTCAGAGTGTCGATGATGATCAGGCCGGTGTTGGGATGCTCTTTCATAAAGCTGCGAATCTGTTCCTCCAGACCGCTGTTGGCTGTTTTACAGTGGGTGGCAAAATACAGATTTTCTGCCGCCTCAGCGCCGAACATTCGGAATAGTCTCCGCTGCAAGCGGGCATAGTTATCTTCCAGCGCAAAGTAAAGAACGCCCGTTTTCCGCACCTTATAGCCCCACAGGGGAAGCCCGGTGCTCACCTGATAGGCAAGCTGGGCCATCAGGAAGCTCTTTCCCACCTTTGGGGAACCGGCCAGCAAGTAGGCGCCCCGGTACAGCAGGCCGTCGATCAGAGGCTCCTGTCCCTCAAAGTCGGTGTCATAGAGGGTAGTCATAGACACCGTTTCCAGATAGTCCGGAGCCATCCTTCTTTGAATTTCTCGGTATAAATCGTCGTCAGCCCCCTTGAAATCCGGGTCAAAATCGGTTAAACTATTGTCAGTAAGGTTTTGGGATGACTGCTCCGTATCTGCGCCAACAGATACAACGGGAGCGGTCATTTCTTTTTCGTTGGTCATTCAGATTCCTCCTTCATTCCGCCGAGAATATCGGCGATCATTTCGATTAAGTCAAGCAGCTCATCGTTGGCTACACCGCCAGTCTCAATGCGCTGCAATTCCGAAAGCACCTCCGCAAGCTGATTCCGCAGTGCTTTGAACACTCTGGGGTTTCCCTGCACCATCACATCCTTGTGGGTGAGCCGCCGGGTAATATAGTTCTGCTTGGTCAGCCCGGAGAGCTGCACATAGCGTTCGATTTGGGCATCTTCCTCCGGTGATACCCGGAAAGCAACCGTTTTGCTGCGCCAGCGATTATGCTCGTCTCTGTTCTTCAATGACATTATCCGTACCATCCTTTCTGAACTGATTGAGCTTGTCGGCCATATCGCTTTGTGTGGATGGGAACAGGTGAGCGTAGTTATAAGTGATATTGATGCTTTCGTGTCCTACCCGATCGGCGATGGCTACCGCTGAGTATCCCATCTCAATCAGAAGCGAAATATGGCTGTGTCTCAAATCGTGGATTCTGATTCTTTTGACCCCTGCGGCCTTGGCACCTCTGTCCATTTCGTGATGAAGATAGCTTTTCGTAACTTCAAACAGCCGGTCATTTTTGCCGATTCGGTAGAGCTGTTTCATATAGTCCTGCATTTCTTCACAGAGGAATTCCGGCATCTTGATGGTGCGGTTGCTTTTCGGCGTTTTCGGGTCAGTGATAATATCCCGACCACCGATTCGCTGATAGGATTTGTTGATCGTGACCGTCTGCCGGTCAAAATCAAAATCTGCCGGGGTCAGCGCCAGCAGCTCGCCCTCCCGGATGCCGCACCAATACAGCATTTCAAAGGCATAGAAGGAAACAGGCTTGTCCATCATTTCTTCGGAAAATTTCTTGTATTCCTCCTGCGTCCAGAAAAGCATCTCTCTTGCTTTGGCCTTTCCCATATTGCCGACCTTGGCGGCGGGATTGTCTTTCAGTCCGTAGAATTTTACGGCGTGATTAAAAATGGCACTGAGCTGATTGTGCAGGGTTTTGAGATACACCGGCGAATACGCCTCGCCGCTCTTGTCCCGACATTTGATCATTTCATTTTGCCAAGCGATAATGTCTTTGGGCTGGATCGAGTTCATTTTCCGCTTGGCGAAGTAGGGAAGCAGTTTGGTGCGGATGATATGCTCCTTGGTGTGCCAAGTGTTCTCTTTCAGCCGGTTCTTCATATCGGCTGTGTAGGTGTCGATAAAGCTCTCAAAGGTCATATCCAGATCAGCTTCTACCTTGTGGAGCTGTTCACGCTCCCAAGCAAGCGCCTCTCGTTTCGTAGGAAAGCCACGTTTTGTAGATTGGTGTACCTTGCCCTGCCAATCCGTGAAGCGGTAGTAGACCTTCCAAGTGTTGTTTTTGGTATCTTTATAAACGGACATTTTTACCTCTCTTTCTGAACAGCACCGTAACAGGCGCGCTCCATAAAATACTGTTTGTTGACTCGTCCCGAAATCGTGAGGAAGCCCTTGCTTTTCAACTCCTCATTCAGCTTCTGGACGATCTTGTAGGCATAGGACTTGGAAACGCCCAATTCCCTAGCTACTTCCTCTACTCTCATAAAGCTCGTGTTTTCCATTTCATCACCCCTTTCGTTTGGTTATAGTTCTCTTATTTCGTGTCGGAGAACTTTCTGGCCGCATTCCGATTTGCCCGAGCGGTTGCGCCATTACCGTGACGCACGACGGATATTCTGTTGTCTACAAATAACTTAACGCTATTTGCTATAGTCATTATACTAAACGAATTTGCTATTGTCAAGAGGCTTGCAGAAAATATTTAACTTTTTTGCTTTTGCTATCTTGACACAACCTAAATCCATATGCTACACTAGTTGCACAATACATAAAGGAGTGTTGTGCTATGGCAATCGGTGAGAGAATTCGCTTTTTCCGTAATCTGCGGGGAATGACACAAAAATACTTGGGGCAGGTGGTCGGCTTCCCGGAAAAGACCGCCGACATCCGTATGGCGCAGTATGAATCCGGCAGCAGAACGCCTAAGGCAGAGCTGACGGAGAACCTTGCCGGTGCGCTGGGGGTATCGCCGCTGGCGCTGTCCGTGCCAGACATCGACAGCTATCTTGGTCTGATGCACACCCTCTTTGCATTAGAGGACATTTACGGCTTGAAAATCGACAAGCTTGATGACGAGGTTTGTATCCGTCTTGATAAAAACAGAGGAACATCTTACATTTCTTTGCTTGAGCGTTTTACCGCTTGGCAGAAAGAAGCGGAGAAATATCGCAACGGTGAAATCAGCAAAGAGGAATATGACCATTGGCGTTATACATACCCCGAAGTAGAGGTACAGCGCACAAGGGATGCTCTTGATGAACTTCGCATATCGAAAATTAAAGATTAACAACAAGGTGCAATGATGTTAAAAAAATTCTTTAAAGAATCTGGTTCTATAATTGGTTATTTGTTTGGTATTATTGGTACTGCTGTAACGATTTACTGTGCGCCCGGTTCCATAACAATAGCAGTTCGGTGGTTGGTAATCATTGGTTTTGTTATGCTTGCGCTAATAGTTATTGCTATAAAAGCCACAATAAACTATGGGCAGATCTCAAAAAATGGAACGAGGTTTTTAATTACCGCATACGATAATAGTGAAGGAAAAGATTGCTATTACACAGAATATACTGACAATTTGCGTATAGGAACTTTGGTAAGCGTTTACTATAGTAAGCCGATGAGTAAAATTGTAGGTTATGGTGTAGTTACTAATTCGTCAACTAACGAATATGTGGAGGTCGAGATTTATCAAATTGAATCAACTATGCAAAGCATATTTGAACAGTCTAAAACGAATAACCAAAAAGTTCTTCACGATATGTACATACTGCCCAATGTTTATATTTCAAAAATACCTGAAATTGCGAAACAAAGGGAGGGAGGCAAAAATAATGGCTAAAGCAAAAACATCTATTTCTGGCAGGAGAATTGCGCCAGGTGTTATTGAAGTTGAATTATCTGGAAGAAAAGATTTAATGCAAGGACAAAAGGTACTAATCTATAAGCCTACAAGCAAATCTATTGTTGGAACAACCGGCAAAATAATTGGACAAAAAGAAAAGGTTCTCGGAGTTGGTGAAGTATCTGTAATTGGGGATAAGGTTGTTGTAAAAGCTCGTGGATCGAATACCCGGAAACTATCGTACATTAGAAATGGTTCAGTTAAAGCATTAACCAGAGCGTATAAAGTTAAAAACCCAAAATTTAGTTCACCTAAGCTAGACAATCGTGTTTTCATCAAACCAGTCGAAGAATAAAACAAAAAAGAGCTAACAGACTTTGTAACAAAAATCTGTTAGCTCTTTATTTATGAATAATCTGAAATTGTTGTCAAAATGTTGTCACGAGGCCTTTTGAAACCTCGAAAGCCCAGTGCTTATGCGGTTTTTCAGACTTTACGATTTATTCCCACTCGTTGCAGGGACTCGCATCTTAAACAATTTTATTTAGAAGATATTGTACCTGCTATTCTGATTATTTTGATTACCCATATTATTGTAGCTATACGATGGATGCTTATCAAAATCTTATCAGCGGTGATAAAACACCGCGGGGAGTACACGGTGATTGTTGTGGATTGGTTTAGGTGTATTATAGCATAGATCAACTCAGGAATCCAGATGGTATTATTTCTTTACACAAAATCTATTTGTGGTTAAAACTCTCCCCACTCAACCTTAGGCAATCTTTTAGACAACTCTTCGACCATCGTGCGGGCACCAGTCAAACTGATTGTTTCTCGAGAAGACTGCGCATTTTCCGCTACAATGTGGGAACTTGCATTACCGCCATCGAGCGCAATTGTTTCATTTGCGAAAAGAGCTTCGATATCAGCTGCTGATGCGGTATGCTCTTGCATATACTTCTCAATTTGTGCTTCAATGCTTGCTGCGCCATCAGTGGTTTCTCCACGAATCCATCCTTTTGCCGGAAACAGCTGGACACAAGAATGGACAGCTGTCGCAACCGCTGTTGTAAGTGAACCTAAGTCCGTATAGAAATCCACCAGTTTTCCTGCGGAAACTTTCTCTCTAAATTTCATCAAAAGTTCACGCTTTGCATCTGTATCTTCGCACTTAGCATTTTCTAATTTCCCGATATCTTCAACGAGTATGCTCATAACCGGAATTCCATTTGCAATGGCATAATCATACTCTTTTTCGGTGAAGCCAATTCCGTCCACATCAACCGATCCGTATTTTCCTGCAAGTATCAACAAATAATAATCGCAGCTATCCAACATCATTTTTATGTATTCCATTTGGCTCATATTACTCGCAGGAAACTGTTCCATTCCTACAGGAATAAAGCCCATTTTCAACAAAAGACGGATTACGGCCATACGTTCTTCTTTTAGATCTTTGTAGGTTGAGCTTACAAAAACCTGGTATTTTTTGTTCATATATTATCGACGCTCCTAATTTTGCGGATACTTGTTGGTTAATCCTTGTCTCCTTCGTGCCACTTTTCCAGAACAGCTTCCACCTGTCGAATTAACTGCTCCTTGTTAGGCATATACAGCACATAACGGGAAGCAAAAATGTTATTGGACAGACCACCCAGAGCATACTCCGCCGTAATGCTGTCTTTATCTGTACACAGGATGATGCCAATGGGAGGATTATCATCCGGATCGTTAACCTCGGCAGCATAATAGTTCAAATACATATTGATCTGCCCGGCAGCTTCCGGTGTCAGCTTGATTGTCTTTAGCTCAATCAGCACATAAGCCCGGAGAATCTTGTTATAGAACACCATATCTACATAGTAGTGGGTATTGTTCAGAGTTACCCGTTGCTGTGTGCCAACGAACATAAATCCACGACCAAGCTCCAACAGGAACTTCTCGATCTGCTGTACCAATGCCCGTTCCAAATCGCTTTCCATGACAGGCTTATCTTCTGGTAAGCCCAAGAACTCAAACACATAAGGATCACGGATAATATCCGCGGGCTGAGCAATCTCGTTGCCATGAAGTGCCAGCGCAAGTACCTGTTCCTTGTTGGCATCGCCACGGGAGAGTAACAGGCGCTCAAAGAGGGAACTTTCGATCTGTCTTTTTAGTTCTCGGACAGACCAGCCGGAATTGACTGCTTCTTTTTCATAAAAGTTGCGCTTATCTACATCAGAGATAGACAGTAGCTCACAATAGTGTGACCAACTCAATTTGCCAGACACTGTCTGGCATTTTTCATAGGCCAAATAAAACTGACGCATATTTTGCAGATTAGAGCGAGAGAAACCTTTTCCAAATTCCTTTGTCAGTTCGATGGAAAGAGCTTTCAATGTTTGCTTTCCATAATCAGCTCGATCAGGAATGGTCTGTTCATACTCGCAGATAATGCGACCGATATTCCAGTAGGTTAGTAACAGTTCGTTATTTACCTGCCTGGCAACTTTTTCACGAGCATTATCTAAGATAGATCTGACTTCTTGAACAACCAATGACATCTCGTTGGATACAACAGTTTTGTTATCATCCATGGTAGTGCACCACCTTTCAAGTTAATGGATAAGACTACAAGCCGTGTACGACATCTTGATCCAGAACAAATTTTCGCTCTTTCCAGTCGGGCATATGATTGGACAGGAAAGCATAAAAATGTTTGCTATGGTTCGGGTAAAGAAAATGCACTAGTTCGTGTAAAACCACATAATCAATATAGGGCATTCTGGCCTTAATCAAATAGAAATTAAAGGTCACCGCTTGATGTGCAACACTACAACTGCCCCACAGCGTTTTCATCTTTCTGACTGATACCTTTGGCATCTCAACACCGTATTTTTCTACGATTGGATACCAGTAACGTACCCGTTCAATAAGAATACTCTTTGCTTGTTTACGCCACCAGTTTTCGAATAACTTTTTTACATGCTCTTGGTTATCAGGCATTCGGCAACAAATGTGTATTGTTCTCCCCTCAGAATAAACCTGTTCCTTATCGCATTGTGTTAATACGAAGATCATATCTTCACCAAACATTTTGATTGAGTATCCGTTTTTGATTTCTGTAGTTGCTGCATATCCGACTGTTTTCTTAAAAGACTGTAGCTTCGATTCAATCCAACCACCTTTTTCTGTAAGGAACGACTTCGCCCACTCATTGGGTACGGAATGAGGAAGAGACATCACTATCTTCTGGTCCGGATAAACTTTTAAGCGGCAGGTTTTCATTTTTTTTCGATCCAGGTAAACTGTTGCAATTCTTTTTGATTTGGGCAATGTTATGCTGATTGTCTCCATAGTTAATAGCCTTTCTTTGCTACCATCATAATCTCATCAATGATGATGTCAATTGTGTCCAAAGACCAATCTAATTCATGCTCTTCCATGTAGTCAAACAGCAAATCGTCCAGCGCTTTTTTGATGTTTCTGTGGACAATCACATTGTCTCGCCAGTCGCGTTTAGTATGGCTCACAATAATTGCTTTAACATCTAAAGCAAGTGCACCCATTGAATCGGAAATATCAATTTCCTGATCGCCTAAAGACTTCTTGATACCAGAACATACTGCACCGTAAAAGGATTTTGCATCTCCGTCATCCATAATGTTTTCCGGGTATTTTACAGAACTGCGACCAGTTCGGTAATCCTCGGCCATTTTTTCCATAGAGGACAGATATTTTTCACTGTCCCGTTCCGCCAAATACTCTTTGATCGCCTTATTTATTCGCTCCATAAATGTCATGTACCGAATAGGATCTACATATCTCTGGCTTTCAAGAACCTCTACCTGGCGGGTCTGTATGGCTTCTGCTTTGGCCGCATCAGAACCAAGTCGAGCCAACTGTTCCTGCATTTTTTCCTTATTGGTGATGTCTAATGGCTCGATTAAGATTTTTGCATCTTCTGCATTAACATAGGTGTTGAGCAGTTGGCGAATACCATCTTCATATCTCGAAAAGTCAACACTATCATTAAAACGAAGCGAAACGCTATCTTTTAACTTTTTGAAGAACAGATATTCTTTTCTGTACACTTCAGCCTGATCAAAACCAACCAACTCAAATAACTCATAGCTGGAATACAAAAAGTCTACCATTTTTGCAAAAGCGGACAACTTTTCGTAAAAATCTTTACGAATGTCATACTCTCTCAATCGTTCCTGCCAAACATTAGCGCTGCTTTCATTTCGATCAATCCCGTCAAATATGCTCCACAATTCTTGATAGATTTTTTCGAGCTTTGCTTTTTCCTCATTAACCGTTGAAATGGCAGACTGTATCTCAGAGCTGTCGAACAAATTCATACCAGACTGTTCGTCACTATACAGATCAAGTGCAGAATTCAGCTTCTTGAAAATGCCGATGTAATCTACAACAAGGCCAAAATCTTTGTCAGTATAAACACGGTTTACACGAGCAATTGCCTGCAATAAGGTATGATCTTGCAATTTTTTATCCACATACAGAACTGCAGCAATGGGTGCATCAAAACCGGTAAGAAGTTTGTCTTTTACAATCAGAAGATCAACATCGCCCTCCGGATCAATGAACTGACCTGTTACAGAATCTTCGTAGGCGTCATAGTTATTTTTGAAAAGGGGATCGACTTCTTTCTTGAAGAAGTCTGCAATGATCTTCAAGGACTGCGGTGTATTGTTTTCGTCATCGCCTTCCTTTGCGGAATTAGGCGTAATTACAACCGCAGGAATTACTCCACCGAGATCCCTGAGTTTATAAAACAACTGTACGGCCTCGGCTCTGGAAGAACAGGTCAACATTGCCTTAAAGCCTTTAGGCTTAACATAGTTGATGAAGTGCTCATGCAAATCGAAAGCAATCATATTTAGACGAGCTTCCGTCTGAGCCAAAGCGACAAAGCGGCTATACTTTACTTCCAGGTCCTGCCGGGCATCTTCGGTTAACCCAACAGTAATATGCTTCAGATGTGCGTTAATCTGCTGACTGGTAACCTGTTGCGGAATAACGCGACCTTCATAAACAATCGGTACCGTAACTTTATCATCGATTGCATCCTGGAGAGTATATTTATCAATCAGTGGGCCGAATTTTGCATATGTGTCCTTTGCAGGAACGATCTTTCGATTCTTATCCTTCGGCTGTTTTTGAATGAGAGGTGTCCCGGTAAAGGCAATTTTCACTGCTTTTGGGAGCACTTTATTCATATAGATATTAAGCTTGCCATACTGTGTTCTGTGTCCCTCATCAATAAAAAGGAACAGATTCTCGCTATCATTACAGTATTCCTGCTTAATGGCAGCCTCAAATTTATTAACCAGTGCTGTTATTACGGTATTTCCATCATCTTGAAGAAGCTCAATCAAGCCCTTGCCGGTTTTCGCCCGGTGAGGACTCATCTGCGTGTGAATGAAGTTATCACGAATTTGTTTATCCAGATTAATGCGGTCAGTAACCATAACAAAGCGAGGCTGCTTGATTGGACTGTCTGGCTTCATGCTTTCACGAATAATCATCTTTGTCAGCATAATCATCGTGATCGTTTTGCCACTACCCTGGGTATGCCAAACAACACCGTTTCTTGTGTTGGCGTTGTCCCGCATCAAAATACGATCCATACACTTTTTGACTGCAAAGTACTGCTTGTATCGGCATATCTTTTTCACATTATTATCATAGATGATAAAGTTACGAATCAGATCCAACAGCCGCTCCGGGTGCAGCAGCGACACCAGTGCACGATCCTGCTCCTTGATTTGACCATCGGGGGAGCATTTTCTGCACCAATTATTCAGCCACTCTTTGTCGTCTTCATGCCATGACACGAAATATTTAGCCGGTGTGCCACATGTGCCATACAGCACCTTGTCCGGATTCACTGCCATTACCAACTGAGTGTAGCGGAACAGGTGCGGGATATACTCCTCGCCCCAGTTCCGGATGTTCTGCGTTACACCCTCCATGACATCTACACCGGATTTTTTGCACTCGATTACAACAAGGGGAATACCATTGACCAACACAACAATATCCGGACGAGCAAACTTGCCGTTCGGTCTTTCCACTTCAAACTCGTCGGTAACCTGGAAGGTGTTGTTTTCCGGGTGTTCAAAGTCAATATAGCTGATATCAAAAGATTGACGAGTGCCATCCGGGAGATCTTCCTCCATGCTTTTTCCAGAGCAGAGAAGCTCATAGATTTCCTTATTGGAGGCGTAGAGTCCCGCAGCACTGTACTGGTCTACCACCTGTATCGCTTTGGCGATAGAACCACCGGAAAAAAATCTTCTCTCGCTGCCAAACTGATAGGTCTGCTTGCTCAAAAAAGCCTGCAGTTCTCCTGTAAACAGCACGGCCTTGCGAGAGCCTCGCTTCTGCTCGGCCTCGCTGCGGGGAATAATCGTATATCCCAATCTTTCAATTACTTTCAACGCCCGATCCTGTGATTCAGGTCGCTCATTAAATATTGTGTGGTTAGGCATATGGCTACCTCTCCTTGTCTTAGAAATGCTTAAGCCACAGAGATCTTTACGCCATTGGAAAATTCATTCCACTTGGATTCAACTAAACCCCTGTTCTTTTCCATCCATTCTTTCGCCATCTTTTTCTGTGCGGGAGAGATCTTTCCGGTGCAGGCCAGAATCTCTCCATCATCAATAGCCACAGACATGGATGCACTGGATGTGGAAACGTGCAGATGCGGTCTGTGATGACCGCTCTGTTCGTTTGTTCGTACTTCAAATTTAATTCCATTGATCTTCGCAATTTGAACAAAGTCTGTCAGATTGCGAAGAAAAAACTCCCACTCCAGAAATATCTTCTGCTCATTCTCTGTCATACTTTCACCCTCACGATGCCTGTAAGCAGCATTTGCATTAGAGCTCTCTTTTTATTGCCCCACATACCAATTTCTTCATAGAGTTTTTTGATCACTACATCAACTGCCGCAATAATATTTGCGATAGAAACCTGCTCATCATAGGAAGGAAGCACAATAGGTATGTCAAGAAAATCTTTTTGAGATATGTTCTTCATGCTATTGCTTGTCCCTCCTGCCTTTCTTCGAATCGATCTCTGTGAACTTTCACTACTGATAACATAGTTTAGCCATCGTGGATCAACATTTTTCTTCAAAACTACTTTCCATAAGCGATCTGGCAGAAAAACATTGGGAAGGGTTACATCACACAGAGCACATGCACCGACAAGTTTTGGGGTATTCATTCGGCTGACCAAAAGGGTGTTTGCCTCTATCGGGCATGAAACTCGATAGTAATCTTCTGCCACAACCTCTTTGCTTTCTTCAAGTAAGAAAGTTCCTTCAAAAATAGCAGAAGTTTTCAGAACATATCTCTTTTCGGATACGTATTCTGCTGCTTTATCTATTGAATTAACACTTGTACCGCTTTCTATGTAAGAAACGACATCTTTCAATGTGCCTTCCTTTCCTACGGCCAATGCAGAATCGTGTAAAGCTTCTTTGGATGTTCTGAGCAATCTGCGCATCAAAGCTTCCTTTTTCTTTTTCTCTTCCTCAATTCGCTTTTGCTTTAGCTCAATCACCTTATCACATTGCATAAGGATTTCTGCTATGCGTTCCTGCTCAGCCAGAGGAGGGCAAGGTACTTCACAGCTATAGAAGTCTTTACCTCGTAGGTTCAATAGTCCATCATCTCTGACACCACGGTTGATTCTGGAATGCAGCTGTCTGTTCAAGAAACCGCTGATAAACAGTTGCTCATAGAAATCGGGATTTCCATCAGATACCCGGAAACTTTCAAACACATTGGGTACAGCTGCTTCTGTGCGATCATTAATCCGATAGATACAACCTTGTGGATATAGATTGGAATTGCCCTTGTTATATGAAAAGTCTCCACGATGCAAAACGGTGTATTTTTCATACTGCTTTCCAGATAACTCTTTTCCGAATTTCTCAGCTTGATTCACAAAACCTACGCCAGCGGATATGCTGACTGTTTCGATTTTTCTTGTTCCAGCCGTTTCCGTAATTTCTTCGACGATGGAACTCAATGGACGAGATGTCCATTCGTTTGGCAAAATACCTGCATTGGTGTAATGATATCCTAAAGGGGCGGTTTTCTTTGCCTGAATAATATCGGTCATATTATGACCTCCTGCTTCTCTATTTACTTACTATTACATTACAGCCCCAGCTCTTTCAGGTAGGTATCCATCTTAGCCTCGGCTTCCGCAATTTTCTGCTTCAGACGAGCGATATTTGCCTGAACAGCAGAGATATCAATCAGCTCTTCCTCTTCGAAGGTATCCACATATCGAGGAATATTCAGATTGTATTCGTTCTCTTTGATTTCATCCAGTGTTGCCACATGAACGAATTTTGGTTGCTCGCTGCGGCTGTAATAAGCATCTACGATGGAGTCGATATGCTCCTGTCCAAGTTCATTCTGGTTCGTTGCTTTGATATACCGGGGATTACCGTCTTCATCATTTTTACTGGCATCAATAAACAGAATATCTGTGGTGGGACGATTCTTTTTGAACACCAAAATACAAGCTGGGATTGGCGTACCATAGAACAGGTTTTCGGGAAGACCAATAACTGCATCCAACAGATTTTCATCCACTACACGCTGACGAATTCTGCCCTCGGCTGCGCCACGGAACAACACACCATGGGGAGCAACTGCGGCAATTCTGCCATTTACAGACAGGCTGGCAATCATATGAAGCAGAAATGCCCAGTCACCTTTACTTGCAGGAGGCACACCCCAGTCAAAACGGTGGAACTTATCCAGAGAAGCCTCCATTTTAAACTCTTTCTTTCCCTTACCGGAGGATTCTCCGCCGGGATTGAACCCGGATGCCCATTTGTCTTTGGAGAAAGGCATATTCGCAACGATGGCATCGAACAGCAGCAGATTTCCGTCCGCATCCAGGAACACAGGATTGGCAAGAGTATCACCCCAGCCAATCTTTGCATCACGGATTTCGTGGATATACATGTTCATCTTCGCCATTGCTACGGAAGATCCATTGACTTCCTGACCATAGATGGATACTTCTTTGCTGTTCTGCTTTTTCGCAGCCTTAATCAGCAAAGAGCCGGATCCACAAGTTGGGTCGTAAACACGCTCACCGGGCTGCACATTCACGATGCGAGCCATGATTTCGGAAACCGCAGCAGGGGTATAGAAAGATCCCGCTTTCTTGCCGGCCATGCTTGCAAATTGACCTATCATGTATTCATAAGCATCGCCGATGACATCTGCGGGCACCTGACCTTCTTTAATTTCAATCACAGATGGACGAAGATTTAACGGTTCAAAGTCTTCCAGCAGATCACGCAGGATAGCGTTTTTGTGTTCACGGGTGCCAAGAGCGTTTTCGCTGTTGTAATCCACAGAACTCAAAACACCGGCGAGTTGCTGATTGTTGTCTGCTTCAATTTGACGCATAGCCGCATTGATCAGCTGACCGATATTGTCGGCAAAACGCTGCTTGTACAGATCATAGAAAGAACAACCTTCTGCGACCATGAATGGCAAATACTTTTTCTGGCGTTCCAGTCGAATACCGGAATACTGTTTGCTCAGGGCTTCTACGGCATCAGCATAAGAATCACTTAAATACTTGAGAAACATAACCGGCAGGACATAATCTTTATAGTTCGCCGCATCGATGGTATCTCTCAGCGTGTCTGCACCACGCATCAATGCATTTTCGATATCTTTTCTTGTCGTCATCTCAGCGATCCTCCAATGATCTTTTTAATTGTGGTTTCAGTCAGCTGCCGTTCCTGATCGATTAAGTCCAAGTACATACGTTCTCTTTTGCGGCTGAGCTCGTCAACTTCGATAGCCCGTCTCTGTGTTTCCATATCCGGCACCTCTATCAAAAGATCCATAATCGTACCAAGTTTTACGGTCCGTTGTGCAGTTCCTCTTTCAATTCTCCTAACGTGCTCTTGGACTTCTTTTTGAGAAAGAGACAAACGTAAGAACTCTGGCGATATGATGGAACGGTCTTTTACCTTCAGTATAGCAAGCTGTGACGGGACAAGCAATTCCTTCCGACTCTCATCTATCACCGTGGGGCATAGAGGAGAAAAAAGGCGTATCAAAACATCTCCGGGAGAGGCAAACCATGCGCTGTTCAGCGACTCGTTCGTATAAAAATCTTCTAGGTCGCTGTCGCTAATATATCCGTCTTCCGCCAATGACCGGAGGGTTAATCTTTTATATCGATAGATGTTGGCTTCGGGGTTTTTGGCTTCTTTTCGGCTCAACACCAAGCCCCCCTGCGCATCAACAAGTCTTGAAATTTGTAGTATCATTTTTAACCCCCAAAATGTAAATGGCCCGCCCACATACGGGCGGGCCATCCCTGCTATCAAGTCTTATGGCTTTCAGGGCAGCAGTAGTAGCAGCCGTCTACCTGGGAATAGTACTTGCGTGCTTCCCGAACGGCGGCCTGAGAGGTAGCGAAGTCGCCTAAGTAGATTCTATTCTCTACATCAGGCAGCCAAGCGCAGGTAGAACGGTGAACCTCGTGGTCACCATTTGGCTGGGCGTTCGTGTTAACGTAGAACCGCATGAGCTTGTCCTCCTTCTTCAAATAGTACAAGCCCCACATTGACAAATCACCAGATGTCTGGTATCATAATCGTGCATAACTATGATTTTGTGTGGGAAGCTCCCGGATACAGCTGCAACTGCTATCTGGGGGCTTTCTTCTTGTCCATGACTATAATACCATATGGCTTGCGAGTTGTCAATAGGTTTTAATTGAAAATCAATGCAATATTGAAATATGACACGCAAAATCGAACAAAGCAGTTGGAGATGGTCTATCAGTCAGCAGATCAATCCAGAGGATTGTATTCAGTTACTGCATCAAGATACTTCGCAGGATCGCCGTTCAATATCAGCTCGGCATATGCCACCGGGTCATTGTAGATCAGCCAGTCCAGCTCAGAACGCTGATACATATTATCGGCAACCTCGTTCTCTACGGCGGTGCAGTCGATAGAGATCAGCGTGCCATCTGTCAGTCGAAGCTCCACACAGGCGGTATCCATGTTGAACGCACATGACAGGATTTTCATTGTTCTTGCCTCCTTAACCTTTCGGTATTTTTCTTTGCCAGTTCACTTGCCGCCTTTCGGCGCTCCTCTGAGTAAGGGGCGGTCAGCTTGAATCCGAAGCGCCCCTTATTGACCTCAAAAGTCAGACAGCCGTTTCCGTCATTGTCTATCAATCGGCACTCGGAGGGATAGTTCCCGGCATAGTCGGTGAGCCTGTTTTTGAGTGAGGTATTGTAGGTGCAGACCTCGATCATGGTGTCTGCTTCGGTAAAATAGATGTTGGTTGCTTTCTGTTTCTTGGAAAGACCTGTTTTCATAAAACCTCCTGATTTTCATGAATATTTATCAGCTCTACACCTGTAAAAGTAGGCTGATTTTCGGATAGGGAGCGTCCATACGATTGGGCATCGTTTGGAACACTCCCATTGGACAAAACGCGTTTTTTTCAGCTCTACACGGGAATTATCGGGCATCGTCCCAATTTCGGATTTTACTGCGGTGGGGATTAAAGATGTGCCACAGATTGTTGCGCTCGATAGCTGTCTCGTAGCTGCGAATTTTGGAACGCAGGCGATCATTTTCCTGTTCCAATTCTGCGGTGCGGATTTTGCCACGGACGGACTTGTATTCCGACAATTCGGAAGTTAGCGCCGAAATCTGTTGTTTCAGCGAAGTGATCTGCGCTTTCAGTTCTCCAATCAGCTTGTTTGCGGCATCCAGTGCCTTTTGTAGTTTGGATTCCCGGCGTTCCTACGCATAATATTTCTTAGCGGCAGCTGCCAGCGTTTCATACTCCGATTTTGCCAGAGAGACCCTTGACGAGGAAAGCACCACGGGCTTTGCTTCGATTTTCTCAATGCTCTCAATGTCGATTTTCTTCTGTGTACGCTTCTCGATTTCTCTGTCCAGAGCCTTTGCCTCAGCGGCTTTCTGCTGTGCCTGCTGCGTTAGATCGGCAAGGCGTTCCTGTTCAGCCTGTACCTTGAACTGTGTCACGGTCAGGTGTTCCTCGGTGCTGCCACGTTCGCCACGCTCCACATCGGTGTAACCGGCGGCGCGCATGGCATTGAAGAAATCATCCTGGAGGACGCTGTAGGATTTTTTCAAAATCGGTTTGCCCTTTGCGGTCAGCATGGGATTTCCATTCTCATCCAGAGAGGGCTGGGACTGCCACTTCTTACTGCTGCTGACCTGCATGATGGTTTCCTTTACGGTGCCGACCAGTGATTTGTCCTTGCAGCGTTTGCTCCATAGAATCTGTTTTTCAACAACCGGGATGTACACAACATGGAGATGGTAGTGGTAAACATCCTCGCCCAGGGCTTCGGACATTGCCCGGTTCCGTTCGTCTGCGTGCATCACAGAGGAGAGAATGTACTGCTCACCACCCACGATCTCCACGGCGGCTTTATAGGCATCAGCGTAGAATTGTTTTGCAAAATCATAGCCGCCGTGGTTGTAGAAGTAAGCGGAGTTCACATCAAAGACCAACTCGCCGTAGAGCTTGGCATCGTCTTTCAGACCACGGATGGAGATGACGCCATCAGCCTTCATCTGTTCAAACATTTCTGTGTAGCTGCCGGTGGGTGTTTTGAAATGAACATTGTAGGACAGGCGCTCCGGTACGATATCCGGGTTTGTGTAAGATTCTTTTTCGCGCTCGTTGTGCCGTTGCGCGTTGGTGATTTTGGAAGCTGTCAGATTTTTGTTTCGTGCTATGGTACGGTCAATCCCGTCGTTTCTTGCCATAGGGTTCCTTTCTGCTTATTTTTCAGCGGTGAGATTAGGAAAACGGAGAGAACGGCACTTTTTCAAAGTGTAATAACCCACTATGATACTTTCATCCGGGGGCTGCAAAGTATCGTGGGCTCTCCAAGGGGCACCGGGGAATGCGGCACTTGCGAGTGCCTCTGGGCGGCTTGCAGGTGGGATATAAACTGCAAATCCGCCTACGGACAACGGTAATCTCCAAAAAAGTTTTTTCAATCACCGCCGTCCGTCGCCTGAGAGAAAAATCAAAATTCTCTCTCAGGTTTGTCCACAATGAACTCTGCGGATTTCATCGTGGGGACGGAGGATGCGTGGAGAGCGTGACGGTTGTGACGATTGTGACGGTATTTCTGATACCGACCTCGGTGCCGTTTTAATCGTCACAACCGTCACCAATCGTCACACAGATATTCTCGTCAGGCTAATGGCGCTGCCTGTGCGGGTGCGCTTCATGGCGTATTCAATGCCGTACTCGTTCAGCAAATCACCGGCTTTGACATTGAGCCTGCGGGTCAGGATATTCGGCTGAATGTCCTCTCCAAGCAGAGCCACAAGCTCTGTTGCGCTGCCGCTCCATACCGGGCTGTCCTCTGTAATCACAGCGGCAATAGTCTCCAGTAAGGGGTCGGGCGGTTTCTTCCAAAGTTCGGTTTCCGCATGGTCGAGCTGCCAAATCAGCTTCTCCGTGTCCCTTGTCAGATGAAGCTTTTGGTCAGGCTGATCTCTGCCGACGATTTCAAGGGTGGCATTCAAGTCGGTGCGCTTTTCCTTTTGCAGAAGAAATGCTCCATCCGCACAGCCAAGCAATCCTGTTGTGCCGGAGATCATTTCAAATTTGTCTCCAGCCTGCTGCTTGCGTGTGTGATGCACCAAGAGCAGGCACACACCATTTTTGTCAGCAAACTGCTTCATCCTGCCCACGATGTCATAATCGTTGGCATAGCTGTAAGCATCGGTGCTGACCTCGCGGATTTTCTGCAAGGTGTCGATGATAATGAGCCGGGTATCGGGATGCTCCCGGATGAACCTTTCAAGCTGCTCATCAAGTCCTGCGCCGAGCTGCTTTGCATATACTGCAAAATGTAGGTTATCCGTTCCCTCTACGCCGAACATACGGGACATGCGCTCCTGCAATCTCTGATAATCATCCTCCAACGCAAGGTAAAGAACCGTACCTTGGTGGACTTCATAATTCCAGAGCGGTTGTCCGGTGCTGATGTGATAGGCAAGCTGCGCCATGAAAAACGACTTACCTACCTTTGGCGCACCGGCAAACAGATAGGTGCCGGAGTAGAGCAGACCGTCTATGACGGGCGGCCTGCTCTGATATACCGTTTCGTACAGTTCGTTCATAGATACCGTGTGCAGATACGCCGGGTCGCTCATTCGCTGCATCTGCCGCATAATATCTTCAAAGTTTTCCGGAGAATTTTCGTCCGGGTGATTGATTTCCGTGTCCAAAGCGGATATACTACTGATAGTGTTTTGAACGGACTGCCTTTCATCTGCGTCAACAGATGTGCAAAGGGCAGTCTTTTCTTTTGCTTCATTCATTCGCATCCTCTCCTTTCAGTCCCTGCATGGTGACGGCAATGAGGTCGATCGTGCTTAGCAGCTCATCGGGGACGCTGCCCCCGGCAGCAATGCGCTCCAGCTCTGCGCGGATCGCCGTCATCTGCGTTTTGAGTGCCTTGTGTACTCTCGGATTTGGCTGCACCACCACCTCACGCCCCATGCACTTGCGATAGCAGTATTCCTGCTTGGGAAGCCCCGATAGGGCTACAGCCCTGTTCAGTTCCTCCTGTTCTTCGGGAGATACCCGAAATCCCACTGTGATACTGCGAAAACGATTGTGTCGGTCTACATTCTTTGCGGACATTAAACTCAAACTCCTTTCCCAAGATCATCTAACCTGTTTGCCATTTCTTTCTGCTTGGATGGGAACAGGTGCGCGTACCGATAGGTGATTTCGATGCTCTCGTGTCCAACCCTGTCGGCAATGGCAACCGCCGAGAAGCCCATATCAATGAGCAGACTGATGTGGCTGTGTCTCAAATCGTGGATTCTGATGCGCTTGACGCCTGCTGCCTTTGCACCCCTGTCCATCTCATGGTGGAGATAGCTTTTGGTTACCGTGAAAATACGATCTTTCTTTTTCAGACCGTACTGCATTTTGAAAAACTCCTGCATCTCCTGGCAGAGAAAGTCGGGCATTTGAATGGTGCGGTTGCTTTTCTTTGTTTTTGGTGAGGTAATGACATCCTGCCCTTTGAGCCGCTGATAGGTCTTGCTGATCTTGACAGTGCCACGCTCAAAATCGAAATCCGCAGGCGTCAGCGCCAGCAGTTCTCCTTCGCGGATGCCTGTCCAGTAGAGCATCTGAAAGGCGTAGTAGGAAACCGGCTTGTCCATCATCTCCTCAGCAAATTTCTGATATTCTTCTTTCGTCCAGAACAGCATCTCCCGCCGTTCCTCTGTCCCCATGTTTCCGGCTTTCGCTGCCGGATTGGAGTGGAGATCGTAAAACCGGACGGCGTGGTTGAAAACGGCGCTGAGCTGATTGTGCAGCGCCTTGAGATAGGTCTGAGAATAGGGCTTGTGCTTTTCGTCCCGATAAGCAAGCAGCTCGTTTTGCCATGCAATCACATCTTTTGTGGTGATCTCATTGATTTTTCGTTTGCCGAAATACGGGAGCAGCTTCGTTTTGATGATATTCTCCTTGGTCTGCCATGTGCTTTCTTTCAGCCGCGCCTTGAGATCGTTGGTGTAGATTTCGCAGAACGCCTCAAAACTCATATCAAGATCACCGGCGCTCTGCTGTTGAAACTTCTGTTCCCATTCCAATGCTTCCCGCCTCGTGGCGAATCCGCGCTTGCATTTGGGCTTGCGTTCTCCTGTCCAGTCCGTGTACTGTGTCACCACATACCACGAACCGTTTTCCTTGTTCTTATAAGCTGGCATCTGCATCCTTCCTTTCTGTTCCGTAGAATCGTTCATTGAAATACTGTCGGTTGACGCGGCCTGCGATGGTCAGAAATCCTTTTGCCTTTAACTCCTCATTGAGCTGCCGAATGAGCTTGTAGGCGTAGGGCTTCGACACATCCAGTTCCGCTGCGACTTCCTCTGCTCGAATAAATCTGTTGTCCATAAAACTCCTCCTTGTTGATTTTTGGTAATACTTGTCCTTATTTCGTGTCGGATACTTTCTGGCCGCCTTCCGATTTGCCCGGGCGGACACACCATGACTGTGATGTGCGACAGGTGTTAAATTTCCAAACTTAACTGTAAATGTTTAAGCTTACACTTGCATTATACTAAGCATATTCCGTTATGTCAAGAGGCTTTCGAGAAAAATATTAAACTTTTTTATTTATGCTATATTGACACGTGCTAAACATATATGCTATAATCATCGCAACGATACCAAAGGAGTGTAGGTTTATGGCGATTGGTGAACGAATCCGTTTTATTCGTAATTTGCGTGGTATGACGCAGAAATGGCTTGGTCAAGCTGTTGGCTTTCCGCCTAAAACGGCTGATGTCCGCATGGCGCAGTACGAGTCCGGTTCCAGAACGCCGAAAGAGGATTTGGTAAAAGCTATCGCCAATGTGTTGGAGGTTTCTCCCTTGGCATTGCAGATTCCCGACATTGACAGTGACCTTGGATTTATTCACACCCTTTTTGCCATCGAGGACATTCACGGCATCCGTGCTGAAAAGCAGGGGGATGAGGTGCATCTCATCTTTGACGGCAGCAAACGTACTATGGATGGATCAATCTTTACCATGCTTTCCGCATGGGCAGAACAGTCGGAGAAGCTGCGCTGCGGTAAGATCAGCAAAGAGCAGTATGACCACCGGCGCTACACCTTCCCGGAAGAGGACACCACCCAGCGTTGGGCAAAAGTACCGTCGCGGGGACTGAGCGATCTGCTTGTGGAAGCTTTCAAGGATCAGCAGACAGGAAAATGAGTATAGAAAAAGCCCGTACTGACATCCAATCAGTACGGGCTTCAATCATATGGAGAAACTTGTGAGCCGGGCGAAATTACTCTTTGCTCACAAGCCACTGGCACGCAGAATAACTGCGCTCCGGCGGAATCTTATCAAAATCTTATCAGAAGGGGCGGGTAAAATCCAAAAACCATTGGTATTCCTGCACTTTTCGGCTTTTCTGATTTATTCCCACTCCGTTTTGAATATCTCCTCACCCATAAAAATGAGTGTCATAGGTATCTTATACGGCGGTTATTCCTTCCGTTACCAGTCTGATTTTGCGAGAAAAACTTTTTTGTGTACCCGTCGTGTACCTCAAAATCAGGTATCTCACTCGTATCAATATTTGTTGGCAACAGAGGAACAACCTTGTTTCTCTATAGGCTATATGAATATTATACTACAAAAGGCGCAAAAATCAATAGTTTGCTGCCTGAGTGGTGCAGTTCCATTTGGTTCTGCACCGCTTTTCCTGTTTCAAGGAGGAAACAACCATGTCAGAGTATCAATTAGAATTAAAACAAATCGTGGATTACCCACGCTGCCGGATCTACCGGCAATTTATCGGGCTGCTGATGAAGGATAAAAGCATCCGTGTCGGCGGCACATCGGGGCTTTACCATTTCACGGTGCTGTCCTGCTTTGCAAACTTCCGTACTTCCTATAAACGGATCGATGGAATCAGCTACACGATCTATCCCGGCGAATGGCTCTGCCGTGTGAGCGAGCTAACCGAGTGGTTCCGCACTCGCTTTCAGCATCAGGCACTTGCCATTCTCAGGGAGCTGCAGGACAGACACCTTATCACCTATACGCTGCTCGGCCGGGGCAGGCTGGTGAAATTCAAAATCAAAGGATGGTGCAAATACAACAGAGTTTTAGAGTACAACGCCCCGTGCCAGAAGGATACTGGCTTCTTCTTTCTGCCGATCTCGGTTGCCAATGAATTGGTCAGCGCCGGCCGCTGTTCGGAAATGGACGCTATGCTGGATCTGTGGATCAACACCGTATACAACGACACGCAGGTGCAAGGCTCAGAGGTCGGTCCCGTCGTGTATATGAGAAACGGCACCGGAAGCCCACTCATCGGGTATGCGGAGCTTGCACAGCGCTGGGGCGTGTCCAAGGCGACGGCAGGACGCTATCTCCGCAAAATGCAGGAGCTCGACTATCTATCTATGGTCGCATTCCCCGGAACGCACGGCACGGCTATCTACCTCAAGCAATATCTTTCGACCATGTTCCAGATTTCCGATGTGATGATCGACAAAGATGAGGTGGCAATGTCGCTTAATATCCATATTCAGATGGACGAAGAAACGGAGGAAGGTAGCGTGTCAGAAAACAGTTCCGGCGTTTCAAAATCGCACACGGAGATTATTCTGCAAAAAGCGGCAAAAATCCTTGCTGCACAAGGCTTTCCTTGCTTTTCATGCCCAAGGCTCCAGTGTAAGTTATTACCCTTATCCGACGATTGCAGGAAAGCATTTATTCATGTCTGTGATCTCCGGAAGCTGAAAGACTATCGCTATTTGCTTGTGCTGTCGTGCAAGGATTCCACAGAGATATTCCAGTTTGAGGTACGGCTGTCGCCCGTAACCGTGAAGGAGGTGTGACCGATGAAAAAGCAACCGGAACAGATGCCGGAAGACCAAAGATTTCACGATACCTACCTGCTTCTGAAAAAATACCGGGATGTGGTGTGGGGTTTGGAGCTGTCGGTGCAGCAGGTCAAACGACGGTTTCAGATGGAGGTTGGCAGCAGTATCGAGGACTTTTTGGAGTCCATCTACCTTGCCGGTGTGGATTTCTCGGATAACGGCATCGAAGAACAGGCCAGAAGCATTGAAAAAAGCTATCAAATGCTGAAGTTGCTGGAAGTCTCGGTCAATATCATGCGAAACAAGCATAAACACGGCGAGATGTATTATTGGCTGCTTTATTACAGCTACCTTTCGCCCCAGCAGTATCGGAGCGTTGATGAGATTATTGAAATGATCCGACCCCATGTGTCCGACATCAGCGAACGCACCTTTTTCCGCAGGCGAAAGAATGCTGTGGAGGCTCTTTCTTCAATCTTGTGGGGCTATACTTCCCGGGATAGTTTGAGTCTTATGGAGCAATTTTTTCCCGATAAATAGCGTTGGCAGCAAATCGGCGGTCAATGGCAGTATATTGGCAGTGTTTTGCTATTGTGGCGCAAATCCGTATGTGCTATAATGTGTATGCTCAAAACTGTATCAAGTGCCGACAAGGGCAAAACAGACACCATTTTTTCGATGGTGTTTTTTTGTTGCCCTGATTGGCACGACCGCACAAGCCGCCCCATTTCTCGGGGCGGCTTAGTATTTTTTCAAGGAGGTACACAGTGAAAAATCAACTGAAAACCACGAAGCCGAAGGACCGAAAGGATCGCCGCCATATCAACTGGGGGCGTTTTCTTTTTGCCGGGTTCCTCAGCGTCACGATGCTGGCGGCAAACACGATGCCCGCCTTTGCGGCGACAACGGTATGGGAAAAGGCAAACGAGATCATGAAGGATGTGTATACGCAGATTCTCACGATCTCTACCATTGCCGCCGTTGTGACCGCCGCTATCGCACTTCTGATGATGAATTTCTCCAAATCGGGACGGACGGTTGACGAAGCCCGTGCCTGGCTGAAGCGTATCATCATCACCTGGGCGATCCTTAACGGTCTCGGCTTCATTATGGCCTATATCACTCCCTTCTTCTCCGGCGGCAAGTGGAACGGGTAATCGTTCCCGCCAAAATGAAAGGAGGTCGATGTCTTGGGCATACTTGACGGAATCGTAGAGTGGATCGCAGAACAGGTCATGAACGGACTGGACCTTATCAACACCTCAGTTTTGGGCGCACTGGGCTGTAATATGAGCACCTTCAATCGGTATTTTCCTGCGGCAGAGACGATGTATAAAATATTCGTCGCTCTGGCGATTGGGCTTATCCTGCTTAATTGGGTGTGGCAGCTCTTTAAGAATTACGGACTTTCCGCCGGCATTGAAGCGGAGGATCCCGTAAAACTTTCCATCCGTTCAATACTCTTTATTCTCCTTGCCTACTTTGCGGACGAGATCGTAAATATCATACTGAAAATCGGAGGAACACCCTATCAGTGGATACTCAATTCCGAATTACCGCCGCTTGACTTTGCCAGCTTCAATTCCGTTTTCCTGACGATACTCGGCGTATGTGCAAGCGGCACGGTGGCATTGATTGCACTGATCCTCATACTGATTCTGGCTTGGAATTACATCAAACTGCTGTTTGAAGCGGCGGAGCGCTATGTGCTGCTCGGTGTGCTGGTGTTTACCGCACCGGTTGCCTTTGCCATGGGCGCATCGCAGACCACTTCCAATATCTTTAAGAGTTGGTGCCGTATGTTCGGCGGCCAGGTATTTCTGCTGCTGATGAACGCCTGGTGCCTGCGGCTCTTTACCAGTATGGTGGGACAGTTCCTCTCCAACCCTTTGGCACTTTAAGGAGGAACGATGAAAAGAAAACATAAAATACTCATTACCCTGCTTGCCGTTGCCGTGACCGTTTCGCTTACAACTGTTCCGGCGTTTGCTTTGACCGAAAGCGAAGTGCAGGATCAGGTAAACGCCGTCGGGAAAGAAGTTGTTACCGGAAACCTCTTCGTGTGGTTTCTGTGTGCGATTGCCTTTTTGAAGGTATCGCAGAAAATCGACAGCTTTATGTCTTCCCTCGGCATCAATGTCGGACACACCGGCGGCTCTATGCTGGCTGAGGCGATGATCGCTATGCGTGGAATCGGAACGGCGAGGACTTTTGCCGGTAGAGGCGGTTCCGGCGGAAGTTCCTCCGGTAGTGGCGGAGGCAACACCTTTATGAAAGGCGGGCTTTCCGGCGTTGTAAGCCGAAAGGTCACAAACACCGCTATCAACAATGCAAACGGCTCAAAAAGCGGCGGTCTCGGCGGTATGGCATTCAATTCCTCGCTCAGTAAGGGCGGCGGTTTTGCCAACAGCGTGATCGGCAAGATCGCAACCGGTAATATTTCTTCTACCGGCTCTATTTCCGGTGAAAGCGCTGCAGACTCTCTTATGTCCTATATGGGATATACGGCGCTCGGGCCGGATGCGGAAAGTGTTCCATCCTTTTCAGATGTAGAGATCGGCGGCGGACATATCTTCGCAACCGAAACAAATGACGAGCACCCGGAGGGCATTGCTATGGGAATGTATCACACCGACCAGTATATGCCGCCCGAAGGAGAATACACGACCGTCACGGCTGCGGACGGCACCTCTTGGTATAAGCAATATGCAACGGATACCGTAGAGAGAAAGCCACACAAAGCAGACGACGGCAGTATCGTCTATGAGGAAAGCCTTGTCAAAAGGCTGCCGAAGGCTCCCTGGCGAAAGGATAAGATCTGATGGCGGATAACAGTCGTCCGGTTGCTGAACCGTTGCAGAAAAGCGCACAGGCCGCACAAGCGGTGCGAGGTGCTGTTAAAACCGGAAAAGCCATTGCCGGTGCCGCCAAAGGTGCAGCTGCCGGAGGCGTGTGGGGTGCCGTTGCCGGCTTTGCTTGGGAAAATCGGAAGTTTGTCGGGAAGGTCATCATTGCGGCGACCGCCGTGCTGATGATCCCGATCCTTATTCTGTGTATGCTCCCCGGAATCATATTCGGAGGCTTCGGCAATTCTCATTCTCCGGCCGACCCCGATACGCCGATCATGAACAGCAGTGCGGCAATCGACAGTAATCTGGTCGAGATCTCTACTGCCGTGAGCTGCGTGCTGTCCGAGGCGCTTACCGATACGCTGACCGCCATAGAAAACGATTATGCTGCCTGCACCGCTGACGGCAAAGAGGTCATAAACCCTTATGAAAGCTCACCGAATTTTAACGCCAATCTGTTTGTCGGACAATACTGTGCGGCAAAGAATGAGGATTATGCCGCTGTGTCTGTGTCGGATATGGAATCCATGCTGCGCAGCGGCAAGGACAAGCTCTATTCCTATACCAAAAAGGAAGAAGAACGCACAGTTGAAACGGTCACGACCTCGGTAACGGTGGATGCCTCGACCGGCAAAGAAACAACAACGGAGACCGTAACGACAACCACGGAAAAGTGGATCATTTATACGGTTTCCTACAACGGCGAAGCCTACTTTGCCGATGAGGTATTCCATCTGACCGCCGAGCAGAAAGACCTTGCTGACGATTATGCGTATAACCTCAGCCTATTCCTCGGAGACAGTATGTTCCAGGGGCTTCCTGCCGGGTATACAACAGTTTCTTCGCTTGGCAATATCCGCTTTACGGACGGACAAACCGCAGTCGTCTATTTCAATCAGCTGGACGAACGTTATGCGGGGCAACCGTATGGCACTGACAATATCGGCGGCTACGGCTGTGGGCCTACGGCGATGTCGATCGTTGTATCCTCGCTGGCAAACGATACCGTTGACCCCATCGAGATGGCAAGATGGTCGTATGAAAACGGCTATTGGTGTTCGGGCAGCGGCTCTTATCATGCGCTGATCCCTGCTGCCGCAAAAGCATGGGGATTGAATGTTGAAGGCTGCTCGGCTTCGGACGGGCAGAAAATTGCAGACGCTCTGGCTGACGGTAAATTAGTGGTTGCCATTATGCTGAAGGGACATTTCACAAGCTCCGGCCACTTTATCGTCCTGCGTGGCGTAAAGGACGGGAAAATACTTGTAGCCGATCCGGCAAGTTACGACCGAAGCAGTATGGAGTGGGATCTGTCCATCATTCTGAATGAGGCAAGCACCCACGCCGGAGCCGGCGGACCTTTTTGGATCATTGGATAGAAAAGAGGAAAATCATGTGGACAACAATAGCGTTTCTTATCGGAGGTGCAGTTGGCTGCGTGTTCATGTGCCTGTTTCAGATAAATTGGCACGAGGCGCAGGAAGAATACCGTATCACCGATAAAGAATCGGGAAAACAAGAAGGAGGCTTTGATGAGCAAAAACAGTGAACATCACGATACCTACATCATCCCTCCGAATTTTATCGAGGGCAGCACCTTATTCGGAGGGATGTTCAAAATACGGAATGTGATCGAGGCCGGCGTACTTGCCGCAGCGGTAGGTGTGCCGGTATTCTCCCTTGACCTTTCGCTCACCGTCCGTATTATCATTCTTTGCCTGACGGCACTGCCGCTCGCCTTATTTGCGCTGATGGGCATTGCTGGCGAGCCGCTTTCTTCGTATATCATTGCCTTTTTCAAGTGGCTCAAGAACCGCCGTGTGGTCGGTAAGATGGAGCCGAAAGAGGAAAGGAAGAAGCCGAAACCGAAAAAAGAAAAGCAGCCTGCGCCGGAAAACGAGTCGATGCTATCGGAGATCGCCGGTGTTATCCGCAAGCAGTCGGCAAAGAAAAAGCATACCGAGGAACCCCGGGCGGCGGAAACACCGAAACAGAAGAAGCCGCACCGCAGAAGCAAAGCGGACTCGCCCTTTCTCAACCCCGTAGCGGAGTATCTGCCGATTGAAAAGATTGCAAACGGCATTATCTACACCAAGGATCACCGGTATATCAAGCTGATTGAGGTGGTACCGATCAATTTTCTGCTCCGAAGTGCCAGAGAACAGCGGAGCATTATCTACTCCTTTATCAGCTATCTGAAGATCAGCCCGGTCAAGATCCAGTTTAAGGTGCTGACAAAGCGTGCGGACCTCAATAAACACACCGAGATCGTGCATCGTGAAATGGAAGCTGAAACCGATCCAAACTGTCGGGTCTTACAGGAGGATTACCTAAAGCTCATCAATCAGATCGGATCCCGTGAGGCGACAACCCGCCGCTTCTTTGTCGCTTTTGAATATGAGCAGGTCGGGCGGCGCAGCAGCAATGAAGAGGCCGATGCCATTGCCTCGCTGCAAACCGCCGCAAGGACGGCGGCAAACTATTTGAAGCAATGCGGCAATGAGGTGCTGACGCCGGAAAACGAAGACGAATTCACAGTGGATGTGCTGTATAACATCCTCTGCCGCCAGGAAAGCTCGGACATTCCTCTTCCGCAAAGAGTGCAGGATGTCGTTTCAAGCTATATTGCGGCAGGAAAGGATACGGACGCCATTCCGTGTACGGAGTTTTTTGCACCGCAGACGCTGGACTTTACCCACGCCAAATACATTTGCGTGGACGGGCAATATCGGTCATATCTTTTGATCCCATCCTACGGCTACAAATCACAAGTGGCGGCCGGTTGGCTGAGCCTGCTTGTCAATGCCGGCGACGGGATCGACATCGACCTGTTTCTGACCCGTCAGCCGAAGGAGCGTATGGTGAACAAGCTCGGTCAGCAGCTTCGTATCAACCGTTCCAAAATCCGAGAAGCCAGTGATACCAACAGCGACTTTGACGATCTGGACGGCGCTATCCGCAGCGGGTACTTTTTGAAGGAGGGGCTTTCCAACAACGAGGATTTTTACTATATGAACATCCTCATTACGATGACCGCCGACAACGCCGAGGATCTGGAATGGCGTGAGTGTGAAATGCGGAAGCTGCTTATCTCGCAGGATCTCAATATCGTGTCCTGCTCATTTCGGGAAGAACAAGGCTTTTTGTCATCGCTGCCGCTGACAAATCTGGAAAAGCATCTGTATGAGCGCTCCAAGCGCAATGTGCTGACAAGCGGGGCTGCAAGCTGCTATCCCTTTACCGCTTATGAGTTGAGCGATGACAATGGCATTTTGCTCGGCGTCAACAAATATAACAATTCCCTTGTGATCGTGGATATTTTCAATTCCGCAGCCTATAAGAACGCCAACATTGCAATCATGGGGACCAGCGGCGCAGGCAAAACCTTCACCTTGCAGCTGATGGCATTGCGGATGCGGCGAAAAGGCACCCAGGTATTCATCATTGCTCCGCTGAAAGGGCACGAATTTCTGCGTGCCTGCCGCAATACGGGCGGCGAGTTCATTCAGATCTCTCCGGCATCGAAAAACTGCATCAATGTCATGGAGATACGCAAGACCGATCGGTCGGTGGATGAACTGCTGGACGGCGCTCCGATTGAGAAATCGGAGCTTGCCGCCAAAATTCAGCAGCTGCACATCTTTTTCAGCCTGCTGATCCCCGACATCACTCACGAAGAACGGCAGCTTTTGGATGAAGCCCTGATCAAGACCTACAATGCCAAGGGGATCACCCATGACAATGACACGCTCAAAGACCCAGACAATCCCGACCGTTACAGAGAAATGCCGATTTTGGGTGACCTGTATGATATTCTCTTGATCGCACCCGAAACCAAACGTCTGGCAAATATCCTCAACCGCTTGGTACACGGCTCGGCCAGCACCTTTAACCAGCGCACCAATGTCAACCTGGATAATAAATACACGGTGCTGGATATTTCCGAGCTGTCCGGTGATCTGCTGACGGCGGGAATGTTCGTTGCACTCGATTATGTGTGGGATAAGGCAAAGCAAAACCGCACCGTAGAAAAGACCATCTTCATCGACGAATGCTGGGCGCTGATCGGCGGCTCTGCCAACCGGCTTGCCGCAAACTTTGTTCTGGAAATCGCCAAGATCATCCGTGGCTATGGCGGCAGCGCCGTTTTTGCTACGCAGGACCTCAACGATTTCTTTGCTCTCGACGACGGAAAATACGGCAAAGGCATCATCAACAACTGCAAGACCAAAATCGTCCTCAATCTTGAAGACGAGGAGGCGCAGCGGGTACAGAGTATTTTACATCTGTCCGAGGCGGAGGTCATGGAAATCACGCACTTTGAGCGTGGCAACGGGCTGATTAGCACCAACAACAATAATATCACGGTCGAGTTTCGGTGCAGTGACTTGGAGAAAAGCCTGATCACGACCGACCGCCGTGAGCTGCAGGAACTGGTCGAACAGAAAAAACGGTAATACCGACCGAATACGGAATTTATACGCATTAAGGTGTCATTGCGGATTTAATACGCTTTTAATGCGTATAGAAAGGAGACCAAAATGAAAACGCGAGCAGAGATATACAGCAAAGAGGCTGCAGATATACTGCGGAATATCACGACCTATCACTATATGCGGCACGATCAGCTTTTGCGGCTCTATCCGGGAAAGGAAGAAAAAATTGATAATCTTCTGTCCTTCTTTCTAAGGCAGGGACGAATCTTTCGGGATGAACATTCCGGTTTATATCACGATGGCACCGAAGCCCACGCCGACAAGGAAATGCTGGCGGCGCTTTGGGTGCTGACGGATTTTATCGACCGGGTGGACTACCACTCTTCCACGGACTTTCCGGTAAAGCTGATTTTTATTGCCGACGGCGAACTGTACGAGGTCATCTATGTAGAAACAGGCGGCGAGGCCCTGATCGAGCACGCCGTTGCCAAGCAGCCGGACGATGCAGAAAAACGCATCGTCATCGTAGAAAGCGCCGAGCAGATCGGCAAGCTGAACATCCCCGATGTGACGGCGTACTGCACCGTGGATATGAACACCGGCGCTGTTCAGTATTATAAGCAGGAATAGGAGGACCGCATTGGATAGAACAAGTATTTCAAGACGAATCGGAAGCATCAAGGGCGACATAGAAAAGCTGTCAAACACCCTTTGTGCCATCGAAAAGACGGATATAGAAAACTATCCAGACAATTACGCTATGCTGACTACCGATGCCGCATTACGCAGCGAACTTATCGCCTGCCGTATGCGGCATTTGTTATACGGCTCAACGGCCACACGGAAGGAAACCTATCTCGCCTCTGCCGGTGTGGTGCAAGGTATCCGCATTAAGGCGCAGGAGAATATGCTGGAGATCACGCTGCCGTGCCTGCTGCCTAAACGAAAGCAGCGGCAAAGCACGGAATTTCTGATCGACCCGTTGTATTTCACCCTGAGCCAGTATTCGGACAACAATGAGCTGCCGAAGTTCCGGCAGTGCGTTGTGTGTTTTTCGCATATTTACAGTGAGAAATTCCATAACCGCCAAAGTAACTGTAGCGGAAGTAACAAGCAACTCACCGATATTCTTAAAAATTTG
>ERZ773139.506-NODE-506-length-52007-cov-5.336099_pt1 | contig 52007 bp, 52 predicted proteins | sample MGYA00580854_ERZ773139 | MGnify/ENA primary metagenome ERZ773139 (study PRJEB29015, sample SAMEA2737809) | human gut metagenome | biome: human gut; feature: human-associated habitat; material: faeces | place: China | collected 2012 ...
TTTAAATGAGTGTGGAATTTACTTCTGCACTGGAATTTACTTTTTCAAGTTAGCAATGAAATAATTCCAAAAATGAAATAATTGAGAGAATTACATAATTCATAGTCATTGATTTTACTGATGTTTCAGGACATATAAAAAACAATATATTTTTTAGTTTTTAGTTTTCAAAAGAAGCTTGCACAGAAATGTGGAGGCTCTTTTTATGTGAAATAATTAGAGGCTTATGGACTGGTTTTGGGAGCTGTTTTGGGGATTTTTGCGGTTTCAGCTACTTTTTCACGCGATTTTTTCCGGCTTATGGGCTGAGTTTGAGAGCTGTTTTGGAGATTTTTGCGGTTTCAGCTACTTTTCTCGTATTTTTTCCGGCTTATGGGCTGAATTTTGGGAGCTGTTTTAAAAGTTTTATGGATTATAGCTCCTCAAGACCTGCCAACTATGCTATCAACCTATGGCTATTGTACATTATGCTATGCAAATAGAGCAATTATCAGATATAAAGGCATTGGTTATGCGTCTCAAATCTGACCCGGTTACCGGTTCTAAGACGCAGTCTTGGTTACGATTATGTCGAAAAATCAAAGATAATTCAAGGTTTATTACAGCACCATTCAGAGAAACAAAAGCATTTGAAAAACTATATAATCAACGAACCAGCGTAGAGCGTACGTTCGGGGATTTAAAAGATAATTACAACCTTGATAACATCCGGGTTGCAAAAATGGCAAGGGCAAAAGTCTTTATGGATTTATCTTGTATTGCCCTTATTGCATCAAGACTACCAGATGCAGCCAGCAAGGAAAAAACCACAAAAATAGTACAAATTTATCATTACAAAAATTCTGATATAAAAAGAGCAATATTAAACAAAAACCAACTGAATTAAACCCAAACCCATGTCATATTTTGTCGAAAACTGCTAATCACCTATCAATATTAAATCTTCTAATAGAAATCTTCAAAATACAAGCGCGTAACGCGCCTAGAATATTGATATATTATATGGAAAAATGAATCCACCAACAAAGAGTGAAATTTCGCAAAAGCGACAAAATTTCAAAAGAAAGACAAAAAAGAAGTTCTACGAAAAAATAATCGATGGAGGGATGAAATATTTGGGAAGAATTTATTATGAACAGAAAGGACTTATTAACCTCGATGATATTGTAGATATATTTATTGAGGTGGGAAATATACACAATTACCTGGAAAATGCAGCCTTGCGGATTTTGCTTTTTGGCAATCCTGAGCTGAATTTTTATCAGTGCCGATTATTAGTATTGAAGTACGGAGAATCACTTTCACAGGATGATTTGCACGGGCGGATGGTATTTATGAGAATGATACAGCTGCTGGAAGCCAACACAGTTTAAAATAAAATGAGAATTTCTTTTTTGACCGGGCAACCGGTCTTTCTTTTTTGCACAAATGGTGTTATAATTTTGAAGAAATTATGTTGATTACTCATAGCTTTAAAAAAGAAGCATTGCATTGTGTTTAATTAAACCAAAGCATGATAATTCAATCAAAGAAAAGAGGACAAAAATGAACATCGTAGTACTTGCCGGAGGGCTCAGCACAGAGAGAGATGTTTCCTTCAAGACAGGAAGCATGGTAGCTAAGGCGCTCAAAGAGAACGGCCACAAAGTTATATTATTGGATGTATTTATGGGATATAGTGACAGGGAGGAGGACCTGACAGGTATATTTGACCGCGCGGACGAGATAAGCGTGCAGGTCAGTGATATTCCGACAGAGGCACCTGACCTCGCAAAGGTAAAGGCTTCCAGAAAGGACCAGTCACCTTGCTTCTTCGGACCAAATGTCATCAAAATGTGTCAGATGGCTGACATTGTTTTCATGGCTCTCCACGGAGAAAACGGAGAGAACGGAAAGATACAGGCAGCATTTGACCTCTTCGGTGTCAAATATACAGGCAGCGATTATTTAAGCTCAGCCATCGCCATGAACAAGGAGACATCAAAGCAGTTCTTCCTTGCAAACGGTATCCCTACTCCAAAGGGTATTTCCATGACAAGAGCGACCAGACAGGACGATATCACAAAGCTTGACCTGACACTTCCATGCGTGGTAAAGCCATGCTGCGGCGGTTCAAGCATCGGTGTCACCATCGTTAAGGATGCGGCAGAGTTCAAGGCGGCACTTGACGATGCCTTCAAGTGGGAAAATGAGCTGGTTATCGAGGAATTTGTACAGGGCAGGGAGTTCTCTGTCGGCGTTATCGAGGGCAAGGCTCTTCCTATTATAGAGATTGCACCGAAGGAGGGCTTCTACGATTATAAGAATAAATACAAGGCGGGCAGTACAGTAGAGACATGTCCGGCCGAGCTTCCTGAGCAGGTGACAAAGGACATGCAGCACTATGCCGAGGAGGTTGCACGTGTTATCGGGCTTGACACATATTCACGCTCAGACTTTTTGCTTAATGACAAAAATGAGATGTTCTGCCTCGAGGCAAACACACTGCCGGGCATGACTCCGACCAGTCTTCTGCCACAGGAGGCTGCGGTTATCGGTATGAGCTTTAATCAGCTCTGCGAGCATCTGATTGACATATCTTTGAAAAAATATGAGGTGTAGCATGTCGGATAAGTACATGAAGAATCTTACATTTGCAAATATCGCAAAGGCTTGCAATGGCACATACATAGGCGATGAGACACTGCTTGATACGACAATCACCGGCGCCGTCATAGACAGCAGACAGGTGAAGGAGGGCTATCTTTTTATCCCGATAAAGGGAGAAAGGGTGGACGGACACAAATTCATTCCGACTGTGTTTGAGCAGGGGGCGGCAATTGTGCTCTCTGAGCATGAGCTGACGGATCCGGCAGGCCCATATGTGCTTGTTGAATCAACCACCGATGCCATGAAAAAGCTCGCGGCATTTTACAGAAAAAGCCTTGATATCAAGGTGGTGGGCATCACCGGAAGTGTCGGCAAGACCAGTACCAAGGAGATGATATCATCTGTACTTGAGCAGAAATACAGCGTTCACAAGACCGCAGGCAATTTCAACAACGAGATAGGCCTGCCACTCACCATTTTCGGAATCAGAGAAAGCCATCAGGTAGCGGTGCTCGAGATGGGCATATCTGATTTTGGCGAGATGCACAGACTTTCTACTATGTCTTGCCCGGATGTCATGGTCATCACCAATATCGGCTACTGCCATCTGGAGTTTTTGGGCGACAGGGATGGTGTGCTTAAAGCAAAGACAGAGTGCTTTGAGCATATGATGCCGGATGCGGTCGCAGTGCTGAATGCAGATGACGACAAGCTGGCCACAGTGCAGACGGTAAATGGAAAGCCTGCCATATACTATGGCAAGGAATCGGCTTCAGGCGTTCATAAATCAGTATATACCACAAATATTGAAAACCTGGGCTTTGACGGCATGAAGGCTCATTTTGTCACACAAGAGGGCGAGTTCGATGCACACATCAACATCCCGGGTGAGCACAATGTATACAATGCCATGGCGGCAGCGGCTGTCGGATTGCAGCTTGGCCTCACAATAGCAGAGATAAAGGCAGGAATCGAGAAAGCAGAGACAATCGCAGGGCGTACCAATTTCATCAAAACGCACGGCATGACAGTGATAGATGACTGCTATAATGCAAACCCTGTATCCATGAAATCCTCTATCGAGGTGCTTTCACATGCAAAGGGCAGGACAATAGCAGTGCTAGGCGACATGGGTGAGCTTGGAAGCGATGAGAAAAAGCTGCACCATGAGGTAGGCGAAGCAGTTGGAGAGAATCATATCCATACACTTTTTGCCGCAGGAGAGCTTGCAAAGGAATATGCAGCCGGAGCCGCAGAGAAATCGTCCGATGTAGACATCCACTATTTCGAGGATAGGGAGACTATGACACAGGAGCTTCTTTCATATGTGAAGGAGGGCGACACCATACTGGTGAAGGCATCACACTTCATGGAGTTTCCGAAGGTAGTCGAGGCTCTGAGTGAGTAAAATTAGGTAAAATCAATCGGGTAGAAATTAATTCGATATTTAATAATTGCAAGGAATGGATATTCTCCAAGCCTCATAATATTATAAAAGAAAGAGAGAAAAATAATGGCACAGAATCCAATCGTAACAATCACAATGGAAAACGGCGATGTAATCAAGGCGGAGCTTTATCCGGAAATCGCACCAAACACAGTAAACAACTTTATCAGCTTAATCAATCACAACTTCTATGACGGAGTATGCTTCCACCGTGTAATCAAGGGCTTCATGCTTCAGGGAGGAGATCCTGACGGAAACGGTACAGGCGGCCCGGGCTATGAAATCAAGGGCGAGTTCACACACAACGGCTTCAAAAATGACTTAAAACACACAGCCGGTGTACTTTCAATGGCACGTACCATGATACCTGACTCAGCAGGCAGCCAGTTCTTCATCATGCATCAGGATGCACCACATCTCGACGGCGAGTATGCGGCATTCGGCAAGGTAATCGAGGGCATGGATGTGGTAAACAAGATCGCAGAGGTGCGCACAGACTACATGGACAAACCACTTGAGGCTCAGGTCATGAAGACAGTTACAGTTGAGACCTTCGGAGTGGACTATCCGGAGCCGGAGACAGTTTAATGATAATAATTATTGATGAGGCAAGCGCAAAACTTGCCTCTTTTTACTATCATGACGAGATATTAAAGCTGCAGTGGAAGCGCGCAGCCAATATGTCATTTGCGTCAGACGAGTTGCATGATGAATTTCAGGAAAAACTGCAAGAAAAACTACCTGATGAGCTGCGGGAAAAACTGTATGTTGCGCTACCGGCAAATGAATCAATTAATGACTTCCAAAAAACAACGATACAAGAATATGCAGATAACACCGCGAAAGCTAATACGGGAAATCTAAGAATACCGAAAGCTCCCGCAGACTACATCTGGATAATATCAAACCGGCAGCAGAAGCAAATAGCTGACTCGCTCGGCATAGCATCAGTAGGAGAACCGCAGTGTGGCACGCGCTATGCAGTGGAAAGCCTTGCAGAGCTTGATATTGAGTATCTGGAGCGGGTGCGCAGACGGTATAATCACATCCCGTGGGACATCGGCGAGACAGACAGGTGTCTGATACGTGAGCTGTCCCTGTCAGACCTTCCTGCGCTCTATGAGCTCTATGACAAGCCCGGCATGACAGACTTTGTGGAGCCGCTTTACGACTACGAGACAGAGCTTGAATACCAGAAAGCATATATAGAGAATATGTATGGCTTTTACGAGTACGGCATGTGGCTTGTATTTTCCAAGGAAACAGGGAAGCTGATAGGACGGGCAGGGCTTGAGCATGATGAACTGGGCTATATGATAACGCCGGAATTATGGAACCAAGGCTATGCCACGGAGGTGTGCCGCTTCATCATAGACTACGCGCGCGAAAACACAGACTTTGAAGAGCTTTACTGCCGGATAGACGAGAAAAATACTGCATCGGTGCGCCTTGCCAAAAAGCTTGGATTTACAAATAGCGGGCATATGGATGATGATATAAACGCTTCTATATATAGAAAAAATATAAAAAACAATGAAAAACATTGAAAAATATGCAATTAGGCAATAAAATATAAACATAGTTTAACGATTTGGAGGACGAAAAAATGAAACAATATGCATACGGAGTAGATATAGGTGGAACAACTGTAAAGATAGGCTTTTTCGAGACCACAGGAAAGCTTGTCGATACATGGGAGATTCCTACACGCACAGAGAATTCAGGCGAGCTCATCCTGCCTGATATTGCAGCATCCATCAAGGAGAATAACGAGAAGCATGGCATCGAGATGGGTGACATCGAGGGCGTAGGCATGGGAGTGCCGGGACCTATAAAGGATGACGGAACAGTATTGAAGTGTGTCAACCTCGGCTGGGGCGTGTTCAACGTGGCACAGTCACTCTCAGTGCTGTGCGGCGGCATTAAGGTAAAGGCCGGAAACGATGCCAACGTAGCTGCACTCGGTGAGATGTGGCAGGGCGGTGGAAAGGGCCATCAGGATGTAGTCATGATCACACTCGGCACAGGCGTAGGCGGAGGAATCATCCGCGAGGGCAGAATCGTAGCCGGAATAAACGGAGCAGGCGGAGAGATAGGACATATGCCTATGGTAGATGATGAGTCAGAGTGCTGTGGCTGCGGCAAGAAGGGCTGCTTAGAGCAGTATGCATCAGCAAACGGTCTCGTAAGAGTGGCAGAGAGATACATTGCAGCACACAGGGATGTGGCAACAAAGCTTGATTTAAATGCAGGCTTCACAGCCAAGGATGTATGCGATGCGGCAAAGGCAGGAGATGCAGCGGGCATTGCGGCAGTAGAGCAGTCTATGAAGCTTCTCGGCAAGGCAATGGCAGCAGTAGCATGCGTTATGGACCCTGAGGTATTTGTTGTCGGCGGAGGCCTTTCAAAGGCAGGCAGCATCATCATCGATACAGCAGCAAAGTACTATAAAGAGTATGCTTTCCATGCAAGCCGTGAGACAGAGATCAAGCTCGCCACACTCGGCAACTCAGCCGGCATGTATGGCGGAGTAAAGATGGTTATCGGCTAACAACATAAGATTGCAATTTTTAAAGAAATAAAATATAATGGCTACTAAAGATACACTACAATCGAGGTGAGACTATTGGCAGATTACTCAACAGAAGAATTAGAAAAAATAGCGGACAAATTTCGCTCAGATACCAGCGGTATAAGGGGAACAAAGGATTTTACGAGCCCAGAGGAGCTTTACGATGAGCTGAAAAAGGAAATCAAAAAGTATCATCCGTCGGATGACACGAGCCTTGTGGACAAAGCCTACAGGGTAGCTTATGATGCTCATAAGGGTCAGGCGCGTAAGTCAGGAGAGCCTTATATCATACATCCGCTTTGTGTTGCCATAATACTCGCCGAGCTCGAGCTGGATAAGGAAACCATTGCAGCAGGACTGCTCCATGATGTGCTGGAAGACACCATCATGACCATGGATGAGATGCGCGCGGAGTTTGGAGACGATGTCGCACATCTGGTGGATGGTGTCACGAAGTTAAAGCACCTGCATCTGACAGACAGCACCAAGGATCCGAAGGATAAGAATGCGGACAGACTTGAGATGCAGGCTGAGAATCTGCGCAAGATGTTTCTCGCCATGGCGAAGGATATCAGGGTCATCCTCATAAAGCTGGCAGACAGACTGCACAATATGCGTACACTCAAGTACCAGTCCAAGGAGGCACAGCAGCGTATCGCCAGAGAGACACAGGATATCTACTGCCCTATCGCACAGCGACTTGGTATCAGTAAGATAAAGATAGAGCTCGAGGACCTTTGTATGAAGTACCTCTATCCGGATGCCTACTACGATCTGGTAGAGAAGGTAGCCCTCAGAAAGACAGAGCGCGACACCTACATCCAGGGCCTGGTAAACGATGTCAAGAAGTATGTTTCAGATGCCGGTATCAAGGCAGAGATATACGGCAGGGCAAAGCATTTCTTCAGTATATATAAGAAGATGGTCAATCAGGACAAGACGATAGACCAGATATATGACCTCTTTGCCATCAGGATTCTGGTGGATACCATACCGGACTGTTACGCAGTGCTTGGTATCATACATGAGAAGTATAAGCCTATACCGGGCCGTTTCAAGGACTATATTGCCATGCCGAAGCAGAACATGTACCAGTCGCTTCACACGACACTCATAGGTCCGAGCGGACAGCCGTTTGAGATACAGATACGTACTTATGAGATGCATCGTACAGCTGAGTACGGTATCGCGGCACATTGGAAGTACAAGGAAACAAACAACGGCAATGCCACTACCACCACTGTCACCGAGGAGGAGAAGCTCAGCTGGCTGCGCCAGATACTCGAGTGGCAGCAGGACATGTCGGATAATAAGGAGTTTATGACTTTATTAAAGAGTGATTTAAATTTATTCTCCGACAATGTATTTGCATTCACACCATCCGGCGATGTAAAGAACCTGCCAAAGGGCTCCACACCTATAGACTTTGCCTACAGCATACACTCTGCGGTCGGCAACAAGATGGTCGGTGCCAAGGTAAACGGCAAGCTGGTGCCGATAGACTATGTCATCAAAAACGGTGACCAGATAGAGATAATCACCTCACAGAACTCCAAGGGACCAAGCCGTGACTGGCTCAAGGTCGTAAAGAGCACACAGGCCAAGAACAAGATCAACCAGTGGTTCAGAAGTGAGCTCAAGGAGGAGAATATACAGCACGGCAAGGATCTGATAGCAGCCTATGCCAAGGCAAAGGGCATCAACTTTGCTGAGATAAACAAGCCTGAGTATCAGGAGAAAATACGCCGCAAATACGGCTTCCACGACTGGAACTCATGCCTTGCAACCGTCGGTCACGGCGGACTCAAGGAGAGCCAGATAGTCAACAGGATGTACGATGAGTACAAGAAGGATCATGTGGTGCCGGTGACAGATGCAGATGTGCTTGGCAGCATCGCAGAAAAGCAGCAGGCGGCAGCAGGCACACAGCCCGAGCACAAGTCAAAGAGCGGTATTGTGGTACACGGACTCTATGACGTGGCTGTGCACTTCTCGAAGTGCTGCAATCCTGTTCCGGGAGATGAAATCGTGGGCTTTGTTACAAGAGGCCGAGGCATCTCCATCCACAGGACAGACTGCGTGAATATCATCAATCTGTCCAAGATAGAAAAGGACAGGCTCATAGAAGCAGAGTGGCAGGATACAGCCCTCATGGACAACGGTGCTGAGTATCAGGCAGACCTAAAGATATTCTGTCATGACAGGCCGGGACTGCTCGTAGATATCACAAAGATATTTACCGAGAAGGAAATCAATATCAGTGGTATCCAGTCCAAGACCAGCAAGCAGGGCATCGCTACAATCGAGGTATTTTTCAATATCAAAGGCAGGGACCAGATAAAGGTTCTAGTGGAGAAGCTCAGACAGATAGAAAGTGTAATAGACGTAGAGAGGACCACCGGCTAAATCCCGGTGGTTCTTGCGTGAAGCATAACATATAACAGACAAGGAGTACACTCATATGGTAAATATGAAGATAGACCACTTCGTAGTGGGACCGGTGCAGACCAACTGCTACTTTGTCACCAATATAAAGACAAAGGAAATGATAATAATAGACCCGGGCGCGTGTGCTAAACAGCTCGCCAAAAAGGTGGACGAGTCAGGCGCAAAGCCAGTAGCAATACTGCTCACACACGGACACTTTGACCATGCCACGGATGCAAAGCCGCTCGCAGACCGCTACGGCATCAAGATATATATCCATGAGGCAGACAAAGCCACACTCGATGACCCGCAGCTTAATGTCAGCTACATGATGGGCCAGTCAAAAACCTTTTATGCAGATGTATTTTTGAAGGATAAGCAGGAGCTTGACATCGCAGGCTTTCACATAGTAGTGCTTCACACACCGGGACATACACCGGGCGGCTGCTGCTATTATTTCCCGTATGAGGACGTGATCTTTACAGGAGACTCACTGTTTTGCGGCTCAATCGGACGTACGGATTTCAAGGGTGGCAGCATGTCAGACCTCGTGCGCACAGTGAAGGAAAAAATCATGACACTGCCTGAGCATACAGAGGTGTACCCGGGCCACAACGACACAACAACCATAGAAAACGAGAGGATGTATAACCCTTACTTATGATAGTAGTAGTATTTAATAAACCGGATTTTGAATATGATGTGCACTCACTGCTCAAGGAGTTCTTCCCACAGGAGGATGTGCAGATGTACTATAGCTGCTCACCTGATGAGGTAGAGGGGAAAAACTTAGCCTGCACGCACCACGAGATGACAGATGATGGCGTAAAGGAATTTGCGGATGCCTCACAGGTATTTAAGATAGACTATGTGGGCGATCAGATTACGGTGGAGTGGATGATAAATAGGGTCAATGATAAGGGCGATAGAGAAAATCCGGATAAGGAAATTTTAAATAATTCCATGACAGGTGATATGCAGCAAGCCGACGAAAGTGATATTAAAACAGCCGGAAAAAGTATCTGCACAAAAATATCCGTAGACAGCACAGACCGCAAGGAGACTAAAAACCGCCTCAAGCTCGCCCTGTATTCCATGATAGAAAAGGGCACAGGAAAGAGCCTTCCGTGGGGCACACTCTCAGGCATCAGACCGACCAAGATAGCCATGAAGTGCATAGAGGACGGAATGAACGATAAGGAAACCTACGACTATCTGAAGGAAACCTACCTCGCAAGCGATGAGAAAATCGACCTCTCAATAGGCATAGCAAAGCGTGAGAAGGCACTGCTCGACAAGGTGGACTATGACAATGGCTACAGCCTGTACATAGGCATACCATTCTGCCCGAGCACCTGTGCATACTGCTCGTTTACCTCATATCCGCTCGGTGTGTGGAAAAACCGCGTGGACGATTACCTCGACGCACTCGAGAAGGAGATAGACTACACGGCACAGAAATTCTACCACAAGAAGCTAAATTCCATATATATAGGAGGCGGCACACCGACCACACTAAGCCCTGCGCAGCTTGACAGGCTTATCAGAAAAATCAAATGCAGCTTTGATTTAAAGAACTGCCTGGAATTTACTGTGGAGGCGGGCAGACCGGACTCCATCACGAGAGAAAAGCTCCTGGCACTGAAGAAAAACGGCATCAGCCGTATATCGGTAAATCCACAGACTATGAAGCAGCAGACACTTGATATAATAGGAAGACACCACACGGTAGACGATACGATACAAAGCTTCAAGCTTGCGCGCAAGCTGGGCTTTGACAACATAAACATGGACCTTATTATGGGGCTTCCGGAGGAGACACTTGATGATGTAAGGCACACAATGGAGCTCGTGAAGGAGCTGGCACCTGACAACGTCACCATCCACTCACTCGCAGTAAAGCGAGCTGCAAGACTCACCATCTTCAAGGACCGCTACAGTGATATGCAGATGGTCAACACTCAGGAGCATATGGATCTCTGCGCAGCCTACTGTAAGCAGATGGGGCTTGAGCCATACTACCTCTACAGGCAGAAGGGCATGGCAGGCAATATGGAGAATGTGGGCTATGCGGCAAAGGGCAAGGCCGGCGTATACAACATACTGATCATGGAGGAAAAGCAGACCATCGTGGCCTGCGGAGCCGGAGCAAGCACCAAGCGTGTCTGGCCCGTACCGAATCCGGATGGCACACACCGCATCGACAGATGCGAGAATGTCAAGGATGTAGGGCAGTATATCGCAAGAATTGATGAGATGATAGAGAGGAAGCAGAGGTTGTTCGAGAAGTAAATATTTCCTGAAAAGTGTATAAAAAATGATGTTTACATCATTTATACATCAAAAATTTCTGTAGTGTTACGGAAAGGTTGCTGTGATAATAAAAAAATGATATAGTTAATATAAAATGAGGAAGGGCTAAAGGTAGCGGATAAAATGTGTGAGTTCAAAATTCAAGAGTTAGGCCTTAGAAATTATAGAGGATTTGATAATAAAAAATTTGTGCTCAATCCAAGAATGAATGTTTTTGCTGGGAAAAATGGTTCTGGTAAGACTTCCGTATTGGAGGCTGCTAATGTGATGCTGGGAGCTTATCTTGCAGCTTACAAGACTTATGTACCTTCACGGTTTGTATATAATATAAAGTCAACCGATGCAAGAAGAAAAACGTTGATTTCAGATGATAGCATGATTTTGACGACAGGATCAATTGCACAGTATCCGTGTGAAGTAAGTTGCAAGGCGCAGTGGGGCGGAAATAATACAGAGAACAATATTGAATTTAGACGAGTTATTTTAAAAGAAGATGCAAGAACTAAATTTGGTGGTTCTAATCCGATGCAGCCAGCTGTAATTGAATGGGAAAATAAAATATCTAATGCGAATCACTCGGATAGTAAAGTGGTTCTTCCATTAGTGCTTTATTTGAGTACAGCACGCCTTTTTAAAGATGGAAATAAGAAAACAAATATAAAAGGTGTATTTAGTAGGACTGACGCATATAATCATTGTTTGGATTCGCAACATGGACTTGAAATTGCATTTCGTTATATTGATACTCTTAAAGCTGTTTCACTAGAAGAAAATGGGGGAAAATTATTTCCTGCATATGAGGCAATTTTAAAGGCTGTTAATGATGCATTTTGTGATGAATTGAAGCCGGGAGAAGAAATTATATCTTCGACCAAATATGAGGATGATATTATTGCATTAAAAACAGCAGATGGAACAATCCTTCCGTTTCAGCTGTTGAGTGATGGTTATAGAAATGTAATAAAGATGGTACTTGATATAGCTACGCGAATGTGCATATTGAATCCTTATCTAAAGGGTGATGCACTCAAAATGACACCTGGAATTGTTATAATAGATGAAATTGATTTGAGTTTGCATCCTACATGGCAGAAACGTATTATAGGAATTCTGAAAGAACAATTTCCTAGAATACAGTTTATATGTGCTACGCATTCTCCTTTTATTATTCAATCTTTGGATGAGGGAGAACTTATTACTTTGGATCAACCATTAGATAGTGAGTATTCCGGAGAAGGATTGGAAGATATAGCTGAAGATGTTATGGGCGTAGAAATGCCTCAATATAGTGAGAGAAAACGAAAGATATACGAAGCAGCCTCAAAATATTATACAGCCTTGAAAGAGGCCAAGACTCAAGATGATATAGCAAGGCTTGGCAAAGAATTGGCTGATTTAGAGGCAGAATATAGTGATAATCCTGCTTATATGGCGTGGGTTCATCAAAAATACACTGAACAGGCATGGAAAGTGAAGAAAAATGAGACCAGTAGATAAAGGTGAATCACCATATAATACAATAAAAAAATATCAGGATGCACTGCCATATTTAGGCGAAAAGATAGGTTATTATTGTTCATATTGTGAATTTCCAATTAAGCATGTACCGGAGGTTGAACATGTTGTATCAAAATCAAAGGGCGGAGATATAACAGATTGGAAGAACTTGCTGTTGGGATGTAAATATTGTAATACTAGAAAATTAGCTAACACAACTCCTGAAAATGATGATGATTTTTTATGGCCTGATGTGAATAATACAGCAATTGCATACACATATGAAAATGGTTATCCCAAGGTAAATGAGCAGCTTTTAATGGAATTAGATCCGACAGGTGAGTTAAAAGAAAAGGCAACCAATACGTATGAGCTAGTAAAACTTGGTAATGTTCCTGATTTGAGTAAAGGGGATAAAGATAGGCGGCTTATAGAAAGAAATACTGCTTATTATAAAGCAAAGGAGTCATTGGACGGATGGCTACATATGAAAGATGCGCCAGATAGCTATAGAGAAGATTTAAAAAAGCAAATTATTATGACTGCTTTGGGAGATGGCTTTTATTCTGTTTGGATGACAGTCTTTGCAAATGAGCCACAAATATTATTAGCTTTAATTGATGGTTTTGCGGGAACAAATAAGAATTGTTATGATGAAGAGGGGAATGTTAAAAAGAATATTTCAGTTTAAAACAGTGAAAGTTATTAAACGGATTGCAAAGAAAAATTTAGCAGACAGAGTGTAAAAATGCATAATCATGTAGAGAGGGAGAAGAAAAATTTAGAAATAGTGTCAAAAAATTATAAAGAAAACCTAATATTCATTGACAAAGAATTAAAAATGGGTGAAAATATATTATTGAATACCCTGATTAGATACAGAAAAAGATACAAATAACCTAATAAAACATACGTAAAACAAAACAGGTTAAAATAATTCGGGGGGGGTACAAAGGTACCTCCCATAGAACAGGTATAAAGGAAAATAAAAGATACCACAAGGAGAATTTGGAAAGAATGTACAGAAAGAAAGGCAGAGGATGGACAAAGCATATAGACTTTATGCTTATAGATATCGCATGCATTGTTATAGCATTTTTTATTTCATATGTGATACGCTTCGGATTTAATAACCCATATGTGGACAAGGACTACCGTATACTGGGTGTAGCATTTCTTCTGATAGATTTCTTTGTGGAGATAATGGCAGATTCATTCAAGAACGTCCTAAAACGCGGATATCTGGATGAATTCATATCGACCTGCAAGCACGCAGTGCTTGTATTTCTGGTGACAGCGCTATTTCTGTTCACCACACAGATGGCTGATATATACTCGCGATTATCATTTTATATCATGTTTCCAATCTATGTGACAATAACATATGTAGCAAGACTAGCGCTCAAGAGCTTCCTTAAGAAAAAGGGCTTTGGAGCATCAAGAAAATCGCTGTTTGTCATAGCACCCGATGCTATGCTACGTGATACACTGCGCACAGTGGAGAAAAGCTGTATAGGCTATACAAAGATAGTAGCAGCTTCACTGGATACAGACATGAAGGGCAAGACTATATGCGGCATACCGATTGTTGCAAACCACGATGGCATAGTGGACTATGCGTGTGATGAGTGGGTGGATGAGGTACTCATCCCGCCGTGCAGTGAGGATGAATATCCGGAGAAGATGGCAGATATATTCCTTGAGATGGGAATAGCTGTGCATACAGGCATAGCAAAAAACGGAACAGCCCAGGGTGGCTATAAGCAGATAGAAAAGATAGGCGACTATACCGTAGTCACATCAAGCGTGAACTATGCAAATACCAGCGCACTTCTGGTAAAGAGGGGCATGGATATAGTCGGAGGTCTGGTTGGTTGTCTGTTCACACTTATCATCATGATATTTGTGGGACCGGCGATATACATAGCATCGCCGGGACCGATATTCTTCTCACAGGAGAGAATCGGCAGAAACGGCAGAAAGTTCAAGATGTATAAATTCCGCAGCATGTATATGGATGCCGAGGAGCGAAAGAAAGAACTTATGGCACAGAATAAAGTGGGCGACGGAATGATGTTCAAGATGGACTTTGATCCTAGAATCATAGGCAATAAGGTGCTGCCAAACGGAAAGAAGAAAACCGGAATTGGACAGTTTATCAGGAAAACTAGCCTGGATGAATTCCCACAATTCTTCAATATACTAGTAGGAGATATGAGCCTGGTAGGCACCAGACCGCCGACACTGGATGAGTGGGAAAAGTATGAACCACATCACAGAGCCAGAATGTCATTCAGACCCGGACTGACCGGACTATGGCAGGTGAGTGGAAGGAGCAATATCACGGACTTTGAGGAAGTGGTGAAGCTGGATACCCAGTATATTGGGGAGTGGAGTGTTAAGGGTGATATAAGTATTCTCTTTAAAACAGTTATGGGCGTACTAAAGAGTGATGGAGCAGTGTAGGTTTATGAATATTATTTTGTTGTCAGGTGGAAGTGGAAAGAGACTCTGGCCGTTATCAAACGATGTGAGAAGCAAACAATTTATTAAGTTGTTTAAAAATGAAAAAGGTGAATATGAGTCAATGGTACAGAGAGTGTACCGCCAGATTACAAAGGTTGACCCGGAGGCAAAGGTGACGATAGCTACAAGCAAGTCACAGGCCAGCGCGATTAAAAATCAGCTTGGCGAGAATGTATCAATATGTGTGGAGCCATGCAGGAGAGATACGTTCCCTGCAATAGCTCTTGCTGCTAATTATTTACATGATGTGCTTGATGTGAAAGAGGATGAGCCTGTAGTGGTATGTCCGGTAGACCCATATGTGGAGGATACCTACTATGAGGCAGTGAAGGAGCTTGCAGAATTGGCACAGGCAGGGAATGCAGGATTGACTCTCATGGGAATAGAGCCAACATATCCAAGTGAAAAATATGGATATATCATTCCAAAGGATGGAGATAACGTAAGTGCAGTAAAGGAATTCAAGGAAAAACCTGATACAGAGACAGCTAAGAAATATTTGGCACAGAATGCACTCTGGAACGCAGGAATATTTGCATTCAAACTGGGATATCTGATAGATAAGGCTCATAGCATGATTGATTATAAAGATTATCAGGACATGTTTGATAGATATGACCAGATGACAAAGATCAGCTTCGACTATGCAGTTGTGGAAAAGGAACCAAGCATTCAGGTGCTTCGCTATAGCGGAGATTGGAAGGATGTTGGAACATGGAACATGATGGCTGAGGTAATGGCTGATAAAGCAAAAGGCAAAGCTATCATGGATGAGACCTGTGAGAATACAAATGTGGTAAATGAGCTTAATATCCCGATTCTTTGTATGGGATGTAAGGATATGATAATCGCAGCCAGCGGAGATGGAATAATAATCTCTGACAAAGAGCGTAGCGGATATATGAAGCCATATGTAGAGAAAATCGAGACAGAGGCAATGTTTGCTGAAAAGTCATGGGGAACATACACAGTCGTTGATGTGCAGAGTGGCTCTATGACAGTAAAGGTATCTATGAAGACCGGAGAGAGTATGAGCTACCATATGCATCATCATAGAGATGAAGTGTGGACGGTTGTTTCAGGAAAAGGAGTTGTCACTATTGATGGAGAGAAACAGGATGTGAAGGCTGGAGATGTTGTGACAATTAAGGCTGGATGCAAGCATATGGTTGAGGCAGTTACTAATCTGGATATTATTGAGGTACAGCTTGGACAGGAAATAAGTGTGGATGATAAGCAAAAGTGTACCATGGAGAATTAAATTATATGGCTAGAATGAAGTTTATGAATACTGAAATTGACAATTTGACAATGCAAGAGACTTTAGATGCGATTGACAAAATAATAGCTAAAGAGAAAGGGGAATATGTTGTAACTCCGAATGTAGACCACATAGTTCAACTGGAAAAAGATAAAGAACTAAAAGCAGTTTATGATAATGCGTCATTGATTCTGACTGATGGAAAACCTCTTTTGTGGATAGCTAAATGGTATGGGACTCCAATAAAGGAGAAAATTTCAGGATCAGATTTATTTCCTCTATTATGTGAAAGATCTGCACAAAAAGGGTATAAGATGTTTTTCCTAGGTGCAAAAGAGGGAGTTGCTGCTAAAGCAGCAGCAAATTTGATGAAAAGATATGAGGGATTGAATGTAGTAGACACCTATTCGCCTCCTTTTGGATTTGAAAGTAATCAGTTAGAAATTAACAAAATTAAAAATATGATTACGAAATCTAAACCGGATATTCTTATTGTTGGTTTAGGCTGTCCAAAACAGGAAAAATTTATGTATCACTATTGTAAAGAATTGGATGTCCCAATTTCATTTGGACTTGGAGCTAGTTTTGATTTTGAAGCAGGAAATATAAAAAGAGCTCCTAAATGGATGGCTAATCATGGACTTGAATGGTTGTTTAGAATTACACAGGATCCAAAAAGAATGGCAAAGAGATATTTAGTGGATGATGTTAAAATACTGGGATTGATAAGGAAATATAAGTAGAATATGAAATTAGAAGATCAAAACATTCTATTTCTTACAAGGACAATGGAACTTGGTGGAACAGAGAATGTTGTATTACAATTGTGTGAAATATTTAAGCCCCTGGTAAATAAGGTTGTTGTATGTTCCTGTGGAGGAGTTAATGAACATAAGCTTCAAGAAATGGGAATTAAGCATTATATAATTCCTGATATATCAGAAAAAAATCCACGCTCTATAGTTAAGACGATTATTACAATAAAAAAGATTGTTGATAAAGAAAATATAACATTAGTCCATTCACATCACCGTATGGCTGCTTTATATGCGGAATTGATATGTGGAAAGAGTATTTTAAAAATTGCTAATGCACATAATACATTTCACGACAAGAAAACACTAACAAGACTTGCGTATAGAAATACAAAATTAATAGCTGTTGGTGAAATGGTAAAGAAAAATCTTGTTGAATATTATGGAATACCAAATGAGCAGGTTACAGTTATACATAATGCTATTAAGCCGTTTGACGGAAAAATAAGCCCAATTCCTTTATTAACAGAGTATAGGGAAAATGGCTATAAAATCATAGGCAATGTAGGAAGACTTTCGGAGCAAAAAGGTATGGAATACTTTATTAATGCAGTACCAGGAGTGATTGAAAAGTTTCCAAAGACTAAATTTGTGATTGTAGGAGACGGTGAAGACAAAGACAAACTTGTAAATATGGTTAAACAAATGAATCTAGATGAATATATTACATTTTTAGGGTATAGAAGTGATATACAGAATGTAATGAGTCAGATGGATTTTATAGTATTAAGTTCATTGTGGGAAGGATTACCGCTTACTCCGATTGAAGCTTTTTCTGTAGGCAAGACGGTTGTAGCAACGGCAGTTGATGGTACACCGGAGATAGTTCAAAATGGAATAAATGGGATTCTGATAAAACCTAAGGATATTAAAGAAATTGTAAATAATATTTGTTATTTATTGAATAACATAGATGTGCTTGATAAATTTCATGTTAGTGCAAAAGAACGATATAATGCGGAGTTTTCTTTTGAAAAATTAAGAATGAACTATATTGGATTTTATAGAATAATGTAAATATTTTAAATAAAACGAGGATTATATGATAAAAAGAATAAAAAATATATGTAGAAGATGGTGGGGACAATTTTGGTATTTTAGTCCAATGATTGCCATTGGAGATTTTTTATGTACAACAATTTTAAGAAATTCTAATGGAAAGCTGAAATATAAAATAATACAGTCTTATTATGAAAGAGCAAAGGAAATAATTGCAAAAAAGTATAAAAATATTATACTCAAATGGGAAAATGTTTCTTTAAATAATCAAAAAATTAATTTAAATGATAATATTTTTATTTTTTGGTGGCAAGGTATTGATGATGCACCACCAATTATTAAAAAGTGTATTTGTAGTATAAAAAAGAATGCAGGAAAGCATAAAGTAATATTATTGGATAAGTCTAATTATTATCAATATGCAAATATCCCTAAATATATAATTGATAAAGTAAATAATGGAAAGATAAACTTTACACTATTTTCAGATATTTTAAGATGTTGTTTATTATATGAAAATGGTGGGATATGGATTGATCCAACATGTTATATGACAAAGCAATTTGACGAAGAAATGTATAAGAATAGTTTTTATACAATTAAACATGGAGATGACTGGGAATTCCCAATTTGTAAAGGATACTGGGCAACATTCTTTTTAGCATCTACTAAAAAAAATCCATTAATGGGATTTATGAGAAATTTGTTTTTTGAATTTTGGAAGAATGAAAAATATTTTATTGTTTATTTGTCAATAGATCTTTTTTTAAGTATTGCTTATGATGAATTTGATTGGGCGAGGAACATGATACAGAATATACCTTATAATAATAAGCATAGGGATGATTTGAGAAATATGCTTTTAAAAAATGGCGGGAAAAATTTTGAAGAATTATGTCATCAAGTGAATGCGGATACATATATTAACAAGCTGACATATAAAATGTTTATTGAAGATGTTACATATGAGGAGAATGCACTATATGATTAAGACGAAAAAAGATTTAAAAGAATATATGGAAGCAGATCGTAAGCAATTGGGAGTGAATAGAAAATATCCTAGGCCTTTTACTGATGAAATATGGAGATATGAAATTTATTTGAGAAAATATGAATACTATCTGAATACTCAAAAAAAAATATTAAGTATATGGTATAAGATAGTGCTTCACAAGCTAGGGGTAAAGTTAGGAATAGGAATTGCTCCAAATGTTTGTGGAAAGGGATTGAGTATTGCACATTATGGCTGTATAGAAATTAATGACAAAGCAAAGATAGGAAATAACTTAAGAATTCACGAGGGAGTTACAGTTGGTGCGTCTGGTGGGGATGCGCCTGTGATTGGAAACAATGTGTTTTTGGGAACTGGATGTAAAGTTATAGGAGCTATTTCTATTGCAAATGATGTAACAATTGGAGCTAATGCAGTTGTCGTAAAAAGTATTTTAGAAGCTGGAGTTACATATGCAGGAGTTCCAGCGGTTAAAGTTAGCGATAATAATTCGTATCAGTATGTTTTTTGGATGAAGTAGTTAAAATTTATATTATAAAAACAGAAATGTTATATTTAAGATTGGAGAAATTATGATACCAAAAGTTATTCATTACTGTTGGTTTGGTGGAAATCCATTACCGTATGAAGTCAAGAAGTGTATTAAGTCATGGGAAAAAATGTGCCCGGATTATGAAATAAAGCAATGGAACGAGAGTAATTTTGATATATCAGATAATACATTTGCCAGAGTTGCTTATGAGAATAAAGCGTGGGCTTTTGTTTCGGATTATGCGAGGTTGAAAATAGTTTTTGATTATGGTGGAATCTATCTTGATACAGACGTAGAATTATTGAAATCGTTGGATCATTTATTAGATAACAAGTGCTATATTGGGATACAACAGGCACAATCATTATGTCAAACTGGTTTAGGCTTTGGGGCTGAAAAGAATAGTTATATTGTCGAAAAAATGTTAGAAAAATATTCCAATATTGAATTTGATGTAAATAAGAAATTAGAATTAGCCTGCCCTATTTTGAATAGCGAAGCAATAAGTTCAATTGGAACTTGGAATATAGATAATGTTAATTATTGGGATGAGATTACAATATATCCTTCTAAATATTTTGATCCGTATGGTGGTAAAAATTTGTTGTGTAAGGATACAATTTCAATACATCATTATAGTGCAAGTTGGACTAGTGGAAGACAACGGTTTAAGAGACGTTTAGCTAGGTTAATTGGAACTGGCAATGTTACAAATATAAAAAGTAAGTTAAAGAATTTGAGTAATTAGATGAAAATATATCGCAAATTGTACTAAATTGACATAAGAAAAATTTATACGGGAGATAGTATTATATATGTACAAAGTTAAAATTTCTACTAAAGATGTTTTGCCTTTTTTATACTGCATTTTTATAACAACGTATTATTCTTTACGAGGATGGAAATTTAATAATGCTATAATAGGAATTCTTTTATTTTTAGGCGTCATTTTTGGGTGCCTTCAAATTTTTAAATATATTGAAAATAAAGTAATATCATCTATAATACTAGTCTTTCTTATATTATTAAGTGTATATAGAATGAGTCTTGGAAGTGACACTAGATTAATTATATCGATTATGTCAATTTTTGTTGGAATGCATGTTGAATTTTATAAAATTGTGCGTTGGATTTTATATGTAAAAGGACCTGTAGTTTTATTTGCTATAGTATTTGGCGGGTACACACATATAAATTATGTAGCAATGAATATGGGAACGCTAGTTTTGCTAGAGCTATATTATAACAAAGACAATATATATAAAGCGTTAGGCATGGCAAGTGTCTTATATATATTAGGAAGCTTTCTTAGCAAGAGTGGTTCATTTATTATTTGTATTTCTTTAGCAATTGTTTTGTATGTACTTAGTAACATAAAAGTTGGAGAAAAAATAATACATAGCCGACTTTGGATAGGTATTTTTCCAATTTCATTACTATTGAATTTAGTATTGGTTTGGATATATTCAGCTTATGTATATTCATATTCAGATACGTATTTTATAAGAAATCTGTTTCCAAGTGCAATAAATGGAAATCTAAAAATGTTTATCATGGCATTCAATCAGTTTGTATCAGGAAGAATTAACCTTGCTGCCTTCTCATTAGAGAAGTTTGGATATAGCTTTTGGGGTGGTAATTTGGATTATAAAGTTGATACAGGATTACCATATTTCTTAGTAGATTCAGGAATGATATTATTATTACAAGATTGGGGATTTTTAATGATGATAATATCAATGGTAATTTTTGTATTTATGATGTGGAGATTTTGGAAAAATAGGCAGGATATATTAATTATAACGGGAATAGTAGTTGCTTTGTGGTCTATGAACGAGGATGTTTTAATTTCTGTTGGTATGAATTTTTTGTTTTTTGCAATAGGAGCTAATTTAGATATTTCAAAGATAAATGATAGAATGAGAAGGAGAAAGTTAGAAGGTTGAAGATAAGTATAATAGTACCCATATATAATAAAGAATCATATTTGGATAAATCTCTTACATCTATTTCAGAACAATCATATAAAGATATTGAAGTATTATTGATAGATGATGGTTCAACCGATTCAAGTGGTAAAATATGTAAATCATTTTGTGAAAAAGACAGCAGATTTAAATACATTTATAAACAAAATGGTGGGGTATCTAGTGCTAGGAACGCTGGACTTATTGAGGCTACAGGCGATTTTATTGGTTTCGTGGATCCTGATGATTTTATTAATAAAGAAATGTACCATACATTAATAAATCAAGCTGATATTGATGAACTTGATATAGTTGCTTGTGGAATTAATATAATTGATGGTGATAATGTAACTAAGATAGTAAACAGTGATAATGAATATTATAATTCATGTAAAGCATTAGAAAATTTACTTAGATGGTCATATGATGTATCTCCATATCTATGGAATAAAATTTTTAGGAAAAATGTTTTAGAGGGTATTAAATTTGATGAGGCATTATCAGTTGGCGAGGATAGACTGTTTATTTTTGAAACCTTACTAAAAATTAGGCGGTACAAAGTAATTAATAAGTGTTTATATTCGTATGTAAGAAATGCAGATTCGCTTGTTGGTTTAAGTTATAATGGTAAGGCTGCAAAAAGTTCAATTAATTCTGATTATAAAATACTTAGCTTATGTAAGGAAAAATATCAATCATATGTTGAAATGGCTCAATGTAGCTTAGGCTTAAACGCATATTTTCAATTGTGCAGAATAATAAAATCCTCAAAGTATGAAAAAAAAGAAGAGTATAAATATTATAAAAATATTTGTAGACAAAATAAAAAAAATATCAGGAAATATATAGATTTTTGTACATATTCAAAATTTCTTATAGTTGTATATATGCCTTTAGTATATAAAATTTTTTAAAAAAATTAATTTTAGAGAGTATATGTATATATAAATTTGAATCTATTTAATGATTTTGATTATATGGATTTAGTAAGAAAGGAATATGAGAAATGAATAAAAAAGTACTATTAGTAACATTGTTTGATGAAGGTAATATTGGGAATAGACTACAAAATTATGCACTTCAAACAAAATTGATTAGTTATGGTGTAGAAGTGACTACATTAGATAATTATTATACTACAGATTTTTCTACATCTTTTAAATTAAAGATGCTTATAAAACGATTACTAATAAATATAGGTTTTAAAAAATATAAAATTGATTATGAAAGATATCAATCACTTAAGAATATTATGTTAAGTAATATTAATTTTGATAATACAAATTTATACAATGTAATCAAAATAAAAAATGAAGATTCTTTTAAACATGATTGGTCGCAGTATGAATTGGCAATTTCAGGCAGTGATCAGGTTTGGCATAAATGGAAACATGATTTAAACGAATTACCATACTATTATCTAGAATTTATGCCTAAAGAGAAAAGAACATCGTACGCTGCCAGTTTTGGATTTGAAGAATTTCCTCAGAATGATATAGAACAACACATTAAAGGATTACAAGGAATGAATAAGATTTCCTGTAGGGAACAGAGTGGATGTAATCTTGTTCATAAGTATGTCGGAAAAGAGGCTGTGAGAGTATTAGATCCTACATTATTGTTAAGTGCTGATGAGTGGAGGAATATTGAACATAAGTCAGGTGATATTCAGATTATTAATTTGAAAAAAAAATATGTGTTTATGTATTTCCTAGGAGAAATTACTGACGAATATTATGATTTTATTAGGTCAACTATGGAAGAAAATAATATAAATGAAGTATTTGATTTCTTTGATGAGTCGAAAAGTCACTTTGTTGAAAAAGGACCTTCAGAGTTTATCAATTTGATCGATAATGCGGAGTATGTTTTTACAGATTCTTTTCATTGTACAGTATTTTCATTACTATTCAATAAAAGATTCAAGGTATTTAGACGTCAGCAGACTGGTTTTGAAAAGATGTTTGGACGCATAGAAGACTTGTTGGCAAGTAAGGGAGCTTTAGAGCATATTTATGGTGAAACTGAAATTAAACCAACAAATGATTTTGATAAGTTATATAATGATTCAATTAAATATTTAGAATTGATTTTAAATATATAATAGTGGAAAATATATTGATAAATTATATATTTATGTTTTACGGGATAGAAGGGGATATAGTTTCTTAACAACTCTGTTATACCATGGCCATTGAGGGGTTGTTTTTTAGTGACAAAAAGCCGTATTTATGCGGCTTGTGGCGTTTCATAAACGCCTATTACTTATAATTATAAGGAGGAAAGATTGGTGGATACTAGTCGAACTGAATATGTCAAAAAGAATATATTATATGGATATATCAGTACTGTAATATCATCTGTTTTTTCAATTATAACTAGAACGATATTTGTTTATGTACTAGGAGCTGAATACCTAGGAGTGTCAGGTTTATTTTCTAATGTACTTGGCGTACTTTCTTTTACTGAATTGGGAATTGGCTCTGCAATTGTTTTTTCGTTATATAAGCCAATTGCGGAAAATGATAATGAAAAAATAAAATCTCTAATTTCATTATATAAAAGGGCGTATCGTCTTATTGCTATAGTTGTTACGATGATAGGACTTATAATCATACCTTTTTTAGATTATTTGGTTAATACAGACATACCTATGTCGGAAATTAGGGTATATTATATTATTTTCCTCTTTAATACGGTATCATCATATTTTGTTACATATAAGACATCATATGTTTCGGCACTACAAAAAGAATATATTGTAACTAATACTACAACCATCGGTACTATCGTTACAAATGTGATACAAATAATTTTTCTTGTAGCAGGTGGAAATTATTTATCATATTTATTAATTGCCGCTATAATAGGACTTTTACAGAAAATATTAACTGTAATGTATTTAAATAAGAAATTTCCCATTTTGACAGAAAATGATGTGAAACCTTTAGATACAGAAACAAAGAACATTATATGGAAAAATGTAAAGGCACTTATTATACATAAGATAGGAGATGTTTCTGTAAATCAAACAGATAATATTATAATTTCAGCATTTGTAAATACAACTGCAGTTGGTTTGTTGTCAAATTATACGACACTTAACACATTGGTTTCTATGTTTACAAATAGATTTTTTTCTAGTTTTACAGCTAGTTTTGGAAATATGCTTGCAAAAGAAAGTGTTGAAAAACAAAAAAAAATATTTGATATATATGATTTGTTAGGATTTTGGATATATGGATTCGTATTAATTGCATTTGTTACATTGTCTCAGCCTTTTGTACAGCTATGGCTTGGGAAAAAACTATTATTAGATAATGTAACAATGATATTGTATTTTGTTTCATTATATTTGGCTGGCATGACATTTATTCCATATAACTTTAAAGTTGCTGCCGGAAGATTTAATGAGGATAAATGGGTGGCATTTTGTCAGGCGGTTGTAAATTTGGTTGTGAGTATTATTGCAATCAAATTAATAGGACTTCCAGGTGTTTTTGTTGGAACGATTATTTCAAGAATGATAGTTGTTATTGTTAGACCATATATTGTATATAAATATGTATTGAAGCAAAGCGTACTATATTATTATATTAGATTAACTATTCGAACGATTATAGCATTTGGTATATGTTTTGTTATGTGGCAAATAAAGAGAGCCATTTTAGTTAATGTCACTATTGTGAGTTTTGTAATAATATGTTTTTTAACAGCTTTAATTCCTAATTTACTATTTATTTTGATATTCGCGCGTACTGACGCATTTAAAGGTATTATAGAAAAAATAAGAAAGTGATATAGCATTTATGAAAAGTAATATTGTAACATTAATAGCACCATTTTATAATGCAGAAGATTATTTAGAACGATTTTTAATATCTTTACTTGGACAAACGTATATTAATGTTCAAGTCATATTGGTTAATGATGGTTCTGATGACAATAGTGATGATGTTGTTAAAAGATATACAGATAAATTGAAAGATAAATTTTATGAATTTATATATTTAAAGAAGAATAATGGTGGGGCTGCTTCAGCAATCAATTTTGCTCTTAAATATGTTGAAGGAGAATACTTGTGTTGGGCAGATTGTGATGACGAACTTTTGCCAGATAATATCTATCTGAAATGGAAATTTTTGAGTGAAAATTTGGATTATGGTTTAGTAAATTGTGGAGCTGTAGCCGTCAATCAGATTACAGGTGAAGAAATTGAAAAGTTAATAATACCTGATAACGAAAAAAAAGATAATATGTTTATGAGAATTATTTCTGGAATTCCAGCATACCCTGGAGTTTTTATGATTAGAACAAAGTTATTATTTGATAAATTGGATGATAGAGAAATTTATTATAATAGAGAAGCAGGACAAAATTATCAGTTGTTACTTCCGGTAGCATATGATAGCAAATGTGGATTTATAGATAATGTGTTGTATAAATATTATGTTAGAATGGATTCACATTCACATAATGTTGACTATTGTAAAATTTACAACCGGACATTTGTTAGAGAAGAACTGCTTGATAATGTATTAAATTTTATGAATACAAATGATAAAGATAATATTATGAGGGTAATAAAGAAGGAGTCATGCAAACAGCGGTTTAACCTTGCATTCGTGGAAAATGATAGAGAAAATGCTAATAAATCATATATGGAATTGAAAAAGTTTTCAATTTCATATAAAGAAATTTTGAAACATTTAATTATAAATGTTGGAGTGTTAAATAATTTGTATAGATTGAGAGGAGAAAGATAGTGAGAGTTTTAATTACGGGAGGAACCGGTACTATCTCATCCGGTTTGGTTAATGAATCAGTAAATAGAGGATATGATACATACGCAATTACTAGGGGAAGTAATAATTTAAGAAATATAGACGGTGCAAATTATCTTCATGCTGATATTTGGAATGAAAAAGATGTTTATTCTGTATTAGAAAATATAAAATTTGATGTAGTTGTAGAATGTCTTGCTTATGATATAAAACAATTAGAAATTTCACTAAGAAATTTTTCGAGCAGGTGTTCGCAATACGTATTTGTGTCTACTGCTGGTGTCTACAATAGGATTGGCAATCAGAGAATTAAAGAAAGTGATTTAAAGAACTTTACAGAATGGTCTTACACAAAAAATAAAATTGAATGTGAAAAATTCCTTAAAGAATATTCGATGAAAACGGGGCTAAAGTATACTATTATTCGTCCTACGGTAACGTATGGAAATTACAGAATACCATTCCCAATTGCAACTAGGACTCCTGGATGGACCTTTTTTGATAGAATGAAAAAAGGACAGATTATGCTAGCATCTGATAATGTAAAATTCTCTGTAATACATATAGATGATTTCTCAAAAATGGTTGTGTCATTATTTGGAAATGAAAAGGCTTTTAACGAAGACTTTCATATAACTTCAAATGAAAATGATATACATTGGGATGATGTAATAGAGATATCAGGTAAAATTTTAGGGGTTAAACCTCAATTTATTCATGTATCAGCCAATGTGATACAGAAAATATGGCCAGAAATATATGATGAACTTGCATATAATAAAAATTTGTCAACTATATTAGATGATAGTAAGATAAAAAAAATATCTGATATTACTGCAGAAATTGATATATCAAGAGGAATAGAAAATACAATTGATGCTATGGAAATAGAATATAATAAGAATGGGCTAGAACTTGATGATTGGTGGAATGATCATTGCAATGCTGTTATATATTATGCTTATGCAAACGATTATTTAGAAAAAATAGAGAAAGATATAGTCAGTAGCTATATAGCTGAATATGGTATAGATCAATTTAAGAATAGTTTTATAAGAGTAAAACGTTATAACAAGATACAGTTGGTCAAAGGTAAGTTAAAAATAATATTGAAGAGGATTAAATAGATGATAGATACTATTGATAAGCTGAAGTGCACAGGATGTAAAATGTGTGCTGATGTATGTGCCGTAAATGCAATTACATTTGATACAGATATACAGGGATTTTGGTATCCTAAGGTAAATTCCTCATGTGTAAAGTGTGGTGCATGTGTGAAAAAGTGTATTGTTGAACGACCTTTAAAAATAACTCCTAATAGGATTGGATATGCAGCATATAGTAAGGATGATAAAATTCGCAGGAATTCTACTTCAGGGGGGGTATATTATGAATTGGCTCACAAGATTTTATATGAGGGGGGATATTTAGCTGGAAGTGTATATTCAGAAGATTTTTATTCTGCGTATCACATTATTTCAAATAATCCAAAAGACTTATCTAGGTTAATGGGAAGCAAGTATTTTCAAAGTGATACAGAAGGTATTTATAGTAAAGTTAAACAAATTTTGGATGATAATAAAGAAGTTTTATTTACAGGTACGCCATGTCAGGTATGGGCATTAAAAGAATATCTGGGAATAAAGTACGAAAATTTATATACTGTGGATTTGCTTTGCAGAGGAGTGCCATCACCAAAGATGCATATGAAAAAAATTCAATCATATGAAGAAAAAGCAAAAAGCAGAGTTAGAGAATTTAGAGATAAGAGTAAGTATGAGGGATGGGCAAATTTTGGTGAATATATGACCTTTAAGAATGGCAAAAAAAGATTTATTAGTAGATGGGATGATCATATTAATGATTGTTTTATTCACAAGAATCTTAATATTAGGGAGTCGTGTTATAGGTGTACGTTTAAGGACGGAAATAGTGCTGCTGATCTGTCAATAGGTGATTTTTGGGGAATTTCTGGTCAAACAGAAAAGGATGATATTTATGGGGTTTCATGTGTAATTGCCAATACAAATAAGGGTAATACATTAATGGATTCATTAAAGGATAAAATTTATTTTGATAAGGTAAACATAGAGGATATTCAAAAAGGAAATCCAGCATATGTTATACCAGCTGTTAGACCGGATGACAGAGATACTTTTTATGATATTGTAAATGTGGATGGAATAAATGCTGCAGTAAAGTATTTTACAGATTTAGGACTTAAATATCAATTAAAAAGAATAAAAACAAAATTTGTAAGAAAAATAAAAAAGCATAAATTTTTTATAAAAAATATATTTGATATTAGAATTATTCAATTTATAAAGCTTAACTATTTCAGTAAAAATATTATAAGAGATAAAGAAACCTACATTTATCCTATGAAAGGAGCGCTACTTCAAATCAATAAAAATGGAATAATTGAATTGCATGCTAATTTATATTTGAATTATTATTCTTCATATAGAAAAGGAAATTCGCAAACCATTTTAAGAGTTGATGAAAATGGAAAATTAGTTGTTAGGGATAAAGTTGTATTAGCATATGGAAATACTTTGTCAATCGCGAGTAGGGCAATCTTGGAGACAGGATATTTAAGAACTGGAGTAAATACAAATATAATATGTGCACAAGAAATGAGATTTGGCCAAAGAGTCATGTTAGGAAGAAATGTGTGTATATTTGATTCGGATTATCATCCTATTTATAATGATAAATTTGAACGTATAAATGATAATAAAGCGGTTATTATTGGGGACAATTGTTGGGTAGGAGCTAACTCCATGGTATTAAAGGGGGCAGTGCTTGACAATGGTTGTATTGTGTCTGCAAATTCAATGGTTATGGGGAACGTAGATGAAAATAAAGTTTATATAAATAAGAGAGAAGCAAAATCAGTTGGAGAGAATGTTGTTTGGAAAATGTAGCATTTATATTCATTTAAAAATATCATATTATATTAGAGTATAGACTAAATAATTGATATTATAGTTAAAATTGGTTTATACCTCAGAAAGGGCTTGTTAAATTATGAAATCGCTTAAAGATAAAGTTGTTGTGGTAACTGGAGGAACAAGAGGCATCGGGTTGGCCACAGCTATGAAGCTGGAAGAAAAAGGAGCTATAGTATATGCATGTGCCCGACATGAAGTCGAACTACCGTGTTCTATTAGATATTTAAAGTTGGACGTTACTTGTAAGGCGGAATGTGAAAGTGCTGTAAAACAGATAATTAAAGATCAAGGACGGATTGATGGACTGGTTGCAGATGCTGGAATCACAAGAGATGCCTTGATTGGTAAAATGACAGATGAAATGTTTGATGAAGTATTAAACACAAATGTTAAAGGAGTTTTTAATATAATAAAGGCTGTGCATCCTTATATGGAAGAACAAAAGAAAGGAGCGATAGTTGCGGTTAGTTCAATTGTTGCAGTTTATGGTAATATAGGACAAATTAATTATGCTTCATCAAAAGCTGCTGTTATTGGAATGTGCAAATCATGTGCAAAGGAATTCGCTAGAAAAGGACAGAATATTAGAGTCAATGCAATTTGCCCAGGATATATTATGACGGATATGTTGAAAACTGTACCGGAAGATTTATTAAAAAAATTTGCGAATCAAACAATGCTAAAACGTTTGGGGGAGCCGGAAGAGATTGCAAATATTATTTCTTTTTTGATTTCTGATGAATCATCATATATCACCGGATCTGTTATTGAAGCAAATGGGGGCATGCGTTTGTGATTCGAAAAGTAGATAAAGCAATGAAAATTATTTTTCATCGAGGAAAGTGAATGTGATTATAAAAAGTAGTACATTTGTATTAATATACGTGTAAAATGATAAAACAATGGTATAATTCTATAAGTAGCATTAAGATAACTGATTTTTTTAGAATAGGAGACTGGTATATGAGAAATAAGCTCAACAAAAGAGGTAAGTTACAATGTATATGTGTAATATGTTGCATGGTTATAGCTTTCTTTGTTAGTGAGACAAATGTTAATGCAGCAATTAATTTGCAAGCGAGTTCTCAGGTTGTAATAACCAAGCAGCCGGAGTCGGTAAATGCCGCAACCGGAAAGCAGTTTATACTTAAAGTAGAGGCAGAGGGAACAAATCTGAAATACAAGTGGCAGGCACAGAAAACCGAATCAGGTGAATGGACAGATTTCAGAGATACAACCCAAAGTCTGACAAGAACAATGAGCAGTATATATGACGGATGGAAGATACGCTGTATAGTAACAGATGGAAATGGAAACAATGTGACAAGTAACGTTGCAACAGTAAAGCTGGTTTCAGGACCGTCAATAACCAAGCAGCCTCAGTCAGTAAATGCAGCAAACGGAAGGCAGTTCACACTGAAGGTGGAGGCAGAGGGAACAGGACTGAAATATAAGTGGCAGGCACAGAAGCCGGGAGAAAGCAGCTGGTCGGATTTCAACGATACAACAGCATCGCTCACCAGAACAATGAGCAGTACATATAACGGATGGAAAATACGCTGTATTGTAACGGATGGAAATGGAAACAATGTGACAAGTAACGTTGCAACAGTAAAGCTGGTTTCAGGACCGTCAATAACCAAGCAGCCTCAGTCAGTAAATGCAGCAAACGGAAGGCAGTTCACACTGAAGGTGGAGGCAGAGGGAACAGGACTGAAATATAAGTGGCAGGCACAGAAGCCGGGAGAAAGCAGCTGGTCGGATTTCAACGATACAACAGCATCGCTCACCAGAACAATGAGCAGTACATATAACGGATGGAAAATACGCTGTATTGTAACGGACGGAAATGGAAACAATGTAATAAGTGACGTTATAACAGTAATTATGATTAATAATGAGGATTGGGAACTTCCAATTATGTAAGTATATCCTGAATCCGCACCCTCGACTGTGAAAAAATATCTGTAAATTCAATACTATAAAGGTCTTCTATGATAAAATATTAAAATCATATGAGGCCTTTAATGGCTTTTCTGGCAATGCCATTAAGCTAGGGGTTCGAGGTTTTGTTCGAATTTGCATTGAAACATGGTAAGTAGGTAATTATCTATATCTGTTAGCACCCATATTTTTCTGATACACTTTTTCATAACAAAGGAAGGAAACTGTGTCATTACACAGTGGGGTCAGGTACTTTTAAATTTTTATAAAATAATAAATTTGGATATACGGACTATTGAAATTGTATATTAAGTGTGTTAACATAAAAAATAACTTGAGATTAAGGAACGTTTAATAATGGCTAAAAGCTGTGAATTATTAAACTATTAGGATTTGAATATGAAAACAATAAGTGACAGAATATTTGAAAAATTAAAAGAAAAAGGTATGAGTCAGAAGGAGTTTTCACAGAAGACTGGCATTGCGGAAAGTTCAATTAGTGACTGGAAGAAAAAACATACTAATCCGGTAAGTGACAAGATATTGATTATATGCGAGGTGCTGGATATTTCGCCATATGAGTTATTGTCAGGAGCAGAACATATTGGAACCAGAAGCAGGGATAGTCAGACATATGTTTTTGCAAAAGATACTGAACTTGGAATGGTAGTTGAGACATACCAGCAGTTGGATTATGAGCAGCAAAAGAGACTTTTGGGCTATATGGATGCTTTGAAGATGAACAACTAGAAAAATTGTAATTTTGTACCATATAATACGCAAAAACGAATAAATTCATATAAGAGAGGATGGGGATTATATATTCAAATGAAGAGTATTGGGTATGGTTGTCCAGATGCAAAGGGATCGGACCAGTAACAGCGAATAAACTATTAGATGAATTTATAACTGCAAGAAATATATATGATGCATCAATTGATGAAATTGTTTGCTGTTTAGGAATTTCAGAGCAACATGCTATGAAGATGATGGGAGACAAATCGTTAGATGATGCAAAAAGAATTATAGATTTATGTGAACAAAACAGGGTGTCAATATTAACGAAAGAGGAAAAAAGTATATTGATAATGCAAAGAAGCTGCCGGATGCACTGGTAGTACTATATTATAAAGGTAATCTAAATTTTGCTTCAGAATTAGAAAGAATGGCAATAGTCGGATCGAGGAGATGTACCAGGGATGCAAGGGAAAATTGTATGTGTTAGTTGCGGAAAATAACTGCAAAATTGTCACGAAAAATATATAATAATTGTGACAAAAAATAAAGGGTGTTGCCATGTCAGAAAGCCAGCCTACTATAGTGGAGTCTTTCGCAGAGTTTAAAAGTCGGATAATAAAGGCGGCTGACTTGAAAAAGTAAATTCCAGTGCAAGAGTAAATTCCATCGTGATTTAAATTTTGCTGGTTTAACAAGAAATTTTTGGACTAAATCTCTCGTTTTCTGCTATAATTAATGCAACTTATCGAAATTTTCTCGATTTCTAGACATGCTAAATAGGCTACTGGAATTCGGTGTGCTAGACTAAATTCCACCAGCCGCATCTTAAAAATGTGAAAAGTTTACATCCAGTCTGACAGCAGATTTCGATTAGTTTTATTAATGGTTAAAGCGTATCAGCTTAGGCGTCAGATTAACCTTATCTGGTTCAATCGGCTTAAGCTGAAATGCTTTTAAGATATCTTCACCAAGCGTTTCTAATGCAACTTCATATGGTGTCCTTCCACTGAGGATTTCTCGCGGAGTGGAGTTGATGTTGTTTACGATGAGATTCACATCCCATTGTGTTAAGAATTCAAAAGAAGTTCCTTTCGGTAAAACCATACGAAGCATCCATTTCCACAAAAGACGACAGGTCTAATGAACAAAAGTCTGAGTAGGTTCTGTCTGTAAAAACAGAACAATCAGTGATTTGTGTTTTATGGCACTTTCGCGGTTTGAATTTTGCCTGTCTTTTCAAATCAATATTTCTTGCTGTGAAGAGTCCTTTGCCAATGTATGTGTACATAGAGCGGACAGACATATCCAGTTCCGGGTGATTTGTAAGGAGTTGATAAGGGGATTGCCCCTGCTCAATCAATGGAGATATGATCTGGTCTTTCTGATGGAGCTGGTGCTTGGTCATATTTATTCCAGAACGAGAAGATATCAGCAGTTCACGATATTTTCTGTCAGCAGCACGGCCATTGTAATAGTATTTATGTGCAATCGTGCAGTGATTTATCTTTTTCGTGCAGCCATTGCAAACATATGGAGCTTTGTCCAATCGTTTACATCGTTCTTTTTCAAAGTCCTTGCAGGTCTGATTACATGTAGGACATGAGGCACATTTAATGCCACAGAGAAGGATTTTTCCACAGGCATTGGTCTTTTGACAATGGTAACGATGAATGCAAAAGTTCTTTGCGTTATAAAAAGTACCTTTGTGATACCAATCTGAAAGCCGATGAGTACGGACTTCTTTAGATATAGTTGTTGGATCTTTACATAGAAATGCTGCAATGTCTTTAAAGGGAGTCCCTTTTGCCAGTTCATTTTCAATATAGATACGATCATTTAAAGTAAGGTGTTTCTGGTTTCCTGGTATATATTTACTCATAATGATTCTCCTTCTACTGCTGTCAGAAGGAGTCATAAACATAACATGATTGTATGAAAGAGTAAATATCTACTGTGCGAGAGTAAATTCCATCACCCCCATGCCGGAATTTCTGCTCTTTTATGAGACTTTTCCTTAAATAAGTGGTAAAATGACAGTGTACCTGATTATGTGAATAAGCAAAGGAGAAGATACATTGTCAATTATCAGATGGCTACATATTTCAGATTTGCATTTAAATACAAATGAGACAGAATCTATTAGGATGCGCAGAAAACTTCCTCAATATATATTGGACAATAACATCGAGTATGATTATGTATTTTGTACAGGGGATATCAGAGATTCGAGTGCAGAGCATTGGAGAGAACCATTTCCGAGTGCAGATTTTTTGAAAAATCTTTGTGAGATTCGTAATATTTCTTTGGATAATTTATTTATTGTTCCGGGAAATCATGATGTCAATCGAACTGCATCAGATCGTGAGAATGTTGTAGAGAATATGTTATGGCGTGATAATAAAAGCTGGAGTAGGAATTACAAAACCGAGCTTGGAAATATTGGTGATTCTACACTGCAGGCTTTGCATGATGGTGAGAAAGAGTTTAGGAGCTTCCTCGGGAAAATATATGATAGAGATAAATTACAATTATATGATGATTATTTAAAACCACATTTTGTTGTTGAGACAGAGCATTTCAATATTTTACATATAGACAGTACTTTGGCATATTCCGAGAAACAGAATAGAGATTTGATAATTGGTTCAAGGCAGCTTCAACTGGCATTGGATGATTTAAATGATAGCAAACCAACAATTGTTTTATCTCATTATGCAATCACATCCTTGGACCCTGAAGAACGCAGAATGGTTTCTAATATGCTGGATGACTATCATATATATTTATGGCTGGCAGGGCACGAGCATTATCATGATCTTAAACCATGTGGATATATTCATTCTATTCAGTGTGGGGAACTTAAAATTGAAGATAGATGTAAGTCTACATTTCTGGTAGGAGAATATGACACAGAAACAGGGCAGGTAGATATTCGTGCTTATAATTGGTTTTCACCGGAGGGATGGGCAGAATACCCGATTTTGTGGCGAAATAGCAAGACATATACTTTACGGCTCTCTACAAAATGCAATGATGGCAGATCATTTGAATGTGTAAAAGCAGAGAAAAATAATGAATCTTATAAAGCAAAAATGCCAGCAAAAATTATTTCTGGGTTGTTTGCAAACATTGAATCTGATAATGAAATTTACTCTAATGATAATCCCTTGGTTGAGCTTGTTAATACAGGAAAGAATTTTGTTTTATTGGGCGATGGCGGAATGGGAAAAAGTACTATGATGCTTGATGCCTGTTTTCGTCTTTCGAAGTCGGGAAAGACCGTCTTATTTTTATCGCTGGAACAGCTTGAGGCATTCGGACAGTCGATAAGAGCTTGTATAAAAGATTATAATCTTAATGAACTTATTCTTTTTCTTGATGGCATGAATGAGGTTTTGGCTGAACAAAAATTTTCCAAAGAAATAAATATGCTTGCAATGGAAAAACGGGTACAGATTATTGTTTCATCAAGAGGAAGTTTTCTATACAAATATGGTGTGGAAGGTTTCGAGGATGCGGTATTATTGTTATTACGTGATGAACAGTTGAAACAGGTGTTTACTGAGAGTCAATGGAACGAGATAGAAAAAAATTATACATTAAAACAGCTCTTAAGAAATCCGATGATGGCTTCTATGTACCAAAAGACTTATCCTGTAATGGAAAAGTACAGAGATATTTCTTTTTTGAAATGGAATTATGCAGTAGATAATGCATCGGATTTACTGGAAAATTATTATACCTCACAGATTGCTATTTTATTGAACAGAAAAGATGTGCGTGGCGAGAAAATAATGATGGCATACGTGGCAATACAACAGATCTTATCAGTAATTGCTTTCTCTTGTGAGAATGTTAATGCTTTTCGCATGGACACGCAATCGTTTCATGATTTAACTGATTCTATTATAAATGTTGTAGCTTTTGATTCTGTAATGAATGATATCAGAACAAAATACCGACTTAGACAAAAACCTATAATTGATTGTTTTGAGGTAGAGGATTATTTATTGAATGAATCAAATCTGTTGAAGCAGTCTGGAAATTATGTGTATTTTCCCCATCAGATTTATCGTGATTTTTTGTCGGCTAAGTACATTGTGAAATATACTGCTGCGGATAATGTAGATGGTATATGGAATTCAAGAATGTTTCCGCAGGCTATTATCAGACATATATCGGAACTGGATGGTCAAATGTGGAGTAATACAGCTAAGCTTGTTTCAGATGACGCAAAGGGAAAAGCTAATGATATAAAATATAACCAGATTTTTAATTTGATTTCTTCGTATCAATGTGAAGATGCGGATTATACTTGCCTGGATTTGACAAATGTGAGATTACCTAAACTTCCTAATGGAGATATCAGTCTTAGAAATTCAGACATTTCAGATTATAGTATTGGATGTGAGAAAGATAGAATCCCGTATTATAATATATTGATTTTCTCAGATGATAATGATTGGCTTGTAGGATTTCAGAACTCTATTATGACTATATGGAATGTTGAAACAGGAAATAGTGTGGGAGAATGGAGATTATCTGCTCAGCCATATAGCGTTTCATTTGAGAACAATTTCCTTTACTTGAAGATAAAATCAAGACAGCATGATGAGATTATCGCTTTCGAATTAAATGATAATGTGTGGATCGTGAATACAGAAAATAAACCGGATAAGTCAAGTATTAGGTTTAATAGAGTAGATAAGTCGGGTAAAGCTGTTTCAAGAGATAAGGAGTTAATGGCTGGTTCAGCTCCGGATGGATTAACAAGGATTTGTTATAAGGGTGGACAAATAAAGCATATATTATCGAGCAGACGTACTGTATTGCAATCAGCTTCGATTTCGTCTAATGGAAGTCATGCGGTAACACTTGACTACGAAATTGAAAATGACCAGAGAAAAATCCAAATGTGGGATATCACAAACAAGAAGAAACAGATGGAAAGGTTTTGCCCAGGTAATACGCAAAATGTATATATGCTTGCAACAGGTGATTGGATTCTTGGAAAAACAGATGATAGATTCTGGTGCTGGAACTGGTATGATGAAGATAATTTTTATTATTTGGAAGCTGAACCGTTATCAAATTCCAATATGAAGTATTCATCTTATGAGAATAAAATACTATATTACGATGGAAATGGCTTAGTATTGTTTGATTTGGACTCTAAAGTAAAAAATGTATTGACCAGCAATTATTCTTATATTCCTGAAAATTTGAGTCAGGCAGCGTTTCTTCCTAATGGGAAGCTGGCGATGGTGGATGAGCATGAGCGGAAGGTGATATTTAATAGTATCAGAAATGATAGATTGATGAAGGTTAATAGCGAGAAATTATGTAAGATACGAGGTATATATGCGTTTGATAAAGAACCTTTTATTGCTGTAGCTACTTCTAATGGTTTGGTAAGTATGTATCACACTGGAACGGGACAGAGAACACGTAAGCTTGAAACACATTCGAATCCGAGAATAATCGCGTGGAATGATCAGAAGATGGCGGTTGCGTGTGTAAGTTCTTATAGTAAAGTAATAGTATTTAGATATTTTTCCTGGGATAATGGCAGAAAAGGAAACTGGTATGAAGCTGGACCAAGGATTAGCATTGAGGGAGAAATACTTGATGTCTCGTTTAATTATGAGAATGAAGAATTAATTATTATTACTTCCTTAGGTCGTATATATTATTTGAGTGATTTATTCTGCGATTATCATGCACAGACACAAATTATTAATAGCTTTAATGTTGGTGCATATGATTTTTCTGGTGTTATATGTGATGAACATATTAAGGAGGAGCTTTTGATGAATGGTTGCAAGGGGAATTTAGCGTAAGTACAAAATAAGCTGATTGTATTCTTATTGGTTATGATTCCTTAAAAACAGACATGGATATGGAGCGGCTTCCACCCGGAAAGTTCGCGGCCAATGCATTGATACTCGAATTGGGGATGATTGCAAGCGTTAATTAAAATCTAGCCTTGTTAACATTTCAAAAATATACTGGTGCGAAATCTCAAAGACGGAGCTATTAAAACAAAGTATAACGTTATATCATATATTTTTAGAAAGTCAACACTGTATTTTTTTCATTAGAGCATATAATAATATCAAGGAAAGAAACATTTATCCTTTGGAGATTCAATGCCATTAAGTGTGACATAAAGGGTAAAGTGATTGCTTTACCCTTTTAGTATGTTTGGAGAAAATATGGAATTATATGAAGTTACAGAATAATATGTATCTTATTTAAGAAGATTTGAACCTAAAAAGATACTTTCAAATGCAGATCATAAAAACTCGAGAAAGTTTATAGGATTGATTATTAAAAAGGGAAAATACAATTATGTTGTTCCTTTGAGTTCGCCGAAGTATAAGATTAAACTGATGAATGAGTTCCTTCATGGTCCAATTTGGATATATGATGAGAATAATCTTGTTAGAAGAAAGTATCCTTTGGTTACAGAAGATGAATTACTCATGAATTTAAATGAAGAAGCACAGAGATTGTACGATGAGTGTTATTCTTTTGATGAAAATGAAGAACCGTATACATTTGATGAAAAATTGTATCAGAAGAATTACCCAAAATTAAAGGAGATTATTGATTCAATTGTTTGTAGGTTGTCTGAAATAAATGATGGTGGTTTTGAAATTGATAATCAAATTAAGTAGTAGCTTCTAGTGGTCGTTACTTTGTGGCTTCTCACAAGCTTAATAATTTTATTGAAGAACTTGTGAAAAATAATATTGCCATTATTGAAAATGCGTTAAAATTTGAAAAGTGAAATGGGGTGATTAGAATTAATAGCAATAAAATTGCGTATTTCGCAGTATTTACCATTTTATATCCTTTAGTTGTTGTATGTATCAGTATGCGTATATACAATACAATAGATATTCAGCCAAGCTATATATATAAAACCTTTGAGGAATATAGTTTAAGCGGACAATGCTTCTTTATATCGGAGAGTGCAAGTGATACAGGAGTATTAGAGGATATAAAAAGAATTTATCCAGAATGTGACATACATAGTGAAAGTAGTATTTGGTTTGCGATTAATAAGGATCCTGATAAGTTTGAAACAACGGAAAAAAGTAATGACCGATATTTGTTGTATCTAAAACAAATGGGAGTATCAGTTGAGAAAGTAAGATATATTGCAGCTGAGTATTGTACAAAATACAATTCTCTACTAAGGGCATTGATATATATAGGCTCGCTAATTTGGTCAATTGTCTGTCTTGTGTGTTTTAAATACAGAAAGTTATACTATATTTTGACAGCTGTTTTAAGCTTGGTCATGACTCTGGATAAATTGTCCGCCGGAATGTCTTCGGTGTGTTTTTATAAACTGTTATCTAAGTTAAGATTTGAAAATTCTTATGTAGAGTATATGGACATGCAGTATTTTTTTTGGTCATCGTTGCTTGAGGCATTTATGACAATTGCATTTTTGGATGTAGTATTGCAATACATTCAAGATTCGAGAAATTCATTTAAATCTCAAAAACTAGTATATAGTTCACGGTGGCTTATGATTACATTAGAAAAACAAATTGATTATTTTCTGAATTTGGATGATTGGCAAAGCAACATAATTTGTCGACAGAAATTTGAGTGGTGTACAAATCCAATAGAAGAAGATTGTAAGGTAAGAGAAAAAAGGATAGCAAAAAAACTTAAAATTCAAATTAAATATGTAAACCGACATAGAGGAAAAGGTCAAAAGTTTTTGGATCGTTATAAACTAGAGGCTGAAAATATTGTTTACCTTACGGAATTTCTTGAATTTACAAGAGTGAATAACCAAGAGTACACAGTTAAAGAATATGTAGAAAGATTTGAAAAAGCCAGAAATGCGATGTACTACCTAGGGTATGGTTATATTTGATTTAAAGCAAAAATGACATAGATTAATGGGAGTGACTCAAAATATTAAAAGAGATAATATTTTTATTTCAATCAAAAAGAAACTTTTTGATTGTGAATATTCCTGTGCGGCTGTGCCGCCAGTCCAGTGTAGCGTGAGCCACCTGTCCAGACGGACTGAGCCACATATGGTATAAATTATTCTGGCAATTTTTAGTAAGCGCAAAATAATTCGACGGATTGCAATAAGATAATTATCAACTCATAATAAATATCAGGAAATGCCAGCATTTTACTCTAATTATTATGAGGTAGAAGATATGAGAGCACCAAGAGTATCAGTCGAAGAACAATACCGCCGGATCATGGAATGTCGCAAAAGCGGACTGTCTGATCATCAGTGGTGTTTAAACAATGACATTAATCCAGGCACCTTTTACAACTGGGTTAAGCGTCTCCGCAAGAATGGCTGCGGAGATATTTCTGAGAAAAATCAGCTGTCAACTTATGAAAAGTCTCATCAGGAAGTTGTAAAAATTGAGATGAATTCCATTTCGGTTCCCACTGACATGAATAAAAATACTGATACAGCCGCAATGGAGTTAATGATTGGAAACATGAATCTGCGCATTTCAAACGAAACGGATCCACTGCGTCTTGCTAAAACAATCCAGATACTTGCGGAGCTTTCATGCTAGGCGATATAACAGCTGCAGACGAGCTTTATATTGTGACTGGGTAAAGGCACTTCTATGGGAAAAAGATGGCTTTGTACTCCTGTATAAACGCATGGAAGTAAAAGGCAGATTCCGCTGGCCACGTTCAAGTCAGGAAGTGCGTCAGCTTACATGGCAGCAATTCGATTGGCTTATGTCAGGTCTTGAAATCGAACAGCCCAAAGCATTTAAAACACCGTGAAGCCTTGAAAATACTGGCATTTCTGCTTCTTTTCTAATGCTCTTTGTGGTATAATAAAAGTATCGAAAAAGGAGCAGAAAATCACATGGCAGATGAGACACGAATACAGGTACTGAAGGAGCCTGAAGGAAATCCCGAAACTGATTCTTTCATGTGGCTGTTCCGCTCTGGTGAAGATGGACTGCCACCTATCGTCCTTTACCATTACACTGAATAAGAGCAATATACAATGCAGTTGATTTCCTTGATTGTTTTTTGGACGGATACCTGGAAACGGATGGTTATTAGGGATATAATAATCTTCCTGGTATCAGGCGCTGCTTCTGTTGGGCGCATACAAGAAGATACTCAATTGATGCGGTTCCAAAAGGGAAGCAGTATGATTACAGCAATTCGGCAGTACAGGGAGTCTAGTTCTGTTCAAAGCTTTTTGAGTACGAGCGCAGATCACAGAACAAGAAGCACACATTTGAGCAGAGAAAAGCATATCGTCTTGAAAAAGAAAAACCGATACTCGGTGCGTTCTGGAACTGGATTGACGAACAGAAGCTACGTAAGGGAAGCCGTTTCGAGACAGCGGTGAAGTATGCTCAAAACCGGAAAGACACGTTGATGACATATCTTGAGGATGGACAATGCAGTCTTTCTAATAACTTAAGTGAGAATGCCATACGTCCATTTACAGTTGGAAGGAAAAACTGGCTGTTCAGCGAAACACCAAAAGGTGCCACTGCCAGTGCGCAGGTCTACACAATGGTCGAGATGGCAAAGACCAATGAGCTTAACATTTATAAATACCTGACATATCTTTTGGAGCATCGTCCAAGTGAAGATATGTTAGATGAACAGCTTGAGGCTTTGACTCCGTGGAGCAAAGAAGTTCAAAATATTTGCAAAAATTAAAATGTAGTAAAACGCTTGCATCTAGCAAAGATGATGCAAGTGTTAATTAAGATCTAGCGTTGGAATATTGAGCGCTTACTATTGAACAACAAAGTATCGTAAAAGCTTGAAATTATAGGATTTAAGGAGTCTGTGGAGAAATCAACTTCACGGATTCAGGTAAAAGATAAGGTAGTAATACTATGGATAGTAAATGTCAAATTTTTATAAGTTCAACATATAATGATTTACAGGATATTCGTTTGAATCTGATTAATGTATTATATGCATTTGGATATGAACCGATAGGTATGGAGTATTTTTCAGCTTCTGATGAAGAACAGTTCGAATATGTTAAGAGAATTATTAGAAAGGTGGATTTTTATATACTTATAGTTGCTGGAAGCTATGGAAGTGTTTCGGATGATGGTTTGAGTTATACTGAAAAAGAATATGATTTTGCGTTAAAAAATAATAAATCAATTTTGGTATACATAGAAAATTATAATACTGAAAAATACGATGATATTAGATTAGAAACATTTATAAATAAGGTATCAAAAAATCGAATTATTGCTTGTTGGAAGAGCAAAGATGATCTTGCTATTAAAGTACTTCTTTCATTACACGAAGAATTGATGAGACGTCCTAAATTAATTAGGAAGAAAAAGACTTATAGAGTGGCGAATTCAATATATAGAAGAAGATTAAAGCAATTAAGTTTTCAAATAAAAAAATTGAGAAAAGATCAAGAGCGTGAAGAAGAGTTCTTTAATTTAAATTATAATACGATACATGAATTATACAAATTTTTGTATCAGAGAAAGAATGAATGGATTAGAGAGTGCGTAATAGCAATTGAAAAATATATACCATTAGATACTTACATTCAAACTGGAATAGAAATTGACGCAAGATTATCTTCATACTTATTAGAGGGAATCTTTCTGCCATATTCTGCCTTACATGATGGAGCCACCATTGTGAGAGATAATAGAATTGTTGCAACAGCTTGTTATTTGACACCAACATTAGAATTTAAATATGAGGATTTGGATTTGGGATATAGGTATGCTGTTGAAATGTGTCAAATTACTGATAGCATAATAATTGTACTCTCAAAAATGGGGGATAGCATTACATTAGCCCATAATGGAAAAGTGTATGATGATGTTAAGGAAAATGAATTTGAAAATCTAATAAGGAATTGGTGTGAAATAAAATAGATATAGGACGAGTAGTGCATGATGTATTGTGAACTTCCGTAATAATTAACTCTTAACTTCCATGTTGACTTCCGGTAAAACGTGCAACTAAAGAAAATTTGTACGTAAACGTCAAACCACGCGCCTTGGATAATTAGCATTTTTGTGAGACACTCTTAAAAACACGAAAAAACTAATAGTTTTTTAGAGGAGGCAAACTATCATGGATCAACTCACTCACAATGTAAGGCGTGCTAACTGGTTAAATATCATGAATCAATGTCAGAAACGACCTGCAAATGTAACTGTTCGCCAATGGCTGAAGGACAACGATATCAATGAGAAGTCTTATTATTACTGGTTGCGCAAGTTTCGTAAAGAATCATACGACCAGATGCAGCTCCCTGTAACAGCTGAAAGTCCTGCAGAAATTTCTTTTGTTGAAATAGCTGCTCCTGCTGTATCGGAGAAAGTTATTCCAACGCAGAAGCTGCTGAATATTCCTGCGCGGCGGGAATTCTTTGCGTGGGTAAAACAACAGGTTGACGACTGTGCAGTACCTCCAAAATCAAAAACAGGTCAAGGACTGAATTTTATAATCAATCAGGAAAAATAGCTGAAGGTATTTCTCGAAGACGGAGATGTTTCTATCGATAATTCTGCCTCGGAGAGAGCCATACGTACCTTTTGCCTTGGCAAGAAAAACTGGATGTTCCACAATACCGCCAAAGGAGCATCGGCTAGTGCGATGGTATACAGCATTTCAGAAACAGCCAAGCTGAATAATCTGCGACCGTATTATTATTTTAAATATATCCTCACAGAACTGCCAAAGCTCAGTGACGAAAGAGGAAATATAGATCCCCAAAAATTGGACTATCTCATGCCATGGTCAGATAGTCTTCCGGACGAATGCCGGAAGCTACGTCGCCCATAACGGGCGGCGTTGATTTTAATAACTGGCGCATTGTTTGACGTTTACTTATGTTCGTTGGTACGCAGCAACGCATTACGCTAAACAATACACACTATTATGTGGATATGGTTTTCTACAACAAAATCCTCCGGGCGTATGTGCTGATTGAATTAAAGACAACTAAACTCACGCCGGAAGCTGCCGGACAATTTAATATGTATCTGAACTACTATGCCGCAGAAGTAAATGATGAACATGATAATCCACCAATCGGTATTATCCTTTGTACGGATAAGGACAGTATAGCTGCGGAATATGCTCTCGGCGGTTTGTCAAACAATATCTTTGCTTTACGCTATGTTTCTTATATTCCAAACAAAGAGCAGCTAATTGCACAGGTAGAAGCTGTTTTGAATGAATGGCACAATTCGGAAAAAGAATAACAAAAAAGAAAAAACGGGACGCGACAGCTAATGAATAGCCACCGTGTCCAGTCTTTTCATAGGTGTAGTTTTGATCGTTCTTCAACATGAAAAGTGATATGTGAAAATATGGATTTGTTTGGATAGACATGATATAATTTGTATTTAGAAAGCAGGTGAATAAATATATGGCAACTTTTTATGAAGTAAAACAATTACTTTGCAGGTTGTTTGGACATAGAGATATAGAAGATAACGATGATGATATAACCGTCGAACTCCGTTCTTATAGAGGTGAATGCGAAAATAGACAAATTCAAATTTCCAATACAGAACTACTTGAACTCTATAATAAAGTTTCTGCTATGGATAACAATAGTTTAGAACTGTATTCTGAAAATACCTATGAAACAGCAGTGGACTTAGACCATTTCATAATGCGGCGGCAGGAATTTCCCCTTACTTCCGATGATAGTATAAATGGTATAAGTTACGAAGTTGGTTACCCAACTGCTGAATATAGCCTTTATCTACTTATGCTAATTAAAGATGCTATGAATCAACAGCAAGGACGTAATAGTAGAATACCACCTATGCGACTCCGAAGACCATTTGAAAGATACTTTGGTGAGGGAGAAAATACTTTAGAAACTATTTTACCTAAGATGATTGGCGAATTTTCTTTAAAAATAGTAAATACAAGCGGAAACTATAAATCATTAAATATATTGAGAAAAATGAAAACCTCATTTGAATTTGAGTTTATGTATAAGACAGGAAATTCACTTGTCGAGTTTTTAGATATTCTTGATATGTTTCCAATGGATAATGGTATACGTAGTAGAACTAGTGAAACGCAGATTGATACTCCGCCATTGAGAAAATACACGGAAGATGTAGTTGATTATTATAAGCAGGCATTAGCTTCAAATGACCCTTATATTAAATATATTTCCTTTTATCATGTTATGGAATATTTTTATGATGAAGTGTTTAAACGGAAAATGGTTACTGATTTGAAAAATAAAATTACACATCCAGATTTTTCGTATAAAGACGAAGATAAAATATATGAAATTGCAATGTTTGTAAAGAACAGATTACGCATGAATGATGAAACAGGTCAAGGCAACGAACTGGAATCTTTAAAATATGTGTTAAATGAATATGTTTCTGTTGACGACCTTAAAGCGAGGATAAATATAATAGATTCTAATGCGCTTAATTATTATCAAAACAATAAAGTTGCTTTCTGTAATGCCTCTGTTATTGGGTGGTCAGACTCTCAAGGAGTCTTTACACAACTTGCAAAACGAATATATTTCACTCGAAATTCATTAGTACATAGTAAAAGCGGAAAGAACAAAGAACGGTATCGTCCATATCAAGATGAAAAGCAATTACAGTTAGAAATACCTCTTGTCAAAGCAGTTGCAGAAGCAATTATTATCAATTCAAGTGAAATCATATAAAAAGACAGGACGCGGCAGCTAATGAATAGCCACCGCGTCCCGTCTTTTGTTAGGTGCAGTTTTTATGGTGTTGCGCAGTAGAACACTGTTTTTGTGGGGTTATGGATAAATCCCTTGCCACCATAGGAAATGCTCCCGGAAAGCCTTGTAAATCAAGCCTTTTTTCGTGCCTACTCCGTAACATGGGTGCGTCTTTTCCTCATACGCTCGGCGGCTTGCCTGCGGGTAATACGCTTGCGGCAATCCGGGCAGTATTTAACACTGTTTGACTTTGACGCAAAGGAAGTCCTGCATACGGTACAACGCTTTTTATCTTCGGTATTCTAAGGGATTTATGATAAAGGTTTCCACCACCGGAATGGTGGTTTCCTTAAAAACGGATTTGCGGTTTCCTATCCCCGGACAGTGGGGACATGGAGGCCGGATTATTCATCTGCTTCTTTTTCAATGCTCTTTGTAGTATAATAAAAATATTAATACTAGCGGATTACAAGTTTGGGATTGTTAAGCCTTATATTATATTAAATGTTAATTCTATGATGTAAAATGTTTGATTGTACGGAGAAGGAGAAATCACTGTGAAAGATAAATTGGAAAATTATATTGAAATATGGACCGAAAAAGCGGAATGTTTGTCATTGTATAGAGGACTGAAATTATTACATGTAAGAGATCGGGTTGAAGAAATATTGGGACAAATTGGCAAATAGGATTATTTGAAGAATATACAGTACATGATAGATCTAATATATGTAAGGCTTTAAAGAGACTTGCAGTTGAGGCGGATGTGGATGGGTCAAAGGATAGTCCGCGTAATATGAAGCGTCAACTTGAGAAAGATGTTTATAATATATCATATAATATGAATAGGTAAATATGGAAGAATGCAAAACAGTTATTGATTGATTTAAATGCAATTTGGAGAGGAGGATATTCTATATGATTTTATATCACGGAAGCAATGTTACTGTAAATCAACCGATGCTCATTAGGCAGAATCGCTATCTGGATTTCGGATTTGGATTTTATACTACCACAAATCGTGAGCAGGCAGTAAACTTTGCGCAGAAGGTCACAGAGCGTCGAAAAATTGGTGATGCTACGTTGAACACTTATTTGGTTGATGAAAACGTGACATTTAAGGAGTGTAGTCTACTACGATTTGACAGTCCTAACGAGGAGTGGTTGGATTTTTTTACTGCAAATCGTCAGGAAACTTATCAGGGAAAAAAGTATGATCTGATTTATGGTGCCGTAGCCAACGATGATGTATATCGTACCATTACATTGTATATGACGGGGGTGTTGGATAAGAAGCAGACTTTAGAGGCTCTTAAAATTCGTAAATTGTTCAATCAACTGGTATTTACAACGGAGAACTCGCTAAAATACTTGCATTTTGAAGGGAGGGAGTTTGTATGAATGAAGACCAGTTCAGTGTAATGCTTGCGATTATTGTGCCACCTATCATTGAGCAAATTACGAAAAACAGTAATATAGACGATGATAAAGCAATTTCTGGATTCTATCAGTCCAAGCTCTATCATGAACTTTCGGATGAAAATCCAAGTTGTGGCATTACAGTCCAATGACTTTATACACGATGTATCAAGATGAACTTTTGACAGGTTCGTATGATTACCCAGAGGAGGCATAAGAGATGAGTAAGGAATCTGGATTTTTAATCTATTGCATGGAAAGATACCGTTATTTTAAGGGTCTTACAGGTTATGACGTAGCAGGGATATTTGATAAGTATAGAATCTATGACTATATCACAAGGTATTTTGAATCACTTCACACGATGGGAGAGCGTTGCATTGTGCAGGATATTGACGATTATATCTGCGATATAAATGGGGAAGGTAGACTTCAAGGGTAAATAACGAGGTGAATGTATGAGAACTATAAGTGTTAAGATACTTATGATATGTGATGTTTTGGAGGTTACACCTTATGAGCTGTTATCTGGGCGGAACATATTGGAGAGAAGATTATAAATGTACGATTGCAACAATGAAAAGAAACGTTTCGAATTCCAGCAGAGTATTAAAATTACAATTGAATAGTTTTAAAAGTCGAACTAGGTTCTTACTGTTTTTTATTTGATAAAAAATGATTTTATTCGACAAAATGAACTCATTTCGGTTTCTTTTATATTCTATTATTAGTTGTATAATTATTGGTGTTCCTGAGTTACACTCTAGCAATAATGGATATTTGACATTTGAAGTGTATTCGCTATTGGAATATGACGAATATAGATATTGTTTTAAGGACGAAGAGAAGAAGCCATTAGAACATGAAAATCAAATCAGAGGCTTGCAACTGGTAGGTGAAGAGGTTGATTTGTTTTATCCTCCGGAAAGAATATTTGATATGCAATGTCTGGAGATGGATTCAGGTATATATTATTCAAGTTATATTAGCATGTGCAAAAGTGAAATATGATAATAAAACGTAGTGTAAAGACTTTGGTTTTATGGTAATATATAACAGTATTGAGCGATTACTAAATAACATTGAGGGAGGAAATTTTCAAAAGTGCTGATGAAATGGTGAGGTGTTTTATTATAAAATCTATTATAAATTACAAGTATTTATTTTTAAGAAGGGAGAAGGAAAATGAAAAAAGCACTTTTAGTGGGATTGACAAAATATCCTAATTGTGAATTGAATTGGTGTGACAATGATGCAATAGCAATGAAAGAATTGTTGGAAGCAAATGGAGATGGATCGCCTAATTTTGAGATTATGCTTGAAACCGATTCTTGTACTTATGATTCTTTATTAATGAAAATAGAAAGATTATTTGCGGATGATGCCGATATAGCATTGTTTTATTTTTCAGGACATGGATCAGAGAAAGATGGAGGATATTTGTGCACCACAGATTATTGTAATATAGATTCATATGGCGTGAAAATGTCAGACGTTTTAAAAATTGCTAATAATTCGAGATGCAAAAATAAAATTATAATTCTAGATTGCTGTTTTGCGGCAAATATGGGAACGAGTTTATTAGACAGTAATACATCTTTATTAGGTGATGGTGTTACGATTATCGCAGCAAGTCAGACATGGCAGAAATCATTAGAAGATTCAAAAATAGAGCATGGTGTGTTTACAAATTTAGTTATCCAAGGACTTAAGGGTGGCGCAGCAGATATTGCAGGTAAAATTACACCTGCAAGTGTTTATGCTTTTGTTGATCAATCTTTAGGAGCATGGGAACAGAGACCAGTTTTTAAAACTAATATTTCGCAATTTTTGCCTATTAGAACAATTCAGCCAAAGGTATCTAATACTGTTTTGAGAAAATTAAGCAAGTACTTTAAAAATCCAACTGATGAATTTAAATTGGATCCATCATATGAATATACCAATTCGCCAGATATAGAGCATGAAGTTGTTGAACCGTATTCTGATCCAGCAAATGTTATAGTCTTTAAAGAATTACAATTATTTCAAAGTGTTGGACTTGTTGAGCCTGTTGATGAGGAATATATGTATTTCGCGGCAATGAAATCAAAAGGTTGTAAATTGACAGCTTTAGGATTACATTACTGGAAATTATCTAAAGATAGAAGATTTTAAAAAATATTGTAAAAAGTTTTAAGAAAAAGTTTAAGATGATGATAATAATGAGTTATCAATCATATTTGTGAGGTGTTTCATGATTGATTTAAGTGTAATAATCCCAGTATATAATGCAGAAAATGAAATTTCAGTATGTTTAGATTCATTACTTAATCAAGTAGATGTGTCGTTAGAAATCATTATTATAAATGATGCTTCAAACGATTTAACATTGCAAATACTACAAAATTATCAAAAGAGAAATTCGAATATAACCTTAATTACCTTACCAAATAATTCTGGTTCTGGAATAGCAAGAAATATTGGTATAAAACACGCACATGGGCAATATGTGGGGTTTATTGATAGTGATGACTGGGTAGATTTGAATTTTTATAGTATTTTAAAAAATACAATTGAAAAGGATGAAAGTGATATTGCTATTGCAGGAATATTAAATGAGTATAATAATTATATTTCAACACAAATCCGTTATGCGTATAATAGTAATTTAAAGATAGATGGAAGAATGGGTTTACGATTGTTAACTAAATCTCATAATTTAGGTTTTCTTATAAGTCCAATTATGAACAATAAAATTTATAGACGTTCTTTCATAGAGGAGTATAATTTATACTGTAGCGATAATAGAAGCTGGCAAGATGATTATTTTTCATTTTTTTCTATCTTGCATGCGAACACAATAAGCTTTACACCAGGTACTAATTATCATTATAGACAACGTACCTCATCCGTAACTCATAGTGCTACTACCTCTATAACTAAAATTAATAATTGTGTAGATGTCTTGAGCAAAATAGAAAAGAGATTACACTCGCAAAACTTATATGATATGTACGAAAAGGAATACTATTCATTTGTAGAAAGGAACATTTCTTCTTTATTAAATATGCTCAAGAGAGAACATCCACACACTTTAAATGAAGATTTATTATATTTATATGACAAAATAACTGCAAATTTCAATATGCATAAGTTAATATTAAATATAGATAATGATAGAATTTTTAAATTCTTTGGTGTATAGCATATTTATATCGGACCAACTTGAGCTTCATTGAAAAAAGAACCATACTCCTTCAGGAACTTGTTTACAAAGAAATTGCTGTCTGTGTCAAGTAAAGCTAATGCATGAAAAATATGTTTAAGTAAAAAGAACTGTTTCTGCTCAATTATATCATGCCCCTTTAATTCAACCCACGACTCAATAGAGTGTAGCCCATCATCTTTAGGTGCTACTCTTCCAATTGCTTCTATAATGCTACCAACCGTAAACCAATTCTCTTCAATAAATAATCTTGATTTTAATGATTTATATGCATTATTTATTTTTTTAGCTCCTATAATATCTGCCATATGTTCTCTTATATGACAATCATCATTAAACAATGAGCTTATTATAACAGTTTCAACCTCTTTGCTAGTTGAATTCATCAAAAATGATTCCAATTTATATCTATTAAGATCTATAATTGAAGACTTAGATTGTGAAAAATAATTTATTATCCATGGCAAACATATATCTAACAATTTGTTATTATTGGCAAGAGCCAACATCAAGTCCGTTTTTTTACTAATAATTATTGATTGATCATCTATTCCTGATAATAACAACATATCCTCAAACTGTGAAACATACTTACGCGAAATTTCATCAATATCACATTTTTCAATTAGTTTAATATATACATTTAAAATCCCATCACTTATGGATGAAATTCGATTATTCAGGGTTTGCTGTACTAATATTTCAAATTTTTTAAATGCATTATCAACTTGTTCAATTTTATATTTTGAAGTACATGAATTTAAGATGTATGAGTATATAGAGATATCATTATAAAAGTAGTTTTCTATATATTCAATAAAATTGTTTGTAATAGTATTATCGTTAATATCATTTATGGACAAAGCATCCCTAAAATCAGAAATTATTTTTGCGGATTTTATGAAGTTATCAATAATTGCTTTTAATTGAAATAAATTATTTGGAGAGTAGTTCTGTGTAGGCAAATGTGATATATCAAAGGGATATTTATTATCCTCCTGCTTAATTAGTAAAATACTTTGTGCATCTCGAAATGAGTGTGCTATGCCTAATTCATAGAATACATTTGCTGTAGCATCAGTTATATCAACTATTATATATTGAGATTCAAGAATGCCTCTTATTATTTTATTAACAATAGGTTGTGAACCATTCATTTCATCTGCTCTACAGCATATAACGCCATTTTTTTCTGTTTCTTCTTTTATTGTTCCATATATTTCATTAAATGATTGTAAACGCTCCATAGGTGGTACTCTTGTAGACCTGCCTATTTTCCTAGATAATTA
>ERZ773139.508-NODE-508-length-51745-cov-3.558715_pt1 | contig 51745 bp, 44 predicted proteins | sample MGYA00580854_ERZ773139 | MGnify/ENA primary metagenome ERZ773139 (study PRJEB29015, sample SAMEA2737809) | human gut metagenome | biome: human gut; feature: human-associated habitat; material: faeces | place: China | collected 2012 ...
TTCACCGTATTGTCATGATTCATCAGGACTCCCAGTCCCACAGAAGATGGAACCTGCTCCGAGGTTGCGAAATAATACGTCAGATCTTCCGCGATTTCCCCTGTCTGAAGAATCGTCTGTCCTGAATACGGCTCTTTAAGCCCCATGTCTTTTATCACCGTCATTACGCCCTGTCCGAGCGCTCCGCCTACATCGAGTTTTCCGTTTTTCGGAGGAAGAATCACATTCGGTTCATGCACATAACCTTTGACATTCCCTTTGCTGTCCGCTGTCACTGTAAGACCTCCGATCGGACCGGAACATTTGATCTGTATCGTCAGCATATCTGTGTCATTTTTCATCATGCTTCCCATCATTGCTCCGCCTGTGAGCAGTCTTCCGAGAGCCGCCGTTGCGACAGGACTTGTCTCATGACGCTTGCGAGCCTCCTCTGTCAGTTCTGTTGTCACTGCCGCAAATGCGCGGATCTGTGCATTCGCCGCAGATGCTCTTACAATATAATCTTTCATCAATCTTTCTCCTGTTCTGTTTTATTTTATCATTACTTCATTCTATTTTCTTTTTGTCGCTTGCTCTGTTTATTTATCATGAATTTATCGTTATTTTATTATTACTCATTCTGTTTATTTTCCGTTTTCACGGGCGATCACGCATATTCTCTCGCTCGTATCGTTCGGCGTCTCTTTCGTATCCGCATCGTAAGCCTCTATAAATACAAGACCTGCACGTTCCAGAAGTTCTTGTATCTCGGCAAGCGTATACCCTCTTTGATAATGCGTCTCCGTATATCTCCGATATAAACTTCCGTTTTCGCCACCCTCTTCTTCTGAAAACATAGTATCTTCCAAGTCACCCGCTCCTTCTTCTGAAAGCAGAGCATCTTCCGAATCTGCCGTTCTTTCTGAAACATATGCATTTTCCATAGGGTTAAAATCTTCCGCGATAAACAGCGTCAGATCGTACTCGTTGATCTGTTCTTTCTCATAGTATCTGTTATCCCAAATAAAGCTGCACACGCCGCGGTCTTCCGCGATCGTACTGTCACCGATCACATCGCGGTATTTGTGAACAGTATTGAAGTCAAATAAAAAAATCCCTTTCGGATCAAGGTAATTGTTTACAAGTCGGAAGACTTCTTCCAGTTCGTCTGGTTCTGTTATATAGTTAACGGAATCGCAGACGCTTACGACCGCCCGAACGGTTCCGTACAGCTCAAACCCGCGCATATCCTGAAGCAGATAGAGGATATCATATCCTGACTCCGTTTTCTTTTCCATCGCAAGTTCTAACATTTCCTCCGAATTATCGACCCCTATCATATCGTATCCATATCCGGCAAGCCGTTCCGTCATCGTTCCTGTTCCGCATCCGAGGTCGAGCACGATCCCGTCTGTCACGCCATGTTCGCAAAGCTTCTCGCGGATGTGCCTCGCCCATTCGCCATAAGGAACATTATCCATAAATGTATCATAAACATACGCAAAACTTGTATACGCTTCCACAGTCGTTCCCTCCTATATCAACACAGCATACAAAAATCAGCCTATCAGCTCCGCCGCGCTCATCGTTCTGCCATTATAGAAACCGATCAGCCTGCGGTGATAAATCAAAAGCTATTTTTTGCTGTATTAGAAGTGTAACACATTTTACGGACAATTTGCACTGTAATTTCACAATAGAATGTTTAGAGGATAACAGAGATATTCTTCGTTGTCTGCATAGAGTCTTTTCGTATGTAGAAACAGTGTTTCATTTTCACAATCTTTACAAAAAAGAAGTTAATCTACAGAAATTGTTCGTTTGTTTTCTTTCATATCAAAACACCTTTCTTCTATGTATCTCATAGCAACAGTCTCCTTTTCTTTATTCTTATTTTTATATATCAGATTATAACACAAACGAAAAAGTGATACCTCCGCGCTTATGCAAACGATATCACTTTCTGTGTAGGATAATAATATATTATTTTGTCACAATTCTATAAGTCTATATTTATATATATCAGTATCTTCCAATACCCACAATGCATTTTGCTCTTCAAAAATCTCCATAGATATTTCATGAATGATACAAAAACGATTATCCCATCTCTTTCAAGACGTATTCTTCTATTTTTTCAACCAATTCTACTGCTGTGTCAATTTGTTCCTCAACTTCTTCTCTAGTCGCTATATAGAAGTCATCATAATCGCTGGCATGTCGTATTTCTTCAGCCTCAGCAATTTTCCTTCCCAAAATTCTTGGGAAGATTTCTGTCTTGATATAATTTTTATTAAAATTTGCAAGGGCATCCTTATGCCTCTTATATGCGTTTCCATCTAAAGCATGAATAGCTGAAATAGCATGATAAATTCCATAATAGGCTCTGTTATTCGCTCCCCTGCATTCTCCTGCATCTAAAAGAATTTTTGCTGATTTTATATCACTTTTAGCAACTTCCAACCTATATAGAACCAAATCTCGCCTTGTGCCTTTTTCATTATGCTGCGTCAAATAACTTTACCCCCTCACTTGCCACATTTGAATAAAACGGATACACTTCTACCCACTTATTAAAATGCTCTTGATTCTTTGCTATCGGCTTAATATCTACATCATAATCCATATTAAAATCATAGGTTGCACCAGATAACTCATGACGATACTTTTTAATGTCTATATCACTTAAATCCAAAAGCACCATAATATCTATATCCGAGTCCTTTGTATAATCGCCCCTTGCATAAGAACCATACAGAATAACTGTTTTCAAATGTTTTCCGTATATTTTACAGAGCACTTCAACATATTGACTCACTAACTCTCTTGTTGTCATAGATATACCACCTCTTTTACCAACTCTCTATTATTAAAAATCATACTTTCCAATACCTTAAATTTGTATTTTATGAACATTATCCTTTATTCCACGAAATCAATCGTTCATAAGCATTCATTTCAAATATCTATCCATTTTTATTTGCTCCACCAGTCAACCTTCTTATACTTATTATAACCGATTTTTATTTCTTTTCCTATCTTTATTTGATACCTGATTATAAATATGTAGCAGTTCAGCCCGCGCCATTCGTTATACAGAAAGAGACGCCGCATAGCGCGGCGCCTCTGGTTTTGTTTCATTTTTTGCTTTTTATCAAGACAATCTTTATGCTATCCGATCTGTTTTTCAGACTGTTCAAATATTCAGATTAGTCTTCTTTTTTGCGAAGAGCTACGACTGCCGCTCCTGCCGCTAACATCAACCCTGCAAGCGGAATGATCGGTGATACGCCGTTGTCTCCTGTCTGAATTGCTTTATCCTCATCTTTCGGATCCTCCGGTTTTGGAGTTTCAGGTTTCGGATCTGCCGCTACTTTTTCAAAGTTTGCTTTCAATGTTACATCTCTGTCCACTTTAAATGCATACTCTGCTTTATCGGAAACTTCCTTACCGTCTACTGTCCAGTTCACGAACTTGTATCCGTCTTTTGCCGTTGCAGTTGCCGTTACTTCTGTTCCTTCTTTGTACTTATCAGCTTCCGGACTAAGCTTTGCCGTACCCATCGCTTCATCGTTTACTGTTGCCGTTACTGTGTATGTCTTTTCTACAGGCGGCTGCGGCTCTTCTTTTGCTTTGAAGTTCGCTTTAAGCTCCATGTCTTTGTCAACTGTAAACTTGTACTCTGCCTTCTTAGAAACTTCTTCATCGCCTACTGTCCAGTTTACGAACTCATATTTGCTTTCGTCTTTTACTTTCGCAGTTGCCGTTACTTCTGTTCCTTCTTTGTACTTATCAACTTCCGGGCTAAGCTTTGCCGTACCCATCGCTTCATCATTTACTGTTGCCGTTACTGTGTACTCTTTTACTTCAGGAACGTCTTTTACCACCGTGATCTTATAGTTTATTCCTTCTGATGCCGCTACAGTTACTGTTCCTTCTTTCACACCTGTTACTACGTTTCCGGCAGATGCTTTGTAGAAGCTCCATCCGTTATCATCACTCGGATAAGCTGCAACTTTATTATTATTTCCTGCCCAGTTGTTCAGATAATAATTATTTGCCGAAACAGAGAATCCTCCGTTTGCTCTTGCTCTGATCGTCAATACCTGCTCTGCATCCTTCAGTTCCACATTATTTCCAGAAATATTAATGTATTTGCCTGACGCGGCATCTTTCATCGTATAGCCTTCGCCTGATTTGGTAAGCGTCCACATAAAGTCTTTCGCAGTCTCATCATTATTAAAGTTGACCGCTTTCATTCCAAGACCTTTTTCAGAACCTGCTGCTGTACTTACCGTATTCAGCATGATATGACTATTATTTCCGAATAAATATGTTCCTTCTGTGATTTCTGAAATTGCTTTGTAAGGCGGCATGTTCTCACGTTTTTCCAAACTTACGATACCGTCTTTTGTCACTTCGGATTCATTTAAAATCTTGCCCGGTACGTTATATGTCTCGCCGATCTTGATTGTTACTTCTTCCACATCATTTTTCACGAAGATGAAGTATGTCTTGTTACCGATCTTCACAGATGTTTTGCCTTCTGCTTTTCCGGTAATTGTGATATCTGTCTTAGCACCGATTGTCTCATCTTCATACATTTTGCCTGTTACCTTCGCAACATAGCTATATTTTTCATTTCCCGTTGCCGGATTCAACAAATAGTAATTATTGCCTTCTACAGTTGCCTTCATAGCGATCAAGTATTGACCACCGTTCTCAATTTCTGAGAGTTCACTGATTTTTGTATATCCTGGGATCTCACTATCAACTACATTGTCATCTTTTCGATAAAGTTCAAAATCACATTTGCCTTTACTATCTACAGAACCATTTCTATCGAAATGGAATTTACTTGCATCATCTTTCCAAAAATACAAATATTTGCTGTTTGAAGCGTCTTCTGCCTGCTGTAACGTAAATGCTTCTCCATTTTTAGCAACCGTAATAACCGCCTCTGTCTCGACAAGTGGTCTGTTAGCTCCTGATGATGATTTTGGTCCGAGATAAACCTTTTTCCCATCCTCTGTTACTGCTGTGATCTTATACTGGTTTTCTGTTCCCTCCTGTTTATCAAACGTAAACAGGCATTTACTGATCTTCTTCTCACCGCCATTATCAAACTGTGCATTAGTTCCAAGCGCTACCGAAGCCTCTTCTTTTATCGGGATATTTTCTTCAACTACTTTTGCAACATGATTAAAATTACTGCTTGCAGCAGATGGATTTACCGCATAATAAGTTCCATCATCCGCCTTTGCCGTAATTAAATATTTCGTACCGCTTGTAAGTTGAGAAATATCTGTCACTTTCTCATACCCCGGCATTCCCAGATCATTTTTTGCACCTGGCGCCGCTTTCCATAATTCCATGTGACACTGTGCCACATCACTGCTGTATCTGTCAAAGTGCAGCTTAGAAGTATCGCCCTTCCAGAAATAAAGATATGCACCGCCTGTTCCTTCTGTCATATCTTTTAAAGATACCGTTCCATCCTCATGTGACTCTAATAAAATTTCTGTCTCTGTCTCTGCGCTTACACACTGTGACGGTGCTTTTTTATGGTTCACATATACTTTCTTATCTCCAGCCTGTGCGGAAATTTTATATGTATTTTCTTTATTTGCCACACTCTCAAATGTAAACATGCAGTTATCCAAGGAGACTTTCTCTCCATTAAAATTCGCCTGTGCAGTTGCAAGCTGTGCTTTTACCTGTTTCTCAACTGCCTGTGCATCCTCTCCTACCAATGTCACATCTGCAATATTTTTATCAAGACCGTCTAATGTGCTGTCACTGTAATTTCCTGTCTTGTCTGTATATGTTTTCGTATCTCCTACACGAAGATCTACGATCTCATAATCTTTTTCATCTGTTACGATTACATCGACTGTCGTCTTTTCACCTTCAGACTCAACTGTTACAGTCGCTTTTTCCATTCCTGTTACTGTTTTAGATGTCAATGTCACTTCGCCGTCAGCAGCTGCTGTTACTGCGTTTTCATTGTCAGAAGAAACTTCCACTTTTGCGCCATCTTTTAAGCCGTTTACTGTCAGTTTTTTCGACATATCAGATGTCATTGTAACATCTGCCACAGTACCGTTTTCGTCTGTGCACCAGATATTTCCGATTGCTGCGCCTTTTGCAACGTCTTCAATATCAAAATCTTCATACGTAATCACAGTTCCGTCACTCTCATAAAGAAGACCGATCGTTCCGTCAGGAAGAATTGTCAGACAAGAGTATGCGTAATATGCAGATCCGTTAATGCTGTAGTTATATTTCCAGTCAAGTGTTCCGTCATCCTGCACTAAGCCTACGAAAATCTTTCCCGCCGCACGTCCCGATGAAGACGATGGAGTTGCAAACAAGATTGCTGTTTTACCATCAATTTTCTTCGGATATGTAATTGCTGTCAACTGACAATTCAGCCAGTAACTAATCCCCATATTTTTTTGCGTTGACCATGTTTCTCCAAAATCATCCGATGTATAATATCCGCCATGGCGAGTAAACATATACAATTTTCCATCTGCCTCAGTTACAACTGCTTCTGAACTCCATCCAGATACAGACTTTCCTCTTTCCCACGTCTTACCGCCATCATCCGAATAAATAGCCACGCTATTTTTATCTGAACCTGTAAATTCATATGCCGTAAATAAGATCCTGCCTTTAGAAGTAACCATACCTCGTCCCGGTCCTACTAAAAGAGACTGCTCATGATCTTTTCTCATATTGACAATCGTAGGTACAGACCACGTTGCTCCTGCATCTTCCGATGTTGTCAGGTACAAATAATCTGTCGGCCATACCTGAAACGGCGAATCAGCCTCAAACAGATTCGCATCTACATCTTTCCCTTTAATATTAAAATAAGCGTCAACTGTATAACCTTCTACGATTGCGTCATTCGCATCTTTAATCACATATGCAGAATCAGATTCTTTCTTATCATTCTTTTCCAAATGATATGTATAGTTAGCTTCATTCTGACGATCATTTACCCAACAATTCTGCCATTTCCTTGCGTCTGCCAGAAGAATATTTCCGTTCTCATCATGACTTTTACCTGCGACCAGTGCATGACTCGCGCCATTCAGCGCATATCCTGCCGGAAAAAGGTCTGCAATCATGTACACCTTTTCTCCGTCCGTTGCCATGGCAGGATCGATAAACGTTGTAGAATTGTTATTATGCGTGTTCCCGTTATCACCAAGGTAATTAGCAAACGTATAGTGCCATGTCTTTCCTTTGTCTGTCGAACGGGATACGATCGTATCCAGTCCACCACCGTCTAAACTCGTATTCCATCTGGCATCGCAGCCGGCTACCAATGTGCCGTCATCAAGAGATACAAGACACGGAATTCTAAACCTTGTACTTCCTCCCGTTCCACTCCAGAATGGCTGTTCTTTCGTTGTTCCGTCTTGGGGCTTCACGCCATCTGCCGCCATAACTGTTCCCGGCACACTACTGACCGTTAAAACCGCGGCAAGCAGAAGCGCTAAAGCCCTTCCTCTTTTTTTCATACTTTTTCCCTCCGTTTATTTTTAGGCTCATGTCAATCCCCCCGAAGTGCCAAAAGGCATATTCCGGGATTGTAAGCGATCGCCAAGTTCTCGGCGAACTCAGACTTTGGCTTATCGCCATTACAAAAAAGAAAAACCGTATTAAACCATCTACGATTTTCCATTTTACACCTTATTTATATTATACTATTCGCCATATTGTTTTTCAATGAGATTGCCCTTGACAAAACCACTGAATTTTTCGTGCTAAACAACAGTGTTTCCCTTCAATTTTTTGTGTATTTTACACAATTTTAGCTAACAATATTTCTATTTCTTCATATCGTGGATCATTCGGACGATATCATATCCGTAGTTATCTCCCGTTGCCCAGCCAAGCCCTTCAGGATTTTCCTGCTGCCCCAGCCATTCCACATATGGAGCCGTTCCTTTTTTTACATACTCATACCGATCATCTACACACTTCCCATTCAAAGGGTCTGCTGTGGCATATGCTTTCAGATGTTGAATCTGCGCCCTGATCCCGGTCCGCACATCAGGATAAGAGTTCCCGGGCACACCCCCGCCTGTTGTACCTAATCCCGCAAAATTAAACTGTTCGACAGAAGCATCTCCGCCATACTGCAAAAATCCCGTTTCTTTCATCGTCTGCACAAAAGCAACTTCCGGACGAACGCCTTCTGCCACCGCTTCATCATAATACATCCTGCAAAACACTTCTATAGACTCTGCTCCACCTTTGGAAAGAGCTTCTTTCGGATAAGGTTTTCCTGCCGTCTGAAAATAATCTACCATCTCATCAACTGTTACGCGGCTGTTTCCCATAATCGGATACTGTCCGTCAGCGATCGTTTCCTGTGATTCTTCAGCATTTCCCGCTGTATTTTGAGCGTTGTTTTCCCTTTGGTCTTTCACTTCATTTTTCTCTTGATCATTTCCTTTGTTTTTTTCGTAAACTTCCGCTTCTCCTTGTACAGCCGCTTCCTGCTTATTCTTGTCCTTCTCATGTGCCTGCGAAGAGAGCCGCCCTGATACTGATGCCAGTGCAATCGTTAAAACAAGAAGTACCGCCAGACCCGCTTCCATATATAATTTCATTTTCCGCTCATTTTGACGCGCCATATATTCACCATCCCAGAAATTTAAAATATCTCAACGGAACAACTTCCGCTGAGATATTATATTAGCACATGTTCAAATATATGAAAAGGAATCCCTTCCCGGTAAATTATTTTGCAAACAATATTGCAACGCCATATTTACGCGCGCGCCATTCCATCTACACTAAGAACTACGCCTGTAATATAGGACGCTTCATCAGATGCAAGAAATACAAATGCATTTGCAATGTCTTCCGGCTGTCCGAGTCTGCGAAGCGGAATCTGTGCGATCATCGGCTCGAATCGTTGCAATGAGCGGCTGAATTTCTTCCTCCGGGAGTGCTGCCACCATATCTGTTCTGGTAATTCCAGGTGCAACTGCATTGACACGGATTCCTTTTGGCCCAAGCTCTCTTGCCAGAGAGATCGTCGTACCGTTTACCGCAAACTTAGACGCCGGATAAGCAAATCCGCTCGGCTGACCGGAAATACTTACCATTGAAGACGTATTCAGGACAACCCCGCTGTGATTTTTAATCATTCCGTCAACTACCGCGCGTGTTGCGTTAAATACACCTTTTACATTCAGATCGATCACACGATCAAAATCAGCTTCTGTATAAGATGTAAACGGAGTGCTCTCGGAAACCCCCGCATTATTCACCAAAATATCAATACGTCCGAACTGTTTCTCTACTTTATCAAATTCTTCTTTCACACTTTCAAAACTTCCGAGGTTCGGACTGATCCCTACCACTTCTGCATCCGGATGAATCGCTTTTAACTTCTCGACTGCCGCTTCCGCGTTTTTTTCACTGCTCGCCGCAACAGCAACTTTCGCACCCTCTCTTAAAAATGCATCTGCTGTCGCAAATCCGATTCCACGGCTTCCTCCTGTAATAATCGCTACTTTATCTTTTAATCTCATAAATCGTTCCTCCTGTTTTTCTCTTGTTTTTATGTGTCGATCTTACTCTCTTATAATTTTCATTGCACATTATATAAGTATAATAACACATAATAGAAATTATGTCTGTGATTTTATCACCAAATAAAAATATCCGGCAAAATAATTATAAACATAATATAAAATAAAAGAGAATATCTCGCAGCAAAAAATCGCAATCTGCCGCGGATATTCTCTTTTTCTTATTCTAAGCCTGCTTTTATTCGTGATAAAAATTCACCGTCTCTGCTATATTCTCTCGCCGCCAAAAGCGCCGCTCCCTGTACAGGCGAATATTTAGGAGGACAAAGACAAATTCCATTTTCCTCGAGCTTCCGCACCAGTGGCTTTAATATAAAATCTCCTGCATGAAACAATCCACCTGAATAAGATACGATCGTGTCTCCCGAAAATTCCAGTTTTCTATAAACAGCGCCTATGATCAGCGCTAATTCTTCTGCCGCAGCCTCATACAAACGTATTGCTTCTTCATCTCCTTGCATCGCTGCCTGTAAAAGCAATTTTTGAAGTTCAGCTGTTTTTGTACGATTATTTTTATACACTTCATCAAAAATGTCTATAAGGTCAAAGTCATTTTTTAAATTAAAATTGTATCGGAAAATCTCGAGTAACTTTCCTTTTTTTACCCTTCCGTCACTCTCTTTTGAAAACAGCTCCAACGCTTTCTTTCCCAACCAATAACAAGAGCCTTCATCAGAAAAACCATCATCCCATCCGCCCGCACGAGCTTCTGTGCCAAACTTATTTTGTCCATAAGCGATCGAACCTGTTCCTGCCACAAGATTGATCCCCTCTTCTAATCCCAAAGATCCTGCCCATCCCGCGGCGCTGTCGTTTACAATTTTCATCGGCCTATCTGTAATTTTGTCAATCCGGCATAAAAAGCGTTCATCATTTACTCTTGATTCTCCCCAATTCGGAAAGGCAAGACATATATAGGCATCATTCCCGTCTAATATTTGATTTATATTTTCTCTCAGTAATTCTGTCACATAATCCATTCCAACGTGCTTATAAGAAATAGTTCCTATCTTGCGCTGTGCAATCGTTTTTCCGTTTTCATCTAACAGTAAAAAATCAGTTTTTGTTCCCCCTCCGTCAATCCCCAGAAAATACACTATACCGCCTCCATTTCCGAAAATGCTTCTAATGTAAACACAAGCGCTCTCACAAGATGAAACGCACATTTCCACGGTGTTCCTTTTGCACTGTTTTTTACGGTTCCGTCATATTCCAGTCGTTCAAACCACTCTTTATATTGTGAATCAAAAAACTTTTCTTTACAATAATTATGCTGATCTAAAAATTCTTGAAGAAAATAACTATCTTTCGTATAGCAATACGCCTGTGCATAAGCTGTCAACGCCTCTGCATTCGGCCACCATACTTTTTCATTCCATAAAGAGTTCGTTTCTTTAAACCAGTCGATCGGGCGAGGTGTTTCCCCCAATGCGTCTGCATATGAAATAATTCCACCATACTCTTCATCTTTTCCGACGGCATTTGCCCAACGGGCAATCTGTATACCGCGCATAGTAATCTGCTTGTCTTCCAGCAATACTCCTGCCTTCATAAGAAACCATGCTGATTCATGCATATGTCCCGGATTAATAAAGCGGCCTTTGTCTGACTCAATATCAATTTTATTTTCTCTTGTAACCGCTTCAAACACTACGTTATATTCATCATTTGCAAACCAGTTAGCAATCTTATCGACACATTCATTCAAAAGTTTTTTTGTAACATCCGTCCCCAATACTTCCGCACATGTTTCCGTTGTAGACAGACATGTCAGATACATGTCATGCCATATAAAAACCGGGCTCCATGTATTTTCATATATTTCTTTAAACCATGGATCAAATACATTTTTTTCCATCGTTTCATAACAAGTTTTTAAAAGTTCCATATTTTCCGGCGTTCTTACTTCTTCTATTTTAAGGTATTCTGCCACCCCCTGCAAAACATGAAAATCAGAAAATATTGAGATTGTACCTTCCAAAACATTCCCTTTTCTGTCCAATACATAATTCCATCTTCCATCGCCCGCATACCCATATTTTACAAGAAATGAAAAACCATGCTTTGCATTTTCCAACCACTCCTTCTTTTTGCGTACTTTGTTATAAAGCAGTGAATATATATATAGCTTGCCGGAGTAATAACCCCTCTTTCCTTGACACCAAATATATTTCTTATCATCTGTCATCTTTCCTTCTCTGTCAAAACAAGTAATATATCCGCCGTATTCTTTATCTATGCACCTCCGATCCCAAAATGGCATCACATCTTCTAAAATATGTTTTTCATAATAAGATACCAGTCTTTCTTTCAGTAATATGTCCATATATGCCTCCATATCATTCTCCTATGATTTCCAGAGCATAATGATCTGCTCTTCCGCATAATCCAATGCAACTTTTATCCCACCTATGATCGGAGCATCTGCGCCTAACTTTGAAGTTACGACTTCAGGAACAAACGGACAAACTTTTTCTAATATTTTCTTGATCTCAACAATATTTTCCTCTGTAAAAATTTCTGAATCTCCGCCTAATATCACCATCTCAGAGTTTAACATCAATACGGTATTGGCGATGACAACGGCGATTTTTCTTATAATTTTTTTCACAATGGCATCTGCCGCCTCATCACCTTGTTCAGCTCGCAAAATAAGATCTGACAAGCCGTTTTTTTCACCGCATTCTGAGAAAATATTTTGACACACCTTTTTTTCAAATCGTCCGGGACATACAAACTCATCTGTCATCTCTTCCAATGATTCTAGATAATAACCTAATTCTCCCGCCGCCATATTATTTCCTTTTAGAAGATATCCGTCCACAATCGCCCTTGCCGCAAAGCCTTCTCCGTATTTTATGTAAACAATATTCGTCTGTTTTTTTCCTACGCCTCTTTCACGTTCTCCGATCAGCGCCAATTCAACGTCATTTACAATAATCGCTTCTACATTATATTTCTGTAAAATATGCTCTTTCAAATCGACATTTTTCCATTCCGGCAAATATGTTCCAAAGAGATCGTTTAAATCATTCTGGCCTGTCAGCGCAGGAACACCTACTGCGATCGCAATCACATCTACATCCTTTTTTCGCTTTTCAAGCAACTCGTCTATCGCAGAATCCAACTGCCCGAGAACCTCGTCCACTCCGTTTTCTACTATGATCTCCTTTTCTGTCCACTGCTGAACTTCACCGTACAGATCTGCAATACCTGCACGAACTTTTTTAGGCATCAATTCAACCGAAATCACATAATAAAGGTCTCCTTTATAACTTAATTGTCTCGGCTTTCTTCCCAAGCTCGTATCGTCACAGCCGTTTTCATATACAATCCCGTTTTCGATCAAGGCCGCTACATTATTACTTACCGCCGGTGCACTTAAATGCATCCTTTTTGAAATTTCCTGTCTGGAAATTCCATCATATACTTTTATCAGCCGTAAGATCATTAGTTTATTTCGATCTCCTATATCTGTCGGATTATAGATTTTCAAAGCATATCCCCCTTTATTTCTTACTCTTTGACCGAACCTGCCAACATACCTTCAACAAGATATTTCTGCGCAAATATATATATCAACACGATCGGCACTGTCGCAATAACCAACCCTGCCATAATAACAGGTATATTTAATGTGAAACGTCCTTTAAATAAAGTAATCCCTACCATTAAGGTTCGCAATTCTTCTTTCTGAAGAAAAACAAGCGAAATCAACAGCTCGTTCCATACCCATACAAGATTTACAAGTGATGAAGTAATAAGCGCCGGAACGCTCAGCGGAATCATAATCTTTGTCAACGCCTTCCGCTTACTGCACCCGTCAATCTCCGCTGCCTCTAACAAAGAATCCGGTACTGTTTTCATGAAATTTCTCATCAAATATATCGTCATAGGCAACATAATTCCTATATATATTAATATCACAGAAACACGTGTATTTACCAGACCCAATATTTTAATAATCCGGAACTGCGGTATAATCATAACAACCGGAGGAACAGACATCAGCGGAACGATCATGTTGAACAACACTTTTTTCCCTTTAAACCTCATCTTTGCAAAGGCATATCCTGCCAGCAGTGCAATGATTCCCGTAATAAAAACCGCTGCAACTGTAAGAATCAAACTATTCATAAACCATTGTCCGAACGGTTTTCCCCGGAAAGCTTCCACAAAGTTTTGTACTGTAAATGTTTGCGGAAGGCCTGCCATATTATTGACATATTCTTCATGCGTTTTAAACGAATTCGCTGTCATAAAATATAACGGAAAGATAATAACGACCACAAGTAAAATCATCAATAGCTGGGAGACTATTCCTCCTCTTTTTCGTTTCATTCTTTCACTCCTCTTTTCTCATAACAATCTGATGTATTACAATCAATATTGCCGCAATAGCAAGAAGTACTACGCTGATCGCCATTGCAATATTGAAATCACCACCGCCAAACGCTTTCTTATAAATCAAATATTCCAACACAAGCGTCTTATTTCCCGGGCCGCCTGCCGTCATGACATAAATGAAATTAAACACCCAACTCAACATTTCAATAAGAGTGATGATCACATAAAATTCAATAATCGATTTTGTCTGCGGCACGGTAATGTGCATAAATTTCTGAAACCATGTAGCTCCGTCTACATCAGCCGATTCATACAATGTTTTATCTATTGACATCATTCTCGCCAAAAACAAAACAACTCCGAAACCGATCTGCTTCCACATAATAACTATTGCCACACTCGGGAATGCCAAATTCGGATCTCCCAACCAATCCAACGCCATATTCTCCAACCCGATTGTCCGCAAAATAGAATTGATAACTCCGTTGTACTGCAGTAAATATGAAAATACAATGCCCACAACCGGAATTGCCAGTATGTACGGAATAAAAATAACGCTTCTGTAAAACCTCCACCCTCTGATTTTGTTATATAAAATTGATGCAATGGCAAGTGAAAGCACTGTCAATATCGGAACGCATAAAAATAATTTCAAGTTGTTCTTCAACGCAGTCAGCAAAAGTTCGTCTTCAAATGCCATCTTATAATTTCTCAGACCTACAAAAACACTCTCATTTGCAAAGGTCGTATAGAAGCTTTGGATAATAACATAAATAATCGGAATTACAATTACAACCGCCAAAATGATAAAGGTTGGTAATATATAGAAATACGGCGTGAACTTTTTCATCCTGTTCGTTTTCATATCAATCCCTTCCTTTGAAACAGAGGCTTTCCTCTTTTCAGAACTATTCTTCTACACTCCATTCTAAAAACGCATCATGAACCTCAGGATTTTGTTCCATACATTTCCCGAGTGCCTCATCTAATTCCACCGCTGCATCCTTTGGCGCTAACCCTTCTGAAAACATCTTCTGTACCGTCGGAATCAGACCATCTGTTTCAAACATAGGTGCAAAATACAACTGATAACAAAAATTATTGTCTTCTTTCTGCCATTCCAAAACTTTTCTGTCAATTTCGCTGGATACCCAGCTTTCATCAAAGTTATTATTCGGCATCATCGCATTTGCCGATTCATACAGATATTTAATATTATCTTCTTCCTGTAAAAACAATAAGAAGTCTGCCGCCTCTTCTTTATGTTTCGCACTGTTTGGTATTACATATACCTGACTCGGAGTTGCAACTGAATCCGCAAATTTTCCGGTTCCGAATACTGGCGCTTTTGCAAAACCGATCTGATCTGACCCTAATGATTTTTCCAATGATACCGCATACGGCTGTGTATGAAGTGTCATTGCCGCTTTTTTGCTTTCGATCAACTGCTGCCCCTGATATAAGTCTAATGAAAGTATATCTTCGTTAATATATCCGGCTTCTTTCAGCTCTGCAATTTTTTCCAGCCATTCAGAGTATTTTTTATCTGTAAAGCTTTCTTGTCCACTCATAAGGGAAATCATATCATTCACGCTGTCCATATTTTGCTGTCCCAAAAAAATCCCGATCCACGCCGGTAAATATCCGTCTTTTAACCCCATTCCTAACGGCGTAATTCCTGATGATTTTAATTTCTCACAACACTCTAAAAATTCATCCCATGTAGTAAACGGATTTTCCGGATCTACTCCGGCAGTACGCATTGCTTCTTTATCATAGGCAATCCCATATGTAAATCCATATGCCGGGATTCCCCATTGTTTCCCGTTCCAATTCGTCTGAGCCAATGCCGACTTCGGAATAACCGAGAGTTCTTCTTCAGAAATATAGTCACTAATCGGAGCTACGTTTCCTTTCCAAACATCTTCCATTGCCTGAGTTCCGCCCCACATATATTGAATATCCGGACCTTCCCCTGCCGCCTCTGCCGTACGAAATGCCGTATACAGATTATCACTTTCCTGAAGAACAGCTTCCACTTTAATATCAGGGTTCTTTTTTTCATACCGTTTTACCATCTCTTCCATATACGCCTTATATCCCGGCACTTCTTGTTCTCCCCAATACCAAACGCTCAAAGTTGTTTTCCCTGTACCTTTCGCATCGTCGCTCTTTCCACATCCAAAAAGCAAAGATACGACCAACGCCGCAATCAACACCACAGAAATCTTTTTCATACTTTTCTCCTTTCTTTTATTTAAGTACATTTATTAATTTAATTAAATAATATCATAAAATATATATTTGTCAATATTTGTCTGAATATTTATGTATTATTTTATGTTTTTCTGTTTTGCATTGTTTTGTACTGTTTTTTTCTGATTAATTCCGGGTGGAGGATTCAAAAGATAGTATAGCTATATCATAAGCAAGATTCCTATTTTGAAAACCATATACAAAAAACTATCCCCCTTACTATCATTTTCTAAATAGTAAGGGGGATTGCAGTCATTCTGAATATGGATTTTCTTTTATTTTTGCATTACTGACCGTCAGAAAAAGCTTCATCTATCGCTTTTCCGATATCATTACGCTTATATTTGTTTTTAAACTGTACCCATTCTGTCGCTGCGTAGGCATTTTTTCTTGCTTCTTTCAGATTAGCGCCTTTTGCAGTTACACCAAGCACACGGCCTCCGTTTGTCACGATGTTTCCGTCCTCAAATTTTGTTCCTGCATGGAAACAGTAATACCCTTCATGTTTACTGAATTCTTCAAGACCTGTGATAGGATAGCCTTTTTCGTACTGAACCGGATAGCCTTCAGATGCAAGCACAACGCACACGGCCGCATTATCTTCAAACTGAAGATCGATCTGATCCAACGTTCCATCGATACAGGCCTCAGCTACCTCAATGAGATCATTTTTCATACGTGGTAATACAACCTGTGCCTCCGGATCACCAAAACGGGCATTATATTCCAGTACTTTCGGACCATCTTCCGTAAGCATCAGTCCAAAGAAGATGATTCCCTTGAACGGGCGTCCCTCTGCTGCCATCGCATCTACGGTTGCCTGGTAAATATATTTGTTGCAGAAGTCCTCCACTTCTTTCGTATAGAACGGACTTGGCGAAAACGTTCCCATACCGCCTGTATTCAGTCCGGTATCTCCATCACCGGCTCTCTTATGATCCTGGGCACTGGTCATAGTCTTAATGGTCTTTCCGTCAACAAAGGAAAGAACTGAAACTTCACGTCCCGTCATAAATTCTTCAATGACCATCTCATTTCCTGCAGAACCAAATTTTTTATCCAGCATGATCTCTTTTACACCGGCTTTTGCCTCTTCTAAATCCTGACAGATCAGTACACCTTTTCCAAGTGCAAGTCCATCCGCCTTAAGAACGATCGGGAATTTCGCGTTTTCCAGATAAGCGATCGCTGCATCCGGGTCTGTGAAATTCTCATAAGCTGCTGTCGGGATATGATATTTCTTCATCAGATCTTTTGAAAATGCCTTAGATCCCTCCAGGATCGCTGCATTTTTCTTTGGTCCGAATGTGCGGATCCCTGCCTCTTCCAGTGTGTCAACCAGTCCTCCAACTAATGGATCATCCATTCCGACAATACAAAGATCAATCTCTTTTTCTTTTGCAAATGCTGCCAGCTTTTCAAATTCCATCGCACCGATCGCTACGCATTCTGCATACTCTGCAATTCCTGCGTTTCCCGGTGCACAGTAAATTTTCTCTGCCTTTGGACTTTTCGCAACGCTTTCTGCAATCGCATGTTCTCTTCCGCCGCTTCCTACGATTAATATTTTCATGGTCTTCTCCTCCTGAACTCACCACGCAACTGCTGCGTGATCATCTTGTTATTTAAAGTTGTAAAATATCTGTTGCAATCTGTTAAAACGAAAAACACGCCTGCTCTTAGCAGACGCATTTTCCTGTGCATTGCTTCTGCACGTGATATTCTTTAATCTTCGATCACGGTTCTGCGACCTTCTACTTTCACCCTGCCATTTGCGATCAGGTCGATCGCTTTTGGAAGGATCTTCCATTCAGCCTGCTCCATCACTCTGTGCTGAAGGATCTCCGGTGTATCTCCGTTCTCTACTTCTACCGCTTTCTGTAAAATGATCGGACCTGTATCTGTCCCTTCATCTACAAAATGCACGGTAGCACCAACTACTTTTACGCCACGTTCCAGTGCTGCCTCATGCACTTTCAGTCCGTAAAATCCTGTTCCGCAAAAAGCCGGGATCAGGGAAGGATGAATATTAATCATCCGGTTTCTGTATTTTGCGATCATTTCCGGAGGGATCACCACCAGGTAGCCTGCCAGTACGACCAAATCCGGCTGATAGGAATCTACGCCCCCGATCAATGCCTCATTAAATTCTGCTCTGGACTCATAATCCTTCGGCGAAATACATTCTGCCTTGATCCCATGTTCCGCAGCCCGCGTCAGTGCATATGCATTTTTATTATTGCTGATAACTCCGACGATCTCTGTATTCGTAATCCTGCCTGCATCCACCGCATCCAGGATCGCCTGCAGATTTGTTCCGCCGCCGGAAACCATCACTACAACTCTTAGCATAAGGTCACTCCCTTTTCGCCCTCTTCGATCTTGCCTACTACATACGGTGCATTTCCGGCTACACGGATCGCATCCATGGTTTTCTCTACATCTTCCGGAGCAACAGCAAGAATCATTCCGAGTCCCATGTTGAACGTATTATACATCATCTGCTCTTCAATCTCTCCGTCTTTCGCAAGCTTTGCAAAAATCGGTGGTACCGGATAGCTGTCCTTTTCCACTACTGCGTGCGTACCGTCCTTGAGCATACGCGGAATATTCTCGTAGAATCCGCCGCCTGTGATATGGCTGCATGCCTTTACAGTAACTCCCGCATTTTTAATACTCTTCAGTGCCTTTACATAGATTCTTGTCGGAGCAAGAAGAGCCTCGCCTAAAGTAGTTCCAAGTTCTTCATAATATGTATCCAGTGACTCTTTCGTAATATCAAACACTTTTCTTACAAGAGAGAATCCATTACTATGCACACCGGAGGATGCCATACCGATCAGGACATCTCCCGCTTTCAGATTTTCTCCCGTGATCATCTCTTTTTTGTCACATACACCTACCGCAAATCCGGCAAGATCATACTCATCTTCCGGCATCAGTCCCGGATGCTCTGCCGTCTCTCCACCAATCAGTGCTGCATCCGACTGCTTACATCCCTCTGCCACACCTTTCACGATGGATGCGATCTTCTCAGGATAATTCTTTCCGCATGCAATATAATCCAGGAAGAACAGTGGCTCACCGCCTGCACATGCAATATCGTTCACGCACATGGCAACCGCATCAATACCGATCGTATCATGCTTGTCCATCACCATTGCAAGCTTTACCTTGGTTCCACAACCGTCTGTTCCTGAGAGCAGAACCGGCTCTTCCATCTCTTTGATCTTTGCGAGTGAAAATGCACCTGAAAATCCGCCGAGTCCTCCGAGAACTTCCGGTCTCATCGTCTCTTTTACATATTTTTTCATCAGTTCCACTGATCTGTATCCTGCCTCGATATCAACACCTGATGTCTTATAATCCATAATTTTATCTCCTTATTTCTCTTTCAGATATTCTTCATAACCTACTTCTGCAAGCCGGTCTGCCTTCGCCTGAACTGTCTCTTTCATCTCGGCAGAGTATGCTTTTAATTTCTCAAGAAGTTCCGGATCTGACATTGCAAGCATCTTTGCTGCAAGAATTGCCGCATTCATTCCTCCGTCGATGGCAACTGTTGCAACCGGGATTCCAGGTGGCATCTGAACGATAGAATAAAGTGCATCCATCCCCTCAAGATTTTTTCCTGACATCGGGATTCCGATGACCGGCATCGGGAACAACGCCGCACACATTCCCGGCAGATGAGCTGCCATTCCTGCACCTGCGATGATCACTTTGATTCCTTTTCCTTCGGCTGCCTTTGCCCAGTCAAAAAATACATCCGGCATACGGTGTGCTGAAATAATCGTCATCTCATAATCAATTCCGAACTTTTCCAACGTTGCCGCTGCCTTGCTCATTACTTTCAGATCTGAGTCGCTGCCCATGACAATTCCTACTTTTGGCATTTCATTTCCTCCTTCAGTGGTCTGTATCCTTTTCTAATGGTTCATTCAGCACTTCCGTGCCAGGTAATACAAATCTTCCGTCTCTTAATAGTATAATGTCTGTGCCGTCTTTTGTCACTACACTTATTTCTTCTAACTCTTCATAAGGTATGGTTATATCTGTATGACAGTTGAAGTATGCTTTAGATACATCTTCCTTTCGCAGAAGCGAGCAGGAATTGTCTTTCGCAACGATTTCCTTTCCATTTGGATTGTATACACGGATTTCCTCACTCCAGGAATAGCACGTATCTCCCACTGCAAAATGAGGTCCTGTCTTCTCTGCGATCAGGATCGGCATCTTATCTTCGATGCCATATTTTCTTGCCACCACATAGGCAGTCGTATTCGTTCCGATGGCGAACTCTCCCAGCGGAAGAGTCTCATGATTTTTCAGTACATTATCATAAATATATTTCCGGTTCTCGGCTTCGTCTGAGAAGTTGTCACACGTATAATCTGTGATTTTTCCATCCTTGAACATAAGTTTCAGATTGCGGTACTGTAAACCATCTAAATAAACTTTGCTGACATTCAGGACTCCGTTTGTCCCGTCCAGTACCGGTGATGTGAATACCTCCCCTACCGGAATGTTGACATCTGCCACGCAATTTTCAAAGATCGTTTCTTTTGCCGGGTCTTTCAGCCGGTACAGTTCTACATGCATATCGGTCTGATTCTCTCCTTTTCCTTTGACCCTGACATAGACTCCCTGATCCAGGGCATCGATCATGGTCTGCTGCACCTGCTCATACAGTTTCGCATCCAGTGTATTAATGCGGATCACTTCGTCGAAAATCTCTGCATAGTCTGAACCAATCTCAGGAACGGGATATGCGATGATCGTAAAACTGCGTTCATCTCCTTTGATATATTCATTCGTCAGTTGCCCGGAACGGCTGTCATAAAGAAGTGCAAGACTTCTCTGTGCCTCCGAATAAGCCGGGGCAGAGGCTTTCGCTTCCGGTGAAAACGGCGTCTCTCCAAAAATCTCCATGACTGCCGGACCTGCAAATCCTGCTGCCAGTTCCCGGTTCTGTTCGTAGACGGTCTTCATCACTTCCAGTTTCCGCTCAATATACCGCTTATCCATAAATAATGCCTGATCCTGCCGGTGGTCATACTCGTACTGCTGGTTCGCGATACAGCCATAATACCCGATCTTATGATGCTCTCTCTTTGTGATCACACTGGCAGCGGCACGGTAAATCACCGGCTCCAGTCCCATCTTCTTAAAATTTTCGATTGCCAGACGAACCACTTTTTCAAATCCAAGGCTGTAGCGGATATTTACGACCTTCTTTTTTGACAGATCCTTTCCGGTATTAATAAATCCGATCCGGTAACCTTCTGTATAGACATCTGCCATCTTCTGTAAAGTCTCCTGCGGAAGATTTCTCAGATGATGTGCTGTTCCCAGTTCATTTTTGGAAATGTACTCGCCAAAACGGTATAAATATTCATCCGAATCAAGGTCCGCCGTCTCGATCAGATCTGCCGCAAAAGAAAAGGACGGATCGATCTGCTCCAGAATCCGGTCTGCAAGAAATACATCGCAGTAATCACTGGCATACCAGTATAAGATCTCCCGGATCTGTTCTGCGGATGGAATCTGCTTCTCTGCCCCGGCTGCTCTGCTTTCTTTTTCATCCGCTGTGCTCTGTTCCGATGCTTCCTCCAGTGCAGCATTCTCAAAACAGTTATACACCTCGATAAATAACTCATACAGAATGGTCAGATAGTCTGTCTTCTCCTCAAACGCATAAGGGATGCCGCCCCGCAATTCTGCATAAAGTAAACTGAGCAGTTGTCCCATTTCTGTTCCAAAACTGCTCACTGCATATTCCGGATTTGCATAACTCCGTTCATAATTTTTATCCAGAATGTCACTGTAAAGTATTTCATTTAAGCTACGCATCTGCTCCAGCGTGTAGTTTTCCCATTCTCCTGAAGCTACTTTCCGTCTTGTATTCTCCAGCTCCAGTAAAAATAATGCCACGTCCTGAAAATATCCCACGTATGCCTTCTCGACCGTCTCTTCCGTCACCATAGACCGGATCCGGTTGACCGCCAGTTCATGCCTTTCCCGGCACTGTTCATTTCTTTCTTTCTGAATTTCTGATAAACTCATCTATCCAAGACCTCCTACCAAGATTGCCATAAATAAGATCAGCGTGATAACACCAACACCAAGTCCGATCTTACAATTTAAATACCGTCTGTCTCTTTCTAAAAATCCCTGTACTGCACAGTACATTCCATATATATCAATCACAAAGGATACCACTGAAAGTCCTCCCACAATCCCTGCCGCTTTCCCCCTGGAAAGGAATGCATATAAAATACATCCTGCCAGAATCACCAGTGAACTTCCGGTACACCAGCAGGAAATACTTCCTCTCCGCGACGGCTTCAGGTAGGACTGTCCATACTTTCTCATCCCGCGTTTCTTTCGTTCTTTTTCTCTGCGACGTTCTTCTTCACTTTTTCCTATTCCGAACATGTCTTCTCCTTATCAGATCTCCTGTCATATAGATGAGGAATCCCAGTACTCCGCCAACAGTATTGAGCAGGATATCATCTACATCAAAACTTCCAACTTTTGTAAGCAACTGCATCACTTCTACCCCCAGGCTCAGACCCATACTGTAAAATAACGTTCTAAAGAAACTTTTTCTTTTCCCCGCCATTGTAAGAAAGTAGCCATAAGGCATAAAAATAAGTATATTTCCAAACAGATTAGAAAATACCGCAAATGTTCCCAACTGATTGCGGTAAAGAATAAACCGTTTAATTTCCCTGAACAAAACCAAATTATAATGATAATCTTCCATCACGCCTTCTCTGCCATACCAGTCCGATAAAAAAAGGAAGTATACCAGAAAAAATATATATAAAATAAACAGAACCTTTCCCAGTGTCCTGACTCTCTTTGCTTCTTTATTCGTCAAAATCCTGCACCTTCATAAAAAGTCCCCTCCTTTTCCCGGGAGGGGACTGCCCTTTTAAAATGTAATCTCGTTCTTATTTTTTAACAGACTTGCACCATTCACAATGGAAATGACTCCCGCAGCCACACCTGTCACAAGGATGATAATTCCAATTACAATACTGCCTGCGCCACTGTTCTTCATTGTACGATATGCCTTTTCCATAAAATGTGCCTCCCTATTTTACTCCATACTTTTCATAATATGCGTCGATCGCCGCTTTTAATGTATCATCAATGACAACTTTGCCGTTGCACTCTTTATTATACAGACACTCTACGACCTCTTCCATTGTAACGATCGCCGCTGTATCAAATCCGTAAAGTTCTTTTATTTCATCCAATGCACACTTTTCGCCGCCTTTACCGACTTCCATACGGTTCAGTGAAACCATCAGTCCTACGATCGTTACATCAGCCGCACCTTTTACCTTTGGAACAGTTTCTTCCATGGACTTACCGGATGTTGTAACATCCTCGATCATGATGACTCTGTCACCGTCTTTTAATTTGCTGCCAAGGAAACTTCCCTTATCCGCTCCATGATCTTTTTCCTCTTTCCGGTCTGAACAGTAACGGACTTCTTTTCCGTAAAGTTCACTGTATGCGATCGCAGTAACGATTCCCAACGGAATACCCTTATATGCTGGTCCGAATAATACATCAAAATCATCCCCGTATGGATCATGGATCTCCTTTGCATAATATTCCCCAAGTCTCTTTAACTGAGAACCTGTCACATATGCTCCTGCATTCATGAAGAATGGAGATTTTCTTCCGCTTTTCAGTGTGAAATCTCCGAATTTCAGAACATCACTCTCTACCATAAATTCGATAAATTCTTTCTTGTATGCTTCCATCGTTCCTGTCCTCCTATTTTACAATTCCAACCATATCTTTTACAGTCTCAAAGCCATTCTTTTTCATATATGCCTCGATTCCGTTGATCACCTTCAAAGTCACTGCCGGATCATGGAAGTTTGCCGTTCCGACCGACACCGCACTTGCTCCTGCAAGCAGAAATTCTATCGCATCCTCCGCACAGGAAATGCCGCCCATTCCAATGATCGGAATGTTGACTGCCTGTGCCACCTGATAAACCATGCGGACTGCGATCGGCTTTACGATCGGACCAGAAACACCACCGGTTTTATTTGCCACAGCAAATGTCTTCCGGTTGATATCGATCTTCATACCTGTCAGTGTATTGATCAGAGAAACCGCATCCGCTCCTCCTGCCTCTGCAGCCTTTGCGATCTCAGTAATATCCGTTACATTCGGCGTCAGCTTCATGATGATCGGCTGCTTCGCAATCTTTTTGATCTGTCCGGTCAGTTCTTCTACATGCTTTGCATCCTGCCCAAAAGCGAGAAAACCTGCATTCACATTTGGGCAGGAAATGTTGATCTCCATCATATCGATCGGCTCATCCGCCAGTCGTTCTACCACTTCCAGGTACTCTTCCGGTGCATGACCACAGACATTCACAATGATCTTTGTATCAAACTTCTTCAGATACGGGATATCCCTTTTGCAGAACAGATCAATCCCCGGATTCTGCAATCCGATGGCATTCATCATTCCACCGTAAACTTCTGCCACACGCGGTGTCGGATTTCCCGGCCATGGCACATTTGCCACACCTTTGGTCGTTACAGCTCCCAGGCGGTTCAGATCAACAAATTCAGAAAACTCTTCTCCTGAGCCAAATGTTCCTGATGCAACTGTCACCGGATTCTTCCACTCTACTCCGGCTATCTTTACACTCATATCCATCAGATCTCCACCTCCGTCGCCAGGAATACCGGACCGTCTTTACAGATCCGCTTATTATTCACATTACTGTGGGCATCCTTTTCTTTTGACCTGCATACACACGCAAGACAGGCACCGATTCCACACGCCATTCTTTCTTCCAGGGAAATGTAACATTCGATTCCCTGCTCTTCTGCATACTGCTTAATGGCACGCAGCATCGGCGTTGGTCCGCACGCATAAATCATGTCTGCTTTCAGTCCATTCTCGCGGATCGCATCCATAACATTTCCCTTTGTTCCGACACTTCCGTCTTCCGTGGAAATATACAGTTCTCCGTTTGCCTCAAACTCCTCTTTCAAAAAAGTCTGTGCATCCCGGTATCCTGCAAGGATCTGCTTCTTTTCACACTTCATCTGCTTCGCCAGCTCCAGAATCGGTGGTACACCGATTCCTCCTCCCATCAGGAAGACTTTCTTTCCTTCTGCTTTTTCGTACGGGAATCCATTCCCAAGCGGTCCGATCACCGGGATCGTATCCCCTGATTTCAGCTTTGAAAACTGCTCCGTTCCTGTATTTTCTCCTGTCACACGATAAACCACCCGAAGCATTCCCCGCGTACGGTCGATCTCACAAATGCTGATCGGGCGTGGCAGTAACTTGCTTCCATCTGTCGTATACATGGAAATGAACTGCCCCGGCTTTGCCGTGTCTGCTGCCTGCGTCTGAATCCACATGCTGTAGATTCCGTCTGCCAGCTGCTCCTGAGATGCTACCACCGCATTCTCTTTCTGCTTTGCCATACTGTACTCCTTTTACCTGAACTTCACTTATTTTGCTGCAAGTGCCCCGCTGATATCTGCAATCATCTCTTCTACTGCTGCTCTGGATGCATCGCCAAAATTCTCTGCTCCGAATTTTGCATAAGCTTCCTGCTTATAAGCTGCGATAATTCCACGGGAAGAATTTACGATCGCACCCAGTCCGTCTTCATTAAAGAAATGAACCAGGTCTTTTCCTTTTCCGCCCTGTGCTCCATATCCCGGTACTAAAATATAAGACTTCGGCATGATCTTTCTGAGTACTTTTCCCATCTCAGGATAGGTTGCTCCTACAACAGCTCCGATATAGCTGTACTCATCACCCATACACTCAGCTCCCCACTCGGCAACTTTCTCTCCAACCAGCTCATATAGCGGTCTTCCGTCGATCAGTCTGTCCTGAAATTCTCCGCTGGACGGATTGGAAGTTTTAACAAGAATGAAAAGTCCTTTCTTTTCTTCCTTACATACATCAATAAACGGATTCACACCATCGGACCCCAGATATGGATTGACTGTTGCGAAATCTTCTCCAAACGGAACATACTCTTTACTTCCTACTTTTATCTTTCCAAGATGTCCGGTCGCATATGCTGCGGAAGTTGACCCGATATCTCCTCTTTTTACATCTCCGATAATAACCAGATCTTTTGACTTGCAGTAATCCACAGTCTTCTTAAATGCCTCCAGTCCCGGAATACCAAACTGCTCATACATCGCGATCTGAGGTTTAACAGCAGGAATCAGATCATAAGTCTTGTCTACAATTTCCTTATTAAACTGCCAGACAGCTTCAGCCGCCCCTTCCAGAGTCTCTCCGTATTCTGCATATGCCTTATCTAAAATATGCTGTGGGATATAACTCAGCATCGGGTCAAGTCCGACTACGATCGGTGCTCCGGTTTTCTTGATCTTTTCTACCAGTTTGTTAATCATTGTTCATTCCTCCATCTTTCCTTCAGCCAGACGATCCGCCTTTTGAGTATCGTCATTTACATTCAACCTATATAATACCATACTCCCCTGCATTTTCACAACCGACATCTTAGAATTTCTTTTTTCAGATCACAGGATTTCTTTGCTGAATTTTCTTAAAGCTTTTTTAAGGGCAAAAAAGTACTCTGAATTGCTTCAAAGTACTTTTTATCTTTCTCATTCAATTTTACATAAGAACTTCTGCCAGTCCTCCCGGCACTAACAGCCTGAACGGATAAAATGGAAGATTCCTGATCACTCCGAAAATCAGAAGAAAAACTAAAATCCCTATAAGTATTTTAGGATTGATCTTTTTATCCACATGATTCTTTCCTGTCAATGCCCAGTCTGCTGCAACCGTCACAAAATAAATTCCGAGAAACGGCAGCAGAAAAACCATGACCGGATTGTAGCAGAAAGCAGTCAGAAAATTTCCATGCAGGATATTGTAGCTCGCTCTCCCTGCTCCACATCCCGGACAGTACAATCCCGTGATCACGTGAAAAAGGCATGGCAGCGGATATTTTAACGGATTGTGGAAATACAGATAGCCTGCTCCAATCCCTGCCATACACCCGATCACTGCCAGAAATAAAATCCGGTTTTTCCGGCTTTGTGCAAACCAGTTTCTTAATTTTATCACCCTTTGCATTTCGACCTCTTAATAATAATTATCAATTCCTACTATTATTCCAAACATAAAGTATAAAATTCCTACAACCAGTCCGACTACAAAAGATACAATCGTCCATATTTTTGCCATCTTTGCATTCTGAGCTGCTTCTTCATAATTACCGGCATTCAATGCACTGTTGATCTTCACTGAAAATACAATACCTACGATACCGAACGGAAGACAGCAGCATACTGTGGAAATAATGGAAAGTACCAGATATGGTACATAATTAATTTCCGGTTTCTGCCCGTTATTCTGATAACCGGTCACGTTCTGATAACCACTGTTGTTCTGATAACCTGCTGCATCCTGATAGCCGCCGTTATTCTGATAACCTGATACATCCTGGTAACCCGCTGCATTTTCAGTTGTCTTTGCTGCCCCCGTTGCCTGTACCGGATCATTCTTCACTGCATTTTCCTGTTCTGCATTGGGCTGTACTTCATTCTGCTTCGCACCGCAATGTGGACAGAACTTACTTCCATCAGAAATTTCCTGATAACAATTCTTACAATTCATATTTGCACCTCTCTCATTTTTCTTTTATCATATCACTAAATCGACAAAATATATAGTTTTTTCTATTATTTTTTCATCTGTCCATATCATTGCGTACAGAGAACCTTTTCTCCCCGTCTGAAAGAACAACAGCTACTAGCCAGTATCCCCAGCATACCAAGACTGATTCCTGCCAGCCATCCTGCCGGATATTGAAATCTGAAATATGTAGCCTGCTTTTCCATATAAATTCTGACAAGCCACAGGATGCCTGTTCCGACAGTCAGTACAAGCACTTCCACCAGGAGAAAATACCAGTTTCCTTCCCAGAAAAACATCTTCCTTTTTTGCTTTTTTGTCATTCCGATGCTCTCCATCACATCCAGTTCCTGCTTACTTGAATATCTTCCCATAATCATTACATTGAAATAATTGGTCAGTCCTGCAAACAGCAGCATCATTCCGATACTCCCGAGGATCATCTGATTTCCATGAATCCGGTCGGACATTCTTTTCAGCAGATCCGATCTGCAAAGAAGCAGGATCCCATTTTCTCCCTGATCTGTTCTTCTTTGATTTTCTTCTGTCAGAATGGTTCTGATCTCTGATTTTACTTCCTGCTCCTGTCCCGCCTTCACATTCACTTCCATATAAAAGGTCTCTTTTTCTATTCCCAGTCGTTCAAATCCTTTTTCACTTACAAGAAAGAACAACATATTTTCTCCATGCCAGCCCAGTTTCAGTTCTGGAAAATCTTTTGCTCTCCCATCCAAATATCCATTTAAAGTAAAGACTTCTGCAGACTCTTTATCATACTCCGATCCAGGACTGCAAAAACTTACCGGTTCTCCCTTTACTTCTGCTGTCATTTTTTTCTGTTCCGGTGTGAAGCCATATTCCTGATAAATCAGTACTCCGCTGCCATCTTCTACTGAAGCCATATCCACTGACAGATTTTTTTCTTCTGCATACTCTTTCAGGCTGTCCATCTCTTTTTCACTCAAAATATGCACTGTCTCCGGGAAACCGGAACATTCCATTTCTGTATCTGATTTTTCTACATTGGTCTCCTCTTCTCCTTCATCTGATTTCTCTGCATCGGTTCCCTCTTCTCCTTCATCTGAGCTTTCTGCACTCACTCTGAAATATTCATCAGAAAAAGGACTCCACCCTTTTTCCGAAATCACTGCGTTCATATAAGCTCCCTCTGTACACTCTGATCTGTCCCGATCCACACCTTTCAGAGCCAGGATCTTTTTTCTCACTGATTCAGAAATGGGTGCAAAATCCGGAGCAAAGTCATCCGTCTTATTATTCCACAACAAATCTGCTGTATTTGCATCCGTCACCAATGGATCCAGTGCCTCTTCATCCGGTTCACTCCTGATTCCTTCTTTTGCCTCCTCGCAAAAATCCCCCGCAAGGATAAAATCCGGTTTCTGCATATAGATATTCGTTGCATCACTTCCACCCGTAACCACAACTGTACAAAGCAGTGTTTCCACTCCTAAAAACAATGACAGCACCGTCAGCACAAATCCTGCCCTTTGTCTTGTCACATTTCTCCATGCCAGCAATGGAAGTTCTGCTGATATCTTTCGTCTGTTCCTTTCGTTTTGCCTTTGTGTACTTCGTCTTTTTCGACTGCGGTTCTGCTTTCCTGTATAATGCATGCTTTCTATACAGGAAAGTCGGATCATCCGATTCATATTTTTTTGAATGGCAGCTTCAATGATCAGCAGGGTAAACCCAACTGCTGCAATCAGGATTTCAGGTCGAAATACGGAAAATTCTTTTGTGCCGCCATATTCCCGCAGATATTCCTGCCCCAGCAGACCGGGAATACCAAAGAATAAAAGAAGCACTGAAAACACCACTCCGAGTCCACTTCCCACAAGCATACAGCCTGCCATCTGCCTGTGGCAGATTTTCCGCAACTGCTTTTTCGTTGTTCCGATCGTATAAAGCAATCCAAACTGACGGATATCCCCGATCATGGAAATCTCGAGAATATTATGGATAAGAAACCAGACTCCGCCCAGAATCAAAATCACTCCGAGAACTGCCATTTCATAACTTCCGGTCAGTTGATCTACCGCTGTCAGAAATGCAGGATCTGTCACGGTAATTCTTTGTCCTGTATCCGTCCGTTTTACATCTTTATATAATTGTTCTTCTGCCTCTTCACGGCTCATCCGGTCTGATGGACAGATCAGTATCTCCGAATTTTTCTCCGATATGATTCCCCACTCTTCCGCCTTTTTTTCAGAAATATATCCCTGCTGAGCTTTAGAACCCGAATCTGTATATGAGGTATACCACCCGCTCAGGTAAAATAGTTCTTCTTTTTTCTCCTGCCATCCGGTCACTACCGTCAGTTGGATTTTCATTCCTGCCGTCGGCTCAGTGATTCCCAGATCCTCCAGCATTTTTACAGAGACCATGATCTCCTGCTTTTCTTTTGGGTAATGCCCCTGAAGATCTGTATAAGCAGGACGGATGATTTTTTCCCATGCAGATTGATCTAACAGACTGATCTCACCGAGCTTCTTTTCCCCGCTCTCTGCTCTCCCGGCTCTCACTCTTTTCCCTGCATTCTTTATATAACTCAGGGAGCAGATCTGCCGGTACTGGTCTTCTGTCGCATTTTCCAGTACTGCTGATGCTGTTGAACCTGCCCGGCGTACCGCTTTCGTATACTCTGCCTGGATCTTTCCGGCAGAAGTTCCGAAAATCAGTGTCAGTGTAACAATTCCGACCGCCACCGCACAGAGCAGTACCATATTACGCCCACGGTTCTTTTTCCTTAATTTCTCTGCCAGCATGGACAGAACCTCCTGATTATTGTTCGGAATCATTCTGCGATCCTCCCGTCCTCGATCCTTATGATCCGGTCTGCCATCTGTGCGACTTCTTCCTGATGTGTCACAAGGATCACAGTCTGATGATATTCCTTTGCACAATTTTTCAAAAGTCCCACAACTTCCATGCTGGTCACAGAATCCAGATTGCCCGTCGGTTCATCTCCGAGGACAATCGCCGGCTTTGTCATTAAGGCTCTTGCTATCGCTGCTCTCTGCTGCTGACCGCCTGACAGCGTTTCCGGCAGTTGCCCGAGTTTTTCCTTCAGTCCCAGTGTTCCTGTCAGTTCTTCCAAAAACTCCTGATCGATCTCTGCACCGTCAAGGCGGAGGGGCAGCACAATATTTTCATAGACGCTGATCATCGGGATCAGATTATATTGTTGAAAAATAAACCCGATATTCCTTCGTCTGAAAATGGTCCGTTCCTCGCTTTCCATATCTTTCAGACTGCTTCCTCTGATCCATACTCCGCCCTCGTCCGGCACATCCAGGCCTCCCAGAAGATTAAGAAGTGAAGTTTTTCCACTCCCTGATGTTCCGACAACAGCCACAAATTCTCCTTCTTCTATCTCCAGTGTGACACCGTCCACTGCATGTACTTCGTAATTCTCTGTAACAAAATATTTTTTCAGATTCACCGCTTTTACGATTTTCATTGTCCTTCCTCTCCTCTGATCTGTTCTTTTTCTCCTGCCATTATTTTAAAGAACAAATCTAACAAATTTCTAACAATGCAAAATCTTTTATTGCCGTGGCAAAGACAGTTTCATTTCTACTCCCGGTTCACACCGCTTTACCGTTAAAAGTCCTTCATGTAAAAATAGGATTTCTCTTGCAAGATACAGACCTATTCCAAAGCCTTCCTCATCCGTCACCCGCTTTCCGCGGTAAAATCTCTGAAAGATCAGATTCTTTTCCTCCGGTTCGATTCCGATTCCGTAATCTCTGATACTGAAAGTTGTGAACATTTCATTTTCCTGCAGGCTAATCTTTATTTTTCCGTTTTGCGGACTGTATTTCACCGCATTATCCAACAGATTAAAAAGTGCTTCTCCCAGCCAGTTTGCATCATGCATCACATGCATTTTCTCAGGAAGTTCAAACTCGAACCGGATCTCTTTTTTCTCTGCCTGATCCAAAATCTGACCAAGTGCATTCCGCAGAGTCTTAAGAAGATCCCGCTCTTCTTTTCTGATCTGAATCAGACCATGCTCTAATCTTGAAATACGGATAAAATGCTCTGTCAGAAAATAAATTTTTTCTTCACTGCTCTGAATGGCTTTCAGATAAGACAGTTCCGGTTCTGTCCCTTTCTTTTCGATTTCTTCTGATAAAAAGTCAAGATAATTTTTCAGATTTGTCAATGGTGTCCGCATCTGATGTGCGATTTCCGAAATCAGTTCCTGAAGTTCTTTCCGTTCTTTCTGTGCATCTTGTTTCTGACTGACTAAAATTTCCTGCAGCCGCAGCAGTTGATGCCGGATTTTGGAATCCATTGTCTCTTCGCAGTCAGAAAAATCGGGGAGTTCTTTTCCGCTGGTCATTCGCTGCACAGTATCTGATATCTTCTTTAATTCCCGGCTTCGTTCTTTTCTCTGACCCCGGTACATTCCGGCCGCCCCGGCAAGAATCCCCAAAAGAAACATCCCAGCACTCCACCACAAAATTTCTGTCAGATCCATTACTCTTCCTCCATCCGGTATCCCAGTCCAAATACGTTCTGAATATACGGCTGTTCTCCCACAGCTTCAATCTTTTTCCGCAGACGGCCGACCAGCACGCTGACACTGTTATCAACTACATATTGACCATCAATTCCCCATACATGCTCCAAAATATTTTCTTTGGTCAGAACCTGCCCCTGATTTTTCATCAGATATTCCAGGAGCTGATACTCTTTTGCCGTAAGAGATATCTCCTTCTCCCCTGACACTGCCTTTTTTCGCTGTGGATACAGAGTGAGATCTCTGCATTTCAGAATCTGTTCACCGGCATCTTCTCCCCGGTTTCGTCTGAAAGCTACTTCAATCCTTTTTAATAACACTTTCATGGAAAATGGTTTCACAACATAATCTTCTGCTCCCAGGTCAAATGCTTTCAGCATTTCCTGCTCTTCATCCCTTGCCGTCAGAAAAATTGCGGGGATCTTTCTGTTCCATTTTTTCATCAGGGTGTGATACAGTTCCATACCATTTCCGTCCGGGAGACCGATATCAACCAGTAAAAGCTCCTCTGTTCCCTGCAGAATCTGCCCTGCATCTTTCTTTGTATAAACCTGCAAAGTCCGATAACCTTCCTTCTCAAGCACGACTTTCAAAGACCGGCTTAACAGGCGGTCATCTTCAATAATCCCGATTGTCATTTTTTATCCCGTCCATTCTTTCCTGCTTTCCCCAGTCGGACTTTTTCCATCTCCTCTGCAGTCTCTTCATCCAGATAATCAAAAAGATAATTTCCGACACTGCCCTTCTTTCCAAGATGCTCACCTCTGACTTCTGCCAGCGTCCTCTCAATTTCCTCTTTCAGTCCCGGAGCAGACATCCGGTTCGCACCCTGTCCTAAGATGATCACCTGCTCCAGTCCGTCTGAAGTTGCCACAGTTACAGCAGCATCCTTTGCGATCCGTCTTACAGTCTTTTCGATATACTGGTCTGCCGTTTCCGCCTCTTTGGTATAGACAATATAAATATTATGATATTTCATCACTTCACCCGGATTGCCTTCAACTTTATATGCATCATACACAAGGATCAGCGTACATTTTCTGTATCCCTGATAGTTGCTTAAGATATCCGCAAGTTTCCCGCGTGCCGCACCAATATCCTTTTCGGACAGCTCTCTTAGTTCCTCCCATGAGAAAATGATATTGTATCCATCCACCAGAAGATATTCCTGTCGGACTTCCTTTTCCCGTCTGCGTCTTTCCCATTTCGGATCTGTATAGGCACTGCCCGGTTCTCTGTCCTTTTCCTTTGCACAGACTGTCACCGGACCATGATTCTGCTTCACCGGATCAGGAGTTCTTACATAAATTGCATCCAGTTCCTCCTGTGTCAGTTCAATACTGGAATGCCGCCGCTTCGGAAGTGTGACTTCCGCAAGTCCTTCTTCTCCCGTCTGATCCAGTGTGCGTTCCATGTGCATATATTCTTCGACTTCATCCCAGTCCACAACAAATCCTGCACCATGGGCACAAAAGACCGAACCGGTAGGATTCGCAAGATCCAGCTCTGAATCATACCCTCTCGCCGCTACAACTTCTTCCTGATTATGGCAGAGATCATACCCCTTCAGGGTCAGAGAAATTCTTCCTCTTCCACCTGTATATGCAATGACATCTTTCTGATAACCGCTTAAAGTCGATACCGGTGCAATTCCCGTCAGCACAGTCATTTCTCCCAACGTTTCCGGTGCCTCAAATTTTCCGAAACGGTTCTGTATATCCGTCATGGCACGTCCCACATTTTCAGAAGGTAATTCGATCCTGAACTCATAATACGGTTCAAGCAGTACGCTTTCTGCTTTTTTCAGTCCCTGCCGCACAGCCCGGTAAGTTGCCTGTCGGAAATCCCCGCCCTCCGTATGCTTCAGATGGGCTTTTCCTGAAGTCAGTGTGATCTTCATATCTGTAATAACTGATCCCGTCAGAACTCCTTTATGTTCCTTTTCCCCCAGATGGGTCAGCACCAGCCGCTGCCAGTTCCGATCCAACACATCCTCACTGCATTCTGAATCAAACTGCATTCCTGATCCGCGTTCTCCCGGTTCTAACCGCAGATGTACTTCTGCATAATGGCGTAACGGTTCAAAATGCCCGACACCTTCCACCGGTGCTGCGATCGTCTCTTTATAGACAATGCTGCCTTCCCCGAACTCAACCAGTACTCCAAAGCGTTCTTTTATGATTCTCTGAAGGATTTCAATCTGCACATCGCCCATCAGTTGCACATGGATCTCCTGACTCTTTTCGATCCATACGACATGCAGTTCCGGCTCTTCTTCCTCCAAAAGCTTCAAATCTCTTAACATCGTATGAACATTACAGTCATCCGGCAAAATGATCCTGTACGTCAGCACTGGCTCAAGGATCGGCAGCTCAGAATCTTTTTCTGCTCCAAGTCCCTGCCCCGGATATGTTTCCGCCAAACCGGTCACTGCACAGACTTTTCCCGCATCTGCCTCCGAAAGAAGCTCATACTTTTCACCGGAATATACACGGATCTGATTTACCTTATCACCATTTTCACCGATCACATCCTTCACCTTCAGCGTGCCACCGGTCACTTTCAGGTAAGTCAGCCTGTTTCCCTGACCGTCTCTCGCAATCTTATAAACCTTCGCTCCGAATACTGCCGGATATTCTTTCTGCATCTGATATGTGCAGATCCCGTTCATCAGTTCTTCCACACCCTGCAAATGTAACGCCGAACCAAAATAGCATGGAAAAATCTTTCTTTCTGCGACCAGCCGGCGGATCGAGGCAGCGGCGACACTGCCTTTCTCAAGATATTCTTCCATCGTCTGTTCATCACACACTGCAATCTCTTCGATCACTTCTTCTGCTCCGGTTTCCACTCTGCCGAAATCAATACATCCTTCTGAAAACCGGGATTTCAGTTCTGCAAGAAGTTTTCCACAGTCCGTCCCTTCCTGATCCATTTTATTCACAAAAAGGAACACCGGTATTCCGTATCTTGTTAAAAGTTTCCACAAAGTCTCCGTATGTCCCTGCACACCGTCTGCCCCGCTGATCACCAGCACCGCACAGTCCAGCACCTGCAGTACCCGCTCCATCTCCGCTGAAAAATCAACGTGTCCCGGTGTATCCAGCAATGTGATCTCCGTATCTTTCCAGGTAAGCACCGCCTGCTTGGAAAAGATCGTAATTCCACGTTCCCGTTCCATTTCATCTGTATCCAGAAAAGCATCCTGATGATCGACCCTGCCTAAATTTCGTATTGCACCACTTTGATAAAGAATACTTTCCGAAAGGGTCGTCTTTCCTGCATCTACATGAGCCAGCAGGCCAACATTGAGTACTCTTTTTCCTGTTTTTCTTTCCTGTCCGCTCATAAATCTTCTCTTTCTCCTTCTCCTTAATTATTCACCTGATGATGCACAACCAGGCTTTCTCTGTCGATTGCTTTAAAAGAATAGCCAAGATTTTTATAATACTCCAGAACGGTCGGCAATGCCTCGATCGTTGTCTCTTTTGTTGCTGCATCATGAAACAGCAGCATTACCTGATGATACTTGTCTGTCTCCGACTGTGCAATGATTTCCTCTGTCGTAGCTGTTCCTCCATCCCCGCTGCTGACATTCCAGTCATAATACTGATATCCCAGCTCAAGTACTTTCGGCACAAGTACACTCATGATTCCCTCCATATAATTCCTTGAAACCGTATTGGACGAGCCACCCGGAAAACGGATAAAACACGGGACGAATCCGATCTGCTCCTTTGCGATCTCTCCCACTTCTTCCAGATCTTTCAGGTACGCTTCTTCTGAAGAATATACGGTCTCATAATCATGACAGAAACTGTGCAGACCGATCGTATGCCCTGCATCATATGCTTTTTTTATCATCGGACGGTACTCCGGTTTCTGCCCCGTAATAAAAAAAGTTGCTTTGGCATCATACTGATCCAGTATATCCAGCACTTTCTGCGTATTCTCCGAAGGGCCGTCATCAAATGTCAGATATACAATCTTTTCATCACTCGCTTCCGTTGTCCCCACTGCAACACCCGGCTGCACCGAAAGCTCTTTCTTCCGCTGCTCCTCTGCTTCTTTTTCTTTCTTCTTTTCTTCTTTTTCTGCCTTTTTCTTTTCTGCCTCTACCTCTTTTACAGCCTCAGCTTTTCTGGCCTCCTGTCTTGCTTCTTTCGCATTCAATCCCATGCAGAAAATTGTACCGCAAAGTGCAAAAAACACAAGTCCACATAAAATCCTTCCATACCGGTTCTGACGACTTCTTCTGTGTTCTTCCATCTATTATCTGCTCCTCATTCGTAATAGGGTTTTCCCGGATCATGAATCAATCCATATAGAAAAAACATCAGCCGCGGAAAACTCCTGACTGATGCTTCTTACCCGACTGATGCTTCTTACCCGACTGATGCCTATTATAAAATACAAATTTTAAAAAAGATGAACGCTTTCATTAAGAATTGTTACATTTCTTTCCTGCACTTTACAGAAATGTTCCGGTGCCTCCACCATAATTACCTCCGCCGCAGCAGAGACCGCTTCCGCCACAGCAAAGATTGCACATCAGATTTGCCACGCATAACTTCACGCAATAACTGTTATCAAATGTACCCGGAAATCCATACATCGTCTGTCGTGTCTGATACCAGCTTCCACCGCCTTCCAGCCGCTGCAGCAGCATCTGATACTGCATATTCTGAGGATCAAGCCGGACAGCCTCCCTGGCATGCTCCAGTGCCGTCACGTTATTGCCCAGTCCCGAATTTGCAGAAGCACTCAGAAAATACCATAAGGCACTGTGGTTTGCAATTCCGTCAAGGACATTCAGTGCCTCCCTGAAATGTCCGCTTCTGATATAATTGGCTGCCGCCTGCAGATGTGCATCTTCCTCGCTCATACCTGCTGTTCTTCCGGAAGTCCCGTTTCCGTAGCCACCGAAATTCCCGTAACCTCCAAAACCGCCAAAGCCGCCAAACGGACCATAATCACCGTATCCGCTGCCCTGTGAACCGCCTCCTGCTCCTGACGAAGAGTAGCCTTTTTCCCGCTCATCCATGATCTGCTGATATGCCTGCTGGACTTCCTTGAACTTAGCCTCTGCCTCATCTTTATGAGGATTGTTGATATTCGCATCCGGATGATACTGACGGCTCAGTTTTCTGTATGCCTTCTTAATCTCCTCATCCGATGCACTCTGGTCTACTCCTAAAATCTGATATGGATCTGACATCTTTTTCTTAATTTCCTCTCATTCTCTTTTTCCACTGTCCGCTTTCCCACATTCTGCCTGCACTTTCTCAGCTCTTTTAATGAACTTTGTGCCACATAACAACAGAAGGTAGTGACAAGTAATAACAAATACTTACTCAGCTCTTTTTAATGAACTTTGTGCCACACTTCGGACAACGGATCTCGATCTTTCCTTTGCCTCTTGGAATCCTGATCTTCTGACTGCATCCCGGGCATTTATAAATATGATACTGCTTTCTCTGCCGGAACAGATCTTTCTGCTTTGCAAAAAAGCAACGGATCTTGTACGACTTTGCAAGATATGCCTGATTCTCCGCATAACGCTTTGATACATTCTTTGAGAACATCCTGAAATAACAGTAAATGATCAGGAACCATCCGACATAGTAAAAAATTGTCCCAATAAGACTTCCCCTGAAAAACGAAGCCAGCAATACACTGATCAGACCGATCACCAGCAATGCTTTCGATAACTGATCCACACCGTATCTTCCCTGCATAAACCGCATAAACTTTTCTTTCATGATCTGCACTTCCTGTCTTAAATTAATATGGACTTTATTCTGCTCCGTTTTTCAATCAAAGTCAATTAAATAAATCTAAAATTATTCCTGATTCAGAACATTTTTGCATACTTCGTCTGAAATCTGATAGACGATCTTCGATCCATCCAGCATCACATAACGGTTTCCGTTTCCATCTTCACTGCCGATATACATTTTCATCGTCTTTTCATCCTCATTCTTTGTATAAGTAGCCTCAACCGTGATCCGACTGGCTTCATCCAGTCCATAGCCTGCCAGGTCTGCATCTTCCACAGAATAATCAGCAACCGTTGTCAGTGACACCGCACCCAGTCCGCCTGCAACCGCAGCGATCTCTTCTTCCTGATCTTCATTTTCTGAATCATAGGTCGTAGTCGTTCCATTTTCCGTGATTACTTCTTTTTTCAAATTGCCGCTTCCGATGCTCGGATATTCATCCAGTTGTGCAAAATCAGACAACTCCGTCTTGAAATCATCCAGCACGCTGGATGCGACCGTATAGACTGTACCGGTATCGCCCACCGTTACATAATAATCTGTTCCAGTAGAATCTCCAAAGCTGACCGTTGTTACTGTTCCGTCTTCTTCCGTGATCTCAATGGAATAATTCGGGTCATCCAGTCCATATGCGTCCAGGCTGTCTCCGTCTTCCAGTTTCCGGTCTGCGGTGATCTGGGCAGCCGCCTTTACGATCGCCTCCGGCTTACTCTGCTTCAACGGGAAATCCTTATCTTCTGAATAATACCAGGTATCTCCTTCTTTTTCAAAAGACATTTCACCTGCTGCCACCTGATACTTGATCGCAGTGATCGTTGACTCATCCAGATCCGTCACTTTGACCGTTTCTTTTTCCTCTTTTTTATCCTGCTTTTTATTCCAGGAGCTTAGTCCAAAATAAACAATCAGAAGGATGACCAGCACTCCTGTTAAAATCAATGGTCCTTTTTTCTTTTTCATACTGACACCTCAGGCCTTTCTTCTTCTGAACCATACGACAAAACCACCGATCAGAACCACTGCCGGAATACCAAATACAACGAGAATGCTGAATCCACCTGCATGCTGAACGGTATTGTACTCTGTTGTAAGGCTCTTTGCCTCAATAGAAAGATTGGTCACACCGTCAAAGTTTGCTGTCACTGCATTCATAAATACCTGCGTATTTTCAAGCTGTGAAAATGCATCCGTGATCTGCTGATCGATCAGGCTGCCTGCAGAGATAACCGTCAGTCTGCTCTCTTTGCTGTCGGAACTGATCGTTTCAGTTGCAACCACTCCCAGGTCATACGTTCCCTGCTTCTGATCTTCTTCTGTCACTGCATATGCCTGCTCAGAGGTTGTCATAAAGGCACTCGTTGTGATCGTATCTCTTGCCGGATCCGTTGTCGTCAGTCCACGGGAATTCATCAGAAGTACCATCTGGGAACTGATTCCGTCTGCCATATCACCGGATAAATTCATTACCGGGAAGATATAATACGGCTGATTCTGATAGCATCTCTGTGGATCTGCGATATAACCGTCTGCTCCTTCAATTCCATAATCTTTCAGAAGTCCTGCAAGTTTCGGTAAAGAAGCAAGTCCGGTATCTCCCAGCAGACACATCACCTTGCCGCCTTCTCCAAGATATCCGCTTAAGAGGCTGACTTCATCATCAGAAAGATCATTGGTCGGACCATCCATTAACAGAAGGTCACAGTCATCCGGTATAGAATCTGTCATCAGAAGATTCAGCTCCTCGGTTGTATAATTATTCTTTGTCATCAGATCCGTGATCGTTGTAGAAAGGGAGTCCTCTCCATGTCCTGTTACAGTATAGATCTTCTTCTGGACATCACTGGTCACATAGTTTACCGCACTGCTGAGCTGTCCCTCACCATCAAAGGAGGTATAACTCGATGAACCTGAATAGTAATAAGAAGAAGAATCTGATACCAGGATCTTATCAAAAGAAATGGTTGTCGACTTTCCTGTTGCCTCGCAGGATACATAGATCGTATTCTGTGAAGTATTGTATTCTGTCAAAGCTGACGGATGCAGAACCGGGTCGATCCATTCCACCTTGATCTTATCCGACAGTGCCGCATATTTACTGATAAATGTTGTGATCCTGTCATCTGTCTCATCTTTGACTGCCAGTACTTTCATATCAATCTTATCATCCAGACCTTTCAGCAGATCTTTCGATGTATCGGAAATGTCATAAATCTTTGTACTGCTGACATCAATATTTCTGTATGCTTCCGGAATCTGACCGACGACCAGATTCAATACGATAATGACTGCTACAACCAGCACCGTCATTCCTACACTGTAGGAACCATGCTTTGTTCCGGAAGTATGGAACATTCTTTTTAAGTTTCCTTTTTTACTTTTTAATTTCTCCATGATCCAAACCTCCTAACTCCAACGTCTTTTCTGAATCGACTGCACTGTAAGAAATACAAAGACTGCGATCAGTGACAGATAAAGTGCGATTCCCGTCACGTCTACAATACTGTTGGATGTGATATCTGTAAATACATCCGACAGTGCCAGTCTTCCAAACATTTTGGAGAGAAGATTCTCAAATAAAGAAGATTTTACAAAATAAGCAATGACTGCCGCAGCAACTCCGATCACTTCCAGCCCTCCTGCAAGCATCAGGTTCGATGTCATATGGAAAATATAGAAAGCAACGATCGTAAGCACGATCAGAACTCCCACCAGCCCACTGACAGCCGAACTCGGAAGCAGTGTCAGGATTCCGTTCCATAAATACAGGATCAAAAGGATACCAAATGTACTGATAAATGCAATAATCTGACTTTCTGTCAGCGAAGACAGAAACATTCCGATCGCTGCAAATACGCATCCAAGCAGGAAAAATACCAGAATAGAAATATAGTCCACTCCAAGGTATGCTGTTCCCTGAGATTTGATAATCAGCGGATAAATACAGAAGATCACACTCGGGATTCCAATCACTGTGATCATTGCAAGATACTTTCCAAGAACTACCTTCCACAAACTCACCGGTGCGGTCAGCAGAAGCTGATCCGTCTTATTTTTCCGTTCTTCTGAAAAGCTTCGCATCGTGATCAGCGGAATCCCGACAATAAATACGATCAGAGAGCCTGCCAGCGAATAGGAAAAATACGGATATCCCGCAGACAGATTATATGCAACAAAATAAATGCCCGTAAATACCAGAAGGAATGCCACAAATACACATCCCACCATAGACTGGAAATAGGACTTCAATTCTCTTTTATAAATCGCCAGCATTGCTTACTTCCTCCTTTTCTGCCTCTTTTGCCTTTCTGGCAAATTCTTCTGCGGCCTTGTCACTCTGGGTCAGCTCCATAAATACATCCTCCAGGCTGACCTGAACCGGATTCAGCTTCAGCAGCGGCATCTTCTTTTCTGCAAATGTCGTAAAGAGTTCTTCCCGGATATCCTGTCCTCTCTTCTCCCGGATCTGTCCGCTTGTTATGCCACTGGCATCTGTCTTCAACGAAACTTTTTCGATTCCAGGTACATTTTTCAGCACTTCTTTTACTTTGGAAGCTTCTGTCCTGGTCTCAATCTCGATCAGCCCGGACTCACCCAGGTAACGTTCCAGGTTCTCCGGTGTATCACTTGCAACCAGTTTTCCTTTGGAAATGATCATGATATAGTCACACACTTCTCTTACTTCTGCAAGAATATGAGAACTTAAGATAACTGTATGCTTCTTCGCCAGCTTACGGATCAGTTCACGGATCTCAATGATCTGCTTCGGGTCAAGACCTACACTTGGCTCATCCAGAATAATGATCTCCGGGAATCCCAGCACAGCCTGTGCCAGTCCGACTCTCTGCCGGTATCCTTTGGACAGATTCTTGATCAGACGCTTTTCCACGTCTTTGATCTTTACAAGCTTTTCCACATCATCAATCGACTCTGCTCTTTTTGCCTTCGGAATTTTCTTCAGTTCTGCGGCAAATTCCATATATTCCCTGACCGTCATATCCATATACAGCGGTGGAAGCTCCGGCAGATATCCGATCTGCTTTTTCGCCTCCTCAGGCTCTTTTAAAATATCATGCCCGTTGATCAGCACCTCCCCTTCTGTAGCTCCGAGATATCCCGTCATGATATTCATGGTCGTAGACTTTCCGGCTCCGTTAGGACCTAAAAAGCCGTAGATATGCCCTTCTTCAATGGTAAAATTCAGGTGATCTACAGCTAAATGATTTCCGTACTTTTTCACCAGATTCTTTACTTCTATCAAAGTCTCCATCCTCCTATTTCTCTCTGCATAACACAGAGTTTCTTTTTACCTGTCAACGTTATCAGAAGTTTGTGAATCTTTTGTGTATCAAATGTGACGGAAGTTTGCTCTGTTCATTTTTGTATCAAACGTAACGAAAGTCTGCTCTATTTCAATTCTACAACTGCGTAGGGTCTTCCATCCTCCGCACACAGTTCAATAACCGTCCGGTCTTCCTCCCTGCTCCTTTTCGGATAAATGACATCTCCCAGGACTGCCGATTTCTTATACTCCACACGGATCTGTCTGAACTGGCGGTCAGCCGGAAGAAATTCCAGTGCCATCTGCACATACTGGCAGTTATTTACATGCTCATTCGTATCAATATGATAACGACGTACCGGGAATGCCTCCAGTGCCTCAGTCTCTTCCGGCAGGGAGATTTTTCTTCCCTTATAAGGCATATCCAGTGCCTCACCCATGCCGTATGGCTTTATGTCTTTTTCCTCCGGTCTTACCGGCCGCCCGGTCTCTGTATCAAGAAATACCCATACAGAATAAGCCTTTGCGATCATGTTCCCGCTTTCATCTTTTATGTAAAAATTACGATTTCCCTTAAATTCTGTCGGAAATGTTCCGATCGTGATCCTTTCTCCCAACGCAGGATACCGTTCTGCGATCACCTGCCAGTAGGACAGGATCCAAGCACGCTTTTCTGCCTTCAGTACCTCCGTTCCAAGTCCCACATCTTCTGACTGGAACGTGCTGCAATCCTGAAAATAATTGATCAGTGCAGGAAGGGTCAGTGTTCCATGATGATCGATCTCACTGTAACGTACTCTGCTGTTAAATTCATACATTTTATTTATCCTCCGTTTTTTGCTACATAATCATAATCTACCGTAATCACACTCTCGTATCTGGAATCCACTCCCTTTAACCGCTCCATCAACTGTAACGGAAGGTCGTTGCGTCTTTTTTCATCATATTCGATCGGGATCACCATATCGAAAATCAGATTGATCCTCTCCGCTCCCCACACGACACGAAAATCGTGGATGCTGCATGCCGGATCCAGCTCTTTCAGAAGATGCTCTGTCTTCTTCCTGATACGGATCACCTTTTCATCTTTCATTTCCACCGGATCCATATGGATTACCAGCATCATCCCAAGTTCTTTTGCCGCATCCCGTTCGACACGGTCTATGATCTCATGCGACTTTTCAAACTCCTGGTCGTTGGGAACTTCTGCGTGGATGGATGCCATACTTCTGCCCGGTCCGTAATTATGCACGATCAGATCATGAACTCCCTCGATCCCATCGTAGCTCTCTACAAATTTTTTAATCTTCTCATAAACCTCCGGACTGACCGGTTCACCAATCAGAGTATTCAATGTATCTTTTGCAATCCCGAAACCGGCCCACATCACAACCAGTGCCACGCCAAGACCGACAAAACCATCCATATTGATCCCTGTTGCCGCAAAAAAGAGAATCGAAAAAATTGTCGCTGAAGTCGTGATCACGTCTCCCATAGAATCAGTAAAGACCGCCTTCATCACCTGAGAATCAATCTTCTCTCCCAGCTTTTTGTTGAACAGTCCCAGCCACAGTTTCACTGCGATCGAAAGGCATAAAATCAACACCGAGACCGGAAGAAATTTCAACTGCTCCGGATGAAGGATCTTTCCCACCGAATCCTTCAGAAAGGTAAATCCAACCTCCAGCACCAGAAAAGAAACAATCAGTGCTGCTATGTACTCGATCCGCCCATGCCCGAACGGATGATCTTTGTCCGCCGGCTTTCCTGCCATACGGACTCCCACAAAACTGATCACCGATGAGCCTGCATCGGACAGGTTATTAAAAGCATCTGCCGTAACAGATACACTGTTCAGTACCAGTCCGACAATCAATTTTGTCAGAAATAATATTACATTACAAAAGATGCCCACAATGCCGGACAGCATACCATATGCCGTCCGCACGGACACCTTTTCTACCTCCTCATAATCTTTTACAAAATGCCTGATAAGAAATTCTGTCATATTTATTTTTCCTTCCAGAAGAACCAGCGGATCTGAAACTTTGAACCTGCCGTCACTTCCGAATATTCTTCCTCCGTCAATACCTTCTTTAACTGTTGTTTTCCCTTTTCAGGAAGTACTGCATTTGTTGTATCCAGAAAACACAGATTCGGATACAGTACGCACCACCAGTTATGTCCTGCCGCTTCTCCCAGTTCGATCCTCAGGGTCTTGTAATTTCCGGCAGGAAATGTGACATCTCCATAGGTCCGATCCGGGAAATAGCATGTCGTCACCGCCACACTGACTGTCTGCTGCATCTGCAGGTCTGTCATTTTCTGCTGAGCCACCCGCCGGATCTCCTCCGTATGCTCCCGCATCCACCGGGTCGTCTCCTTTACATCCATCCCTTCAGGAAGTACTTCTTTTAAATAGGATAACACTGCATCCCGCACCTCCAACTTCACTGCCTGGTCTTTCCTGCTGTCGCTGTTCGCAAGAACATGGAACCGCAACACTTCCTCTGCCAGATGCTCCTGTACTGCCCGGTCTTTTCTCTGCACATCTCCCAGCACTACTGCTGTTGTCACTACGGTTGCCACGATCAGTGCAAGGAAAATGCTGATCACACGAATCTTCCCCGGTACGATCTGCTCTTTTCTGACTGCTTCTCTGACTACTTCTTTCATATGTAATCCCTCCATATATCTATTGTCCGGTCAGGTTTTTCCTGATCTTTCTCATCTTTTTCCGGTCATCCGATCGGCTGATATATGGAGTATTACCTGAAAGCTGCACTCTATTCATTTTTATATGCTTTCTTCTTTTTCGCGGATCGTGTCTACTACTGCCTCTGCCTGGTTCTTGATATGCTGTCCTGTGATCTGGGTTGCACGATCTTTATCCCGGCTTTCGATCGAATCAATGATCGTCTGATGTTCTTCCAGCAACTGCGGATAACACTCTTTCTTTTTCAGATATTCAATCCTGTAGCGATACATCTGCTCCCGCAAATTGTTCAGAAGCTGGATCAGACGGCGGTTATCCGTAGCTGCATAAATGATATCATGAAATGCCACATCCGCCTGTGCGATCCGGGTAATATCATCGCTGTCCAGCGTATTACAAAATTCTGCGGAAGCCTCCTTCATCGCTTTGATCCCTTCTTCATCCATACGGTCGCAGGCAAGCTGGACTGCCAGTTCCTCCAACGCACACCGCACTTCCAGTACATCTCTTAAATTCTTTTCCGTGATTTCTGCAACTTCTGCACCTTTCCTTGGGATCATCAGGACAAGACCTTCCAGCTCAAGCTTACGGATCGCCTCACGGATCGGTGTCCGGCTCACTCCGAGTTTGTTCGCAAGCTGGATCTCCATCAGTCTTTCTCCCGGCTTCAGTTCCCCTCTTAAGATTGCCTGCCGCAGCGTATTAAATACCACATCTCTCAGAGGCAGGTACTCATCCATCGTTACTTCAAAATCTGTTCCCATATTATTTTCTCCTTACGTTATGCACATTCGTCACATAGACCTGCTTCGTCAGTCCGCTCTCACGAATCTTCCTCTGTGCCTCCCTTGCCGCAGCACGGTTTTCAAAAAGTCCGAAAACAGTAGGACCACTGCCACTCATCATCGCACCAATCGCACCATTCTCTCTCATGACCTGCTTCAATTCTTCGATCACCGGATGCATCGGGATCGTAACATCCTCCAGCACGTTCCCCATATTTTCTGAAATCCTGTGAAGATCCTTCTGCCTCAGACCCTCGATCAGAGCATCTATATCAGGATGTTCTATGATCTTCTCTGAGTCCAGTGCCTCATAAACTACTTTGGTTGATACACTGACCGATGGCTTTGCGATCAGGACCGTACATTTCGGCATGGCAGGGAGGACACTTAATTCCTCTCCGATCCCTTCTGCCAGCACCGTCCCTCTCATAATACAGTAAGGCACATCTGCTCCCAGCTTTACCCCACGTTCCATCAGATCTTTTTGCTGCAGGTGGAGTCCGAACATGCGGTTCATCCCGAATAAGACAGCCGCTGCATCTGAACTGCCGCCTGCCAGTCCCGCTGCCACCGGAATATGCTTATTCAACACGATCTTCACACCCTCGCTGATCCCAAATTCCTCGATCAGGAGCTTTGCTGCTTTATAAGCAATATTGGTATCTCCTGTCGGGAGAAATCCCAGGTTGGTCGTAAGTTCGATCCCAGGTTCTTTCTTCTTTGTCAGCTTTACTTCATCATACAGATAAATGGTCTGCATGACCATACGCACATCATGATATCCGTTCTCTCTTCTTCCCAGTACATCCAGTCCCAGGTTTATTTTTGCAAGTGCTTTCAACTCGATCTGCTTCATCCGTATCTTCCATCCTCTCAATCGCAAAACGCATGCTGTATCTTGTATACATTGTACTTACAGTATACTCATATTTTCTTTAAAAATCAATAATTTATCCCCCTCTTTCACATTTTCATTCTGCATTCCGTTCACTTCCATAATACCCTCTTTTGTCGTCATATACTGCTTTGCAAGCTGCCACAGATCTTCTCCGCTCTGTACGATATGCCCCACGATCGACGGTCTTTTTTCAAGCTGTTCCAGGTCCAGCGGTTCTTCCCTGACATTCTCCATCGTCCACACTTTCACCGGTCTTCTTAAAAATGTATCAAATGTGAGGATTCCTTTGATCTCCACTGATTCACTTCCGACCAGTGTAATCTGTAACTGCTCGATATGCTGTTCCATATTGTAGACTGTTTCCTCCGGCATTTCTTTACACTCGATCTGATGTTCAAATGGGATCATTCCCTGCCAGCTTCCATATGGTTCTGCATCATCCCCACGCAAATAAAGGAACGAGAGGTGTAAAATTCCTTCCACCCGGATTCCCTCTCCGGTCCTATCTGCATGCTCCACCTGGATTGCTCCTCTGGCATGCAGGATCTGCAGAACATCTGTCTTCAGCTCCGGCAGTGACAGTCGTTCCGTCACCTTACATTTTGACTGATTCTGCATTAATAATTCTTCACATACCACCTCAGTCGTATCAAAAAGACACTGTTTCTGAAGTGAATACAGATCTTCCAGCAGTTCCACGCTTTCCTCCCGGTAAAAATTCATATGGAGTGCCAGCGTTCCTTCAATTCCAAGAATCCGCATTTCCCCGTCTTCATCCATTCTGAGATCGGTCAGTGTATCCTCCATCGTATGGCGAATAGAAAAATACATCTCTTCACTGATTCCCTCACACGGAATCCTTCCCTCATAAGGGATCGTCTGCGAGATCCAGTCCGGCTTTTCATCCCCGGACAGATACATACAGAACAGGAACAGTTCTCCCCGCACGATCAATTCATCCTGTCCTGGACGCAGTTCCAGTTTCCGCTCACTGATATCGGTAAATAAGATCTGCCCTATACTTTCTTTCGTTCCCGGAATCGTAATTTCTTCTTTGATTCTGTATGTATCTTTTTTGGTCACTTCCAGTTGCAGTAGCTGCACTTTTTTCATTTTTTTATACAGCGGAACATCCCCTTCTGCATCCGTCACGGTCTCTTCATCTACCAGCTTTTCCCTGCCGACTTCCAGTTCCACCATCGCACGCAGACTCAGTTTTCTTGAATGGATCAGGGACGGAGTAAACTCGATCCGCACATTCTGAATATAAAATTCTTCCCCCTCCTGATTTTCTGCATAAACCATCTCCTCAAACGGAAGTTTTCCTTCCAGCACCCCAGGTTTCGGATCTGAAGAAACATTCAGATAAAGAATCCTGAAATACAGCTTTCCTGTAATCCGGACATAATTTTCTACCGGACGGATCTCTTCGATCTTCAGCTCTGTTCCTGTATCAACAATTCTTCTGACATCCTCTTTTGCCTCCGGTACATTATACTCTTCATCCACATAAAACTGGTCAAAGATCTTCTTTCCTTCTCTGACGTAATGAATCCTCTTTTTTATCAGTTCCATTTTTCTCCTCCTTATTCAAACCGGATATTTTTTTCTGTCTCTTCTAGTTCCACTACTACATAAGGATAAGTTGCAATCTCCTTTTTTTCTTCTCCTTTTTCCGGTCCGAGAAGACCGGTATGGATATAGACCGTTTCCTGTGTTTCACAGAGCCGGTCCACTTCCACACTGTATCCTGTTGTCTTCTGCTCTCCATATCCCTCGGCAAGATACAATTTCCCCTGATCCGCAAAAGTCAGCCGGAACGGGGTTTTCTTACTTTTCTCGATCAGGCTCATTAATTCTTCCGGAATCGCCTCCTCCGTAACTACTTTTATCTCCAGTTCGTGCTGTTCAGAATTCTTTTTTTCCTGCCGCACGCAGCCTCCGGCCTCCAAAGACAGCAGCAGACAGAAAGCCAGTGCAAAAGTTTTCCACATACTCTGCTTTTTTCTCTCCACTTTTCCACCTGTTGCGGCACATTTTCCCTATTATCCTATGACATTCCCCATACAGATATTCCTTTCCGGCCTGTCCTCCCCAGCCTTGTATTTTACGGGATGCTCCTGTATAATGGAAAGATATCAGGGCGTCTGGTTTCCGCACTGCAGGAGCCTGCTCACGAGTGAGTTCAAAGGCTTTTACCACGCTCCGATAGCATAAAATAAAAGAGAGGAATTTCTATGATTCGATTAATATGTATTGTTGTATTTCTGATTTTATACCTGATCCTGTCGATTCCGGTTTTTCTCGTGGAATGGCTGATCGGTAAGTTCAATCCACAGGCACGGGATATCAGTTCCTTAAGGATCGTCCAGTGGGGATTTAAAGTGATCCTGAAAATGACCGGAGTAAAGGTCACTGTGATCGGTGAAGAAAATATTCCTGATGAACCGGTTCTTTACGTGGGAAACCATCGCAGCTTCTTTGATATCCTGCTTACCTACAGCCGCTGCAAAAGACTGACCGGATATATTGCCAAGAAAGAGATGGAAAAAGTTCCCCTGCTTTCGATCTGGATGCGTTTTGTCTATTGTCTTTTCCTTGACCGGGAGAATCCAAAAGAGGGACTTAAGACGATCCTGAAAGCCATCGAATATATCAAAAAGGGGATTTCGATCTGTATCTTCCCTGAGGGTACAAGAAATAAGGGAGAAGAACTTTCTCTTCTTCCTTTTAAAGATGGAGCATTTAAAGTCGCAACCAAAACCGGTTGTGCTATTGTACCGATCTCCATGAATAATACCTGTGAGATTTTTGAAGCTCATTTTCCAAAGATCAGAAAGACCCACGTTGTCCTTGAATATGGAAAGCCGATCTACCCGGATGAGCTGGATAAGGATACGAAAAAGCATATCAGTGAATATGTAAGAAATATCATTGATGAGACGATCCATAAAAATGCTGAACTTATATAGTTTAGCATTTTCAGAGAACTGAAGAAGACGACTGTGAATCATGAATACTCATCTTTCACGGTCGTCTTTTTTATTCTTCCAAACTGTTTCTTAGCTTTTATTCAATTCCTGTTACTGTGTAATCTTTCTCTTCCACAGCTTTTTTCAGCACATCATCACTGATTTTGCTGTTCAGTGTCACTACGGCTGTTCCGGCCTCATGGCTTACTTCCGCTGTCTCTACCTGGTCCAGTGCTTCCAGTGCTTTCTTCACTGCTGCCTCACAATGTCCACACATCATACCTTCAATTTTGATCGTCTTTGTCATCATTTCTTCCTCCTGCTTTTTCTTGCTTCTATTCGCCCTGACTTTTTTGTCATGACTTCCATCATACATTTTAAACCAGTTCAGTCTCAATGCATTTGTTACCACGCAGAAACTGGACAGGCTCATCGCCGCTGCCCCAAACATTGGGTTCAACTGCCATTCGAATAACGGAATCCATACTCCTGCTGCCAGCGGGATTCCGATTACATTATAAAAGAATGCCCAGAATAGATTTTCATGGATATTGCGGAGTGTCGCCCGGCTCATCCGGATTGCTGCCGGAACATCGCTCAGTCTGCTCTTCATCAGCACAACATCTGCAGCATCAATGGCAATATCTGTTCCCGCTCCAATCGCAATTCCTATATCTGCTCTCGTCAGAGCCGGAGCATCATTGATACCATCTCCGACCATTGCCACCTTTCCTTTTTTCTTCAGTAAACGGATCGCTGCCTCTTTTCCTTCCGGCAGCACACCTGCAATGACTTCATCCACTCCTGCCTGTTCCCCGATCGCTTTTGCGGTCCGTTCATTATCTCCGGTCAGCATAACCACCCGGATTCCCATATTCTGCAGTTCTTTTACTGCCTGCGGACTGTCTTCTTTGATGACATCTGCAACCGCAATGATTCCGATCAGTTTCTCATTTCTTACAAAGAACAGCGGAGTCTTTCCTTCCTGTGCAAACTTCTGTGCCTGCTGCTCTACCGCATCCGGCACTTCACTCTTTGATCTGATATATTTTAAGTTTCCACCATAAAGCCAGGTTTCTCCCAGTCTTCCTGAAAGTCCGTTTCCTGCAACTGCCCGGAAATCTGCTGCCTCTTCTTTACTTTCTAATCCCTTTTCTTTCGCATATTCCAGTACTGCTCTTGCCAGCGGATGCTCACTTTTCTTTTCCAGTACATAGGCTGTTCTGATCAGTTCTTCCTCTGAAATTTCCTCTGCCGGAAAAAGATCCGTCACTCTCGGTTCTCCGCTTGTGATCGTTCCGGTCTTATCAAGTACCACAATCTGCATCTTTCCTGTCTCTTCCAGTGATACTGCTGTCTTGAACATGATGCCATTTTTCGCACCCATGCCATTTCCTGCCATAACCGCTACCGGAGTTGCAAGTCCCAACGCACATGGACAACTGATGACAAGCACTGAAATCCCTCTTGCAAGTGCAAATCCGATACTCTGTCCCGCCAGCAGCCACACAACCATCGTGATCACTGCGATCGTAATGACTGCCGGTACAAATACTCCTGATACCCGGTCTGCGACTTTGGCAATTGGTGCTTTAGTCGCTGCTGCATCACTGACCATCTGAATGATCTGTGACAGGGTTGTATCTTCTCCAACTCTCGTTGCCTCACAGCGGATAAAACCTGACTGGTTCAAAGTCGCTGCAGATACCGTATCTCCACTCTTCTTATCCACCGGAATACTTTCACCGGTCAGTGCTGCTTCATTCACGGCACTTGTACCCTCGATCACTATTCCATCTACCGGGATATTTTCCCCCGGTCTGACCACAAATACATCTCCTTTTTTTACCTGCCCAATAGATACATTCAGCTC